>Ga0310345_10000344_pt1 | contig 76859 bp, 50 predicted proteins | sample HC15DNA20500_MG_FD_204667 | JGI IMG/M metagenome (GOLD analysis project Ga0310345, IMG submission 204667) | Marine microbial communities from station ALOHA, North Pacific Subtropical Gyre - HC15-DNA-20-500_MG | ecosystem: Environmental > Aquatic > Marine > Oceanic | place: Pacific Ocean: North...
GAGGAAACAGGCTGCTTTGCTGACGACCTTCGCCCTGGATGTAGCCCATAAACGACAATGCCCCCATCAACTGATGGAGGCATTGTCTTCAGCTTGCTCTCAGACTGCTAGGTTTTCACACAGTCTGGGATGCGGGGCTTTTTCATTTCATGCGCGAGGGTTTCAAACAAGCACGCCCTGGCTGCGCAGATAGTCGTCGTAGCTGCCGCTGAAGTCGGTCACGCCGTTCTCCGACAATTCGATGATGCGCGTGGCCAGGGAGCTGACGAACTCGCGGTCGTGGCTGACGAAGATCAGCGTGCCAGGGTAGTTCTCGAGTGCCAGGTTGAGTGCCTCAATGGATTCCATGTCCAGGTGGTTGGTTGGTTCGTCCATCACCAGCACGTTGGGCTTCTTCAGGATCAGCTTGCCGAACAGCATGCGGCCCTGTTCGCCACCGGAGATCACCTTGACCGATTTCTTGATCTCGTCGTTGGAGAACAGCATGCGGCCCAACGTGCCGCGCACCAGTTGCTCGCCACCCTGGGTCCACTGGCCCATCCAGTCGAAGAGGGTGACGTCGTCCTCGAAGTCCTCGGCGTGGTCTTGGGCGAAATAGCCCACGTCGGCACTTTCGGTCCATTTCACTTCACCGGACATGGGTGGCAATTCACCGACCAGAGTACGCAGCAGGGTGGTCTTGCCGATGCCGTTCGGACCGATGATGGCCACGCGCTCGCCAGCCTCGACCTGCAGATTCAGGTTCTGGAACAGTGGCGTGCCGTCATAGCCCTGACTGATGCGCTCCAGGGTGACCGCCTGGCGATGCAGCTTCTTGTACTGCTCGAAACGGATGAACGGGCTGACGCGACTGGACGGCTTCACTTCGTCGAGCTGGATCTTGTCGATCAGCTTCGCGCGGCTGGTGGCCTGCTTGGCCTTGGAGGCGTTGGCCGAGAAGCGGCTGACGAAGGTCTGCAGTTCGGCGATCTGCGCCTTCTTCTTGGCGTTGTCCGAGAGCAGGCGTTCACGGGCCTGGGTCGCAGCGGTCATGTATTCGTCGTAGTTGCCCGGGAACAGGCGCAGCTCGCCGTAATCCAGGTCGGCCATGTGGGTGCAGACCGAGTTCAGGAAGTGGCGGTCGTGGGAAATGATGATCATGGTGCTGTTGCGCGCCGTGAGAATCGCTTCCAGCCAGCGGATGGTGTTGATGTCCAGGTGGTTGGTCGGTTCGTCCAGCAACAGCACTTCCGGGTCGGAGAACAGCGCCTGGGCCAGCAGTACGCGCAGCTTCCAGCCGGGCGCCACGGCACTCATCGGGCCGAAATGCTGATCGAGCGGGATGCCGAGGCCGAGCAGCAGCTCGCCGGCGCGCGATTCGGCGGTGTAGCCGTCGAACTCGGCGAACTGCACCTCCAGCTCGGCGACCGCCATACCGTCTTCCTCGCTCATTTCCGGCAGCGAGTAGATGCGGTCGCGCTCGGCCTTCACCTTCCACAGCTCGGTGTGACCCATGATCACCGTGTCGATCACGCTGAAATCTTCATAGGCGAACTGATCCTGACGCAGCTTGCCCAGGCGCACGTTGGGCTCGAGCATCACCTGGCCGGCCGATGGCTCCAGCTCGCCACCGAGGATCTTCATGAAGGTCGACTTGCCGCAGCCGTTGGCGCCGATGAGACCGTAGCGGTTGCCACCGCCGAATTTGACGGAAACGTTTTCGAACAGCGGCTTGGCACCGAACTGCATGGTGATATTGGCGGTGGAGATCAAGGGCTTACCTATCAATGAATGCGACGTGTAACGGGCCGGGACCGATCCGGCAGCAATACTCGGCGTTCCAGCTCGCTCCGGAAGGAGCTGGTGATCCTGCAATGCTGAGGAGTACGACAGCGACGGGTGCTGGCTGTCGAGAACGAATGCGGGGATTGCGGCCGAGCGAAAGGCGCGCATTGTCGCATAGCTGCGCCATCGGAGTAAGGAGGGCGAACGCAGCAATCGAGGAACTGGCCATTCGTGGCGAAGCAGATGCGAATCGTTCCATTGACAGCGTCAAGCCAAACGGACAGAATTGTTACGATATAACGTCGTAATCTTTGAGCATTAGGCATGAGTGAGAAAGTCGCGGTATTGAAGTGGGTGGGTGCCGGAGCGGCATTGATGCTGGTGGGTGCGCCGCTGGCGGGCGCGCAGGAGGCGGCGGTGCTGGATTCGGTCGTCATCACTGCCGATCAGGAACGTGCCGACGGACCGGTGCAGGGTTATCGCGCCAAGCGCACGCGCAGTGCCACCAGGACCGATACGCCCATCGAGGAAATACCGCAGTCGATCAGCGTCGTCCCGGCCTCGGTGCTGGATGACCTGGACAGCCCGCGAGTGGAAAGGGCGTTGGACTTCGCCGGGGGCGTTGCACGGCAGAACGACTTCGGCGGCCTTACGATGTACGAGTACAGCGTCCGCGGGTTGACCACCAGCGAGTTCTACAAGGATGGCTTCAGCGTCAACCGGGGTTACATGAACCCGCCGGACGCGGCGAGCATCGAACGTGTCGAGGTTCTCAAGGGACCGTCCGCCAGCCTGTACGGCCGTGGCGATCCGGGCGGCACCATCAACATCGTCAGCAAGCGGCCGCAGCTGGACAGCTTCGCCCGTCTCGACCTGAGCGCCGGGCGTTGGGATCGCTACCGCAGCGCGTTGGACGTGAACACGCCGCTGGATGAAGACGGCAACATGCTGTACCGCATGAACATCGCCGTCGAAGACAACAAGAGTTTCCGCGACCATCGCGAATCCGAGCGGCAGTTCGTGGCGCCGTCCTTCAGCTGGGAGCTGAGCCCCGATACGCGGTTGCTGGTGCAGGCTGAGGTGGTGCGCAACCGCCAGACCTTCGACCGCGGCGTGGTCGCACCGGGCGGCAACCTGGGCCGGGTGTCCCGCTCGGCCTTCTATGGCGAACCTTCCGATGGTCCGATCAGCAACGATAACGAAACGCTGCAGGCCGAACTCGAACATGATCTGAACGAAGCCTGGACGCTGCGCCTAGCCAGCCACTACAAGCAGGGGCGCATGGATGGCTATGCCACCGAAGCGGCGAGCGTCGCTGCTGATGACCGCACGCTGCTGCGCAACCTGCGCTATCGCGACTATGACTGGCAGGACGCGATCACCCAACTGGAACTGCACGGCCGGCTCGACACCGGTTCGATCGAGCATCAGTTGCTGATCGGCACCGAGTACGAGCGCTATGCCCTGAGCGAATTCATGCTGCGCTCCAACAACCTGCGCAACATCGATCTCTACAACCCCGTCTATGGCTCACCGCGACCGGCGTTCAATCCGGCCCGCACGGTCGATCGCAACGAGTTGGTACACAACCGCGCACTGAATCTGCAGGACCAGATGCGTCTGACCGACAAGCTGTTCGGCGTGGTGGGGGCCCGTTACGACCATTACGAGCAGCGCCTGGACAACGAGGTGAGCGGCCGGCGAGCCGAGCAGACGCACGAAAAGATCACGCCTAGGGTCGGCGTGCTCTACCAGCTGTTGCCGGAGGTCGGCTTGTTCGCCAACGCTTCGCAGTCGTTCAAACCGAACAACGGAGCCGCTGCCAGTGGCGCGACCTTCGATCCGGAAGAGGGCATGGGCTACGAGGCAGGCGTCAAACTCGACCTGTTCGATGGCCGTCTGGGCCTGACCGCCGCGGCATTCCACCTGACCAAGGAGAATGTGCTGACCAGCGATCCGGCCAACGATGGCTTCCAGATCGCTGCGGGCGAAGTTCGCAGCCGTGGTGTGGACCTGCAGCTGGCCGGACAGCTGACCGACGCGATTCGCGTGATCGGTGGCTATGCCTATGTGGATGCCGAGGTGACTCGCGACAACACCCTGGCCAGCGGCAGCCGGCTTCTCAACGTGCCGCGCCACAGCGGCAGCCTGCTGACCACCTACGAGTTCCACGATGGCGATCTCAGCGGGCTTTCCCTGGGCGGCGCTGTGAACTATGTGGGTGATCGGGCAGGGCAGGCCGATAGTGACTTCGAGTTGCCGTCGTACACGACCGTGGACCTGCTGGCGCGCTACAAGGCGACGGAAAAGCTGACTCTCGGCATGAACCTTAACAACGCCTTCGACCGGACCTACTACGAGCGTTCCTACAGCGATGTCTGGGTCATGCCGGGTGAGCCGCGCAACCTGAGCGTAAGCCTGTCCGTGGAGCTCTGAACCCGTACATCAGCGGGCGCTGTTGCCCGCTGATGTCGTCGCCTACAGCCAACCCTTCTCCTTGTAATAACGCTCGGCGCCCTCGTGCAGCGGCGCAGTCAGTCCGACGCGGATCATGTCCTCGGCTTGAAGCTCGGCGAAGGCCGGATGCAGGCGCTTGAATCGTTCGAGGTTGTCGAATACCGACTTGACCAGTTGGTAGACCCACTTCGGGGGCGGTCTTGCTGGTGGTGGCCAGAACCGCCTTGCCGCCGATCGAGGGGACCGCGTCAACGACACCCGGATAGAGCCCGCCGGGGATCGGCGCCGCGCTGTAGTAGTCGGCCTTGGCGAGCATAGCGTCGATTGCCTCGCCCTGGACCGGGATGATCCGCGCCATCACGTTCGTCAGTGCTTCCTGGATCACTGGGATGGCCCACCACATAGGTGATGGCATCCAGGTTGTTGTCGCCCAGTCGGAACGGTACGGCTGTGAGATCAGCAGGTTAGCCTCAGTCCCTCCAGCGAAACCGCTGGCGGTGATCCGCCGATTACGCTGGCGAGCAGGTCTGCGCTGCCACAGGCCAGGGTGAAGCCGAGGCTGCCGTGGCCGACGTTGAGCCAGAGATTATCGATGCCGCTGCGGCCGATGAGCGGCGTGCCCTCCGGTGTGGCCGGGCGCAGACCTGCCCATTGGCGGGCGTGCCGGTAGTCCCCCGCGTCGGGGAAGGTCGCGCCAGCCAGGCGCTGCAGCGTCGCGATGCGTTTGTGGTCGAGTGCGCTGTCCCAGCCGCCGATATCCACCATTGCCGCGACGCGCAGCTGATCGTCCAGGCGGGCATAGACGACCTTGTTGTCGTAATCGGTGACGTTGGTCTGCGGCACCTGGCTCCGTTCGCCCAGCGGCAGGGTCAGGCTGTAGCCCTTGAGCGGATAGATCGGCAGATCGATGCCCAGGGGCCGCAGCAGCCCGACACTGGATGTTCCGGCGGCGATCACCACATGATCGACAGTGATCTCCTCCCGGCCGATACGCACGGCACGCACGCGGCGACCGTTGCTGGGCAGCGCGTCCACCGCCTGCCCGGTATGCAGGCGGAACGCTGGCGAGGACCGCAGCCGCTGCAGCAGCTGGTGGCAGAACCGTTGGCAATCGGCGACCTCGTCACCTGGCGAGTAGATGCCGCCCTGCAATGCGGCGCTCAGTGGCGCCAGTGCAGGTTCGATCTCCACACATTGAGCCGCATCCAGCAGCCGTTGACCGGACCGCTCATCCAGCGCCGCAGCGCCTTTGGCGAGGCTTGCCCGATCACGGTAGATCACCAGTTTGCCGTTGGCGCGCCAGGCGAAACCGTCCAATCGGTCCTCCTCGCGCCAGCTGCGCAGAACCTGTTGGCTGTGCAGGGCCAGGCGCAGCAGATGAGCGGCGTTGCGGCGGTTGACCGAGCGCCGGCAGGCCGCCAGGAAGCGCAGGCACCAGCGCCATTGCCGCAGGCTCGCCCGCGGACTGAAGCGCAGGGGCGCCGTCTGCCCGCGCAGCATCCAGCCCAGTGCCTGCAGCGGCACGCCGGCATCGGCCAGGGGCGAGACGTAGCGATAGCTCAGCTGGCCGCCGTTCGCGAAGCTGGTTTCCAGACCCACGTCGTCACGCCGTTCGATCAGCTCGACCGAGTGCCCTTGGCGAACCAGAGAATAAGCGGTGGCCAGCCCGATGACGCCGCCGCCGACGACTGCAACACGCATGCACTGCTCCTCGTATTCGATCAGCGCAGCCTAGGCGCCAGCCAGCGAGGCGGCCAATGAAAGGATGGAGCGTTCCCATAACCTGCGGTTATGCTCGATTGACTGAAGGGGGAGTATGCATGCGGCTGCGTCATATCGAACTGTTCCAGGCGATCCTGCAAACTGGCAGCCTGACGGCCGCGGCCGAGCTGCTGCATATCTCCCAGCCGGCGGCGAGCAAGATTCTCAAGCATGCCGAGCAGCAACTTGGCTTTGCGCTGTTCGACCGGGTGCGGGGCAAGCTGCAGCCCACCGCCGAGGCGCGGGTGTTGCAGCAGCAGACCGAACGCCTGGCCATCGACCTGCAGAATCTGCGGCGCCTGGCGGATAGCCTTGGCCGGGGTGAAGAGTGCGCCCTGCGCCTGATCTGCACGCCGGCCTTGGCTCAAGCGTTGCTGCCCCAGGCGTTGCGTGCCTGGCGCGAGCGATTTCCACGTACGGTCTGTCAGCTCGCGACGCAGCACACGGCAGAAATCGTCGAGGCGCTGTTGCTGCGTGAAGCCGATCTCGGGCTGACGTCACAGGCGGTAGAGCATCCGGGACTGAGCAGCCAGCTATTGGCCGAGGGGCGCATGCACGTGATCGCTCCGCCCGGCTGGTGGCAGCCGGCTGAACTGCACAGCCCGCTGCGGCTGCAGGCCTTGGCGGGTAAAGCGCTGATCGGCATCGATGCCCGCGATGCGCTGGGCAGCCTGTTGCGCGGCCACATCGAGGAGCTCGATCCGCCGCCGCGCGTCGTTACCTGGGTGCAGACCTATCAGCTGGCGCGACAACTGGTATCCGCGGCGCAGGGCGTGGCGTTGGTCGATCCGTTCACCGCACTGGCGGCCACTGGCGGTGAGGTGCAGACCCGTCTGCTCGAGCCGGCCATCAGCGTGCCGGTCTATGCATTGACCCGTGTTCACGAGCAATCGCTACCGGCGCAGGCGATGCTGCTCGAGCAGCTTGGCGCCCAGGCCGAGCGACTGCTGCAGGATGGGCACAATTGAGCGGTCGCGAGCTACCATGGCGGCTTTTGCGCCGGACGATCATGCACGCCGACTCGCCCCGTGAACGCTACCAGCAGGCAATCGCGCAGGAAGGCTTCGTTGCCGATGCGGCTCAACAGCGCGCCGTTGCACGGCTTCAGGCCTGTCATGAGGCGCTGCTTTCAGGTGCGGACCTGCCGCTTGGCGTCTACCTATGGGGGCCGGTCGGGCGCGGCAAGACCTGGCTGATGGACCTGTTTCACGCAAGCCTGACGGTTCCGTCGCGGCGGCAGCATTTCCACCATTTCATGCGCTGGGTGCATATCCGGCTGTTCCAGCTCAACGGCACGGCAGATCCGTTGCAGGCCCTGGCCAGAGAACTTTCGCAAGAGATTCGCGTGCTCTGCTTCGACGAGCTGTTCGTCGGTGATATCGGCGACGCGATCATCCTGGGGCGCCTGTTCCAGGTGCTCTTCGAGCACGGCGTGGTGATCGTCGCGACCTCCAACCAGCCACCGGAGCAGCTGTATGCGGACGGCTTCAACCGCGAGCGCTTTCTGCCGGCGATCGACGCCATCGTGCAACACATGCAGGTGGTGGATGTGGATGGTGGCGCTGATCACCGCCTGCGTCCCGGCGCTGCGTTGCAGCGCTACTGGATCGCCCCGTTCGACGGCGCCACTGCGTTGGCCGCGACGTTCGAGGCGCTAGCCGATGGAGCGGTCAGCACCGAGCCATTGGCTCTCAGCCGCCGCCAACTCGACGTCGTGCGGCGTAGCGAATCGGTGCTCTGGTGCCGCTTCGCCGACCTCTGCGAGCAGCCGTTTTCGGCGCTGGACTTCATCGAACTGTGCGACCGTTTCACGGCGATCCTGATTGGTGCTGTGCCGAGGCTGGGCGGCACGCAGCGCGATGGGCGCATAGCCCGTGGCACCGAGGATGGAGCCGCGCGGGTCGAGGCGGGCGACCGCCAATTGCCCAGGCTCGCCGCGCGGGATGATGCCGTGCGCCGCTTCATCGCGCTGGTGGACGAATGCTACGACCGACGGATTCCGCTATATATCGAAGCTGAGGTGGCACTGGACGAGCTGTATACCGAGGGCTATCTGGCATTCCCGTTCCGCCGCACGCTCAGTCGCCTGCGGGAGATGCAGCTGCAGCGCTTTGGCTGAGCGCTGGCTCAGTCGCGGTAGAACACCTGCACCAGGTGGTAGCCGAACTGGCTCTTTACCGGGCCGTGCACTTCGCGCAGCGGCTTCTTGAAGATCACCTGATCGATGCTGCGCACCATCTGTCCCGGGCGCACTTCGCCGAGATCGCCACCTTTCTTGCCGGACGGGCAAGTCGAGTACTTGCGGGCCAGCACGTCGAACGCCTCGCCTTTGGCCAGGCGCTTTTTCAGCTGCGCGGCTTCGGCCTCGGTCTTGACCAGAATGTGGCGGCACATGGCTTTGGGCATGCTCGGTGTCCTCGATTGCACAGGGGCGCGATTGTAGTCATGCCGCCGCGAAAGTCGACCGGCATACCGTTTCGATGGAGGCGATACGTGACTGATCGGTCGACGAGCGGTAGTTCTATCGCGTCGTGTGATAGCGCTAACATCCGGCCAAACAAGCAAAACAATGGATTTCTCGCATGCCTTCAGTGCATACCTCAAAGGCTTCCGCGCTTCCGGTGCTGGTCGTCATGGGCGTCAGCGGTTCCGGCAAGACCGACACCAGCCACGCCGTAGCCGACGCGCTCGGCCTGCCGCACATCGAAGCGGACAACTTTCACCCGGCAGAGAACGTGGCGCGCATGCGTGCCGGCACGCCGCTGTCCGACGCTGATCGCGTGGAGTGGCTGCACGCGCTGATCGCTGAAATGCAGCGCACTTTAGCGGCAGGCAGCGGCTTCGTGCTGGCTTGCTCGGCGCTCAAGCGCAGCTACCGGGAGTTGCTGCGCAGTGCGGTTCCGGAGCTGCGTTTCGCCCATCTGGCCATCGATTACGAAACCGCCGTGCAGCGCGTCGGCGGACGGCCGGGCCATTTCATGCCGATTTCCCTGGTCGACAGCCAGTTCGCCACGCTGGAATCACCGGAGGGCGAACCCGGCGTATTGACCGTGGATGCCAGCCAGCCCCGCGAAGTCGTTCTGCGCCACATCGTCGATTGGATGCAGGGCGCCGGTCTGGATGAGCTGATCGAAACCCGGGTCGATCTTTCTTCGCGTCCGTTTGATAGCGCTACCACGGCGCCGCCTTTGACCAATGAGCCGATCTACAGCGGCACGGTCGCGCAACACTTCGACCGTCTGACCGATTGGCTGATGGCTGCGCTGATGGCCTTCATGGTCATCGTGGTGTTCTCCAGCGTGGTGCTGCGTTACGCCTTCGGCACCGGTTGGACCGGCGCCGAGGAGCTGTCGCGGCTGGCGTTCGTCTGGCTGGTGTTCGTCGGTGTCGCTTCGAGCATGCGCCGCGGCGAGCTGATGAGCTTCTCCATGCTGCGCGACCGTTTCCCGCGGCTGTTCCGCCGCGTCGTCGACTCCCTCAGCTGGCTGCTGGTGGCTGCTGCGAGCGGCCTGGCGGCCTGGGGCGGCTGGAACCAGATGCAGTTCGGCTGGACCATCAACAGCCCGGTGGTCGGTTATCCGCTGGGCCTGGCGATGCTGCCGGTGGCTGCAAGCATGGTCGCGCTGGCGGTACTGGCGCTGCTGCAGCTAGCCAACGTCTGGCGGCGCGATCAGCCATCGGCCACCGCCGCTGCGAATGTCACCGCGGACTGAAGCGACGCCGCATTCAGAACAATACGGGCACTGCCCAACCGAGGACCTTTCATGACCGTCGTCGTCTTCCTTTCATCGCTGCTGGGCTTCATGACGCTTGGCATGCCCATCGCCTTCGCGCTGCTGCTCACCGGCGCGGTGCTGATGTGGTACCTGGATTTCTGGGACGTGCAGCTGCTGGCTCAGAACCTTCAGGCCGGCGCTGACAGCTTCCCGCTGCTGGCGGTGCCGTTCTTCATCCTGGCCGGCGAGCTGATGAATGCCGGCGGTATCTCGCGGCGCATCATCGCCATGGCGCAGGCCTATTTCGGCCACAAGCGTGGCGGTCTGGGTTACGTGGCGATTGCCGCTTCGGTGCTGCTGGCGAGCATGTCCGGCTCTGCGTTGGCCGATACCGCCGCGCTGGCGACGCTGTTGCTGCCGATGATGCGCGAGCGCGGTTATCCGCTGAGCTCGTCGTCGGGCCTGGTGGCGGCGGGCGGGATCATTGCGCCGATCATTCCGCCGTCGATGCCGTTCGTGATCTACGGCGTGGTGACCGGCACGTCGATCAGCCAGCTGTTTCTCGCCGGCATGGTGCCGGGGCTGATCATGGGCATGGGCCTGATCGTCGCCTGGACGCTGATCGCCCGGCGGATCGATGAACCGAAACAGGAAAAGGCCAGCGCCGCCGAGCGCCGCCGCGTGGTGGTCGACGGCGCCGCCGCGCTGATGCTGCCGGTGATCATCGTCGGCGGGCTGCGTGGCGGTCTGTTCACTCCGACCGAAGCGGCGGTGGTCGCCGCCGTCTATGCCCTGGCCGTTTCGACCCTGCTGTACCGCGAGCTGAACTGGGCCGGGCTGGTCGAGGTGCTGACCCGGGCCAGCCGCACCACGGCATCGGTGATGTTCCTCTGCGCCGCTGCAACCGTGTCGGCCTACATGATCACCCTGGCGCAACTGCCCGACGAGATCGCGGCAATGCTCGGCCCGCTGGCGCAGGACCCGAAACTGCTGATGATCGCCATCATGCTGCTGATGATCGCCGTCGGCATGGTGCTGGACCTGACGCCGACCATCCTGATCCTCGGCCCGGTGTTGGCGCCGATCGCGATCAAGGCCGGCATCGACCCGGTGTACTTCGGCGTGATGTTCGTGCTGATCGGCTCCATCGGGCTGATCACGCCGCCGGTGGGCACCGTGCTCAACGTGGTCGGCGGCATCGGCCGACTACGCATGGAGACCCTGGTGCGTGGCGTGATGCCGTTCTTCCTTATCTATCTGGTGATCGTCGGGCTGCTCATCGCCGTGCCCTCAATCATCACCATACCGCTGGCCTGGCTGCGGTAACGCCGGTCGTGCAACCCCAGCGTTCAACAACCCAACATCCAACAACAAGAAGGTATCCCGACATGAAACGACTCCTCATCAGCACCCTGACTGCCGCCTTGCTCGGCAGCACGCTCAGCCTCGGTCAGGTTCAGGCAGCGGACGACATCCGCCCACGCATGATCCGCTTCGGCTACGGGCTCAACGAAGACAGTAACCAGGGCAGGGCGGCCAAGCTGCTGGCCGAGGAAGTGGCCAAGGCTTCGGGCGGCAAGCTGAAGGTGCGTACCTTCGCGTCCGCCAGCCTCGGTTCGGACGACCAGATGCAGAACGCGCTGATCGGTGGCGCGCAGGAGATGATGGTCGGCTCGACCGCGACGCTGGTCGGCATCAGCAAGGAAATGGCGGTGTGGGATACGCCGTTCCTGTTCACCGATCCGCGCCAGGCTGATCAGGTATTGGACGGTCCGGTGGGCCGGCAGGTCATGGACAAGCTGGAAGAGAAAGGTCTGGTCGGACTGGTGTATTGGGAGAACGGTTTTCGCAATGTGACCAACAGCGCCCGGCCGATCGAGAAGCTTGAGGACTTCAATGGCATCAAGCTGCGCGTGATGCCCAACCCGGTGTTCATCGACACCTTCAAGCGCATGGGCGCCAACGCGGTGCCGCTGCCGTTCTCCGAGCTGTTCACTGCGCTGGAAACCAAAGCGGTCGACGGCCAGGAAAACCCCTACAACACCATCCTGTCCTCCAAGTTCTATGAAGTGCAGAAGTACCTGAGCGTGACCAATCACGTCTACAGCCCCTGGATCGTCACGGTTTCCAAGCGCTGGTGGGACGGGCTGTCCGCGACCGAGCAGGGCATCCTCATGGACGCTGCGGAAAAGGCCCGCGATGCCGAGCGCGAGGACACCCGTCGCGAGGCCAGCCAGGCGCTGGCGGCGCTGAAGGAGCGTGGCATGCAGATCAACGAGGTCAGCCCGGAGGAGATCCAGCGCATGCGCGAACAGGCGCAGCCGGCGATCCAGACGGTGATCGACGCCGTCGGCCAGGAGCTGTTCGACCAGGTCCAGGCCGAAGTCGAAAAGGCCGCGCGCTAGGAGCCGATCGGCACCTGCCCGCTGCTAGAATCCGCCGCTTTCGACCAATGGAACGCGCATGACCACACGCCGCCGCCGCTCTGCCGAGCGGGTAACCCTCTCGGATGTCGCACGTAGCGCCGGCTGCTCGCTGATGTCGGCCTCCCGTGCGCTGTCGCAACCGGATCTGGTTTCCGACGCATTGCGTGAGCGTGTCGAGCAGGCGGTCAAGTCGCTCGGCTATGTGCCGCACCCCGCGGCGCGCAGCCTGGCCAGTTCGCGCTCCAACCTGGTGGCGGTGATCATCCCCTCGCTGTCCAACGCGGTGTTCGTCGACACCGTCGAGGCCATCCAGCGGGTGCTGATGCCGGCGGGTTACGAAATGATGATCGGCGTCAGCCACTATCGCCCCGAAGAGGACGAACGGCTGCTGCGCGCCTATCTGGCCCATCAGCCGGCCGGACTGCTGCTCACCGGGTTCGAGCGCAGCGATGCCGCCCGTGCGGTGCTGGCCAACTACACCGCACCGATGGTTACCCTGATGGAGCTGAGCGAGCGGCCGGGCGACTACTGCGTCGGCTTCTCGCAACTGGAAGCCGGCGTGGCCATGACCCGCACCTTGCTCGAGCGCGGCTATCGTCACGTCGCCTTCGCCGCGGCGCAGCTCGACCCTCGGACCCTGCAACGCGCCGAAGGCTACCGTCAGGCCATGCGTCAGGCCGGTCGCTATGAGCCGACTCTGGAGCTGTTGACGCCGCAGCTGTCGTCCATTGGGCTTGGCGCGGAACTGCTGGATCGGCTGCTGGCGCAGCACTCGCAGATCGACGCGGTGTTCTTCAACAACGACGACCTGGCCCTTGGGGCGCTGTTTCGCGCCCATCAGCTGGGGCTCGACGTGCCGGGGCGGTTGGCGATTGCCGGTTTCAACGACCTGCCGGCGGCGGCCTGGATGCATCCGGCGCTGAGCACGGTGCGCACCCGGCGTGGCGAAATCGGCGAGCTGGCGGCGCAGATGCTGCTGAGCCTGATGCGAGGTCAGCAGCCTGCCGAGCGCTGTATCGACGTGGGCTTCGAAGTGGTAATGCGCGACAGCGCCTGAGGCGGGCTTTCACCCGCCAGGGAATCAGAGATCCTGCTGCGCGGTGACCTGCTGGGCGATCTCGATCATCTGCTCGCGCATCCAGCGGTTGGCCGGGTCCTGATCGGTGCTTTCATGCCAGTAGATGTGGGTTTCCAGCGGCATGATGTCCACCGGCAAGTCGACCTGGTGCAGGTTGTGCCGCCGGGCGAAACGCTCGGGAACGGTCACCGCCATGTCGGTCTGGTCGATCACCTGGGTCGCCATCAGGTAGTGCTGCGAGCGTAGGGCGATCTTGCGCTGCAGACCCATCTTGCCCAACGCCAGATCCACCAGACCAAGCCCGCTGCGGCGGCTGGAAATATGGATGTGCGACAGCGACAGGTACTGCTCCAGAGTGAGCTTGTCCTTGGCCAGCGGGTGGCCGCGGCGCATGGCGCAGATGTAGCGATCTTCCAGCAGTTTGACGTGACGGACCTGCGGGTCGGTGTTGAGCGGAGCATCCATGGCGAAATCCAGGCGGCCGGCGGCCAGTTCCTTGGTCGTCTCGCGGCGCTTGGCCAGCATGCTCTCGATCTTCACGTTCGGTGCCAGGCGGCGCAGGCGCTGGAACAGCGGCGGCAGCATCACCGCCTCGGTGAGGTCGGTCATGCTGATGCGGAACGTCTTGTTTGCCTGCGCCGGGCTGAAGGTGCGGCTTTCCTGCACCGATACCCGCAGCAGCTGCAGCGCATTGCGCACCGGGCCAATGATGTTCTGCGCCATCGGCGTCGGCACCATGCCCTGGGCGGTACGCACGAACAGCGGATCGTTGAACGTCTCGCGCAAGCGGGCGAGGGCGTTGGAAACGGCGGGCTGGGTGATGCCGACGATCTGCCCGGCACGTGTGAGGTTCGCTTCGGTGTAGATGGCGTCGAAAACGATGAATAGATTCAGATCGACCTTGTTCAGGTTCATTGTTGTGCTCTCCGGCGTGTATCGGATTCGCCGATCATATATCGGTGATGAATGTTTATACACGAGGAAAATAGCTTAGATAAATCACCAGGCCTCCTCTAGCATTCAAAACTACAAAACATTACCTGCCAGAAGGTTGTCGCCCATGAATTTCGCCTACTCCCCGAAGGTTCAAGAGCTGAGAGAGCGCGTGCAAGCGTTCATGGATGCTCATGTCTATCCCGCCGAAAAGGTGTTCTACCAGCAGGTCGCCGAGGGTGATCGCTGGCAGCCGACGGCCATCGTCGAGGAACTCAAGGCCAAGGCCAAGGCGGAGGGGCTGTGGAACCTGTTCCTGCCGGAATCGGAACTGGGCGCCGGCCTGACCAACACCGAATACGCACCGCTGGCAGAAATCATGGGCAGCTCGGGCCTCGGCCCGGAAGCGTTCAACTGCTCGGCGCCGGACACCGGCAACATGGAAGTGCTGGTGCGCTACGGCAGCGAGGCGCAGAAGCGCGAGTGGCTGGAACCGTTGCTGCGCGGCGAAATCCGTTCGGCCTTCGGCATGACCGAGCCGGGTGTGGCCTCGTCCGATGCCACCAACATGGAAGCCCGCGCGGTGCGCGAGGGCGACGAGTGGGTCATCAACGGACGCAAGTGGTGGACCTCCGGCGCCTGCGACCCGCGCTGCAAGATCATGATCTTTATGGGTCTGACCAACCCGGATGCACCGCGCCACGCCCAGCACTCGATGATCCTGGTGCCGATGGATACTCCCGGCGTCAAGGTGCTGCGCCCGCTGCCGGTGTTCGGCTACGACGACGCCCCGCACGGCCACGCGGAAGTGCTGCTGGAAAACGTGCGGGTACCGTACGAGAACGTCATCCTCGGTGAAGGCCGCGGCTTCGAGATCGCCCAGGGGCGTCTCGGCCCGGGCCGCATCCACCACTGCATGCGCTCGATCGGTGTCGCGGAACGCGCACTGAAGCTGATGTGCGAACGTGCCGTCAGCCGTACCGCCTTCGGCAAGCCGCTGGCCCGGCTGGGCGCGAACTTCGACCACATCGCCGAGTGCCGCATCGAGATCAACATGGCGCGCCTGCTGACGCTGAACGCGGCGTACATGATGGACACCGTGGGTAACAAGATCGCCGCCAGCGAGATCGCGCAGATCAAGGTGGTCGCACCCAACGTCGCGCTGAAGGTCATCGACCGCGCCATCCAGATCCACGGTGGCGCCGGGGTTTCCGAGGACTTCCCGCTGGCGCACTGGTGGGCGATGCAGCGTACCCTGCGCCTGGCCGATGGCCCGGATGAGGTGCATCGGGTGGCCATTGCCCGTCACGAGCTGGGCAAGTACGTGCCGCGCGAGGCGCTGCGCAGCCGCTGATGTGACACTTAGTTAGTCGCGCGGAACCAAGGGCAAAGCCACACGCCGTGGCTTTGCCTTTTTTATGACCGTTTGCCTGTGACCGAGCGCTGCGCCTCAGGAGGCGACCGGCGTCAGCTCCGGTGGTGTCTGCCCACCGTAAGTGCTGGCCACCAGCTGTCGATAGCGCCGATAGGCCTGCTCATAGGCTCGGACCGACTCGGCGACCGGCGCGACCGCGGTGTCTTCGTCCAGGCTGACGCAGCGCGAGCAGATGGCTTGGAGGCTGGCTTCGGGATCCTGCTGTCGCGCATGGCACCATGCCGCCTGGATCGCGCCGCCCAGCGCCGCGGCCTCGCTGTGGCGGGTACAGACCACCGGCGTGGCCATCATGTCGGCGACGATCTGCCGCCACAGCGGGTTCTTCGCGCCGCCGCCGATGAGCTGGATCCGCTCGCTGCGAATGCCGCTTTCGCGCAGCAGGTCCAGCCCGTAGCGCAGGCCGAAGGTCACGCCTTCGAGCACGGCGCGGCAGAGGTTGGCGCGGCTCAGGTTGTCGGCAGTCAGGCCGTGCAGGCTGGCGCTGGCCTGGGGCAGGGCGGGGACGCGCTCACCGTTTAGAAAGGGCAGCATGGTGACGCCCTCGCAGCCGATCGGCGCTTGCGCCACCAGCGCGTTGAACGCCTCCAGATCAAGCTCCAGCAGGTCACGCATTGCTGCGTTGGCATTGGTCAGGTTCATGGTGCAGATCAGCGGCAGCCAGCCCCCGCTGGATGAGCAGAAGGTGGCCACTGCCGGTTGCGGGCTGATACGGGGTTCGCCGGAAAAGGCGTAGAGCGTGCCGGAGGTGCCCAGGCTCATGGTGATGGCGCCGGGGCGGATGTTGCCAGTACCGATGGCCCCCATCATGTTGTCGCCACCGCCGCTCGCCACCATGGCCTGCGGACTGAGCCCCAGTCGGGCAGCCAGCTCGGGCCGGATGCGGCCGACCGGCTGGTGGGACTCGATCAGCTCGGGCAGCGCGGCCTCCAGACGGCCGTCGGCATCGATGTGACGCAGGATGTCGGGTGCCCATTGCCGGGTACGCACGTCGAAATAGCCGGTACCGGAGGCATCGCCGTATTCGCTCGCGCACCGTCCTGTCAGCCAGTAGTTGAGGTAGTCGTGGGGTAGCAGGACATGGGCGATGCGTGCGAACAGCGCGGGGTGCTGCTCCTTCATCCACTGCAGCTTGGAAACCGTGTAGCCCGGCGCGATGACGATTCCGAGGCGCTGCAGCGAACCCTGTTCACCGCCCAGCCAGTCGAGCAGGCGCTGATTCTCCGCAGCCGACTCCGTGTCGCACCAGAGCTTGGCCGGGCGCAAGACGCGGCCCGCGGCATCGAGCGTGACCAGGCCATGCTGCTGCCCGGAGACGCCAATGCCCAGCACGGCATCGCCGTCGACCCCGGCCTCGGCCAGTGCCGCCGCGGTAGCGCTGGCGAAGGCGGCGGTCCACTGCTCGGTGTCCTGTTCGCGCCGGCCGTTGGGCCCGCTGATCAGATCGTGGCTGGCCGAACCCTGGCCGAGCACGCGCCCGTTGCTGGCGTCGAGCAACAGCGCCTTGGTGCCCTGGGTGCCACAATCGATTCCGAGAAACATGCCGGGTCCCTCACTGCGTCAGCAACAGATCAAGGGTGCCGCTGACCCCCAGCGTGCGCAGCCGCAGCAGGTTGCGCTCGAAGGCATCGCGGAAGGCGAGCGAACGCGTAATCTGCGTGCCGAAGATCTCCTCGCGCCCCAGCAGGCGTTCGGTGAGGCCATCGTCCTCCGCAGCGAGGGACTGGCAGAAATCCGCGCGCGGATCGGGGATGCGGTACCGCTCGCCGTTTTCATCGACGCCCCGCAGATACAGCGCCCAGGCGGCAACCACCAGCGCGGCCCGGTCCAGGGCGGCGTTATCGGCGATCAGGCGGTTGATGGTCGGCACGGTGAACTTGGGAAACTTCGACGAGCCGTCGGAGCACACCCGCTCCAGCTGGTCGGCGATCGCGCAGTTGGAGAAGCGCTCGATCAGGGTCTGCTTGTAGCGGGCGAGATCGATGCCTGGCACGGGAGCCAGTTGCGGAGTGACGTCCTCGTCCATGTAGCGGCGGATGTACTCGACGAACAGCGGATCGGCCATGGTTTCGTGGACGAAGCGATAACCGCGCAGGAAGCCCAGGTAGGTCAGCGCGAGGTGGCTGCCGTTGAGCAGCTTGATCTTCATCTCTTCATAGGGCGAAACGTCGTCGGTGAACTGCACGCCGACCTTTTCCCAGGCCGGCCGACCGGCGACGAAGCGGTCTTCCAGTACCCATTGCACGAAGGGTTCGCAGACCACCGGCCAGGCGTCATCGAGGCCGTGCTGATGCTTGAGGTCCTGGCGATGCGCCGTGCTGGTCATGGGTGTGATGCGGTCGACCATGGCGTTGGGAAAGCTGACGTTGCGCTCGATCCAGCGGGCCAGGTCGGGGTCGACCAGGCCGGCGAAGGCCAGCGTGGCCTTGCGGGTCACGTCGCCGTTGTGGGGGAGGTTGTCGCAGGACATCACCGTGAAGGGGCCGGCACCGTCGCCGCGGCGCTTGGCCAGCGCCGCGCAGAGCAGACCGAACACGCTGACCGGGCGGCGAGGGTGCTGCAGGTCGTGTTGAATCTGCGGCAGTTGCGCATTGAACTGGCCGGTGCTGTCGTCCAGACAATAGCCGCCCTCGGTGATGGTCAGCGATACGATGCGAACCGCCGGATCGGCCAGGCGAGCAACCACCGCCTCGGAACCATCCTCGTCCACCAGCAGCATGTCGCGAATGCTGCCGATCACCCGGACCTCGGTGTCAGGCCGGTCGTCGAGCTCAACCAGGGTGTAGAGATAGTCCTGCGAGGCCAGCGCGTCGCGCATGGAGCGTTCCTCGGCGCGTGTGCCGATGCCGCAAATACCCCATTCCAGACCCTCGCCGGTGTTCATCAGCGCATCGGTGTAGGCCGCCTGGTGGGCGCGGTGAAAGCCGCCCACGCCGATGTGGGCGATGCCGGTGGTGACCTCGGCCAGGCGGTAGTCGGGTCGCGCGATAGGGGCCGGCAGCTGTGGCAGATTCGCTTCTTTCAACTTCATCTCGGGCCTCGCTGGGCTTGAATGTGGAAAAGCCGGGGGCGGGATCGCTGCCTTTGCGGGCGCAGCGACCTACCGTTGGAAGAGCTGGGAGCGACGTCGGGTGTCAGGCCACCTGCTGGAGCGACTGGCCGACCGCCTGACCGCTACTGTCGAAGAGGTGGCAATGGGCGGCCTCCAGCGTCAGCGACAGCGACTCGCCGTAGCGCGGGGTGAAGTCGCCACGAATGCGCATGGTCAGCTGCTCGCCGTTGCCGGTGACGACGTGGCAATAGGTGTCGCTGCCCAGCCGTTCACTGACGTCGGCCTTCACGGTCAACTGGCAGTTGCCTTCGCTGCCACGGTTGAGGTGCTCCGGGCGGATGCCGAGGGTGACCGGATCGCCCGCCTTCAGCGTGGCGCCGCTCACCGGCAGGAACAGGCGACAACCGGCGTCGAGCTCGACTTCGCAGCCGCTGGCTTCGACACGGCTTGCGCGGCCGTTGAGAAAGCCCATCTTCGGCGTGCCGAGAAAGCCCGCGACGAAGAGGTTGGCCGGATGGTGATAGAGCTCCATGGGCGAGCCGACCTGCTCGATGCGCCCGCCGTTGAGCACCACCACCTTGTCGGCCAGGGTCATGGCCTCGACCTGATCATGGGTCACGTAGATCATCGTGGCCTGCAGTTCCTGGTGCAGGCGCGAAAGCTCCAGGCGCATCTGTACACGCAGCGCGGCATCGAGGTTGGACAGCGGTTCATCGAAGAGAAACACCTTGGGGTTGCGCACGATGGCGCGGCCGCTTCGATCTTGCGGGCAACCTCCTGTTTGTCGGCACCGGCCAGGTCCAGGGCGAAGGACATGTTCTTGCGCACCGTCATGTGCGGGTAGAGCGCATAGGTCTGGAACACCATGGCCAGGTCGCGCTTGGCCGGGCTGACATCGGTGATGTCGCGCCCGTCCAGTTCGATCCGCCCGCTGCTGACCTCCTCGAGCCCCGCGATCAGGCGCAGCAGGGTGGACTTGCCACATCCGGAGGGGCCGACGAAGACGACGAATTCGCGGTCGCGGATGTCCAGGTCGATGCCCTTGATGATCTCGTTGCCGTCGAAGCCTTTCTTCAGGTTGTGGATCTTCAGGTCTGCCATGTTCGAATCCTCAGTTGTTCTTGGTTGTCAGGCGGCACTCATTTCACGGCGCCGAACGACAGGCCGCGCACCAGCTGCTTCTGGCTGATCCAGCCGAAGATCAGTATGGGGGCGCAGGCGAGGGTGGAGACGGCCGAGAGCTTGGCCCAGAACAGGCCTTCGGGACTGGAGTAGGAGGCGATCAGCGCGGTCAGCGGCGCGGCGTTGGACGAGGTCAGGTTCAGCGACCAGAAGGCTTCGTTCCAGCACAGGATCAGCGACAGCAACATGGTCGAGGCGAGCCCGCCCTTGCTGATCGGCAGGAGCACGCGAAGCATCTCCTGCAGCAGCGTGGCACCGTCCATGCGGGCCGCTTCGAGGATGTCGCGGGGGATGTCCTTGAAGTAGGTGTAGATCATCCACACCAGGATCGGCAGGTTGATCAGCGTGTAGATGATGATCAGCACCGCGCGGCTGTCGAGCAGGCCGAACTGCTTGGCCAAGAGGTAGATCGGCACCAGCACGCCCACCGGCGGCAGCATCTTGGTCGAGAGCATCCAGAGCAGCGTGCCCTTGGTGCGCTTGGTCTCGCAGAAGGCCATCGAATACGCAGCGGGAATGGCGATCAGCATGCCCAGCGCGGTCGCGCCGAAGGAAATGGTCACCGAGTTCCAGGCGTACTTGAAGTAGCCGCTGCGGTCCTGGATGTGCAGGTAGTTTTCCAGCGTCGGCGTGAAGATGAACTGCGGCGGCGTGGCGAAGGCGTCGATCTCGGTCTTCAGGCTGGTCAGCAGCATCCAAAAGATCGGGAAGAACAGCAGCAGCGCCACGGCCCAGGCGAACAGCCCGACCACCAGGGTGTTGAGGCGGCGACTTTGTTTGAGCGTCAGCATCGGTCTGTCCTCAATATTTCTCGGTGAGATTCTTGCCGAGCATCCGCACCAGAATGATCGCCGCGATGTTGGCGATCACCACCGCGATCAGGCCGCCGGCCGAAGCCATGCCGACATCGAACTGCAGCAGTGCCTGGTTGTAGATCAGGTACGCGAGGTTTGTGGATGCGTAGCCGGGACCACCGCTGGTGGTGGTGAAGATCTCGGCGAATACCGAAAGCAGGAAAATGGTCTCGATCATCACCACCACGGCGATGGGCCGGGCCAGGTGGGGTAAGGTCAGGTGCCAGAAGATGGCGATGGGGCCGGCACCATCGAGGCGGGCGGCTTCCTTCTGTTCCTGATCGAGGGACTGCATGGCCGTCATCAGGATCAGGATCGCGAAGGGCAGCCACTGCCAGGACACGATGATCACGATGGACGCCAGCGGATGCTGTGCGAGCCAGTCCACCGGCTGTGTTCCGAAGAACTTCCATACTGCCGCGAGAATGCCCGAGACCGGGTGATAGATGAGGTTCTTCCAGACCAGGGCGCTGACGGTCGGCATGATGAAGAACGGCGAGATCAGCAGCACGCGGACGATCCCGCGCCCGGCGAAGTCCGCTGCCTCCAGCAATGCCGAGATGAGCACGCCGAGTACCACGCTGATCAGCAGCACGCTGCCGACCAGGATCAGGGTGTTGGTCATGCCCGGGATGAAGCCGGCATCGGTCAGGAAGTAGTGGAAGTTCTCCAGCCCGACGAAATCCTTTTCGCCCGGATAGAGCAGGTTGTAGCGCACGAGCGAGAAGTACAGGGTCATCGCCAGTGGAACCAGCATCCACAGCAGCAACAGCACGACCGAAGGGCTGACCAGGAACCAGCTCGGGGCCAACCTCGGCCGGCGGCGCTCGGCAGGTTGTGGTGATGCGTTGCTCGCAGGGGCCTTGGGCAAGGCAGTCGTGGTGGTCGCCATGATGATGCTCCGGCTGAAGAGGGGCCGATGAGGGCTCGCGGAGCCCTCGCGGGTTTACGCCTTCACGGGACGTGCGGCTGGTCTACTTGGGATAACCGGCGCGTTTCATTTCGCGGGTGGTCGACTGCTGCACCGCGGTAAGCATCTGCTCGACCGGCATCTGCCCGGTCAGCGCGGCGGAGAACATCTTGCCGACCTGGGTACCGATGGCCTGGAACTCAGGGATGGTGACCAGCTGGATACCGACGTAGGGCACCGGCTTGGCCGATGGTGAGGCGGGATCGGCCTGCTTGAGCGATTCCAGGGTGATCTCGGCAAACGGCGCAGCGGCCATGTATTGCTCGTTGTAGGTGGACTCGCGTGTGCCCGGCGGCACGTTGGCGACGCCATCGGTCTCGGCGACGAGCTTGGCGTAGTCCTTGGAAGTCGCCCAGGCGGTGAAGGTCTTGGCGGCGTCCTTCTGCTGGGAGCTGGTCGGGATCGCCAGTGCCCAGGAGTACAGCCAGGCCGAGCCCTTGTCGGTGGTCTCCTGCGGTGCGAAGGTGAAACCGACCTTGTCGGCGACCTTGCTCTGCGATTCATCGGTCACGAAGGAGCCGGCAACGGTCGCATCGACCCACATGGCGCATTTGCCGCTGTTGAACAGCGCCAGGTTTTCGTTGAAGCCATTGCTGGAGGCGCCGGGCGGGCCGTATCGGCTGAGCAGGTCGACATAGAACTTGGCCGCCTTGGTCCATTCGGGGCCGTCGAATTCGGTTTGCCACTTCTCGTCGAACCAGCGCGCGCCGAAGGCGTTGGCGACGGTGGTGACCAGCGCCATGTTCTCGCCCCAGCCGGCCTTGCCGCGCAGGCAGATGCCGTACTGGTCCTCGCCAGGCTTGTGCAGCTTCTCGGCGAACTCGGCCATCTGGGTCCAGGTGGGGTGTTCGGGCATTTGCAGGCCGGCCTGTTCGAACAGGTCGGTGCGGTAGTAGGTCATCGAGCTTTCGGCATAGAAGGGCAGCGCGTAGAGGGTGCCATCGACCGAAAGGCCTTCGCGAACCGAGGGGAATACGTCGTCCAGGTCGTAGTCGTCAGGGAGGTCGGTCATCGGAGCGAGCCAACCCTTGTCGCCCCACAGAGACGCTTCGTACATGCCGATGGTGAGCACGTCGAACTGGCCGCCCTGGGTGGCAATATCGGTAGTCAGGCGTTGGCGCAGCACGTTCTCCTCCAGCACCACCCAGTTGAGCTTGATGTCGGGATTCTGCTGTTCGAAGGTCTTGGAGAGGCGCTGCATGCGGATCATGTCCGCGTTGTTGACGGTGGCGACGGTGAGGGTTTCGGCGGCCTGGGCCAGCGCAATCGAGGCCATGCAGGCGGTACCGAGCAGCAAGTTGAATGCTTTCATTCGTGGACTCCTCTTCCAGATCAGGGCCTGGAAGCACTTATTGTTTTTGTTGTTACCCGCGTACTGCGCTACGAGCGTCTGGCAGGCATTACAACGCCGGCAGTGGCCGCGCGACAAAGCCGTGACTGCACTCGCTTCGATACTTTTTTGCACTCGCTTGACCGCGGTGGGCTGCCCGCAGCGGCACCGTCCAGACCTGTCGCAGGGGCTCAAGAACGAGGCTTTGACACGATCATAAAGACGCGAGCGGAGCAGCGGGCGAGGAACAGGGCGCTGGAGCCGGCCGGCCGGAAGCGTATCAGCTGGCCAGGTTCTGCTCGGTCAGGCGTTGTTCGACGAGGCGTCGATAGCACGATGGGGTCATGCCCTTGAGCTGCTGGAAGCGGCGATTGAAATTGGACAGGTTGTTGAAACCCGATTCGAAGCAGACATCTGTGACCGGCTTGTCCTGATCGAGCAGCAGTTCGCAGGATTTGCTGATGCGCAGGCTGTTGACGAACTCGACGTAGCAGCGCCCGGTGGCGCGCTTGAAGAAGCGCGAGAAGTAGGTGGGTTTCATGCCGAGATGGCTGGCGACTTCCTCCAGCGGCAGCTCGCGCATGTAGTGTTCGAAAATGTAGTTGACCGCCATGTTGGTCCGGTCGGCCTGCTGCTCGTCGCTCAACTGTGCGGAGGTGGCGCCGGAGAGCAGCTGGTAGTCGTCGCACCTGGCAAGCAGCTCAAGCATGATCAGGAAATAGCCGAGGCGGGTGGCGCCGCGGCTGTCGGCGATCTGCTGCATCAGCTGGCGTGCCTGGGCGATGGTCTGCGGACAACGAAATTCGATGCCGTAGCGCGAGCGCTCGAGCATCGGCGTGAAGGTCCGCAGCTCGGAGAACACAGCGTGGCCCGCTTCGAGCATCTCGTCCGTGAAGTTGACCAGCATGTCGCGCTTGGCCACGACCTCGCCGTCGTCGACCTGACTGATCCAGTTGTGCGGCAGGTGCGGGCCGGTGAGAAACAGGCTGTCCGGTCCGAAATTGCCCACGTAGTCGCCGACGAAGACCTTGCCGGAGCTGGCGACGATCAGATGCAATTCGTATTCCTTGTGGTTGTGCCACCGCACCAGCGGGCAGGGGAAACCGTGTTCGCGATAGATCAGCGAGTTGCCGTGGTGGTCGTCCATCAGCTCGTAGGACGGGTCGGTAATCTTCAACGCTCTCATGCAGGGTCCGTTGTCGTGAAAGGCCACGAAGGGTTATAGCCGCTGAGGGCGCAACGGCCAAACCGGTCAGGCAATTTCGTATCGGTAGGGTAGGTCCGGACCACGCCTTGAACAGGTCATGGCGGCGGCGCTGCTGGCGAAGGCGAGCATGGCCTGCAGTTGCGCAGGCGCCATCTGTGCGAGTCCGTGCGGCGAGTCCAGCTGCTGTTCGGCCAGGTAGGCGAGCAACGCGGCCTGGAAGGTGTCGCCGGCGCCCACGGTGTCACGCACCGTCACCGCCTGCGCTGCCACGTGCAACTGGCCGTGCTTGCGGCTGAAGAGCTGTGCGCCTTCGGCACCTCGGGTGAGCACCACCAGCTCGGCGTGATGGTCCAGCCAGCGCTGGGCGATGCTCGCTGGCGCCATGTCTGGATAGAGCAGGGCCAGGTCCTCGTCGCTGACCTTGATCAGATGTGCGCGTTCGGCGAACGCCTCGACCCGCTCGCGCCAACGTTCGAGGCTGGGTTCAACGTTAAGGCGAATGTTCGGATCGAGCGAAATCAGGCGCTGGGCATGCTCACGATGCAGCAAGGCCAGCAGCGTATCGGCAATCGGCGGCGTCACCAGCGAATAAGAACCGAAATGGATGCCGCGAATGTCTGCCGGCAGCGGCTGCAGCTGTTCGGTGTGCAACAGTCGATCGGCACAGCCTTCGCCGCGAAAGCTGTAGACCGGACTGCCATCGGCGCCGATGGCGACCATCGCCAGGGTGGTCGGCGCATCGAAGATGGCGAGGTGCTCGGTGGCGACGCCTTCTTCCTGCAGCAGCTCTAGCAGGCGCTGACCGAAATGATCGCGCGAGAGCCCACCGAGCAGCGCGGCCTGCGTGCCCAACCGGGCCAGCCCGACGGCAACGTTGAAGGGCGAGCCACCTGCGACGGCTTCGAGATGCAGGTGACTGCGGCTGCCTGTCGAGGCCGCGAACACATCGAAAAGTGCTTCACCACAGACGAGGTACATGGGCGATTCCTGCTGGCGGAAATCGCCCGAGCTTAAACCCGACGGCTGCACCGGGACAGTACGCCCGCGGCTGGCGGCCGATACGATCTTGCACTCGTTTCAGTACACCCAGACTTCGACGCGGCGATTCTTGATGCGGCCAGCTTCGCTGTTAGATGCCACTGGAAGTTGATCGCCCAAGCCATTGATTTCCTTTACAAGGATGCCGCCACGAGCCAGTTCGCGACGCACCGCCATGGCGCGCAGCTTGGACAGCAACGCAGTCCGCGCGGGATCGTTGCGGGCGTCGCCGAAGCCGACCAGCACCGCCGCGTTCATCTGCTTGTCGTGGCTGTTGAGATAGTCGATCAAACGCTGCACGTCGCGCTGGGCCTTGTTGTCCAGTTGCGCGCTGCCTTCGGCGAAACGGAAGTTGACGGTCAGCCGTTGCGCTTCGCGTGCCAATTGCTGGTAGGCAGCGGGCATCGCCGCCTGCGCGGGCAGCCTGATCGGCGCGATGGCCTGGGCCACGTAACCGGATTTCTCGACGATGGCTTGCCCCGCAGGACTATGCACGAACGTCAGGAATTCGCGGGTCCATTTCGATTGCTTCTGTGGATCGGCGTAGAGGAACAGGCGCCGCGACAGGGGATAGTCTTCGGTGGCGACCAGGGCCGTGGTCGGTGGCATGGGCTGGGAATCGCCGTCGGTGATTGCCAGCGCCTTCGACTTGCCGACAGAGGCGAGGCCGACAAAGCCGATGGCCCCGCTACGACGGCTGACGGCCAGGGACAAGGCGTCGTTGGACTCGTAACGGGTTGCATTGGTAGCCAGCGTTTTGCCCTGGCTGCCCAGGACCAGTTCCTTGAAGGTGTCGTAGGTACCGGACTGGTCATCGCGAGCGTGCAACTCGACGGCAGCATTGGCACCGCCGAGCTCACGCCAGTTGGCGATCTCGCCTGAGAAGAGGCGTGCGACCTGTTCTACGCTGAGCGACTGCACCGGGTTATCGGGATGGACGATCACCGCCAGACCATCGATGGCGATGACCTGTTCGCTCTCGGCGCTGCGCATGTCGCCCAGGGCGGCGAGGCTCTGCGCTTCGCTCTGCTTGATCGGTCGCGAAGCAGCGGCGAGGTCGGCAGCACCGTCTTTCAGCCCGGCGAATCCGGTACCGGTGCCATGGGCTGCGACCAGCGCTTGAATGGTATTGCCGCGCTCGTCGAGGGCGGTGACGCGCTGCTCGTTCTCCTTGCCGGCCGGGGCGATGCGGACCGACTGCAGGCCCTTGGCCTCGAACAGGCCGGCCACCAGCATCGGTGCCAGCTTGGCACCCACGGTGTTGGAGCCGTGGATGCGCAGTATGGTCGTTCCGTCCGGCGGGGCGGCGAGGCTGTTGCCGGAGGCGCTTCCAAGCGTGAGCAACAGCAGGGGCAATGCCCAATTCCAGAACCGTCCAAACACTCGTGGCGTCATCTCGCGACCTCCTTGTAGAAGGCCGCGAGATTAAGACGATTCGGTTACCAATAAATGACAGCGCGGACGACGCTGCCGGAATTGCGCAGCGGTCGTCAGCGCAGCTCGATCCACACCGGGCAGTGGTCCGAAGGCTTCTCCATCGCGCGAATGTCGTAGTCGACGCCGCAATCGGTCACGCGCTGGTGCAGCGCTGCGGTGGTGAGGATGTAGTCGATGCGCAGGCCGCGGCGCGGGTCGTCCTCGAAACCGCGGCTGCGATAGTCGAACCAGCTGAAGCGATCGACGACTTCCGGGTTGAGGGTGCGGAAGCTGTCCTGCAGCCCCCAGCCCTTCAGGCGTTCGAGCCACTCGCGCTCCTCGGGGAGAAAGCTGCACTTGCCGGTGCGCAGCCAGCGCTTGGCGTTCACTTCGCCGATGCCGATGTCGCAGTCCTGCGGGGAAATATTGAAGTCGCCCATCAGCGCGAGGGATTCCTCGGGGCGGAACTGCTGTTCGAGCAGTGTCTGCAGGTCGGCGTAGAACTTGGTCTTGGCGGGAAACTTCACCGGATGGGCGCGGCTTTCGCCTTGGGGGAAGTAGCCGTTCATGACGGTGACCGGCTGGCCGTTGGCATCGGCGAAGCGGCCCCAGATGAAGCGCTTCTGCGACTCCTCGCCGTCGCTGGGAAAGCCCTTGTGTATCTCCAGCGGTGCCTGGCGCGAGAGCAGGGCGACGCCATAGTGGCCCTTCTGCCCGTGATAGTGGACGTGGTAGCCGAGCGCTTCGATCTCCGCCTGGGGAAACTGCTCGTCGGCCACCTTGGTTTCCTGAAGGCCGATGACGTCCGGCTGATGCTTGTCGATGATCGCAGAAAGCTGGTGAGGTCTGGCGCGTAAGCCGTTGATGTTGAATGAAACGATTTTCATGCGGATTCCATGGGAGGGACGCTGTCGCGACGCGTATCAACGGCGCGCGCCGGTAACTGATGGACTTGAAGCGCTGATTCTAGAGCACCGTGCGGCAGGTACAAAGGCACTCTCACGGCGATTGCCGCGGCGCGCTCTGCTGGTCATCTGCCGACGTGGCGGGCGGCGCGAAGCGCTGCTAAGTTGCAATCACCCATCATGAAAAAGCCGAGAGCCGTCATGCCGATGTCCGCCGAGGTTCGCACGCTCGACAGTGGTTACGACCGCGAAACCCGTTCACTGCTTTATCACGCCTACCGCCACGAACCGACCTTTGCCTACCTCTTCGAAGCCGATCGCCCGGGCTATCAACAGCGCGTGCGCGCGACCGTGCGGGAGCTGGTTAACCAGCATTTTCTGCAGCAGCAACCGGCGCTGGGGCTATTGCTGAACGACCGGCTGATCGCCGTTGCGCTGATCGCACCGCCGCAGCGTCGGCTGGATATCACCGAGAGCTGGGCCTGGCGCGCGCGGATGCTGCTGACTGCCGGTTTCCGCTGCACGCGGCGCTACCTGGATTACCACGCCGCGGTGCTTGCCTGCCTGCCCAGCGATGCCGTGCACCTGCTGCCGCTACTCGGTGTGCACCCGCAGTTCCAGGGCCAGCACTATGGCGAGCAGCTGCTGGAAGCGGTGCATGAGTGGTGTGCCGAAGACGAAACCTCCCAGGGCCTGGTCATCGACACCGGCAACCCGCGCTACCTGAACTTCTATCAACGGCAGGGCTACGAAGAAATCGGCCAGGTCGCGGTAGGGCCGGTCGTCGAACATGTCTTCTTCCATCCGGCGCCACGGCGGATGGAAGCGGCGCGCTAGGTGTGGGCGAATTTTATCCGGGCGGGTCAGTCTGACTGGTCTGAAGCCACGCGATGTCAGCCGATGCCCGTCCCCCCGCAAGACCGCCTTACAAACCCTCTGGCCCGCGTGCTCGGGCATGCCAGACAGCCCGTGCTAGCATTGCGCGCCATGCGCAAATCGAACCGAATCGGCCTGCTGGTAGCCGCAATCGCGATCCTGATGTTGAGCGGCGTTCAGGCCGGCGCGGCCGAGCTGGACGTTCGGATCGAACCAGAAGACCGGGCGCTCCGGGAAAATATCGAGAACTACATCGGCGACCTGGGCGACCGGGATGCGCGCGAGTTGCTGCGCTACAGCCGGGTGGCGCAGCGTCAGGCAGAGAAAGCCCTGCAAGCGCTGGGCTACTACCGCAGCCGCATCCGCACCGACGTGCGTGAGGGCGAGGAACCGACCCTGGTGCTGCGGGTGCGGACCGGCGAACCGGTGCGCTTACGCAACATCAATGTGCGGCTGGAAGGGCCGGCGGCGGAATTTTCGGGCTTTCGCGTCACTCAGCGCAGCCTGCGTCAGGGCGATGTGCTCAATCACGGCCGCTACGAGGACGTGAAACAGCAGTTCCTCAATCAGGCTTCGCGCTTCGGTTATTTTGACGGGCGCTTCACTCAGCAGCGGCTGGCGGTCGATCCGCGGGAGAACATCGCGGACATCGATCTGGTGTTCGACAGCGGCCCGCGTTACCGGCTGGGGGACGTGCGTTTCGAAGGCGATGCGCCATTCGACGACGACCTGCTGTCGCGCATGGTGCCTTTCGAGGCCAATACACCTTACGACTCGGAGCTGATCGCCGAACTGACCCAGGCGCTGCAGTCCAGCGGTTATTTCGAGGGTGTGCGGGTCGATGCCAACCCCACCAGTGCTCGCGATCAGCGGATCCCCGTCGCGGTCGGTCTGACAACTCGCAAGCCGCGTACCTTCGGGCTCGGGCTCGGCTATTCCACCGACGTCGGGCCGCGTATCCGCCTGGACTGGACACGCCACTGGGTCAATCCGCAAGGTCACAGCTACGGCGCCGAGGCCGAGTTGTCCGCGCCAAGGCAGAACGTCGGCCTCTGGTACGACATTCCCCTCGACCCACCGTTGACCGACAAGCTGCGCTTCGTCGGCGGCTATCAGTATGAGGAGATCGCCGGCACCGACAGCCTCAGCCGCCTGCTCAGAGTCGGCCCCGAGTGGCACAGCCAGCTGCCCAGTGGCTGGTTGCGGGTTCTCTCATTGAAATGGCAGCACGAGGAATACCGCCTCGGCGACGATTCGGGGCTGAGCACGCTGCTGATGCCCGGTGTCGCCTACAGTTACCTGCGCAGCGACAACCGTATCGACCCCAGCCATGGCTATCGCCTGCAGTTCGAGCTGGCCGCGGCCAAGGCGGGGCTGTTGTCGGATGCCGATCTGATCCACGCCAATGCCCAGCTGCGCGGGTTGACCACCTTGGGTAAGCGGCATCGCTTTCTCGGTCGCGTGCAACTGGGCGGCAACTGGACGGATGAATACGTCAATGTGCCCCCTTCATTGCGTTATTTCGCCGGTGGCGACCAGAGCGTGCGCGGCTACGACTACCAGAGCCTGTCACCGACCAACTCCGATGGCGACAAGATAGGCGGCCGCTATCAGTTCGCGGTCAGCGCCGAGTATCAGTATTCGATCAGCGAGAAGTGGCGTGTCGCCACCTTCTTCGATCAGGGCAATGCATTCAACTCGCTGGAAATTCCCACGCTCAAGAGTGCTGTCGGCGTCGGTGTGCGCTGGGTGTCACCGGTAGGCCCAATTCGCGTCGACGTCGCTCACCCGCTGGATGGTGACGGTGGCGTCCGCCTGCATTTTTCCATGGGGCCGGAGCTGTGATGCGGGTATTGCGTGGGCTTGGCTGGACGCTGCTCGGGCTGATACTGCTCGTGCTCATCGTCACCGCCGTGCTGCTCGGCACCGCCAGCGGCAGCCGCTGGTTGCTCGGGCAGGTGCCGGGGCTGACGGTCGAAGCGTTCGAGGGCCGACTCGGCCAGCGCTGGCAGGCCGAGCGGCTGATCTGGGAGCAGGGCGGCAGTCGCGTCGAAGTGCAACAGCCCCGTCTTGCCTGGTCGCCGGCATGCCTGCTCAAGCGCACGCTGTGCATCGACGAGCTGGTCACCGGCGACATCGACCTCAGCTTCCCGCCCAGCGAGCCTGACCCGGCGGCGGAGCCCTTCAGCTTGCCTGAGCTCGATTTACCACTGGCGCTGAAAGTCGAACACATTGAGATTGGCCGGGTGACGCTCAATGAAAGCGAGCAGGTGCGAAACCTGTATCTGCAGGCCAATTGGCGTGCGGATGGCCTGGATATCCAGCGCCTCGACCTGCGCAGGGCGGATGTGGACCTGTCAGTGACTGGCCGACTGCAGCCCAGCGGCGCCTGGCCGCTGCAGCTGCAGGGGCAGGTAGCGCTGCAGTCGCCTGCTGACGAGCAGCCGTGGGCTCTGCAGCTCGCGGTCGAGGGCGAGCTGCGCGAGCAGCTGCAACTCGAGGTCGAGAGTCAGGGCTATCTCGACGGCACGCTCAGCGGCCAGGTTCGTGCGCTGGACGAGCGATTGCCGGCGACCATCAGGCTCACCGCAGACGGCTTCAAGGCAGTGCCCGATCTGCCGGAAACCCTGCGCCTGCAAGAACTGGAACTCACCGCGACCGGCGATATGGAAGATGGTTACCGCCTGCTCGGCACCGGTCGGCTGCCGGGCGAGGGCGGTGCCGTGCGCCTGGCGCTCGAAGGCATAGTCAACCCAAGCGGCGCACAGATCGACGTGCTCGAGCTGGATGCCGGGCAGCAGCGCCGGGTGAGCCTTTCTGGCGACATCGCCTGGCAAGACGGCCTGGTCGCCAATGCCGAGCTGGCGTGGCGCGATTTTCCCTGGCGACGGCTCTACCCGGCGATCGAGGAGCCGCCGGTGACGCTGCGCGAACTCGACGCACAGGTCCAGTATGACAATGGCAACTACCTCGGTAACTTCGATTCGGCCATGACCGGCCCGGCCGGGGATTTCACTTTGAACAGCCCTGTCAGCGGCAACCTCGAAGCCGTGCATCTACCGCAGCTGCAACTGCAGGCCGGGCAGGGCAGTGCGACGGGTTCGTTGAGTGTCGGTTTCGCCGAGGGCGTGGACTGGAAAGTGGACCTGACGCTTAGCGAACTCGATCCGGCGTACTGGCTGGCCGAGCTGCCGGGCAATCTCGGCGGTTCGTTGAAAAGCCAGGGCGCCTTGCGTGACGAGCAGTTGCAGGCCGAGGCGAGCCTCGACATCGCTGGGCGCCTGCGCGGCCAGAACACCAGCCTGCAATTGCAGGCCAATGGCGAAGGCGAACGCTGGAACCTGCCGGTCATCAACCTGCGCATGGGCGATAATCGCGTGCACGGCAGCGGCACCTGGGCACAGACGCTGGATGGTCGGTTGCAACTGGAGCTGAGCCGCCTGGCACAGCTGTGGCCCGATCTCAGAGGGCGAGTGAACGGTGAGGTCACGCTGGCGGGAACCGCAGCGGCGCCGAGCGGGCAACTCGAGCTCAGCGGCCGCAACCTCGCTTATCAGGACAATCGCCTGCGTCGTCTCAGCGTGCAGGGCCAGCTATCCGATGGGGAGCGCGGTCGGCTGGCGCTAGATGCTGAGCGAATCCGCACAGGCGAGACCGATCTTGGCGCGCTGCGGATCAATGCCCAAGGCACTGCCGAGCGGCATCAGGCCGAGCTGCAACTGCAGGGTCCGTTGCTCGACCTGGCGCTGGCCTTCGATGGCGGATTGCGCGGTGAGGATTGGCTTGGTCGGCTGACGCGTGGCGAACTCAGCGCGCAGCAGCAGGACTGGGCCCTGCAACAGCCCGCGACACTGCAGCGTTTTGCCGATGGCCGACTGGAATTCGGTGCGCATTGTTGGCGCTCCGGGCCCGCGAGCCTCTGTGCGGAGAATCAGCGTCTGCTGCCGGAGCCGCAGATTCGCTATCGCCTGCGTGATTTCTCACTGCAGACCCTGGCCGAGTATCTGCCCGAAGATTTCCGCTGGCAGGGCGAGCTGAATGCCGATATCGAGCTGGACCTTCCCGCTGGCGGACCCAATGGCCGGGTTCAAGTCGACGCCGGCCCCGGCGTGCTGCGCATTCGCGATGCAGACGAGTGGCACGACTTCCCCTATCAGACCCTGGCGCTGAACAGTCGCTTGCTGCCGGAGCGGATCGACAGCCAGCTGCGTTTTCAGGGCGGTGAGCTGGGCGAACTGGACGTGCAGCTGCAGATCGATCCGCGGCCTGCGGCCAAGCCAATCGATGGCGAGTTTCGCCTGAGCGGTCTCGATCTTTCGGTGGCGCGCCCGTTTGTGCCGATGGTCGAGCGTCTGCGCGGCGAACTGAACGGAAGTGGCCAGCTGGCCGGCACCCTGCAGCAGCCGACGCTCAATGGCCAGCTGCTGTTGAGCGACGGGGAGATCGCCGGCAGTGAGCTGCCGACGACCTTCGAAGACCTGCGGGTGCGCATGCTGATCGAGGGCGAGCGACTGGACATCGACGGCAACTGGCGGGCCGGCGAACAGGGGCGTGGCAGCCTGAACGGCGCACTGGACTGGCGGAACGAACTGGATCTGGACCTGGCAATCAAGGGCAGTCGCCTGCCGGTGGTGGTCGAGCCTTATGCCGACCTTGAAGTCGAGCCTGACCTGCGCATCGTTCTGAGCGGCCAGCAACTGGCCGTCAGTGGTCGGGTGGAGGTGCCACGGGGCGCGATCACCGTGCGTGAGTTGCCACCGTCGACGGTGAAGGTGTCCGAAGACACCGTGATCGTCGGCCGTGAAGCCGAGGAGCCGGCGACACCGCTGGCGGTGAAGATGGACATCGATGTCGAGGTTGGCCAGGATCGCCTGCGCTTCTCCGGCTTCGGCCTGACCGCGGATCTCGCCGGCTACCTGCATATTGGCGACAACCTGGATGCGCGCGGCGAGCTGCAGCTGAAGAACGGCCGCTATCGCGCCTACGGCCAGCGCCTGACTATCCGGCGTGCCGAGCTGCTGTTCACCGGCTTGATCAGCCAGCCATTCCTCAATATCGAGGCGACCCGCCGGATCGAGGCGGAAAATGTGGTGGCCGGTCTGCGCATCACCGGTAGCGCCGAACAGCCGCGGATCGACGTCTTTTCCGAACCCGCCATGAGTCAGGAGCAGGCACTGGCCTATCTGGTGCTGGGGCGGCCGCTGGGTGCCGATACTGGCGACAGCAACCTACTGGCACAGGCGGCGCTGGGCCTCGGTCTGGCTGGCAGCTCATCGATTACCGGCGGGTTGGCGCAACGGCTGGGCATTCAAGATTTCCAGCTGGACACCGAAGGCACGGGCGCCAGCACCAGCGTGGTCGCCACCGGCCGACTGACCGAACGCCTGGCCCTGCGCTATGGCGTGGGCGTGTTCGAGCCGTCCAATACCATCGCGCTGCGTTATCAACTGACGCGGCGGATTTTTCTCGAGGCGGCCAGCGGTCTGGCCAGTTCGCTGGACATCTTCTACCGTCGCAATTTCTGAACGCAGGCACGGCGTGGCTGCAGGGCGGCCGTCACCTTGCGGCGCTGTTCTACCCGGCTGATCGATCTGATATGGCAACAGCCGCACCAAAGCGCGCCAGCGATCACTGGCACGTGCACCAGACTGGGCTACGCTGAGTTCGCTTTGCTTGCCATTCGCTATTCGGCGGGCGCGGGCTGTCCGGGTTTGACCGTTCGGTCTGGTTCCTGCGTCGATTCGATCATCGAATCTGGCGCGATTGCCCCGCGCCCAACGAGCGAATGCAGTGGTAGCATCCACGCTTCCGACCGTCGCGGTCATCGCCGCGCAACGCTCTAGCACGAGTCTTGCAAAGCGCTGCGGACCTCAGCGCTTACCAGCTCCAGAGGCGGATCGGAGTCGTCGGTACCTGGTCGCTGAAAAACCACCGCCACAAGCGTCATGTTTTTCAACGGCTCCACGGTAGCGCGCCCCCAACGCGAGGGAACTCGCCTATAAGAAATAAGGTGCTCGAATGGAATTTCTGAACAACCTCGTCAATACCGTAAACGGCCTCGTCTGGGGCCCACCCATGCTGGTACTGATCCTCGGTACCGGTCTGTTCCTGATGATCTTCCTCAAGTTCATGCCGCTTACGCGCATCGGCACAGGCTTTGCGCTGATGTGGCGCGGTCGTGCCAAGGGAGATGATTCGACCGGTGAAATCAGCCCGTTCCAGGCATTGATGACCTCCCTTGCCGCGACAGTGGGGACAGGGAATATCGCCGGTGTGGCGACCGCGATCTTTCTCGGCGGGCCGGGGGCGCTGTTCTGGATGTGGTGCACCGCGCTGGTCGGTATGGCGACCAAGTACTGCGAGGTCGTGCTGGCGGTTCATTACCGCGAGAAGGACGACCGGGGCGAGCACGTTGGCGGCCCGATGTACGCGATCAAGAACGGCCTGGGTAAGAAGTGGGTCTGGCTCGGCACCGCATTCGCCATCTTCGGCGGGCTGGCCGGCTTCGGCATTGGCAACATGGTGCAGGTCAACAGCATGGCTCATGCGCTGGAAACGACCTTTGCCGTACCGCTCTGGATGACGGGGCTGCTGACCATGGTGGTGGTCGGGCTGGTGATCCTTGGCGGCATCCGCCGCATCGGGGTTGTCGCCGCCTCGCTGGTGCCGTTCATGTGTCTGGCCTACCTGATCGCCGCGGTGGTGGTGCTGGTGGTCAACGCTTCGGCGATTCCGGCAGCCTTCGACCTGATCTTCACCCACGCTTTCACCCCGATCGCCGCGACCGGCGGCTTCGCCGGTGCCGCGGTCATGGCGGCAATTCGCTTCGGTGTGGCTCGCGGCATCTTCTCCAACGAGGCAGGCCTCGGTACCGCCGGTATCGCTCAGGCGGCCGGTACCACCACCAGCTCGGTGCGCTCGGGCATGATCGGCATGCTGGGTACGTTCATCGACACCATCATCGTCTGCTCGATGACAGGCCTTGCGATCATCTGCACCGGCGTCTGGACCAGCGGCGAAAGCGGGGCGGCGCTGTCCGCGGCAGCCTTCGAGTCGGCCATGCCGGGTATCGGTGGCATCATCCTGACCATCGCGCTGGTGGTCTTCGCCTTCACTACCATCCTTGGCTGGAGCTACTTCGGCGAGAAGTGCTGGGAGTTTCTGGTCGGCACGCGAGCCATCTGGCCTTTCCGCGTGATCTGGGTACTGGCGGTGCCGTTCGGTGCCATCGCCCAGCTCGACTTCGCCTGGCTGTTAGCCGATACCCTCAACGGCCTGATGGCGATCCCCAACCTCGTTTCGCTGTTGCTGCTGAGTCCGGTAGTGGTCAAGCTGACCAAGGAATATTTCGCACGCAGCTGATGTCCGGTAACGGTCGGTAATCGCCCTAGATGGCGGTTCACCGATCGGCGGTCCGAAGCTACACTCGGGCCCTCTTTCAGGCCGTGGGGCTGATGGGCCCCGCGGCCTTTTCGTGTCACCCATCGAGGAGCGAAGCAATGACAGAAGTCACTCTGAAAGGCACCCCCGTCCAGGTAGCTGGCGAGTTTCCGCAGGCTGGCCAGCAGGCCAAGCCGTTTCGCCTGGTAGGCGCCGACCTGGCCGACGTCGAGCTGACTACCTTTGTCGGCAAGCGCAAGGTGCTGAACATCTTCCCCAGCATCGATACCCCGACCTGCGCCACGTCGGTGCGCAAGTTCAATGCTCAGGCCAATGCGCTCGAGAACACCGTTGTGCTGTGCATCTCCGCCGACCTGCCGTTTGCGCAGAAGCGCTTCTGTGGCGCCGAGGGGCTGGAAAATGTGGTCAACCTGTCAACCATGCGGGGCGCCGAGTTCCTCAAGGACTACGGTGTGGCCATCGCCAGCGGCCCGCTGGCCGGCGTTGCCGCACGCGCGGTAGTCGTGCTGGATGAGCAGGATCGCGTGCTGCACAGCGAACTGGTCAACGAGATCGGCAGCGAACCGAACTACGAGGCAGCTATCGCTTCACTTGCCTGAAGCGCGCATATGGCTAATCGACGGCGAGTCCTTAGGGGCTCGCCGTTTTTTTTTGGCGACAGAAACCCATCGGCACAGGTGAAACCGCCTGTCGAGGTCAATTAGCGGAAACAGCAGGGTCGAACTACTTTCCGTGGTGTCGCTTACCAGAGCGATTTCAGGGTGAGCGCAAGCCCACAAAGATGGCAATTAGGCAGCTTTTCTTAAAAATCTTTTCGCGCGGCTGCTGTCATAGAGCTGATGCCCATTGAATGGATTCAGTTATGCCTACCTCAGATGTCAAAAGAATCGGTATATCCGGAACCGGAATGATTGCCCACGGCATCGTTCGGTTGATCAAACGGCACTATCAGGACATGCAGATTTCCCGCGTCCTGACGCGCCGCCCGCTTTCCTCGCTGACTGACTTCCCGCTGCCTGAGGCGTTGACCAACTCGCTGGACGAGCTGATCGATCATTCCGATCTGATCGTCGAATGCAGTGGTGATGTCTTCCACGGTACTTCGGTCATCGAACGGGCCTTCGAGGCTGGGCTGCAGGTGGTGACCGTCAACGCCGAGCTGCAGGTCACCACGGGTTCCTACCTGGCGGGGAAGGGCTTTCTCACCGAAGCCGAGGGCGATCAGCCTGGCTCGCTCGCCGCATTGCGCGAAGATGCGCTGCAGATGGGCTTCCAGCCGATGGTCTACGGCAACATGAAGGGCTATCTGAACCACGACCCGTCGCCCGAAGACATGGCCTACTGGGCCAATCGACAAGGCATCAGCGTTGACCAGACGACCTCCTTTACCGATGGCACCAAGGTGCAGATCGAACAGGTGATCCTCGGCAACGGCCTTGGCGCGACTATTACCCGCCAGGGGATGGAAGGGCTGGCCTCGACCAATCTGGACGACAGCGCCAGTTTGCTGGGAATGATGGCCGAGCGCGCTGGACAGCCGATCGTCGACTATGTGATCCCCTCAGGTTACCCAGCCGGTGGCGTGTTCCTGGTTGGGCGGCACGACGAGGATCAGGCCCGAGCCATCGAGTACTTCAAGCTGGGACGCGGGCCGTTCTACACGCTGGTCAGGCCGTTCCATCTGTGTTCGCTGGAGGTGGGCAAGACCCTGCGCCGCGTGCTGGACGGCGGCGGTGTGCTGCTCAACAACTCGACCGAGCCGACCTTGGGCGTGGCGGCGATTGCCAAGCGCGCCATGAAGCCCGGCGAGCTGATCGATCGTGGAATCGGTGGCTTCCAGTTCCGTGGCGAGGCGATCAAGCTCGCCGAGCATCCGGATCACGTACCCATCGGCCTGCTACGCAAGACGGCGCTCAAGCGTGCGGTCGAGCCGGGGCAGATCATCACCTTCGACGATATCGATATCCTGCCCAGTCGTGCGCTGGACATCGTCATGGAGCAGCGCCGACCGCGTCCGCAGAAATCCGATGCCACATCGGACGGCTGGACGACGCCCTGCGTCAGCACCATGGGAATGCTCGCCCTGGGGGGGTGAGCATGAACGTCCTGACGACAAGGCCGCTGCACCACGCAGCGGCCTTGTCGTTTCTGCCGTTGGAACTTCAGCTCGCGACGACGGTGAGCGTCTGTCAGGCCTTGCGCATCGACCAATAGCGCGGACGGAACAGATCACGCTCACCCAGCAAGGTGACCCCTGCGGCGAAACCCACCAGCACCAGCCCGATGTAAAGGCACAGTTCGACGAAGCCCTGTGGCTGCGGCAGGAAATGTACTGCCCCGGCGAGCGCTACTGCGGTCGCCAGCCAGCGCGCCAGTACGGCCACGCCGGCGCCTCGGGGCGAGGTGCGGTAGACGAACAGCCCCATGAACAGGGCCTGCAACATGGCCCCGCTGGTGAAGGCCAGTGCCAGCCCGGCGGCGCCGTAGTGGCGATAGAGTGCAGCATCCAGCGCTATGGTCATGACCGAGCTGATCAGCGTAATGACCAGGAACAGACGCGCCTGGTGCTGCGCAAGCAACGCCCGTCCCCACAGCAGGGCAAGTCCCATCGCCGGTAGGCCGAGCGCGTAGATCACCATCAGCGAAGCCGTTGCCTGCGTCTGGGCCGCGCCGAACTGCCCACGTTCGAGCAACACCGAGACTACCGCCTCGGGGAAGGAGCACAGCACCACTGCGGCAGGAACGAGGAACAACAGCGTCGCCAGCAACCCCTTGCGGATCACAGCGGCGTGACCGCTATGGTCCTGGTCGTTCCAGCTTGAGGAAAACTGCGGAAACAAGACCGATAGCACCGACATGGCGTACAGCGTCAGCGGAATGGTGACGATGCGGAAGGCGAAGGAAAGCATGGTGATGCTGCCTTCCTCGAGAAACGAGGCGAACATGCGTTCGGCGAGTATGCATGCCTGCTGCGCCCCGGCAGCCAGCAGCACTGGCGCGAACGCCAGTCCGAACTGACTGCCATGTCCCTTCTCCAGCGGCAACGCTTCGCCACGCATGTAGCGGATGCGCCGGTGCTGGACGATGATCAGCGCAACCTGCGGCAGCAGCATGCCGAGGAAGATCACCATGCCACTGGGCTCGAACAACAGAATGCCGACGATCGCCCCGGCATTGAGTAGCAGCGTGCGCGTCATCGGCATGATGAACACGTTGTCCATGTTCAGCAGTGCGCCCTGGCAGTAAAGCGCCGCTTGCACGGCGATCAGCAGTGCGCCGACACAGAACACCAGCTGACCGCTGGCTACCTGCTCGGCGGTCCAACCGGGCGCCAGCGCGTTGAGTACCCAGTAGCTGGAGAGCACGATCAGTGCGCAGGCGGCGGCACCGAGCAGCATCACACGCCAGTAGAGCCAGCGCGCGACCGCCTCGAACAGCGATTCCGACTGGCTGCGCAGCTTCTGCAGGTAGGGGATCATGGTGTCGCGCAATGCCAGGCCGAGGAAGTTCTCGAAGAACAGCGGCAGGATCAGCGCAACGAAGATGAGATCCGCTTCCCAGCTGAGGCCGAACGAGCGGGCGATGAACAGATCGCGAAGAAAACCGAGAAGAAAGCTGGCGACGGTGAGCGCCAGAATGACCAGCGATGCATTCATTCCTTGATCCTATGCCGGCCATCGATGAGGCGATGGCTCGTTGAACGACACGACAATGTCCGATTTCGACGTGCTGCAAAGCGCGGGGCTTGCTCACAGCGTTCCACTCGCACACGGGCCGCGAGAGGAACGCTAGATAGACTTAAGACCTGCTCCATGGTTCCAGGCCCATGGCTCTGAACCGGCCATCGTGTACATGCCGATACGTAAAAATGCCGTAAAGGCACTTTGCGAGCGGATCGCGACTGCTTATGGTTCACGCTCCTTTTCAAGCGAACTCCGTTCATGTCCGAGACGCATCCCACATCCACGCGCTCCAGCCTTCGCTGGGTGGTTCTAATCATCGCCGTCATCGCCATTGCGGCGCTGATCTGGTGGCTATGGCCCGCTGCCAAGGACGCCCCGCAGCGCCCGGGTGGTCGACCGGGATTCGGCGCGTTCGGCGGCCCGGTTCCGGTGCGTGTCGCGACGGTAGAGCAGGGCGAGTTCGAGGTGTTCCAGAAAGCCTTGGGCAGCGTGACGCCACTGAACACGGTCAATCTGCGCAGCCGGGTCGGCGGCGAGCTGGTGGAACTGCGCTTCGAGGAGGGGCAGCGCGTCAAGAAAGGCGACCTGCTGGCCGTGATTGATCCGAGGCCTTACAAGGTCGCGCTACAACAGGCCGAAGGCACGCTGCAGCAGAACCGTGCGCAGCTAAAGAATGCCCAGGTGGATCTCGAGCGCTATCGCGGCCTGTACGCCGAAGACAGCATTGCCAAGCAGACACTGGACACCCAAGAGGCGCTGGTCAGCCAGTATCAGGGCACGCTGGCGGCGAATCAGGCTGCGGTCAACGAGGCGCGCCTGAACCTGGAGTTCACCCAGATCCGCTCACCCATCGACGGTCGAGTCGGTCTTCGCCAACTCGACGCAGGTAACCTGGTGTCAGCGAATGACACCACGCCGCTGGCGGTCATCACGCAGACCCAGCCCATGTCGATCAGCTTCACCCTGCCCGAGGGTGACCTGCTGCCGGTACTGACCCGCTATCGGCAGGGCGACGAGCTGGCGGTGCAGGCCTGGGATCGTGGCGAACGCGTGCTGTTCGGCGAGGGCGTGCTGGAAAGTATCGACAACCAGATCGACCCGACCACCGGCACCCTGCGGCTCAAGGCACGCTTCGATAACGAGCCGGAGCTGCTGATCCCCAACCAGTTCGTCAACGTCCGCCTGCGGGTGGAGACCCTGGCAGATGCTGTACTCATTCCCTCCGCGGCGCTGCAGTTCGGCTCGCGCGGTACCTTCGCCTACGTCGTCGGCGACGACAGCAAGGTGGAACTGCGATCGTTAGAGGCCGGCCCTACCAATGGCGAAACCACCGTGGTGCTCAAGGGCCTCGAAGCCGGCGAGCGCGTGGTGATGGAAGGCACCGACCGCCTGCGTGACGGTGCTGAGGTCGAGGTCGTAAGCGGCCAGCGAATGGCCGAGGAGGCGGCCGAGAAGCCGGTCCTCGGTGGTGACGAGGCCGCGGAGCGCGAGGCGCGATGAATATCTCCCGCCTGTTCATCCTGCGACCGGTAGCGACCACGCTGAGCATGGTCGCGATCCTGCTGGCCGGGTTGATCGCCTACAAGCTGCTGCCGGTGGCCGCGCTGCCGCAGGTCGATTACCCGACTATCCGCGTGATGACACTCTACCCAGGCGCCAGCCCGGAGGTGATGACCAGCGCGGTAACCGCTCCGCTGGAGCGCCAGTTCGGCCAGATGCCGGGGCTCGCGCAGATGTCCTCGACCAGCTCGGGCGGTGCTTCGGTCATCACCCTGCGCTTCTCGCTGGAAGTGGCGCTGGATATCGCGGAGCAGGAAGTGCAGGCGGCAATCAACGCGGCGAACAACCTGCTGCCCAACGACCTCCCGGCGCCGCCGGTCTACAACAAGGTCAACCCGGCAGATACGCCAGTGCTGACGCTGGCGGTAAAGTCCGATGCGTTGCCGCTGCCGCAGCTGCACGATCTGGTCGATACCCGCATGGCGCAGAAGCTGGCGCAGATCAACGGCGTCGGCATGGTCAGTATCGCCGGCGGGCAGCGACCGGCGGTGCGTATCCGTACCAATCCAGAAGCACTGGCCGCCTATGGCCTGTCGCTGGCCGACGTGCGTTCGCTGATCGCCAACTCCAACGTCAACCAGCCCAAGGGCAACTTCGACGGACCGACGCGGGTGTCGATGCTTGACGCCAACGACCAGCTGGAGACGCCGGAGGAGTACGCCGAGCTGATCCTGACCTATCAGGACGGCGCCGCGCTGCGCCTGAAGGACGTAGCCGAGATCGTCGATGGTGCCGAGAACGAACGTCTCGCGGCCTGGGCCAACGAAAGCCAGGCCGTGCTGCTGAACATCCAGCGCCAGCCGGGCGCCAACGTCATCGAGGTGGTCGAGCGCATCCAGGCATTGCTGCCGGAGGTGACCGCCAGCATGCCGGCCGGGCTCGACGTGATCGTGCTTACCGACCGCACCCAGACCATCCGCGCCGCGGTCACCGATGTACAGCATGAGCTGATGCTCGCCACCTTCCTGGTGGTGATGGTGACCTTCGTCTTTCTCAAGAAGCTGTCGGCCACGGTGATCCCGTCGATCGCGGTGCCCCTGTCGCTGGTCGGCACCTTCGCCGTGATGTACCTGTGCGGCTTCTCGCTGAACAACCTGACGCTAATGGCGCTGACCATCGCCACCGGCTTCGTGGTCGACGATGCCATCGTCATGCTGGAGAACATCGCGCGGCACCTGGAGGAGGGCGAGACCCCGCTCAACGCGGCGCTCAAGGGCGCGAAGCAGATCGGTTTCACCCTGATCTCCCTGACCCTCTCGCTGATCGCCGTGCTGATCCCGCTGCTGTTCATGCAGGACGTGGTGGGCCGGCTGTTCCGCGAGTTCGCCATCACCCTGGCGGTGGCCATCCTCATCTCCCTGGTGGTCTCGCTGACGCTGACCCCGATGATGTGCGCCAAGCTGCTCAAACCCCACGCGGCAGAAGAGAAACCCGATTGGGTGGAGAGGCTGATCGGTGGCTATTCGCGCTGGCTGACCTGGGTGCTGCGCCACCAGACGCTGACCCTGATGGTGGCAATCGTCACGCTGGGGCTGACTGTGGTGCTCTACCTTGCCGTGCCCAAGGGCTTCTTCCCGGTGCAGGACACCGGCGTCATCCAGGGCATCAGCGAGGCGCCGCAATCGATCTCCTTCCGCGCCATGAGCGAGCGTCAACAGGCATTGGCGCGGGTGATTCTTGCCGATCCGGCGGTGGACAGTCTGTCGTCCTACATCGGCGTTGATGGCAGTAACGTTACGCTCAACAGTGGCCGCCTGCTGATCAACCTCAAGCCCCACGGCGAGCGCGACCTGACCGCCACCCAGGTGATCGATCGGCTGCGGCCGGAGCTGGCCAAGGTGCCGGGTATCGAGCTGTATCTGCAGCCGGTACAGGACCTGTCCATCGAGGACCGGGTCAGCCGCACGCAGTTCCAGTTCAGCCTGGAAACGCCGGACAGCGAGTTGCTGCAGGAGTGGACGCCGCGGCTGGTCGAGGCGCTGCGTGAGCGGCCGGAGCTGACCGACGTGGCCAGCGACCTGCAGAGCAATGGTCTGCAGATCTACCTGGACATCGACCGCGACGCGGCGGCGCGCCTCGGCATCCAGGTCGCGGACATCACCGATGCGCTGTACGACGCCTTCGGCCAGCGGCAGATATCCACCATCTTCACCCAGGCCAGCCAGTACCGCGTGGTGCTGGAGGCGGAGGCGGGCAACCGTCTTGGTCCGCAGGCGCTGGAACAGCTGTTCGTGCAGAGCGAAGGCGGCACGCCGGTGCGGCTGTCGAGCCTGGCAACCCTGGAACAGCGCAACGCACCGCTGCTGATCAACCATATCGGTCAGTTTCCGGCGGTGACCCTCTCGTTCAACCTGGCGGCCGGCGTATCGCTCGGTAAGGCAGTGGAGGTGATCGAGGCGGTTGAGCAGGAGATCGGCCTGCCGGCCGGCATCCAGACGCGCTTCCAGGGCGCCGCGGAGGCGTTCCGCGCCTCGCTGTCGAGCACGCTGCTGCTGATCCTTGCCGCGGTGGTGACCATGTACATCGTGCTCGGCGTGCTCTACGAGAGCTACATCCACCCGATCACCATCCTCTCCACGCTGCCCTCGGCTGCGGTGGGCGCCTTGCTTGCCTTGTTGCTGACCGGTAACGACCTCGGGCTGATCGCGATCATCGGCATCATCCTGTTGATCGGCATCGTCAAGAAGAACGCGATCATGATGATCGACTTCGCCCTGGAGGCCGAACGGCAGCAGGGCATGAGTCCGCAGGATGCGATCTACCGGGCGGCGCTGCTGCGCTTCCGGCCGATCCTGATGACCACCCTGGCAGCGCTGTTCGGTGCGATACCACTGATGCTGGCGTCCGGTTCCGGCGCCGAGTTGCGCCAGCCGCTCGGCCTTGTGCTGGTTGGCGGTCTGCTGCTCAGTCAGCTGCTGACGCTGTTCACCACGCCGGTGATCTACCTGTTCTTCGACCGCCTCGGTCAGCGCTTCGGGCGCCGTCGCGAGCCGCTGGCGGAGGCGCAAGCGTGAGCCGGACTGCAATCGCGCGGGGGCAGGCATGAACCTTTCAGCCCCGTTCATCGCCCGCCCGGTAGCAACCATGCTGATGAGCCTGGCGATCCTGCTGCTCGGCGGGGTCAGCTTCGGCCTGCTGCCGGTGTCGCCGCTGCCGAACATGGACTTCCCGGTGATCACGGTGCAGGCCAGCCTGCCCGGCGCCAGCCCGGAGATCATGGCTTCCAGCGTGGCCACGCCACTGGAGCGCTCGCTGGGCAGCATCGCCGGGGTCAGCCAGATGACCAGCCGCAGCAGCCAGGGCTCGACGCGGATCATCATCCAGTTCGATCTGGATCGCGACATCAATGGGGCTGCCCGCGATGTGCAGGCAGCGATCAACGCCGCGCGCAATCTGTTGCCCAGCGGCATGCGCAGCATGCCCACCTACCGCAAGATCAACCCGTCCCAGGCGCCGATCATGGTGCTTTCGCTGACCTCGGACGTGCTGGACAAGGCCGATCTGTACGACATCGGCTCCACCATCCTGGCGCAGAAGTTGTCGCAGGTGTCCGGCGTTGGCGAGATCCAGGTCGGTGGCAGTTCGTTGCCGGCGGTGCGCGTCGAATTGCAGCCGCAACAGCTGGAACAGTACGGCGTTTCGCTGGACGAGGTGCGCCAGACCATCGCCAATGCCAACGTGCGCCGGCCCAAGGGGATGGTCGAGGACGCCGACCGGCACTGGCAGGTGCGCGCCAACGACCAGCTCCACCAGGCCGCCGACTACACGCCGCTGATCATCCGCTATCAGGACGGCGCCGCGCTGCGCCTGGGTGACGTGGCGCAGGTTCGGGACTCGGTCGAGGACCGCTACAACAGCGGTTTCTTCAACAATGAGCAGGCGGTGCTGCTGATCGTCAACCGCCAGGCCGGTGCCAACATCATCGAAACCATCGAAGGCATTCGCCGTGAGTTGCCGGCGCTGCAGGCCATCATGCCGGGCAGTGTCGACCTGGATATCGCCATGGACCGCTCGCCGGTGATCCGCGCCACGCTGCACGAGGCCGAGCGCACGCTGCTGATCGCGGTGGGCCTGGTCATCGTGCTGGTGTTCCTGTTTCTCGGCCGCCTGCGCACCGCGCTGATTCCGGCGCTGGCGGTGCCGGTGTCGCTGGTCGGGACCTTCGCGGTGATGTACCTGTTCGGCTTCTCGCTCAACATCCTTTCGCTGATGGCGCTGATCCTGGCCGCCGGCCTGGTGGTGGATGACGCCATCGTGGTGCTGGAGAACATTGCCCGGCATATCGATGAAGGCATGCCTCCGTTGAAGGCCGCCTATGTCGGTACCCGCGAAGTCGGATTCACGTTGCTGTCGATGAACCTGTCGCTGGTGGTGGTGTTCGTCTCGATCCTCTACATGGGCGGCATCGTCGAGCGTCTGTTTCGCGAGTTCTCCATCACCCTGGCGGCAGCGATCCTGGTTTCCCTGCTGGTCTCGCTGACGCTGACGCCGATGCTCTGCGCGCGTTGGCTCAAAGCCCACGAAGCGGCGACGGAAGGGCGCTTGCAGCGCTGGAGCCACGCGGCGCACCAGTGGCTGCTGCACTACTACGATCGCTCGCTGAGCTGGGCGCTGCGTCATAGGCGCATCACCCTGTTGAGCCTGCTGGCGACCATTGCGCTGAACGTGGTGCTCTACGTGCAGGTGCCCAAGACCTTCCTTCCACAGCAGGACACCGGTCAGCTGACCGGCTTCATCCGTGGCGACGACGGCCTGTCGTTCCAGGTCATGCAGCCGAAGATGGAAATATTCCGCAAGGCGGTATTGGCCGATCCGGCAGTGGAGAGCGTGGCCGGCTTCATCGGCGGCCAGGGCGGCATCAACAATGCCTTCATGATCGTGCGCCTCAAGCCCCTGAACGAGCGCAAGATCTCGGCGCAGAAGGTGATCGAGCGCATCCGCAAGAACCAGCCCACGGTGCCCGGCGGGCGCATGTTCCTCATGGCCGACCAGGATCTGCAGTTCGGCGGCGGCCGGCAGAGCAGCTCGGCCTATTCCTACACGCTGCTGGCGAGTGATCTCGGCGATCTGCGCACCTGGGTGCCACGGGTCACCCAGGCGCTTTCGGCGCTGCCCGAGCTGACCAGCATCGACGCCAATGATGGCGAAGGAGCGCAACAGATCACCCTCGAGGTCGACAGGGATGCCGCCAAGCGTCTGGGCATCGACATGAGCACGGTGACCACGCTGCTCAACAACGCCTTCAGTCAGCGACAGATTTCCACTATTTACGAGGCGCTCAACCAGTACCGCGTGGTAATGGAAATCGACCCAGGCTACGCCGATTACCCTGAGGTGCTCGAACAGATTCATGTCATCACCGGGGACGGTCGCCGTGTTCCGCTGGCGGCCTTCGCACGCTACGAGCGCAGCCTGGAGGAAGACCGGGTCAGCCATGATGGCCAGTTCGCTGCGGAGAACATCGACTTCGACCTCGCCCCGGGCGTCAGCCTCGACCAGGCAACGCTGGCGATCGAGCGGGCGGTGGCGGCAATCGGCCTGCCGAGCGAGGTACAGGGCCGTCTCGGCGGCACCGGCAGCGCCTTCGAGAGCACTCAACAGGGCCAGCCGCTGATGATCCTCGGCGCCTTGCTGTTGGTCTACATCGTGCTGGGCATTCTCTATGAGAGTTACATTCACCCGCTGACCATTCTCTCGACGCTGCCATCGGCCGGAGTCGGCGCGCTGCTGGCGATCATCCTCACCGGCAACCAGTTCAGCCTGATTTCGTTGCTCGGGCTGTTCCTGCTGATCGGCGTGGTGAAGAAAAACGCGATCCTGATGATCGACCTGGCGCTGCAGTTCGAGCGCCAGGACAAGCTGTCGCCCGCCGAGTCGATTCACCAAGCCTGCCTGTTGCGCTTTCGCCCGATTCTGATGACCACCATGGCGGCGATCCTTGGCGCGCTGCCCTTGCTGCTCGGCGGCGCGGAGGGCGCCGAAATGCGCCAGCCGCTGGGCCTGACCATCATCGGTGGCCTGCTGCTGAGCCAGATCCTGACCCTCTACACCACGCCGGTGGTCTATCTGTACCTGGACCGTCTGCGTCATCGTTTCAACAGCTGGCGCGGTGTACGCACCGATGCCGCCTTGGAAAATTCGCTATGAGCCCGTTGTCGCTGAAGATGCCCCTGCAACCCATCGCCGCTGCCGTTCTGGCTCTGTCGTTGAGTGCCTGTACCCTGGGCCCGGACTATCAACGGCCGGAACTGCCGGTAGCCGCCGAGTTCAAGCAGGCCGAAGGCTGGAAGCCGGCGTCACCGGCCGATGTGCTGGCGCGTGGCGAGTGGTGGCGGCTTTATGGCGATGCCGAGCTGGACGCCCTGGTCGGCCGGCTGAATGTCGACAATCAGAACCTGGCAGCGGCCGAGGCGCAGTTCCGTCAGGCCCGGGCACTGGTACGTGGTGCACGCTCGCAGCTGTTCCCGATCCTTTCCGGCAGCGCCGGCGTGACCCGTTCGGCGCAGGGCAGCGGTAGCTCGGACACCAGCGGCGGCTCGTTCGGCAGTGGCGTCAGCGAAAGCTACGAAGCAGGCCTGAGTGCGTCCTGGGAAGCGGACATCTGGGGCCGGCTGCGGCGCAATCTGGAAGCGAACCGCGCCAGCATGCAGGCCAGCGCCGCAGACCTGGCCGCGGTGCGGCTGAGCCTGCAGGCCGAGTTGGTGCAGACCTACCTGCAACTGCGGGTGATCGACGAACATCAGCGCCTGCTCGATCAGACCGTCGCGGCCTACGCACGCTCGCTGCGCCTGACCGAGAACCAGTATCGAGCCGGTATCGTGCCGAAATCCGACGTCACCCAGGCGCAGACACAACTCAAGAGTACCCAGGCCCAGGCCATCGACCTGCGCTGGCAGCGGGCGCAGATGGAACACGCGATTGCCGTGCTCATCGGCGTTGCGCCCTCGGAGCTGGACATCGCGGTGCGCGAGGACATCCCGGCGCTGCCGGGCGTGCCGCTAGCCGTGCCGTCACAGTTGCTGGAGCGGCGTCCCGATATTGCCGCCGCCGAGCGCCAGGTCATGGCGGCCAACGCCAACATCGGCGTCGCCGAAGCGGCCTGGTATCCAGACCTGACGCTCTCCGCCAGCGGTGGCTACCGCAACAGCAGTTTCAGCGACCTGTTCAGCGTGCCCAACCGGTTCTGGTCGCTCGGCCCGCAACTGGCGCTGACACTGCTGGACTTCGGCAGCCGGCGCGCCGAACTGGAGCGCGCCGAAGCCAGTTACGACCAGACGGTCGCCAACTACCGACAGACCGTGCTCGACAGCTTCCGCGAGGTCGAGGATTACCTGGTGCAGCTGCGCGTGCTGGAAGAGGAGGCAGTGGTTCAGCGTGAGGCCTTGGAGGCCGCTCAGGAATCGCTGCGGCTGATCGAGAACCAGTACCGGGCCGGCACCGTCGATTTCCTCAGCGTCGCCACAGTACAGACCACCGCGCTGAACAACGAGCGCACCAACCTGACCCTGCTGGGCGATCGGCTGACCGCCAGTGTGCTGCTGATCGCCGCGCTGGGCGGTGGCTGGGACAGCGCGCAGCTGGATCAGTCACCGACGGCTGCGACTTCGCCGGACGCGCCCTGATTCCAGTCGCGAGGCCGCTACCAGAAACAAAAAGCCCCGCATGTTCGGCGGGGCTTTTGCGTTCTAAGCGGCGTCGCGCGCGGCGGTCATTTGCGCTGCTTGCGATTGACGGTCTGGGCTGCCTTGATGATGTCGGCGCCGATCACCGGTTCGAACTGCTGCCAAACCGGACGCATCGCTTCGCGCCAGCGCTCGCGCTCTTCCGGGGTCAGGCTGACGATTTCGGTCGTTCCCGCCTGGCGAATGCGTTCGCGGTCGGCCTGATTCAGCTCCTCGGCCTCGCGGTTCACCATGTAGCTCACCTCGTCGAGGATGGCTTCCAGCTCGAAACGAATCTTGTGCGGCATGCCCATCCAGAAGCGGGTGTTGCTGACCACCATATAGTCGAGCACACCGTGGTCGCTCTCGATGATGTAGGGCTGCACGGTATGCATCTTCTTGCTGTAGATGTTCGACCAGGGGTTCTCCGCGCCCTGTACGGTACCGGTACGCAGGGCGTCGTAGACATCGGCGAAGGCGATCTTCTGGGTTGAGGCTCCGACAGCACCGAACTGCGCCTCGAGCACGGCAGAGGGTTGGATGCGGAAGCTCAGCCCCGAGGCATCGCTCGGCAGGCGCAGCATGCGGGTCGCCGAAAGCTGCTTCATGCCGTTGTGCCAGTAGGCCAGGCCGGTGATGTTCTGGTCTTCCATGGAGCGCAGCAGCTGCTTGCCCTTGGTGCGCTTCTGGAAGCGGTTTACCGCGTCGATATCGTCGAACAGGAAGGGCAGGTCGAATACCTGCAGCTGCTTGGTGTACTGCTCGAACTTCGCCAGTGACGGCGCCAGCAGCTGCACTTCGTTGTTGCGCAATGCCTCCAGCTCCGTGGCATCACCGAACAGCGTCGAATTCGGGTAGACCTCGACACGTACCTGCCCGGGCAGGCGCTCCTCGGCGAGTCGCTTGAACATCAACGCACCCTTGCCCTTGGGGGTGTCCTCAGCCACAACATGGGAAAACTTGATGACGACGGGCTCTGCCTGGGCCAGTGCGCTGGCGGCCGCCAGCACAAGCCCGGCAAGGGTAATGATCGGCTTCATGAAAGACTCTTTATTCTGGTTGGTTGGCAGTGCATCCGTGCGGCTGAGCCACAGGACACCTCTAGGCTTTCAGCCGCCCGTTATGCCAAAGATAGATGACGACTGAAAGCGCTTTCCCCAACCAACCAGACTGGAGCGGCACCGTGTCACATTTTCGCCTGACTGGCCGCGGAAACCGCTAGGCGAGCCGACTGACCACCGAGGTCCCAGCCTCCCCCGAGCGCCTTGTACAACGACACAACCGAGCGGTAGACCTCCACCTCGGCCTGGGCCTGGGCATCCTCGGCCTGCAGTCGCTCGCGTTCGGCATCGAGCAGCACGAGAAAGTCAGCCGTGCCTTCGCGATAGCGGATTTCCGCCTGCTGTGCGGCGGCGCGGCTGGCCGTTGATTGGCGAATCAAGGAGAGCAGGCGCTGCTGGGCGTTGGCGTAGTCGCTGAAGGCGTTTTCAGATTCCTCCAGCGCCAACAACACTTGCTGTTCGTAACCCGCTAGAGCAGCGTCGGCATCCGCCTCGGCACCGCGCAGACGGGCGCGCACGCTGCCCAGGTCGAACGCCGCCCAGCTGATGCTCGGCGCCACGCCCCAGGCCTGTGCGGCGCTGGAGCCGATCTGCGAGCCGCGCCCGGCGATGAAACCGAGAAATCCGGACAGGCTCACTCGCGGGAACAGATCGGCTGTGGCTACGCCGACATTGGCGGTCGCCGCCGCCAGCTGACGTTCGGCCGCACGGATGTCCGGACGCCGGCGCAGCAGCTCACCGGGATCGCCAATCGGTAGCGACTTGGCGATTGCCGGCAGCTCGCGGGGCGAGAGGTCGACGCTGAGCTGATCGGCGCGCTGGCCGAGCAAGGTGGCGATGCGGTTGCGCGCACGCACCTGCTGTGCCCTGAGCTGCGGCAGGCTGGCCTCGGTGGCCGCCAGACGGGCATCGGCGCGCAGCACATCGAGTTCGCTGCCGACACCCGCTTCGCGCAGCTGCTCGGTCAGTTCATGGGAATTGCGCTGGTTGGCCAGGTTGTCGCGGGCGATGCGCTCGCGCAGCTGGGCGCCACGCAGCTGACCGTAGGCATCCACCAGCTCGGCGACCAGGCTGACCTGCAATTGATAGAGCTCGGCCTCGGCGGCCTCGGCCTGCGCTTCGCTGGCCTCCAGGCTGCGCTGGATACGGCCGAACAGGTCCAGTTCCCAGGCCATGTCCAGGCCCAGATCGTAACGTTCGGCGTTCACCCGTTCTTCGCTGAACCCCGGTTGCTGGGCCTTGCCGATATCAGCGCTGGCGCCGGCGGTGACGGTCGGCAAATGATCATTGCTGATGTCGTCGCGAATCGCTCGGGCCGCACGCAGGCGGGCATAGGCGATGCGCAGCTCGCGGTTTTCATCCAGCGCTTCGCCGACCAGGGCGTCCAGCGTCGGGTCCTCGAACTGCCGCCACCAGGCCGCCTCGAAGCGCGAGCGGTCGTGATCGCCGCGCTCGGCCTGAAGCAGCCGCGCCGGCTCCGGTTGCGGCGCGCGGTAGTCCGGGCCGACGGCGCAACCGGTGATGGTCAGGGCGAGCAGGGAAAGGGCGAAGAACTTCATGCGCGGGCCTCCTTGAATACCGCGTTGCGCGCTTCGCGCTTCTCGACGAAGGCGCGAATCACCAGATAGAACACCGGGGTCAGCAGCAGCCCGAAGAAGGTCACCCCGAGCATCCCGGAGAACACCGCCACGCCCATGGCATGGCGCATCTCGGCGCCGGCCCCGCTGGAAAGCACCAGCGGTACCACGCCCATGATGAAGGCGAAGCTGGTCATCAGGATCGGCCGCAGGCGCAGGCGGCAGGCCTCCAGGGTGGCGGCGAGCCGGTCCATGCCTTCCTCCTGCTTGTCCTTGGCGAACTCGACGATCAGGATCGCGTTCTTGCACGCCAGGCCCACCAGCACGATCAGGCCGATCTGGGTGAAGACGTTGTTGTCGCTGCCGGCCAGGATCACCCCGGTGATGGCCGAGAGCAGCGTCATCGGCACGATCAGGATCACCGCCAGCGGCAGGCTCCAGCTTTCGTACTGCGCTGCCAGCACCAGGAAGGCCAGGAGCACGCAGAGCGGGAAGACGAAGACCGCGGTGTTGCCGGCGAGGATCTGCTGGTAGGTCAGCTCGGTCCACTCGTAGGTCATGCCGTTAGGCAGCTCGGCCTGGAGCAGACGTTCCATGGCCGCCTCGGCCTGCCCCGAGCTGTAGCCCGGTGCGGCAGCGCCGTTGATCTCGGCGGTGAGGAAACCGTTGTAATGCATCACCCGGTCCGGGCCGGCGCTGTCCTTGACGTTGACGAAGGTCGACAGTGGGACCATCTCGCCGCGGTTGTTGCGTACCTTCAGCTGGCCGATCTGCTCCGGTGCCAGGCGGAACTTCTGGTCGGCCTGGACGTTGACCTGATAGGTGCGACCGAAGCGATTGAAGTCGTTGGCGTACAGCGAGCCCAGGTAGACCTGCATGGTGTCGAAGATGTCGTCGATGGCCACGCCATGGGTCTTGGCCTTCTCGCGGTCGATATCGGCATCCACCTGCGGCACGTTGACCTGATAGCTGGTGAACAGGCCGGCCAGCTCCGGATAGTCGGCACTCTTGGCGATGACGTTCTGCACTTGGGTGTACAGCTCCTCGTAGCCCAGGTTGCCGCGGTCCTGCACCTGCACGCGGAACCCGCCGATGGTCCCCAGGCCCTGCACGGGCGGCGGCGGGAAGATCGCCAGGAAGGCTTCCTGAATGACGCCGAACTGACCGTTGAGCTCAGCGGCGATGGCGCCCGCGGACAGGCTCTGGTCCCTGCGCTCGCTGAAGTCCTTCAGCGCGACGAAGACGATGCCGCTGTTGGGGCTGTTGGTGAAACCGTTGATCGACAGCCCCGGGAAGGCCACGGTGTTTTCCACGCCCGGATGCTTGCCGGCGATTTCCGACATGCGCTTGATCACGTCCTCGGTGCGGTCCAGGGTAGCGGCGTCCGGCAACTGGGCGAAGGCGACCAGGTATTGCTTGTCCTGCTGCGGAACGAAGCCGGTCGGGGTGGTGGCGAAGCCCATGTATCCCAGGCCCACCAGGCCGACGTAGACCAGCAGGGCCACGGCACTGCCGCGCAGGATGCGCCGTACCATGCCAACGTAACCATGGCTGGCGCGGTCGAACATGCGGTTGAAGGGGCGGAACAGCCAGCCGCCGAACAGTCGGTCGAGCAGCCGCGAGAAACCGTCCTTGGGCGCATCGTGGGCCTTGAGCAGGGTAGCGGCCAGCGCCGGCGACAGGGTCAGCGAGTTGAACGCCGAGATCACCGTCGAAATCGCGATGGTCAGCGCGAACTGCTGGTAGAACTGCCCGGTGAGGCCGGAAATGAACGCAGTCGGGATGAACACCGCACAGAGCACCAGGGCGGTGGCGATGATCGGCCCGGTGACTTCCTTCATGGCCTGGCGGGTCGCCTCTACCGGCGACTTGCCGAGGCCGATGTTACGCTCGACGTTCTCCACCACGACGATGGCGTCATCCACCACGATGCCGATGGCCAGCACCAGGCCGAACAGCGACAGCGCGTTGAGCGAGAAACCGAGCAGGTGCATCACCGCGAAGGTGCCGATCAGCGACACCGGCACGGCGGCCAGCGGAATGATCGAGGCGCGCCAGGTCTGCAGGAACAGGATCACCACCAGCACCACCAGCACGATGGCCTCGAGCAGGGTATGCACCACCGCCTCGATGGAGCCGCGCACGAAGATGGTCGGGTCGTAGACGATCTCGTAATCCACGCCCTGGGGGAAGCTCTGCTTCAGCTCGGCCATGCGCTCGCGCACCAGGTCCGAGATGGCGATGGCATTGGAGCCCGGCCGCTGGAAGATCGGGATGGCCACCGCCGGCTGGTTGTTCAGCAACGAGCGCAGGGCGTACTGGCTGGAACCCAGTTCGATGCGGGCGATGTCCTTCAGGCGGGTGATCTCGCCGTCCTCGCCGGCGCGCACGATGATGTTCTCGAACTCCTCCTCGTCCACCAGGCGCCCCTGGGTGTTGATCGACAGCTGGAAGTCGGTGGCGCCCGGCGCTGGTGGTGCGCCCAGTGCACCGGCGGCGACCTGACGGTTCTGCTCGCGGATGGCGTTGACCACGTCGGTGGCGGTGAGGTTGCGCTGGGCGACCTTGTTCGGGTCGAGCCAGACCCGCAGGGAATAGTTGCCCAGGCCGAACAGCTGCACGTCGCCCACACCGTCCAGTCGCGCCAGCTCGTCCTTGACGTTGAGTGCGGCGTAGTTGGACAGGTAGAGCATGTCGTAGCGGTTATCCGGCGAGGTCAGGTGCACCACCATGGTCAGGTCGGGGGACGCCTTGTCCACGGTCACGCCCAGGCGCTGCACTTCGGTGGGCAGGGTCGGCATGGTGCGCGTCACCCGGTTCTGCACCTGCACCTGGGCGTTGTCCAGGTCGGTGCCGAGGGCGAAGGTGATGGTCAGCGTCAGCTTGCCGTCGGCGGTCGCCTGGGACGACATGTAGAGCATGCCCTCGACGCCGGTGATGGCCTGTTCCAGCGGCGAGGCAACGGTCTCGCCGATCACCTTGGGGTTGGCGCCGGGGAAGTTGGCCCGCACCACCACGGTGGGTGGAACGACTTCCGGGTATTCGCTGATCGGCAACTGGAACAGCGAGATGGCGCCGCCGATGAGGATCACCAGCGACAGCACGGCGGCGAAAATCGGCCGTTTGATAAAGAATTGCGAGAAATTCATGGCGCACTCCGGGGTAGGGCGCGGCGGGCGCGCCCTGGCGGATCGATCGGATGGGCGCGCCTGGCGCGCCGGGGTTCAGGGCAGCTGTCGAACGATGCTCAGCTGCTCGGGCGCTGGGCCAGCGTGCGCTCGACCACCTGCGGTTTCATCGCCTCGCTGATCGCGCGGCGCTGGCGATCGAGGGTCGCGAGGGTCTCGGCATCGGCCATCGGTACGCTCTCCGGCTGCACCTGGCTGCCCGGGCGTACCCGCTGCAGGCCGTTGACCACGATGCTTTCGCCCTTGGCCAGGCCGCTGCGAACGATACGCAGGCCTTCGAGCTTGGGCCCGAGCTCCACCGGCCGGTAGGCCACGGTGCCGTCCTCGGCCAGGACCAGAACGAACTTCTTGCCCAGGTCCGTGCCGACCGCCACGTCCTTGATCAGCACGGCGTCGTAGGTGGCGCTGCCGACCAGCTTCAGGCGCGCGTACAGACCGGGGGTAAAGCTGCCGTCGCGGTTGTCGAACACCGCGCGGCCGCGAATGGTGCCAGTGCGCGGGTCGACCTGGTTGTCGATGAAGTTCATGTGGCCCAGGTGCGGGTGGCCATCCTCGTCGGACAGGCCGAGGTAGACCGGCGTGGTCTCGCCGCGGTCGCCATTGCGGGCCAGTTCGCGGTACTTGAGGTAGGTGCGCTCATCGGCCTCGAAGTAGGCGTAGACCTTGTCGGTGGAGACCAGCGTGGTCAGCAGGGCCTCGCCTGCATTGACCAGGTTGCCGGAGGTGATCAGTGCGCGGCCGACGCGGCCGTCGATGGGCGCCGTCACGCGGGTGAAGGAGAGGTCCAGCTGGGCCTTGTCCAGCTGCGCCTGGATCGCCGCGACTGCCGACTTCGCTTCGCTGGCGGCACTCACGCGGGCATCGGCCAGTTCGGCGGAGATCGCATTCTTCTGCCGCAGACGCTCACCCCGTTCGGCTTCCGCGACGGTGCGCTGCTGGGTGGCGCGGGCCTGTTGCAGCTGCGCCTGCAGACGCTTGACCTCGGCCTGGAACGGGCGTGGGTCGATCTGGAACAAGAGATCGCCTTTCTTCACCAGCGCACCTTCCTCGAAGGCCACCTTGTCGATGAAACCGGAGACGCGTGGGCGAATCTCCACCGACTCCGGAGCTTCCAGGCGGCCGGTGAGCTCGTCCCACTCGGTCACCGGTTGTTCGATGACCTCGGCGACGCTGACGGCGGGCGGTGGCATGCCCGACTGGGTGGCCTCCGGTGCCTTGCCGCAGGCGGCAGTGATCAGCACCGCCACGGCAATGAGGGGAAAACGCAAGGCGTTGAGCGAACGTTCCATGCTTGACTCCGCAAGTCGGATTTGTTGATGGCAGGAGTCTGCGTGGTCAAGCCGTTCAGCAGAAATCGAACGGGCCAAAGGTGAATATCATTGGCGGTGATGGTTGGGCATTCGATATCAGCGCGGGGCGAGGACGTCGTGCGAGGTGTTGGTGCCGTTGCGTCAGGTATGGACACTCGAGAGGGGCTTGTAGGGCGGGCTTTAGTCCTCCAACGGGCCTTGAGGCCTGGGAACGCTTGGTGGGCTGAAGCCACCTACGGGACTGCTAGAAGGAGCTGCTGGGGCAGGGCACTGAAATGGTGAGGCAGTGTGCTTGGGGCGGCATACGCGTGGAAAAGGCTGCGCCGTTTTCCACCCTACAGACTATCCGGGTCGCCGACGAACATCTGGATGCGCGAGCGCAGCCAGCGTTCGGCGGGGTCGTTGTCCTGAGCGCCGCGCCAGGCCATGGACAGTTCGAAGTCCTGGCTGGTCTGGAAGGGCAAGGGCTCGGCACGCACGCCGCCGTTGGCCGCCAGCGCGGCCGCGGCGTAATCCGGGACGGTGGCGATGATATCGGTGCCGGCGAGCAGGCTGGCCAGGCCGTTGAACTGCGGCACCGCCAGCACCACCTTGCGCTTGCAGCCGTGCAGGGCCAGTTCCTCGTCGATGTAACCGTTGAGGTCGCCGGCAAAGGAAACCATGGCATGGGGACGGCTGCAGTAGTCCTCCATGCTCAGCCGGCCGGGAATGCTGTCGGCCCGCAGCAGCATCGGTTTGGGCCGGCGCAATACCTTGCGCTTGGCGTTGGCCGGCAGCTCCTCGGTGTAGCAGACGCCCACCGAAATCTCGCCGGATGCCAGCAGGCCGGGCATCAACAGGTAGTTGGCGCGCCGCACCACCAGCACCACGTCCGGTGCCTCGGCGCGCAGGCGACGCAGCAGCGGCGGTAGCAGGGCGAACTCGACTTCATCGGTCAGGCCGATGCGAAACACCTGGGTGCTGGTGGCCGGGTCGAAGGTGGAGGCGCGGCTGACGGCGGTGGAGATCGAGTCCAGCGCCGGCGACAACAGCTGGGCGATGTCCAGCGCGCGGGCAGTGGGTTCCATGCTGCGACCGGTGCGCACGAACAGCGGGTCGTCGAACAGCGCGCGCAGGCGGGCCAGCGCGGCGCTGATCGCCGGCTGGCCGAGAAAGAGCTTCTCGGCGGCGCGGGTCACGCTGCGCTCGTGCATCAGCGTTTCGAAGACGATCAGCAGATTGAGGTCAACACGGCGAAGGTCGTTGCGATTCATGCCTGGTTCACGTCGAGCCTGGTGGCCGGACCACGGTCCGGTTCGGTGGGTCGCTGCATTCTAGACAGCTTGCGCAGACGAGCGCATGCCCGATTCCGCTTTCGAAATGCACAAACCTGCGATGCGCCCCGCGGGGATACATACGCAAACCCATCATTGCCGTGCATGGCAACTATCGATGGGAATCCGCGTCGCTCGCTGGAGTTGTGACGATACTGACGATAGAGTCCGTTTGCACAGTAGTAAGCGAGGGGTCGCAATGTCCCGCATCATCCGTTTTCATCAGTTCGGCCCGGCCGACGTATTGCGTCAGGAAGAGCGCGCGGTGCCGGTTGCCGGCCCGGGCGAGGTCCTGATCGGCGTGCGCGCCGTCGGCGTGAGCTGGAACGACGTGCTCTGGCGGCAGGACCTGGCGCCGCGCCATGCGCGTCTGCCCGCCGGGCTCGGCAGCGAGGTGGCGGGTGAGGTGCTGGCGGTGGGAGAGGGCGTCCAGGGCTTCAGCGTCGGCGACCAGGTGGCGGGTTTCCCCGCCCACGATCTCAATCAGTACCCGCTGTATGCCGAACACGCGCTGCTGCCTCAGCAGGCCCTGGTGCATTACCCGGACATGCTCAGCGCCAGCGAGGCGGCGATCCACTACACGCCGATGCTGGTGAGCTATTTCGCCCTGGTCGAACTGGCTCAGCTGGAGCCCGGTCAGTACGTGCTGATCAACCAGGCCGCGCATTGCACCGGCCCGGCTGCCGTGCAGCTGGCCAAGGCGCTGGGCGGGCGGGTGATCGCCACCTGTGACACCAGCGAGGACCGTGACTACCTGCGTGAACTGGGTGCCGAGACGGTGATCGTCACCGAGGAAGAAGACCTGGTCGGTCGCCTGCAGAAGCTGACCGAAGGGCGCGGTGTCGAGGTGGTGCTGGATGCCTGTGGCGGCTCGCAGATGAAGTTGCTCGGCGATGTCATGGCGCCGCTGGGCAAGCTGATCCTCTATGGCATGAACGGCGGCAACGAGACCGCGCTGCCGGTCTGCGCGGCCTTCAAGAAGAACTTCAAGTTCTTCCTGCATTGCCTGTGCGACTTCACCGGGCAGCCGGAACTCGGGATCGAGCAGAACCGCGAGGCCGTCGAACGCGCGCTGCAACACATCAACCAACTGACCGTCGACCGCCTGGTGCGTCCGCAGGTCGACCGGCAGTTTCCTTTCGAGCAGGCCATCGAGGCCCATCGTTACGTCGAAAGCGGCATCCCGCGTGGTCGTGTCGTCCTGACGCTTTCCTGATCCGCGAGGGCCCCGTGGCCGGGCCCTCTCATCGCCCCGCAGAAACTTTTCGCGCGCCGTTCCAGTCCTCCGAAGACAGGCTCACCACCTTGACGGAGGATTTTCCATGGCCGATGACAATCAGACCCTACCCCCACAGAAGCAGGCAGAACCCGGCAAGGAAGGGCTGATGAACCCGCGGCCGCAATATCGCGGGGAGGACTACAAGGCGGCCGGCAAGCTCGCCGGCAAGATCGCCATCATCACCGGTGGCGACAGTGGTATCGGCCGCTCAGTGGCGGTGCTGTTCGCCCGCGAAGGTGCCGACGTGGCCATTCTCTACCTCGACCAGCATCAGGACGCCGAGCAGACACGCAAGGACGTCGAGCAACACGGCCGGCGCTGCCTGACCTTCGCCGGGGACGTGGCCGACCGCGATGTCTGCCGCAAGGTCGTCGACGAGACGCTGGCGCAGTTCGGCAAGCTGGACATCCTGGTCAACAATGCTGCCGAGCAGCATCCCCGCGATCGTTTCGAGGACATCCCACCGGAGCAGTGGGAGCAGACCTTCCGTACCAACGTGTTCGGCATGTTCCAGCTGACCCAGGTGGCGTTGCCGCACCTGCAGGAAGGCGCCTCGATCATCAACACCAGCTCGGTGACCGCCTACAAGGGCAATCCGATGCTGATCGACTATTCCTCCACCAAGGGCGCCATCGTCGCCTTCACCCGTGCCCTGGCCATGAGCCTGGCCGAGCGAGGCATCCGGGTGAACTCGGTGGCGCCGGGACCGATCTGGACGCCCCTGATTCCCTCCACCTTCGATGCCGACAAGGTCGCCGAATTCGGCTCCAACGTGCCGATGAAACGGCCCGGCCAGCCTGAAGAGGTGGCGCCGGCCTACGTCTATCTGGCCAGCAGCGATGCGTCCTATGTCAGTGGGCAGGTGATTCACGTCAACGGCGGCACCGTGGTCAACGGCTGACCGCAGGCCGGCACCTAAGCGAAGGAGTACAGGGTATGCCACGCACGATCTGGAAAGGCGCGGTCAGTTTCGGACTGGTACACATCCCGGTGGCGCTGGTGCCGGCCACTACACGGCAGGGCATCGATTTCGACTGGCTGGACAAGCGCAGCATGGATCGGGTCGGTTACAAGCGCATCAACAAGACCACCGGCGAGGACATCGACAGCGAGAACATCGTCAAGGGCGTCGAGTACGAGAAGGGCCACTACGTGGTCATCAGCGACGACGAGATCAAGGCGGCGCATCCCAAGGCCACGCAGACCGTGGACATCGTCGCCTTCGTCGACGCCAAGGACATCTCCTTTCTCTACATCGACACGCCGTACTACCTGACCCCGGACCGGCGTGGGGAAAAGGTCTACGCGCTCCTGCGCGAGACGCTGATCCAGACCGGCAAGGTCGGCATCGCCAACGTGGTGCTGCGCAACAAGCAGCATCTGGCGGTGGTGATGCCGCTGGGCAAGGCGCTGGTGATGAACACCCTGCGCTGGGCCGACGAGGTGCGCGGCGTCGAGTACCTCGAACTGAAGGACGAAGCGCTCGATCCGGACCTGGCCGAGCGCGAACTGGACATGGCCAAGCGTCTGGTGGAAGACATGACCGAGAAGTGGAAGCCGGAGCAGTACAAGGACACCTTCCAGGACCAGATCATGGACCTGGTGGAGAAGAAGGCTCGCGAAGGCAAGCTGGAAGCCGTGGGCGGGCCGGAAGAGGCGGTGGATCGCCGCTCGGCGGATGTCATCGACCTCACCGAGCTGCTCAAGCGCAGCCTGGCTGCCAAGCCGGGCAAGGCGCGCGCCGCCGAGGCGGACGAAGAGGACGATGCGCCGGAAAAGGCGCCAGCCAAATCCAAGCCTGCGAGCAAGGCCAAGACCAGCAAGTCGTCCAGCTCGTCACGCACACGCAAGGCACCGGCGGCGAGCAGCAAATCCAGCAAGAAGGCCAGCTGAGGCATGGCCGCGCGAACGGACAGCGCTCGCCCACTGGTAGGCGGTGTCGGCATCAGCAGCCATCAGCGGGTGATCGACGAGGCCAGCGGCACCACCAAGCTGGCGCTGGCAGAGTATTACCTGGCGGTGGCGGACTGGCTGGTGCCACAGCTCGCCGGGCGACCGCTTTCCATCGTCCGTGCGCCGGAAGGTATCGGCGGCGAGAGCTTCTTCCAGCGTCATTGCGGCCGGTTGAAGATGCCGCATATGCGCGCGCTGCCGAAAAAGCTCGATCCCGAGCACGCCCGGTTGATCCAGGCCGACAACATCACCGCCGTCATCGAGGCGGTGCGGATGGGTAGCGTCGAATTCCATACCTGGAACGCCCGCAGCGATCGCATCGAGCGACCGGACCGGGTGATCTTCGATCTGGATCCGGATCCGGCACTGCCCTGGGCGAGCATGGTCGAGGCTACCGAGCTGACCCTGGCGCTGCTGGACGAGCTGGGGTTGCGCGCCTTCCTCAAGACCAGCGGCGGGCGCGGGATGCATGTGGTGGTGCCGATCGAGCGGCGCCACGACTGGGATTGTGCGCGCAGCTTCGCGCGCTCGGTGACGGAGCGGCTGGCGCGGGAGTCGCCGCAGCTGATCGTCGACAAGATGGGCCCGCAGAATCGTGTCGGGCGCATCTTCGTCGACTACCTGCGCAACCAGAAGGGCGCCAGTACCGTCGCTGCGTATTCCGTGCGGGCGCGGCCCGGCCTTGGCGTGTCGCTGCCGGTGAGCCTGGAAGAGGTGCGCCACCTGGAAGGCGCCGATCAGTGGCGGCTGGGCAACGTCCGCGACTACCTGAACAAGCGCAGCGACGATCCCTGGGCCGACTACGGCATCACTCGCCAGCGGCTGGGGCGGGAGCTGCTCGAGCGGTTGCGCGAGGACCGCTAGGCGGCCCTTTGTGCCTGTCGCAGCCCCGATTCTGACGGGGCGGCAGCGCATTCCGACCACCTTGTACCCCCGGCGGTAGAGCCGCCCGTCATCCCGTCTGAACCTCTGCCAACCGCAGCCAGTCGACCCTCTACCAGTGTGGCCGAGCATTCATGAAAGGAGATACCGATGACGGTACGAGTATCCCGGCGGCAGTTTCTCAAGTTCGGCGCCGCCGGCTTGGGCGCTTCCAGCATGGCGATGATGGGCTTCGCCCCGGAGGAGGCGCTGGCCTCGGTGCGGCATTTCAAGCTCACCGGCGCCAAGGTCACCCGCAACATATGCACGTACTGCTCGGTCGGCTGCGGCATGTTGCTGTACGCACGTGGTGACGGAGCGATCAACAGCCATGACCACATCTTCCATGTCGAGGGCGATCCGGATCATCCGGTCAGCCGCGGTTCGCTCTGCCCGCGGGGCGCCGGTGTGCTCGATTTCATCAGAAGCGATTCGCGGGTGCGCTACCCGCAGGTGCGCGAGCCGGGCACCGATGAGTGGAAGCGCATCAGCTGGGATGAGGCGCTCGACCGCATCGCCCGCCTGATGAAGGACGACCGCGACCGCAACTTCGAGAGCCAGGACGAGGAGGGGCGGCAGGTCAACCGCTGGATGACCACCTCGATGGTAGCGGCCTCGGCCTGCACCAACGAGACGGCGTACCTGACGCAGAAGATCACTCGGGCGCTGGGCATTCTCAAACTCGACAACCAGGCGCGCGTCTGACACGGACCGACGGTGGCAGGTCTTGCCCCTTCATTCGGTCGCGGTGCCATGACCAACAGCTGGGTCGACATCCGCAATGCCAATATTGTCCTGTCCATGGGCGGGAACTCGGCCGAGGCGCATCCGGTGGGCTTCCGCTGGGTCATGCAGGCCAAGGAGCGCAGCGATGCGATCCTGATTTCCATTGACCCGCGCTACAACCGCACCACGGCGGTGGCGGACTACCACGCCTGGATCCGTACCGGGACCGATATCGTCTTCCTTGGCGGGCTGATCAGCTACCTGATCGAGAATGACCGCTACGCCCACGAATACGTTCTGCATTACACCGACGCGGCGCACCTGGTGCGCGAAGGCTTCGAGTTCCACGACGGGCTGTTCAGCGGCTACGACGAGGAGCGCCACCAGTACGACAAGGCCACCTGGAACTTCGACCTCGACGAGCAGGGCTTCGTCCGCCGCGACGAGACACTGCAGCACCCGCGCTGCGTGTTCCAGCTGATGCGCCAGCACTACAGCCGCTACACGGTGGAGATGGTCGAGCGCGTCTGCGGCATGCCGCAGGCCAAGGTCCTGCAGCTCTGGGACCTGCTGGCGCAGAGCGCGGCGCCGGACAAGACCATGACCATCCTCTACGCTCTGGGCTGGACGCAGCATTCCATTGGCGCGCAGATGATCCGCACCGGCGCCATGGTCCAGCTGCTGCTGGGCAACATGGGCATGCCCGGCGGCGGGGTCAATGCGCTGCGCGGGCATTCCAACATCCAGGGGCTGACCGACATCGGCCTGCTGTCCAATCTGCTGCCGGGCTACATGACGCTGCCGGCGGCTGGCGCCCAGCGCTACGAGGACTACATCCGCGAGAAGATCCGCAAGCCGTTGCTGCCCAATCAGGTGTCGTACTGGAAGCACTACGAGCGCTTCTTCGTCAGCATGATGAAGGCGTTCTATGGCGAGGCGGCAACTGCCGATAACGACTGGTGCTACGACTGGCTGCCCAAGCTGTCCGAGCCGCTGTACGACGTGCTCTACGCGGTCAACGACATGACCAAGGGCAAGATGACCGGCGCTTTCTGTCAGGGCTTCAATATCCTCGCGGCGTTCCCGAACAAGGCCAAGGTGCTGGAAGGGCTGTCGAAGCTCAAGTGGCTGGTGGTCATGGACCCGCTGGCCACCGAGACCGGCGAGTTCTGGAAGAACCACGGCGAATTCAACGACGTCGATCCGAGCCAGATCCAGACCACGGTGTTCCGTCTGCCGACCACCACCTTCGCCGAAGACGATGGCTCGATCACCAACAGCTCGCGCTGGCTGCAATGGCACCATCAGGCGGCACCACCGCCTGGCGAGGCGAAGGCTGACACCGCGATCCTGGCTGGGTTGTTCCATCGCCTGCAGAAGCTCTATCAGCAAGAGGGCGGCGCTTTTCCCGAGCCGATCCTCAACCTGACCTGGGACTACAGCGACCCGGCGCATCCCGCCGCGGCCGAACTGGCCAAGGAATACAACGGCCGCGCGCTGGCGGACGTCGAGGACCAGGGGCGGATCATCCGCCGCCAGGGCGAGCTGCTCAACGATTTCGGCGAGCTGCGTGCCGACGGCTCGACCGCCTGCGGTTGCTGGATCTACTCCGGTTCCTGGACCGAGCAGGGCAACATGATGGATCGGCGCGACAATTCCGACCCGTACGACATCGGCGTCACCCTCGGCTGGGCCTGGGCCTGGCCGCTGAACCGGCGGATTCTCTACAACCGCGCCTCGGCCCGCCCGGACGGCACGCCTTGGGACCCGGACCGCGCACTGGTGTGGTGGAACGGTGAACGCTGGGTCGGTGCCGATGTGCCGGACTACCCGGTGGCCGCGCCGCCGGAAGACGACGTCAAGCCGTTCATCCTCACCGAGAGCGGCACCGGGCACTTCTTCGCCAGCGAGTGGCTGGGCGAGGGGCCGTTCCCCGAACACTACGAGCCGCTGGAATCGCCGATTCCGAACAACCCGCTGCATCCGGACAACCCGCTGGCCTATCACAACCCGGTGGCGCGCATCTTCGCCGAAGATCGCGACACCTTCGGTACGTTCGAGGAGTTTCCGTATGCGGCGACCACCTACCGCCTCACCGAACACTTCCACTACTGGACGACCCACGTGCTGCTCAATGCCATCGTCCAGCCGGAAAAGTTCGTCGAGATCGGCGAGGTGCTGGCTGGCGAGCTGGGCATCGCCGCGGGGGAAAAGGTACGGGTACGCTCCAAGCGCGGGCATATCGATGCCGTGGCGGTGGTGACCAAGCGCCTGCGGCCGCTTCAGGTGGACGGGCGCACCGTGCATCAGGTCGGTATCCCGATTCACTGGGGCTTCACCGGCGTGGCCAGGAAGGCCCACCTGACCAACACGCTGACACCCTTCGTCGGTGACGGCAACACCCAGACCCCGGAATTCAAGTCGTTCCTGGTGAACGTCGAGAAGCTATAGGAGACGCCTGATGCGAGGTGACCAGATCAACCTGCAGAACATCATCGCGCGTTCGGCGACCACCGAGCCTTCGCCGCAGATCCGCTCCGGCGGCGTGGAGAAGGTGACCAAGCTCATCGACGTGTCGGTGTGCATCGGCTGCAAGGCCTGCCAGGTGGCGTGCATGGAGTGGAACGACCTGCGCGACGAGGTCGGCGAATGCGACGGTACCTATAACGCGCCGCAGGACCTGACCCCCTCATCGTTCGAAGTCATGCGCTTTTCCGAGTACGAAAACGAGGAAGGCGGCCTGGAGTGGCTGATTCGCAAGGACAACTGCATGCACTGCGCCGAGCCGGGTTGCCTGAAGGCCTGCCCGTCGCCCGGCGCCATCGTGCAGTACGCCAACGGCATCGTCGACTTCAACTCCGAGCACTGCATCGGCTGCGGCTACTGCGTGGCCGGTTGTCCGTTCGACATTCCGCGGATCTCGAAGAAGGACAACAAGGCCTACAAGTGCACGCTCTGCTCCGACCGTGTCTATCACGGCCTGGAGCCCGCTTGCGTGAAAAGCTGTCCGACCGGCGCGATCCAGTTCGGCACCAAGGACCAGATGCTCGACTACGGCGCGCACCGGGTCGGCAAGCTCAACGAACGTGGCTACGAGAACGCCGGCATCTACGACCCGGCGGGTGTCGGCGGCACCCACGTGATCTATGTGCTGCAGCACGCCGACAAGCCGGAGATCTACAGCGGCTTGCCGAGGGATCCGCATATCAGCCCGACGGTGGAACTGTGGAAGGGCGTGACCAAGCCGATCATGTCCGCGGTGCTGGGCGTGTCCGTACTCGCCGGCTTCTTCCACTACATGACCAAGGGGCCGAAGGAGGAACCGGAGGACGACCCCGAGGCGGAAAAAGCCGCGGCGGACCGTGAACAGGATCTGCGTGACGAGGAGCGGCGGCCATGAGTCATCCCAACGTACGCAAAGGCATCCTGCGCTATGGCCCATGGGCGCGGGCCAACCACTGGATCGTCGCGATCTGCTTCGTGCTGCTCACCCTGAGCGGACTGGCGCTGTTCTATCCGGCGTTCTTCGGCCTCACCGCGCTGTTCGGCGGGCCTGAGCCGACGCGCATCGTGCACCCGTACATCGGTGTGTTCATGACGCTGTTCTTCCTAATCCAGGCGGTGCGCTTCTTTCGCGCCAATCTGTTCCGCCGCTACGACGTGCAGTGGGCGCGGCAGATCGGCGACGTGCTGTCCAACCGGGACGAGCGGCTGCCGCCGGTGGGGCAGAACAACGCCGGGCAGAAGCTGGTGTACTGGGTGTTCCTGGCCACGGTGCCAGTGCTGCTGGTGACAGGCGTGGTGCTGTGGCGACCCTGGGTTGCCAGCGAGATGCCGATCTGGGCGCTGCGCTGGGCCGCGCTGATTCACGCGGTAACGGCGTTCGTCGCCATCCTCACGCTGATCATCCACATCTACTCGGCCATCTGGGTCAAGGGCTCGATTCGCGCGATGACCCGGGGATGGGTCAGCCCGGCCTGGGCCAGGCATCACCACAAGCTCTGGTATGACGAGGTCATGGCCGGCGACAAGCGTGGCGAAGAGACGGCCTTGCCCCATCGAGAGCCCGGCGATGCCGCGGCTTCGAGAAACCGAACATGACTGAACAAGGAAATCGAACATGAAAGGAAAACGCGGAGCGGCGGGTCATGAGTTCGGCTATGCGCCGACGACCATCATGGAGCCACCAGAGGTGGTACTGCCGGACGGCCAGCTGTTCAGCCGCCGCGCGCTGCGCCTGCGCGAGCTGATGGTCATGGTGCCGGCGCTGGACGAGTTTCTCGACTTCATGGCAGGCCTGGCACAGGCCCAGCATCAGGTCCTGAGTGGGCGCGAACCGTCCTGGCGTCCAGCGGCGGATGCCTTCGACCAGGCGTTCGCCCATCACATGCCACCGCTGGGTTTCCGCGCATTGCGCCGCGATCTGGACTGGCAGGGCGATCTGGTGGCAATTCTCGATGCCCTGGCGCTGCATGTCGGTGAGCGGCAGAGACCGCTGCTGCAAGCCCTGCGTGACGCGAATGCCGATGCACTGCAGGCGATCGCCGAGGATGTGCTGGAACAGCGCGCCGGCAGTGCCGATACCCGCGGGCTGATGCCGCTGGTGGCAGCCGCGCTGCAGGTGGCCTGGGTGCGCCTGGCGGCCGGTTTGCCGCGCGCTCCTGCGCAGCCGCTGGCCGAGGCCCGGGCCTTGTGCCCGTGCTGCGGATCGCCGCCGGTGGCGAGCGTGGTGCACAACGAGCCAAATCGCAGCGGCGTGCGCTTCCTGCATTGCGCGCTGTGCGCGACCGAATGGCACCTGGAGCGGGTCAAGTGCAGCAACTGCGAAACCGGTGGACAGCTGCTCTACCTGGGGCTGGACGACGAAAAGGGCGAGCCGTTCCTGCCGGTGCAGGCGGAAGCCTGCGGCGCTTGCGAGAGCTATCTGAAGATCGTGCTGCGGCCGCTGCAGGGTCGCGCCGAGCCAGTGGCAGACGATCTTGCCAGCCTGGCGCTGGACCTGATGCTCGCCGAGGAGGGCGACTACGCCCGCAGCGGCTACAACCCGTTGCTCGTCTTCGATGCACAGTCGTGAGCGGCGCCCCAGGGTCAGGACGGTTGTGGGTCGTCGGTATCCACGACCGACTGATTGCCATAGGGCGAACCGGGTTTGTGTTCGTCCAACTCGTCGGCACAGGGCACCTGCGGCACATCGCCTGGCTTGTCATGCACGATCGGATCGGGCTGGGGCATATCGGGGCGTGCGTGAGTCATGCTCGTTCTCCTCTAACCGGACGCTGATGATGACGTCCGACGTTCTTGATTGATGGGCGCGGGCTGCGCCGGTTCCGGCCAGCCGTCGGGACTTTCAAGGCTTGCGACGGTCGGCCGTAGCCGCCTGCGCAAGGGTTCCAAGCGCCCCGCAGGCATCCCGTCGACCAGTTGCCGAATGGGGCTGTCGACGCCGTAAAGCGCTGAACTTTCCCAGGCGGGCTGGCTCGGAAGAAAGAGCCGACAAAAACCGCCATTCGCGGGTCGGCACCCGAACCGCACGATGACGCATCCAGAGGCGGCTCGGGCAATCCGAACCCTTGCGCCCCAGGAGCCCGTTCGATGAGCGATGCACAGCCCGACGTGACGATTCACCCTCGAGTCGAAGAAGCCCTGAAGATGCCGCGCATCGCCATCGAATCCACCCTGCCGGTGGTCGACGATGGCCGCTTTGCGGCCAAGGCGATCATTGGCCAGCCTGTCGTTGTCACCAGCAGGATATTCGCAGACGGCCATGACCAGCTCGCCGCCGCAGTGTGCTGGCGCGAAAAGGGCGAGAGCGGCTGGCGTCGTGCGCGATTGAAGCTCCTGGGCAATGATAGCTGGCAAGGTCAGTTCACCCCGACCCAGGTGGCCGAACACGAGTTCGTGATCGAGGCCTGGTGGGATGTGTTCGAAAGCTATCGCTACGAACTGTCGAAAAAGCACACCGCGGGCGTACCGGTGCAGCTGGAGCTGGAAGAGGGCCGCCTGCTGCTGGAAAAGGCCAGCGCGCGCGCCCAGGGCGAGAACCGCGCGATCCTCGACGATCTGTTGCACCGGCTGGGCTCGGCGCATCTGGAAGATGAGCGGGTGTCGCTGCTGCTGGCGGCGGAAACCGCTGCGGCCATGGCTGCGGCCGATCCGCGCGAGCACTGCAGCCGCAGCCCGGTCTATCCGCTGGATGTCGAGCGCCCGATGGCCCAGTTCGCCAGCTGGTACGAGCTGTTCCCACGCTCGGAGACCGATGATCCCAATCGGCACGGCACCTTCCGCGACGTGCACAAGCGTCTGCCGGCGATCCGCGACATGGGCTTCGACGTGCTGTACTTCCCGCCGATCCACCCCATCGGGCGCCAGCACCGCAAGGGTCCGAACAACAGCCTGCAGGCCGGCCCGAACGATCCGGGCAGCCCCTACGCCATCGGCAGCGAGGAGGGTGGTCACGACGCCATCCACCCGGAGTTGGGCTCGCTGGACGACTTCCGCGAGCTGGTCGCCGCGGCCCGCGAGCACGGGCTGGAGATCGCCCTGGACTTCGCCATCCAGTGTTCCCAGGACCACCCCTGGCTCAAGGAGCATCCGGGCTGGTTCTCCTGGCGCCCGGACGGCACGATCAAGTACGCCGAGAACCCACCGAAGAAATACCAGGACATCGTCAACGTCGACTTCTACGCCGAGGACGCCATGCCCGACCTCTGGATCGCGCTGCGTGACGTGGTCTGGCACTGGGTGGAGCAGGGCGTGAAGATCTTCCGCGTCGACAACCCTCACACCAAGCCGTTGCCGTTCTGGGAGTGGCTGATCGCCGATATCCGCGAGCGCGACCGCGACGTGATGTTCCTCTCCGAGGCCTTCACCCGCCCGGGCATGATGGCGCGCCTCGGCAAGGTCGGCTTCAGCCAGAGCTACACCTACTTCACCTGGCGCAACACCAAGGCGGAGCTTTCCGACTATCTCAGCGAGCTCAACGAGCCGCCGCTGCGCGACTGCTACCGGCCGAACTTCTTCGTCAACACGCCGGACATCAACCCCTTTTTCCTGCAGGACTCCGGCCGCGCCGGTTTCCTTATCCGCGCGGCGCTGGCGACCATGGGCTCGGGGCTGTGGGGCATGTACTCGGGCTTCGAGCTGTGCGAATCGGCGGCGATTCCGGGCAAGGAGGAGTATCTGGACTCGGAGAAGTACCAGATCCGACGACGCGACTACCAGGCGCCTGGGAACATCGTCGCCGAGATCGCCCAGCTCAACCGCATTCGCCGGCAGAACCCCGCACTGCAGACGCACCTGGGTTTCAAACCCTACCTGGCCTGGAACGACAACATTCTCTACTTCGGCAAGCGCACGCCGGACCTGTCCAATTTCATTCTGGTGGCGGTCAGCCTCGATCCACACAACGCACAGGAAGCGCACTTCGAGCTGCCGTTGTGGGAGCTCGGCCTGCCGGATGACGCCCACACCCAGGGCGAGGACCTGATGAATGGGCACCGCTGGACCTGGTACGGCAAGACCCAGTGGATGCGTATCGAGCCCTGGCATCTACCGTTCGGTATCTGGCGCCTGACCGCTCAACGGCCTGACCCGGACCTCAAGTAGTTTCTAGGAAGCAGCTGAAAATCATATCAAAATCAATTGATTATGCTTTTGTCTTGATATGGATTTCAGCTGTGGCTTCGTCGTTGCCCGGGTCGCAGACACGCGCGGCCCTTCACCACGACAGGAATGAAGAACATGGCAAAACCGCGCAAGCCGGCCGCATTCATCAAGGATCCGCTCTGGTACAAGGACGCGGTGGTGTACCAGGTGCACCTGAAATCCTTCTACGACTCCAACAACGATGGCGTTGGCGACTTCGTCGGGCTGATCGACAAGCTGGACTACATCGCCGATCTGGGCGTGAACACCATCTGGCTATTGCCGTTCTATCCCTCGCCGCGGCGCGATGACGGCTACGACATCGCCGACTACCGCGGTGTGCATCCGGAGTACGGCAACATGGCCGATGCCCGGCGCTTCATTGCCGAAGCGCACAAGCGCGGGCTGCGGGTGATCACCGAGCTGGTCATCAACCACACCTCGGACCAGCACCCCTGGTTCCAGCGCGCACGCAAGGCGAAGAAGGGCTCGGCGGCGCGGAATTTCTACGTCTGGTCCGACACCGACGACAAATACCAGGGCACGCGGATCATCTTTCTCGACACCGAGAAATCCAACTGGACCTGGGACCCGGTGGCCAAGCAGTACTTCTGGCACCGCTTCTATTCCCACCAGCCGGATCTGAATTTCGACAACCCGCAGGTGATGAAGGCCGTGTTGGCGGTGATGCGCTTCTGGCTGGACATGGGCATCGACGGCCTGCGCCTGGACGCGATCCCCTATCTGGTGGAACGCGACGGCACCAACAACGAGAACCTGCCCGAGACCCACGCGGTGCTCAAGGCGATCCGCGCCGAGATCGACGCCAATTACCCCGACCGCATGCTGCTTGCCGAAGCCAACCAGTGGCCGGAGGACACCCAGCTGTACTTCGGCGGCGAAGACGGCGGCCCCGGCGACGAATGCCACATGGCGTTCCACTTCCCGCTGATGCCGCGCATGTACATGGCCATCGCCCAGGAAGACCGCTTTCCGATCACCGACATCCTGCGGCAGACGCCGGACATCCCGGACAACTGCCAGTGGGCGATCTTCCTGCGCAACCACGATGAGTTGACGCTGGAGATGGTCACCGACCGCGAGCGTGACTATCTGTGGAACTACTACGCCTCGGACAAGCGGGCACGCATCAACCTCGGCATCCGTCGTCGCCTGGCACCGCTGCTCGAACGCGATCGTCGCCGCATCGAACTGCTCAACAGCCTGCTGCTCTCCATGCCCGGTACGCCGGTGATCTACTACGGCGACGAGATCGGCATGGGCGACAACATCTTCCTCGGCGATCGCGATGGGGTGCGCACCCCCATGCAGTGGTCGGTGGACCGCAACGGCGGTTTCTCCCGCGCCGACCCGCCGAATCTGGTGCTGCCGCCGGTGATGGACCCGCTCTACGGCTACTACACCATCAACGTCGAGGCGCAGCAGCGCGACCCGCATTCGCTGCTCAACTGGACGCGGCGGATGCTGACCATCCGCAAGCAGTTCAAGGCCTTCGGCCGCGGCAGCCTGAAGATGCTGGCGCCGAGCAACCGGCGCATCCTGGCCTATCTGCGCGAGTTCACGGGGCCGAATGGCGAAACCGAGATCATCTTCTGCGTCGCCAACGTCTCGCGTTCGGCCCAGGCGGCGGAACTGGAAATGTCGCAATACGCCGGCATGGTCCCGGTGGAAATGGTTGGCGGCAGTGCCTTCCCGCCCATCGGTCAGCTGCCGTACCTGCTGACCCTGCCGCCTTACGGCTTCTACTGGTTCCAGTTGGCGCCCACCAATCAGATGCCGAGCTGGCACCAGGAACCGGTGGACACCATGCCGGACTTCCGGACCCTGGTGCTCAAGCGCCTGGACACGCTCACCAGCGGCAACCGGCGCATTCTGGAGACCGAGTCGTTACCCGCCTACTTGCCCAAGCGTCGCTGGTTCGCTGCAAAGGACGTGGCGATCGAGGCGATTCGCATCAACTACTGCGTGCCGTTCGGCGATCCCAACCGGCCGGTGCTTTTGAGCGAACTCTGTGTCGAATCGGCCGGGCGCAGCGATCTCTATCAGTTGCCGCTGGGCTTCCTCGACGAGGCGGACTTCGGCACCGCACTGCCGCAACAGCTGGCACTGGCCCGCGTACGCCGTGGGCCGCAGGTCGGGCTCATGACCGATGCCTTCGCGCTGGAACAGTTCAGCGCAGCGGTCATCCAGGGGCTGCGCGACGAGCTGGTGTTGCCTTGCAACGATGGCGAGATCCGCTTCGTACCGATGCCGCAGCTGAACGAGCTGCAGTTGCCGGAGCACCCGGAGGTACGCTTCATCTCCGCCGAGCAGTCCAACAGTTCAGCGATCATCGACAACAAGGTGATGATCAAGCTGCTGCGTCGCGTCGCGGCGGGTATCCACCCCGAGCTGGAAATGGGCGGCTTCCTCACTGCCGGTGGCTTCGCCCACATTTCCGGCATGCTCGGCCAGGTCAGTCGGATCAACAAGCAGGGCGAGCCGGTGGCGCTGATGGTGATCCAGCATTTCCTCGACAGTCAGGGCGACGCCTGGGAATGGACGCTGAACAACCTCGACCGCGCGGTACGCGACGAGATCGCCGGTGGCGTGTCGCTGCACGAGAATCAGTTCAGCGCCCTCGATGAACTTGAGGCGTTCAACCGGCTGCTCGGCCAGCGCCTTGGCGAAATGCATGTCGCCCTCGCAGCGCAGACGGACGATCCGGCATTCGCCTACGAACGCACCGACAAGGCCAATGCCGAGCAGTGGGCGCAGAGCATCGTCGGCCAGCTCGAACAGGCGCTGGCACGCCTCGCCGAGCACCGTTCCAGCTTCGAGCGCAGGGATGCGGCCGCGGTCGGTCAGTTGCTCGAGCGGCGTGACGGTCTGCTCGCACAAGTGCAACCTCTTGCTGCTAGAACACTTGGAGGTCTGCGCACCCGGGTGCATGGCGACTTGCACCTCGGCCAGGTGCTGGTGGTCCAAGGCGATGCATACTTCATCGACTTCGAAGGCGAGCCCGCCCGCTCGCTGGAAGAGCGGCGTGGCAAGCACAGCCCCTTCAAGGACGTGTCAGGACTGCTGCGCTCGTTCGAATATGCAGCTGCCATGACCATTCGCGGTGCACAGATCAGCGACAGCACGCCGGAAGCGGACCAGGCCCGCCAGCGCATTGCCGCGAGTTACCAGAGCAGTGCCCAGCAGGCTTTCCTCGAAGCCTACCGGCAGGCCACGGCCGAACTGCCGCATGCCTGGAAGGACAAGGATGGCGCGAATGCTGCACTGCTGCTGTTCAGCCTGGAGAAATGCGCGTACGAGATCGTTTACGAAGCGGAGAACCGCCCGGCCTGGTTGCCCGTCCCGCTACAGGGACTGCTGGCCCTGGCACAACAGCTTTTCGATGGAGGTTCCAATGATTGATCGCCCGGTTCTGACCACGCCAGGGGAGACCCTGATGCCCAGCGATACCGATGTGGACGCCCTGGTACGAGCCGAACATGGCAATCCCTTCGCCGTGCTCGGACCGCACCCGGACGGCGATGGAATGGTGGTACGGGCCTACTTGCCCAACGCGCTCGGTGTGGAGCTGCTCGACCGGGACCAGCAGTTGCTGGCGGTGATGGAGCAAGGGCAGGCACCGGGTTTCTTCTTCACTCGACTGGCCCATCGGCAGCCCTACCTGCTGAAGATTCGCTGGGCGGGTGGAGAACAGATCACCGAAGATCCCTACAGTTTCGGCCCGCAGCTCGGTGAGCTGGACATGCACCTGTTCTCCGAAGGCAACCATCGGCAGATCGGCAGGGTGTTCGGCTCCCAGGTGATCGAGGTGGACGGCGTACAGGGCGTGCGTTTCGCCGTCTGGGCGCCCAACGCCCGGCGCGTCTCGGTGGTCGGCAGCTTCAACGGCTGGGACGGTCGCCGCCACCCCATGCGGCTGCGCTTTCCATCCGGCGTGTGGGAGCTGTTCATTCCGCGCTTGCAGCCTGGCGACACCTACAAGTACGAGATTCTCGGCCCCAACGGCATCGTGCCGCTGAAGGCCGACCCGGTTGCCCTGGCCACCGAGCTTCCGCCGGGCACCGCCTCGGTCATCGCGCGGCCGCTGGATTACCAGTGGAAGGACCAGGCCTGGATCCAGCAGCGCGCCTCGCGCCAGTCACTCAACGCGCCGATGAGCATCTATGAGCTGCATGCGGGTTCCTGGCGACGTGAGGGTGGCGATAACGGCCGGCTGTACAACTGGCATGAGCTGGCCGAGCGGCTGATCCCCTACGTGGTAGACATGGGCTTCACCCATATCGAGCTGATGCCGATCATGGAGCACCCGTTCGGCGGCTCCTGGGGTTACCAGTTGCTCTCGCAGTTCGCCCCCAGCGCCCGCTATGGCAATGCCCATGACTTCGCCGAGTTCGTCGATGCCTGCCACAACGCCGGCATCGGCGTGATTCTCGACTGGGTACCGGCGCATTTCCCGACCGATGCCCATGGCCTCGGCGAGTTCGACGGCACCGCGCTGTACGAATACGCGCACCCGTTCGAGGGCTTCCATCAGGACTGGGACACCTACATCTACAACCTCGGCCGTACTGAGGTGCACGGCTTCATGCTGGCCTCGGCGCTGCATTGGCTGCGTGAGTTCCACGTCGATGCGCTACGCGTCGACGCAGTGGCCTCGATGCTCTACCGCGACTACTCGCGCAACGAGGGCGAGTGGATTCCCAACCGTCACGGCGGGCGCGAGAACCTCGAGGCGATAGACTTCGTCCGTCACCTGAACGACGTGGTGGCCACGGAAACGCCGGGCGCGCTGGTGATCGCCGAGGAGTCCACCGCGTTCCCCGGGGTCAGCAAGCCGACCAGCGAAGGCGGGCTAGGCTTTTCCTACAAATGGAACATGGGCTGGATGCACGACACGCTCAAGTACATCCAGGAAGACCCGATCCACCGCCAGTATCACCACGACAAGCTGACCTTCGGCATGGTCTACGCCTATTCCGAGCATTTCGTGCTGCCGATCTCCCACGACGAGGTGGTCCACGGCAAGGGCTCGCTGATCGACAAGATGCCGGGCGATCGCTGGCAGAAGTTCGCCAACCTGCGCGCCTACCTGTCGTTCATGTGGACGCATCCCGGCAAGAAACTGCTGTTCATGGGCAGCGAGTTCGGCCAGTGGCGTGAATGGAATCATGACCGCGAGCTGGATTGGCACCTGCTCGAAGAAGCCGATCACCGCGGCGTGCAGAACCTGGTGCGCGATCTGAATCGGTTGTACAGCCAGGAGCCGGCGCTGCATGAACTGGACAGCGACCCCCGCGGTTTCCAGTGGCTGATCGGCGACGACAGGGCGAACAGTGTGTTCGCCTGGCTGCGCAAGAGTTCGACCGGCCATCCACTGCTGGTGATCGGCAATTTCACCCCGGTGGTGCGCGAGGGCTATCGCATCGGTGTGCCGGTGGATGCCAGGTGGCTGGAAGTGTTCAACAGCGACGCCGAATGCTACGGCGGTTCCAACACCGGCAACGGCGGCGGCATGCTGGCCGAGCCGGTGGAGAGTCACGGCGAGAAGGTTTCGCTGTCGCTGACCCTGCCGCCACTGGGCGTGCTGGTAATGCGACCGCAGGTCTGAAGGCTACAGCGATGACAAGCGCCGTTCGGGGCAACCTGAGCGGCGTTTTTTTTACTGGAGGGCGGCAGGGAAGCGGGGCATCTGGTCTCTGGTCACTGTCCTTTGTGGGTTTGCTTGAGTCGCTGAATGTCGCGGTCAAGACCACTCCAGCGAGTGCCGCGATCAACCCTGTCGTGGAGCGGGCTGCCGACTGGTCTGATGGCGAGGCTGCAGCGTCGCCCCTTGTGGGGGCGGGAGCTGCAGCCGACCCAGGCCTCAGCTCGTCTCCTGGGTAGCCGCCGGCTGCTCTGCGCCCTGGTTACCTTTGCGCAGCTTCTTCGCCCGCGCCTCGAGTACCACGTAGACAAGGGTGGCGAACAGCAGGGGGATCAGGAAGTAGATCACCCGGTAGCCGATCAGCCCGGCGACGATGGCTCCCTTGCTCATCTCATCGGCGAGCATGGCCACGAACACGGCCTCGATCACGCCGAGCCCCGCGGGAATGTGGGTTACCACGCCGGCGATGCTGCTGATCATCAGAATGCCCAGCACCTCGGGATAGGCCGCCTGCCGGGACAGCATGAAGTACACCACCAACGCCATCAGTGACCAGTTCGCCGCGCCGAGGACCAGCTGAATCAGTGCCAGGCGCAGTGACGGCAGGTGAATCTCGTGACCGCGAATGGTCCACGAACGCCGTTTGGAAAAGCCACAGAGCCCAAGGTAGACGACGCACGCCAGCAACAATCCGGCGCCTAGCACGCGCAGCGCGGTGAAGCCGATTTCCCAGCTGGCTGGCGGCGTGATCCAGCCCATGACGAAGATCAACCCGGCCAGCCACATGTAGCCCAGCCAGTTGGTGAGCAGGCTCAGGGTGAACACCCTGGTGATCTGCGATGGGCGCAGGCCGAGGCGTGAGTACAGGCGAAAGCGCAGGGCGATGCCGCCGACCCAGGCGCTGAGGTTGAGGTTGAAGGCATAACAGACAAAGGTGACCGGCAGGATCTGCCGCAACGGCAGGTCATGGCGCGCGTAACGCTTGCCGAGCACGTCGAAGAAGCAATAGACGACGTAGCTGCCTAGCGCAGCCGCGCCTGCCATCCACAGCGTCTCGGCGCGGTAGTTGCGCAGGGTGCTGTAGACCTCCTGCCAGTCGAGGTTGCGGGCCAGCCCGATCAACAGCCCTGCGACCAGGATGAAGAAGACGTACGTGAGAATCCTCTTGATCAATGGCCAGCGCCGACGCCAGCCGCCTTTCGCCTCGCCGTGGGTCGTGTGGCTCATCGTTGTTCTCGCTGTATGGGGGCGGGCACGCTATCGAGTGGAGGCGCATCTGCATCGAGCAGCTCCAGACGTGGCTTGTGTTTGGGGAACAGGTCCACCAGACCGGGGAAATGCCGCAGGAAATGGAAGATCAGAAATGCCAGCGGCGCGCGCCACCAGAAGCCCCGGATGATCCGTTCCAGCGGGATGCGTCGGCAGTCGGTCTGCAGCAGGTGATCGAGCCGCTCGTGCAGGTGCCGGTTGAACACATGGTCGCGGATGATCAGGTTGGCTTCCAGATTCAGCGACAGGCT
>Ga0310345_10000345_pt1 | contig 76588 bp, 68 predicted proteins | sample HC15DNA20500_MG_FD_204667 | JGI IMG/M metagenome (GOLD analysis project Ga0310345, IMG submission 204667) | Marine microbial communities from station ALOHA, North Pacific Subtropical Gyre - HC15-DNA-20-500_MG | ecosystem: Environmental > Aquatic > Marine > Oceanic | place: Pacific Ocean: North...
GCCTTGATCGTGGCACGCCACGACCGGCGACTCGCGCCTTGCAGAACACGATTTGCGGTCTCCAACGCGGCGCTCGCATGAAACGGCAACAGGCCCTAGTCGAGTGCGCGCACGGCGGCGAGCACCTCGTCGGCGTGATCGGCGACTTTGACCCCGCGCCAGACATGGCGGATCAGCCCGTCGCCGTCGATCACGAAAGTGCTGCGCTCGATCCCGATATGCTTGCGCCCGTACATGTTCTTTTCCTTGAGCACGCCGAAGGCGTTGCACAGCTTTTCGTCCGCGTCGCTGATCAGGTCGAACGGGAAGTCGTACTTCGCCCGGAAGTTGTCGTGCTTGTGCAGCGAATCGCGGGATACGCCGACGATATCGGCATTGGCCTGGCGAAACGCGTCGTAAAGATCGCGAAAGGCCTCGCCCTCCTGCGTGCAGCCGGGCGTGTTGTCGCGCGGGTAGAAATACAGCACCAGCGTACGGCCGGTGAAATCGGACAGCGAGAGCTTCTTGTCGCCGGTGGCAGGGGCGTTGAAGTCCGGCGCCCGGTCCTGGGCTTGCAGCGTCATCGGTCGGGTTACTCCTTCAGCGGTCTGGGTGGCTGCGATCCGGGGGCTAGGTCTTGATCGGATCGAGCAGGCCGTCGGCGTGCAGGTCGTCGCAGACATCCATGAATGCGTCGCGCAACGTCTGCGGGTGGTGATTGACCGGTACGTGGACTGCCATGTGAATGGTACACATGGCGGCGCCGGTCAGTCCCGAGTCGTAGGCCTGGCAGCTGACTTCCACCACGCTCGTGCCTTGATCGGTGAAGAAATCCAGCAGCTCTCCGAGCAGGCGCGGCTGTTGCGGCGCCACCACTTCCGCAGCATACGGGCGAAAATCGCTGTGCGGCTCGGCGGGGCGCGCGTGCTGAAACTGGATCGACAGACCGAGATGTTCCGCGAGACCGGGGAGAGCGCTCTCCATCTTGCCCATCGCGCTCCAGTTGCCGCAGAGCAGCAGCGAAGCGGAAAAATGGTCGCCCAGGGGGGTGATGCGACATTCACTGATCTCGCAGCCGCGACGCCCGATCGCACCCACCAGGTCGCGCGCGAGATTCTCGCGGTTCGCCCCCAGTGCCACGATAGACAGATACTTCTTGATTTCCGGCATGAGCGTGACGTGATCCTGAACGAATGCGGCGGTGCGTAAAAGCCGGCTATGTTAGCACTACAAGCGCGGCCTTCACGCGGTTACACTGACGCCCCGTAACGTGTTGAGGAGAGAACGTTGGCTCAAGGCAGCGCACAACTCGGTGGCAGCATGGTGGCAATCGTCACGCCCATGCATGCCGATGGCAGTGTCGACTGGGAAAGTCTCGAGAAACTCGTCGACTGGCATATTGCCGAGGGCACCGACGGTATCGTCTCGGTCGGCACCACCGGGGAGTCTGCGACGCTGGGTTTTTCCGAGCACGACGAAGTCATCGAGCGCACAGTGGAGCTGGTCGACAAGCGCGTGCCGGTGATTGCCGGTACCGGCGGTAACGCGACCGACGAAGCCATTCGGCTGACCCGCCACGCCAAGCGCGTCGGTGCGGATGCCTGTCTGCTGGTCTGCCCGTACTATAACAAGCCGACTCAGGAAGGCCTGTACCGGCATTTTCATGCCATCGCGATGGCGGTCGACATCCCGCAGGTGCTTTACAACGTGCCCAGCCGTACCGGCGTGGACATGCTGCCCGAGACCGTGGCCCGCCTTGCGCACATCGACAACATCGTGGCGCTCAAGGAGGCCAAGGGCTCGATCGAACGCATTCATGCGCTCGTCGAGGAAGTGGGCGACGGCATCGACATCTTCTCCGGCGACGACGGCACGGCCATGGAAACCATGCTCGTCGGCGGCAAGGGCGATATATCGGTTACCGCCAATGTCGCGCCACGTCTGATGCGCGAGATGTGCGCCGCAGCGATCGCGGGCAATCGTGAAGAGGCGGAAACACTGGACGCGCAGCTGCAGCCGCTGCATACCGCTCTGTTTCTGGAGCCCAACCCCATTGCCGTGAAGTGGGCCCTGTACCAGATGGGCTACATCGGCCCGGGTATTCGCCTGCCCATGACGCCGCTCGCGGATCATTTTCATGAGCCGGTGTTGGACGCGTTGCGGCAACTCTCGTTGGTGCGCTAGAGACAGGCATCGTGTTTGCTGTCAAACGATAGTAACTTGTGCCAGCTGCTGGCGATGGTATGGTGAATGTTCTTACCAAATTAATAACCTTGGTACGGACCGAACCATGAAACAGCTAGTCATTGCCGCGTTATTCGCGGCCTTCGCAGTTTCTCCCACGGCACTCGCGCAGAACGCGAACGAAACACAGGGCGAATCCGCCAACGGGCAGGTCCAAGGCGGCGGGTCCGCTGGATCGACCAGTGCGGCCGTGAGTAGCAATGCGGTCTTGGCCGGTGTCGGTGCGGCGGCTGTCATCGGCGGCGCTTTCGCGTTGGCCAACAGTGGCGGCAGCGATAGTGACGATGAAAACGTCGCGACTGGGACGACGGGAACGACGGGCACGACCAACTGAGCCACGGCCGATCTAGCCTCGTTTTAGTAGAAGTCGCTTGCGCGCGAGATGTATTCGCGATACTTTAATTGTGAAGCCGAAGGCTTTAGCTTTACATGGGAGCCATAACGATGAAAAACCTTTTTGCAGCTTTGGTCATCGCGATGTTTGTGGCGTCGCCTGTTGCCATGGCCCAGAACGCGAACAATTCCAACGCCGTTGCGTCCGGCGGCGCTGCCGGATCCGGCTCCGCCGCAGTGGCCGGTTACGGCACGCTCGCAGCACTCTCCGCCGCTGCGCTCGTTGGCGGCGTGATCGCGCTGGCGAATAGTGGCGACGATGACGACGAGAACGTGCAACTCGGTGCAACCGGCACCACGGGCACGGTCGGCACATCTCAGTAGTTCGCTGATCAACAGTGCTTAGGCGTACATTCAAGTACGCGAAGAGAGACCGCCTCAGGGCGGTCTTTCTTTGTGTGTCCGTTGTATCTGTGGTGGTCGCACTTTCGGCGTGCGCCGGCGGGCGCGAGAGCCCGTGGGTGTCGACATTCGCTTCCACGCTCCCCGGGGGCGTCAAGTCGCAGGATTTGAGCAAGCAGGCTGCCGCCATACCTTATGCGTCCGTAGACCTGTCCGTGGGTGGGCCGGGCGGCCTGCTCATTCTTGCGGAGCAAGCCGACGGGTTGACGTTCTGGCAATCCAGCAGTCGCGAAACGATCGTTTTTCGAGGCGGCTACTTGAACTCCACGCGGGGTCTGCAGCGTAACCTGCTATCCAATCGTCTGACATCCGGTGGCGAGGATATTCAGCCATGGGGGCTTGCAGCCGATCAGCCCGTGACTTATCGCGTCGAACGCAGCTGGGAAGATACCGGCGGCCAGCCCCAGGCCGGGCGTGCCCAGGCAACGTTTGCGTGTAACGATGAGCTGGAAAGCGTTGAGTTGCCGCTGACGACCTTGGATTTGAGCCGCTGCACCGAGACACTGGAATGGGACAGCGGGGAGACAACGCGTTCGGTGCTGTGGCGCCACCCCGACACGAATCGTATATGGGCCGGTGATGCCGTAGCATGGCCCGGCGGGCCGCAGGTTACCTGGCAGGTGGCGCGACCCTGGTGGTAATCACGGCGCCTGCCACCGACGGCAGCGGTCATGTAAAGGGGAATGGGGTTTGAACTGTAGTTGCGAGGTTTCGTTTAGTCGTTGGGCGCGCGCAGCGGCTATTACGCTAGCCGCTTTTGTGGCCGTTGCTGTGCTGCCGACGTTGTCCTACGCGCAGGACTCGACAACGCTCGTGCAAACACAGTCCGCGCAGCGTCCCGGAAGCCTCATCGATGCGTGGCTGAGTTTTCCGGAACTTGGTAGCGTGGAATGGCCATTCGCTTATCTGCGAGCCGATACCACGAGTGCTCGCGAACAGGCGAAGCGAAAAGACCTTTTCAAGGAGTTCGATCAGCTGGGTTGGCGGCTCAAGAGCGGGCCGTATCGTGATCTGGCGGGCGTTATCGACACATGGCGCTCCCGGCTGTCCGAGACCGAGCGTTACCGTGAGCCCGGCGACTGGAGCCCGGCGTGGTTGATGGCGCATCCAAGCCAGTCGCCTCCGTTATCACGCGTGGCAGCGATCGGCGCCTGCGAGCCACCGTCCTGGGTCGAAGTGTGGGATTCGAGTGGAATCGAGCGGGTCGAATGGCAGAGTGGGCTGGCACTCTCCGATCTGTCGAGGCGCGATGGCCCGCTTGAACTCCATGGTGTTGACCAGGTTGCCGTTGTAACGCCCGAGGGCGCTATAGCGCATTATGGGCAAGCCGCGTTCAACTACAGCGACACCGGGGTTTCGCCGGGCACGCGCGTTATTGCGGCACTACCCCTGGGCGGCGAGGCGTTTCCGTGGATTCGCGACACTATCGCTCATCTTTTGGCGCATACGCCGGCTGGGTCGGCATGTCGCGAGTTGAACCTGGTCGAAGAAGAATCAAGAAATGATTGACGAAAGAGCTCAATCCAACCGGATGTTGGGGCGCGGGATCGTCATCGTCGGCGTGACGATTCTGTTGCCCCTTGGGGCGACTCGTGCGATCGCCCAAAGCGACGCCAGCGACAACCGACCGGTATTTCAGAGCGACTTCGGTGGTGTCGGTCTGCTGCAGACGCCCACGGCCCGTATGGCAGCGCTTGGTGAAATGTCGCTGACCTATGACGAAGTCGACCCCTACACCCACTACGCGTTCAGCTTTCAGCCTTTCGAATGGTTTGAAGCAGGGTTTCGCTATACGGAGATCGAAAACCGCCTGTTCGGGCGGGCCATCGCCGGCGATCGCGATTATCTAGACAAGGGCGTCGACCTCAAGCTTTCTCTGGTCGACGAAGGGCGGTACCTGCCGACGCTCGCGGTCGGGTTTCGCGACTTCGGCGGCACTGGGCTTTTCGGCAGCGAATACGTGGTCGCAAACAAACGCTGGCACGATTTCGACTTTAGTCTCGGTCTCGGTTGGGGTTATTTGGGATCGCGTGGCGATATCGGTAACCCTCTGCGTGTCTTCGGCGATCGGTTCGCTGAGCGTATAGACGAAGACACGGGGCAGGGCGGCGATTTCAATATCAAACAACTCTTCTCGGGGCGCCCGAGTTTGTTCGGTGGCATCCAGTATCAAACCCCTTATAAGCCGCTCACGTTACAACTTGAGTACGACGGCAACGACTACGAAACGGAGCCCCTCAATAACCCGCAGGAACAGGATTCGCCCCTAAACATCGGCGCGCGGTTTCGCGTGAATGACAATCTCGTATTGTCCGCGGCATGGGAGCGAGGCAACACGGCCATGTTGGGTGCGACGCTCAGCGTAAACCTGGCTGGCCTGTCTCAGCCGAAGAGCGATGCCCCGCCGGTGGCGGCCAAACCGGGTACTGACCACCATGCCGACGATTGGTCGCGTGTGGCGAGCGATCTCTCGCAGAACGCCGGCATATCGGCGACACGGATCACACGCGATGCCGATTCACTGATTGTCGAGGGCCAGCCCACCCGTTTTCGGTCGATGCCGGAAGCCGAGCTTCGAGCGAACCGCATACTGCACAACGTTGCGGATAGCGATATCCAGAAGTTTCGTTATCGTTGGAAAGAACGCGGACTCTATCTGCGAGAGGATATCTTGCCGCGCGCGCCGCTGCCCGACGACCCGCTTCTTGTCGCGCCCGAAAGCACGTTTAGTAGCGACGACTATCGCCACGGGGTCGCGTCCATCACTTCCTCGCAGTCTCGTGCCGACAGCAGCGCGGGAGAGACGGTGTATGAATCGGCGGGCGACGTGTTTTCCTGGAATCTGTCGCCCGGTCTCAACCAGAATTACGGCGGACCAGACGGTTATCTCTATCAAGTCCTTGCCCGTCTTGATACGCAGCTCAAGACCGACGAACACGGTTGGTTCTCGAACACGCTCGCTTACACGCTTCTGGACAATTTCGATAAATTCGACTACATCGCCGATTCCGATCTGCCCCGCGTGCGCACGTTCGTCGGGCGATATCTAGACGAAACCGATCTTGGCATCTACAACCTGCAGTACACGCGCACAGCGCGCCTTGCGGATAACTGGTTCGGCATGGCCTATGCCGGTTACCTCGAGCAGATGTATGCCGGCGCGGGTGGCGAGATACTCTATCGGCCGTTCAATAGCAACGTGGCCTTCGGCATCGATGCGAACTGGGTCAAGCAGCGCGAGTTCGATACGCAGTTCGGGCTTCGCGACTACGAGACCTGGGTCGGCAACGCCACGGCCTATGTCGATACGGGTTTCAAGGACGTGCTTGCGAAGGTCAGCGTAGGGCGCTACCTGGCGAAGGACATCGGTGCGACTTTCGATTTTTCCCGCGAGTTCGACTCCGGGGTTCGTCTCGGCGCCTACGCGACGTTTACCGATGCCGGCGATGACTACGGCGAGGGTGGTTTCGACAAGGGGATTTATCTGAGCATGCCGCTCGACGTGTTCTTCAATAAATCGAGCCGTCGATACGCGTCGGTCGCATGGCGCCCGCTGACTCGCGACGGCGGTGCGAAGCTGGCACGCCGTTACAGTCTGTACGGTTTGACCGGCCAGCGCGCGCTGGGCGATTACTGGCAGGATTATGAGGATGCAGGCCCCTGATAGTCGGCTAATAGTCGTCGCGGTCCATTCGCTCGTGCGGACTACGGGCTCGTGAGCTCGTAGGGCGGGTGGTACGATGCGATCGCCGATATCGCGGCGGTCAATAACTTTTTTATCGGAGTAGTAGTGACTAAACCGGCTTTACTCGTACTGGCGTTTTCGGTGCTCGGACTGGCGGCCTGCAGTTCGACGCCGTCCTGTCTCGAATCGCAGCCGTACATGAACGCCAAGGCGTTTCCGCCGTTGAAGAGCCCCGCGGGGCTCGATGTGCCGGAGCCGGATCCGAGCATGCGTGTGCCCGAGGTCGCTTCCGGACCGGTCGGGACCTTCGACGACGTGCCTGCCGATCGCGACGCCGAAGACCCCGCGGCCCGTTGTCTGGTGACGCCGCCGGCGATGGCGGCTCGATAAAAAGCTAGCCCCCCAAGCCGATACCATCAGACAGGCCGTCTTAGACGCAACGCGGGGTGCGTGCCTGGGCGATTCTCATCGGTCGGTCGCCAGTCGACGCCGTCGTTGGGGGCAACGTCGGCCTGTCGCGGATCACGGAGGCCGTTGCCGCTTGCCCGCCCGTCTTTCAAGCTGGCTCGCGTAAGCGCAGGTCATACCCTGTGCGTTTCTGGATAGTGTTGGCTGAATTCGCCCATATCACGAGGCGGACGTTCGCAGGTGGGGCTTCGTAACGCGGCGAAATACGTTACAATCCGCACCTCCTAAGACGGAGAGGTAATCGAGCGGTCGAAGGAGCACGCTTGGGAAGCGTGTGTGCGCCCTCGCATTTCTAGGCCCGTACCGACGGTTCGACCAGCCGCATCGCGGCTGACGCGAGCATGCTCAGCATGCGAGTCCGCAGGATCAAAGGTCGCGAACGCGAGCTTTGACAATCCCGACCTCTCCGACAGCCCGCGAGGGCTGCGTTTTAAGTTACAATTCGCGCTCCCGAAACGGAGAGGTGTCCGAGCGGTCGAAGGAGCACGCCTGGAAAGCGTGTGTGCGGTAACCCCGTACCGAGGGTTCGAATCCCTCCCTCTCCGCCATTTCGGCCGGGCGCCAGCCCGCATTCCAATGCGAGCCGGCGTCCATGGTCGAATCAGTACTCGATTCCCGTTTCTCGACTCTGGGTGGTCTCGTCGCCGAATTCGCCGCCCTGCGTTGTCTCCTTTCCATCCGACTGCTGCGCATCTTCGGTTTGCTGGGCGTCACCGACCGGCTGCGACGTCGTTTCCGAATCCTTGGCGCTCTCGCCGCTGACCTGCTGACAGGTCACGTCGCCGTCTGCGGATTTTTCACACTGGTTGGCCGCCACGGCGAGCGTTGGGGCGAAGGCGAGAGTCAGTAGCAAGGCTGTCGTTTTCATACCGTTGTCCTTTCGCAATGAATGCCTGCAATAGCGCATTGTGACGTTTTGCGCGCAGTGCGTGCATCGTACGTTTTACGGGCTGATCAGGTTGCGTTTTGGCACCGATGCCCGGCGCATAGGCGTTGCACTCGCGCTTGTGTCGATCCGGCAAGCTGCCTGATACATAAAGATTTAGGCGCGCGGGCCGATTTACAGCCTGAGACCACGTGGCACCGAGCGGGCGCGCCGTATATGGGCCGATAGCGGTGTTCTTTACTGCTCTGCCGAACTGCCGGTGTTCGGACGCGCCGTGCGCGACACACGATGACGGACTCGTTACATGGAGGGGGCCGGGTTTGGAAAGCGTTTACATGGCCGGCGCTTACGACCAGCGTCTGGTGGCGTTGTCGGTTGTTGTCGCGATCCTCGCGTCTTATACCGCGCTGGACGTAGTGGGGCGCATGGGCGAACGGCGCGACTGGCGCTGCTATGGCTGGCTGGCCGGCGGGGCGCTCGCCCTGGGTACCGGCGTGTGGGCGATGCATTTTGTCGGCATGATCGCGTTTCGCCTGCCGCTGGACATGGGCTACGACGTCGACATTACCTCGGCGTCGTGGCTGATGGCGGTCGTCGCCTGCGCCTTCGCGCTCAATGCGGTCACGCACGCCAGGCTGACGCGTGCACGGCTCGTGGTGGGCGCGAGCGCGATGGCAACCGGTATCGGCGGCATGCATTACACCGGCATGTTCGCAATGCGGCTCCACCCCGGCATCGAATACACGCCGATCCTTGTGGGCGTGTCGCTCTTGATCGCTTTTGCTGCGTCCGCCGTCGCCCTGCGAATTGCATCGTTTCTGCGGCAAACACAAGCGGGCAGCCGCTTCGGGCGGAAATTTCTCGCCGCACTCGCGCTTGGCGTCGCGATCGCTGGCATGCACTACACGGGCATGGCTGCCGCGCATTTTCGCGTCGACAGCCTCTTCGGCGCGTCCGCAAAGCTGGACACCGTCTGGCTCGGTACGCTCGTCGGTGCGTCGACCGTTATTTTTCTCGCCATCGCGCTGATCGTTTCGATCCTCGACCGGCGCTTGGAGAACTCGACGTCCGATCTCGTTGCCTCGTTAAGCCGCGCGAATGCCGAGTTGTTGCATATGAGCCGGCATGATCCGCTGACCGGGCTGCCCAACCGCGCCTTGCTCAACGAGCGGATCGACAAGAGCCTGGAGCGCTGGAAAAGCCAGGGCGTCGGTTTCGCGATCGCCTATATCGACCTCGACGGCTTCAAGGCGATCAACGACCACCTCGGCCACCGGGCCGGCGACAAGTTGCTCGAGCAGATCGCGCTGGTTCTCCGGGATGCGCTGACCGACGGCGACGTGGCGGCACGTATCGGCGGTGACGAGTTCGTGGTGCTCATGAACGATATCGCCGACAAGGACGATGCCCGGGCGGTATGCACGCGCATGCTCAAGGCGATTTCGCAAGTCGAGTATGCCGGCGGGGAGCTGGCAGCGAGCGTGGGATATGCGCTGTGTCCGAACGATGGCGCCGATCTGGATGCCTTGATCACCGCCGCAGACATGGCGATGTACGGCGGCAAGCTGGCGGGAAAGAATCGCGTGCAGCGTTATCGCGAAGATATGGGAGCGCGCATGTCCGACGACTTTGCGCTGCAATCCGAGTTGCGGGACGCGATTCGCTACGGCGGCCTCGCGGTGTATTTCCAGCCGCGGTTTCGCACGGGCGACCGGCGGCTGGTCGGCGCCGAAGCCCTGGTTCGCTGGCCGCATCCGACACGGGGCTTCATTTCGCCGGATCGCTTCATCGCGATTGCCGAACGTTGTGGCCTCATTACCGAACTCGAGATCAACGTGCTCGACATGGTCGGCGGGCATATTCGCGACTGGCTCAACGATGGTCTGGTCGTGCCGCCGATTTCGGTGAACCTGTCCGCCGTGCGCATCCGCGACGAGAGTCTGCCGGATCAGGTCCAGGGCTGTCTGGAACGCTACCGGCTGGATCCGGCGTATATCAGCTTCGAGATCACCGAATCGCTCGCGGTGCGCGAGATCGCGCAGGCCCGCAGTGCGCTCGGGCGCTTCAAGAGCATGGGGATCGAGGTCGCCCTCGACGATTTTGGTACGGGCTACTCGAGTCTGTTTTATCTCAAGCAGCTGCCGATCCAGCAGCTCAAGATCGATCGCAGCTTTATTGCCGACCTGCCGAACATCAGCGAGCCCAAGGCCGAGATCGTCGAATGGATCATCCGGCTGTCGCATCAGTTGCAGCTTCGCGTCGTGGCCGAGGGCGTGGAAACAGAGGCGCAGCTGGCGTATCTGCAGCGTATCGGCTGTGATGAAGTGCAGGGGTTTCTGTTGAGTCGGCCGCTCCCGGCGGATCGGTTGCTCGCTCTACTGGAACGCGAACACGGGCCGATCCGTGCTTCGGGGCCGATGCGCTGATCGACGTATTGCCGCGCACGCGTACGACGCGCGGGTCAGCGCTTTAGACCGCGCTGGCTGAGCCGTCGCTTTTTGTGTATCGTCTGCGCGCACAACGGATCGGTCGCCTGGCGATCGAGGCCGTACCACCGCTTTCGAGGGTGGCCCGCGTCGGTGCCCCCGCGACGACATGCCGTCAACCCCGTCAGGCCCGGAAGGGAGCAGCGGCAGCGGCAGACTCGGGCGCCGGGGTGTCGCTGGCGCGGGCCGCCACCTTCGACGCTTGAAACCCGCCGCCTGCAACGCGATAGTCATGCGTATGAGCAACGGCGCGGCACAGCGGCGCATCCCGGGCGAATCATGACGAGCCATTCTGCGGATTTCTGCCAATCGGATTGTACTCGCGCATGAGTTTTCAGGCGCTTGCACGCACCTGGCGGCCGCGCCGCTTCGACGAGCTCGTTGGTCAGAGCCACGTTGTACGCGCGCTCACGCATGCGCTGGAGCAGGACAAGCTGCACCATGCGCTGCTGTTCTCGGGCACGCGCGGGGTGGGCAAGACCACGCTGGCCCGCATCATCGCCAAATGCCTGAACTGCGAGCACGGCACGACAGCACATCCTTGTCGCAGCGGCGATGCCTGCGCCACCTGCCGGGAAATCGACGACGGCCGATTCGTGGATCTGATCGAGGTCGACGCGGCGTCCCGTACCGGCGTCGAGGACACGCGCGAACTCATGGACAACGTCCAGTATGCGCCGACGCGCGGGCGTACGAAGGTGTATCTCATCGACGAGGTGCACATGCTCTCCAAGCATTCCTTCAACGCGCTGTTGAAGACGCTGGAAGAGCCGCCGCCCAGGGTGCAGTTCCTGCTGGCGACCACCGAGCCGGAAAAGATTCCGGTGACGATTCTCTCGCGCTGTCTGCAGTTTCCGCTCAAGCGTCTGCCTGTGGCCGAGATCGCGGCCCAGCTGCGCCATATCGTCGAGGCCGAAACGATCGACGCGGACGAGGAGGCGCTTACCGAAGTCGCCCGCGCGGCGGACGGGAGCATGCGCGACGGGCTGTCGCTGCTCGATCAGGCGATCGCATTCAGTGGCGGCCGGCTGGAGGCCGAGCCGGTGCGCGACATGCTGGGCACCATCGGCCAGGGGCGTGTCGCCGAACTGGTCGAGGCGATCGTCGACGCCCGTGCTGCGCACGCCCTGAATGCGCTCGCGGCGCTCTACGCGCAGGGTATCGACATGCGTTACCTGCTCGAAGCGCTGGCCACGGCGTGGCAGCAGATCGCGACGATTCATGTCGTTGGCGAAGCCACGGACGACGCCGGCGAGGCCTGGCAATCGCTCGCCGAACGCGCGGATCCGGCTTCGGTTCATGTCTTCTACGATATCGCCGTGGCGGGCGTACGCGATCTCGCACATGCGCCGGACCCGCTCGTGGGCGTGAAGATGTGCGTGCTTCGCATGCTGGCATTCGCACCGGCCCAGTCGAGCGTTTCACAGCCCGGCGGGCCGATGGAAACGCCCGCCGCGACGTCACAGCCCGAGCGGAAAGCGCCAACGAGCGCGTCCAGTGGCGTGGCGCAGGTGCGGGAACAGCTGCGCAAGGCGGACCGCCCGGCGCGTGCAAGTGACAGCGCGACGACTGCCGAACGTCCAGAGCCGGCTGTGCAAGACACCCAGCCCGCCGTGGCAGCGTCCCCGCAACCCGATGCCAAAGTGAACACCGGGACGCCTGTCGATCCCCGCGAAACGCGATCAAAACCGCATGCGAGCGACGCGCCCGCGCCGGCACAACAGCCCGCGTCCGAGTCCATGGAGGCGCAATCGGCTGTGCCCGCCAACGAAGCGCCCAGCGCAACGGCAACCGAGGCGGAACCCGATGGCGGAGCGGCGGGAGACGCCGCAACCACCGGGGACGAGCCCGAGCGCGCGGAAGCCGCGAGCGCGAGTGAGAACAACGCCGATGACGCGCCCGACGATACGCCGGCTGCGACGGCTAACGGCGTCGATGCGTGGCACGATCTCGTATCGGATCTGAACATCAGCGGGTTTGCCGCGCAGCTGGCCAACAATGGCGTTTGCCGCCGGCTCGATGACGAGCGTGTGGTGCTGGCGCTGGCGCGCGCCAACGAATTCCTGGCGATGGGCAGCGCACGCGACAGTCTGCAGGACGCGCTGGCACGCCATTGGGCGCCCGCATCGACACCGAAACTGGTCATCGAATTCGTCGATGAAACACGCGATACGCCGGCGCAGCGTATCGAGGAAGATGCCCAGGCGCGCCAGCAGGCCGCCGTGGCATCGATCGAAAACGATCCGTTCGTACAACAGTTGCGCGAACGGCTGGGCGCGCAGCTGCGTGCCGAAACCATCAAACCTCATCGCCCGCAAGCGGCGACCGAAAAGCGAGACGAGTTATGAAAGGTCAACTAGGCAAAATCATGCAGCAGGCCCAGGCCATGCAGGGCAAGATGCAGGAAGCCCAGGAAGAGATGGCCAAGATGGAGATTACCGGCGAATCCGGCGCCGGTCTCGTCAAGGTCGTGATGAACGGCAAGCACGAGGTCAAGAACGTGGTGATCGACCCGAGTGTGTTCGAGGAAGATCGTGAGTTCGCCGAAGACCTCATCGCCGCGGCGATCAACGATGCCGTGCAGCGTGTCAGCTCGACGACCAAGGAAAAGATGTCGGAGTTGACCGGCGGCATGGATCTGCCGCCCGGCATGAACCTGCCGTTCTGAAGCCTGCCCGACTGAGCGGCGCGATGGCGCCGGTCAGTCTTTTTTCGCGAGGAAGATGAATCGATGGCGTTTTCGCCGGCTTTGACACGTCTGATCGATGCGCTGCGCGTGCTCCCCGGCGTCGGCTCGAAAAGCGCCCAACGCATGGCGTTTCATCTGTTGCAGCGCGAGCGTGACGGCGGGCGCTATCTCGCCCAAGCCGTAGAACAGGCGATGGCCAGCGTGCAGCATTGCCGCGCGTGTCGCATGTTCACCGAGGCCGAGCTCTGCGATATCTGCGCCAACGAACGGCGAAATGGCGCATTGGTCTGCGTGGTGGAAAGCCCCGCGGACGTGATGGCGATCGAGCAGAACACGGACTTCACCGGGCGCTATTTCGTGCTGCTGGGACGGCTGTCGCCGATCGACGGTGTAGGGCCGAACGAACTCGGCCTCGATATTCTGTGTTCGCGGCTCGCGGACGGAAGCGTCGAGGAAGTGATTCTCGCTACGGGCGCGACCGTGGAAGGCGAGGCCACCGCCCAGTACATCGCCGACCTGGCGCGCCAGCACGATGCCGGCATATCGCGCATCGCCCACGGTGTGCCGATCGGCGGCGAACTCGAGTACGTCGATTCGGGCACACTCAGCCAGGCGTTTTCCGGCCGCCGGCCGTTCTAGCTCGCCCGAACCGGCGCGCTCAGTCGAGCAGGGCGTCGATCTTCGCGGCGCTGATGAAGTCGTTATCGGACAGACCGTCGATCGCGTGCGTGATCAGCTCGATCCGGCAGGTGTTGTAGCCGAAGCTGATATCCGGGTGATGACTTTCGCGGTGGGCGATATAGGCCACGGCATTCACGAATGCCTGGGTGCGGTAATAGTTCTTGAACTTGAGCCGTGCCACCAGACGCCCGTCGGCGTCGACCTCCCAGCGATCGGAAATCATGTCGAGGTGGTTCTGTATCGCCTGCGTGTCCAATGCCGGCGTGTCCGCATTGCATGGGGCACAGCGGCGGTCGGCAAGTGCTGTCATTGCGTACTCCTGGTCGAGGTATGTATTCACCGTAACAGGGGCACTGCGGTGGGCGGATAGTCGTTGTGCTTTGCGCGCGGGCGAGGGCAGCCGCACAATGCGGCTTTATCTTTCATCCCGACGTTATGAGTTACGCCGAAGACAACCTGATCTGGATCGATCTCGAAATGACCGGCCTCGATCCGGACAGTGATCGCATCATCGAAATCGCCACACTCGTCACCGACAAGAACCTCAACGTGCTCGCCGAAGGTCCGGTGCTTGCGGTGCACCAGAGCGACGCGCTGCTCGATGGGATGGACGAGTGGAATACCCGACAGCACAACGGGTCCGGTCTGGTTGCCCGGGTTCGAGACAGCGAGGTCGACGAAGCCGAGGCTCAGCGCCAGACGATCGATTTTCTCGCGGCATACCTGCCGGCCGGCAAATCCCCGATGTGCGGCAACAGCATCTGTCAGGATCGCCGTTTCCTCGCCCGCTACATGCCGGAACTGGAAGCGTTCTTTCATTATCGGCATATCGATGTGAGCACGCTCAAGGAACTGGCGCGGCGCTGGGCACCGGAAATCGCAACCGGCTTCAACAAGAAATCCAGCCATCTCGCCATGGACGATATTCGCGATTCGCTGGATGAGCTCGCCTATTACCGGAGTACGCTGCTCAAGGTGTAGCCGCCTCGCGGCCATCGCGCGGGCCAGGCGCTAAGGCGCTGAGTTCAGGATAGATTGGCGATGCCCGGCACGGCGATAACATTGACCTCGGCACGGCGCCGGTGTACAAAAGAACTCAAGAAAACGTGCCGTTTCAGGAACCGCAGCGTTCCATACGAAAAGAACACAGGCGGCAGGCGCTTTCGGAGGTAGAACATAAACCGCCCACCGGGCAGAAAAAGAATTGGCTTCCCGTCGATGCCCGTCCTGCACGGGTAACCAAGAACGACAATGTACGGGATAAGCAATTGGAGGCTCCTTCGGGAGCCTTTTTTTTGCCCCGTCTTCCGCATCGTGATTGCGGCGGGTCAGTCCGACTGCTTTATCTGATCGAATGCCTCCAGTGCTTCGCGGCGGGATGCCTTCAGGTCCACGATCGGCTGCGGGTAATCGTCACCGAGCGTGATACCGGCGGCCTTCAGCGCCTTGGCCGGTGCTTTCCATGGTTCGTGGATATGGCGGTTTTCCAGCTTCGCGAGCTCGGGCACCCAGCGCCGCACGTATTCGCCGTCGCTGTCGAAGCGTTCGCCCTGGCGTGCCGGATTGAAGATACGAAAGAAGGGCGCCGCATCCGCGCCGCAGCCGGTGGCCCATTGCCAGCCGAGCGTGTTGTTTGCCAGATCCGCGTCGACCAACGTATCCCAGAACCAGCGTTCGCCGTGTTGCCAGGCCACGCGCAGGTTCTTGGTCAGAAATGAGGCGACGGTCATGCGCAGGCGATTATGCATATAGCCCGTCGCCCAGAGTTCACGCATGCCGGCATCGACCATGGGGATGCCGGTCTGGCCTTGTTGCCAGCGCTTGAGCCCTTCGTCGTCGCCTGACCAGGGGAATGCCTCGAAGCGCGGGTCGAGCGGCTTCTCCGGGGTTTCGGGGAAGTGATAGAGCACGTGGTGGGCGAACTCGCGCCAGCCGATTTCGCTGCGAAAGCTGGCCGCATGGTCCTGCAGCGCCTTGCCGCTGTGCGTGTCGAGCCATTCCTCGAGCCGGTGCATGATCTGGCGCGGGCCGATCTCGCCCCAGTGCAGATGCGGCGAAAGATACGACGTGCCATGCCGGGCGGGGCGGTCGCGATCGTTGTCGTAGTTGTCGATGGCGTTGTCGAGGAATTGCTCCAGGCGTTCGTGCGCGCCGTCCTCGCCGGGCGTCCACGTCTGGCGTATGCCGCGATCCCAGTCGAGACGTGGCAGCAGGTCGAGGGACGCCAGCGTTTCGGTGCCGATTCGCGACCAGACTTCGGGCAGGGCGTCCGGCGCGGCCATCGGCGCGTCCACGTTACGATCCTTGATCGCCTTCCAGAACGGCGTGAAAACCTTGTACGGGCCGCCCTGCTTGGTTTCCACAGTCCACGGCTCGTGCAGCAGGTGCGCCTGGAAACTGGCGGTTTCGATGCTGCTGTCGTCGAGATGCTTCTTGACGATCTTGTCGCGGGCGATGGTGAGCGGGTCGTACAGGCGGTTCCAGTAAACGGCGGTCGCGCCGCTTTCTTCGATTACCGTGTCGAGTGCTTCGCGGGTCGGCCCGTGACGGATGACCAGGCGCGACCCCAGCGCTTCCAGTTGCGCGCTCAACCGTTCGAGCGAGAGGTGCAGCCACACGCGCTGTGCGCCGCCGGGCGCCCAGGCGCCCAGTTCGTCCGGCGCGTGAATGAACACCGGCACGATGGCATCGAAATCGCTGTTGAGCGCGGCGCTGAGCGCGGGATTGTCGGCCAGCCGCAGATCGCGCCGGAACCATACGATCACGCGTTTTTTCATCGAAGCTCGTCTTTCTTGGTGTATTGCCGAGATGGGCGCTGTACGCAGGTCCTGTCGCGTCGGATGACACGAACGGACGGCGCCGCCGTCGTATTTCCAAGTGTGAGGGTAATCATGTATCTAATGTAGCCCGCCGGCCGCGCGATGCTAATTCGGCCCACCGAAAACAATCGAACCGCCCCGTAGGTCGGCTTAGGCCGAAGGCCGTAAGCCGACGATTTCGAGCTGGGACAGCGCCCGAGACCGGAGCAACTCGCAGGATGCGGGGGCATTGTCGGATTACGCTGCGCTAATCCGACCTACACAAGGCGAGCGAGCCATCCCCGTAGGTCGGCTTAGACCGAAGGCCGTAAGCCGACAAGCTACGCCGCCATCGATCAAGATACAATCGCGTTGTAACCGAGCTGCATATCGTCGCTTACGCCCATGCGCTACCGACGAAACTACGAAGCCGGCGGCTGTTACTTCTTCACTGTGGTAACGGCCAGGCGCCGGCCTTGGCTGAGCGAGGCCCGTAATATCGACGTGCTGCGCGAGGCGGTCCGCCGGGTGCGCGCCCGACATGCCTTCGCGATCGACGCGATCGTCATCCTGCCCGATCATCTGCACACGATCTGGACGCTGCCCGTGGGAGACGCCGCCTATTCTTTGCGCTGGCGGCTGATAAAAACCTATGTCGCCAAGCGTGTCGCCGTACCGCCGCCGATATGGCAAGGGCGTTTCTGGGAGCATACGATTCGCGACGATAAGGATTACGCCCACCACATGGATTACATCCATTACAACCCGGTCAAGCATGGCGTGGCTGCTACGCCGAGTGACTGGCCGAACTCTAGCTTCGCGCGCTGTGTGCGAGAAGGGCGCTACGCTGCTGATTGGGGAAGCAGCGCGCCGGAGATTCCGCGGGACATCGGACACGAATAGCGCGAACGGGCGTGTGTTTGAACTGCTGGCCTTGGTTCGGCGGGTATGGCGGGCCTTCTGTCGGATTACGCTGCGCTAATCCGACCTACGAGAAGCGGGCGAATCGCCTCGTAGGTCGGCTTAGGCCGAAGGCCGGAAGCCGACAACACAACACCGTGCGCTCGCCTCAAACGCGTTCGCCGTCGGCGATGCGCTGGCGCAATGCGCGCGCTTGCTTGCGTATCGCGGCGATGAGGTCGGGGTCGTTACGCTTTTTCTCGAGGTTCTTCACCTGAAATACCATGCGGCGATTATCTGCGAACTGGTCGAGGTTGCGGTCGAGAAAATCCCAGTAAAGTGTGGTGACGGGGCATGCGTTCTCGCCAGTGGCCTTACGGTAATCGAACCGGCAGTTCTTGCAGTAGTTGCTCATCTTGTTGATGTAATTGCCCGACGCGCAATAGGGTTTCGTACCGAGTATGCCGCCATCGCCGAACTGGCTCATGCCCAGCGCGTTGGGCAGGCTGACCCAGTCGACGGCATCGAGATACATCGCCATATGCCAGTCGTGAAAAGCGCGCGGGTGCACGCCGGCGTTGAGCGCGAACAGGCCAAGCACCATGAGGCGCTGGATATGGTGGGCGTAGCCGTTGTCGAGCACGTTTCGCATCGCGTCGCGCACGCATGCCATGTCGGTTTCGCCGTCCCAGTACGCCTTGGGAACGGGCAGTTGCGCACGCAGCGCGTTGCGCCGGATGTAGCCGGGCATTTCGCGCCAGTAGACGCCGCGCACGAACTCGCGCCAGCCCAGAATCTGGCGCACGAAGCCTTCGACGCTGTTGATCGGCGCGTCGCCGTTATCGTAAGCGGCCACGGCGGCGTCGACGCATGCGCGCGGGCTGATCAGATGCAGGTTCAATGCGGCGGACAGCCGCGAATGGTAGCCAAACTGCAGATCCGTCCAGAGCGCGTCCTGATAGGCGCCGAAGTTCGCCAGCCGGTGATCGACGAAGTCGCGCAGCGCGGTCTGTGCCTCGTCGTGCGTCACGGGGAGATCGAAACCGTCGGTCTCACCGGGATGTTCGGCGTAGCGGGCGTCGACCATGTCGATCACATCGCGGGTGATCTCGTCGGGTCGGAACTGGCGCACCTGCGGCAGGTCGGAAGGCCCGTCGCGGCCGAAGCTTTCCCGATTGGACTTGTCGAAGTTCCAGGCGTCGCCGCGCGGCTTGTCGCCGGTCATCAGCACGCCGTGCTCGCGGCGCATGGCGCGATAGAAGTCCTCGAGCACGAGCGACTGGCGCTCGTCGGCCCAGGCGTCGAACGCGTCCAGGTCGCAATAGAAATGGCGATCGGGCCGTACCTGCAGGTTCAGGTTGCTGTTCCGGGCGCAGGTCTCGAGCATTTCGCGTACGCGGTGATCGCCGCATTCGGTCATCACTAGCCGGTGCGGCTTCAGGCGCCGGACCGCAGCCGTGAGGATCTGGTCGAAGTCGTTGCCGCTGTCGTGTCGGCGGTCCGCAGTCAGCGCGTGGTAATCCACAGCCAGCCCGCGCTCTTCGAGCGCGGCGCGGTAGTGGCGCATGGCGGCGAAGAACAACACAAGGCGTTTCTTGTGACACCACACATGGGTCGCCTCGGTCTCGTTCTCTGCCATCCATACGACATCGCGCTCCGGGTCGAAGTCGTCGAGCGCCGACAGGTCGGGGTCGAGCTGATCGCCGAGGACGATCACGAGATTTCGGATATGCGCCAAGACGTGTTTTCTCCCTGTCGTCGCCTACACCTGTCGTCAGCTTTGGCGACATCGAACGGGTCGGGCAGAATAGCCGGGCAAAGCCAGCCCGTCATCGTTAACCGGATGCATCACTCGACGTCCCATGCGCAGCGCATGGAAGACACCGCGCTCGCGCAGGAAGATATCGAACGCGCCGTTGCGATGATGCGCGTTGCCCGTCGCGTGCTTGTCATTACGGGGGCGGGCATGTCTGCGGATTCGGGGTTGCCGACGTATCGTGGCGTTGGCGGGTTGTACGACCGCGATCTGACTGACGACGGCATCGCAATCGAGGACGCGTTGTCGGGCGACATGTTCGCGCGTGATCCGGCGTTGACCTGGAAGTACATCGCGCAGATCGAACGCGCCTGTCGCGGCGCCAAGCCCAATGAAGGTCATGCCGCACTGGTACGGATGGCCCCGCGGTTCGATCGTTTCTGCGTGCTTACGCAGAATGTCGACGGTTTTCACGCGGCGGCCGGCAGTCGTGACGTGATCGAGATGCATGGCACGACCCATCGGCTGCGCTGTACGCGCTGTGGCGATCGCCGCGTGGTCGAGGATTATGCGCAATTTGCCTCGCTGCCACCGCGGTGCACGGTGTGCGAAGGTATCGTCCGGCCCGAGGTTGTATTGTTTGGCGAGATGCTGCCCGACGACGCGGTGCGCCGCTACGAGTTCGCGTTGTCGCAGGGCTTCGATCTCGTGATCGCTGTGGGTACAACGGCGGTTTTTCCGTACATCGCGGCACCCGTGCACCAGGCTGCGGCGGCCGGTCATGCGACAATCGAGATCAACCCGGCGCGTACGGCGCTGTCTGAATGGTGCAATGTTCGATTGCGTGCGCGTGCGGCACACGTCTTGCCTGCGCTCGCGTCGGGTCTTGAATGCTGATTTTGAATAGCAGGTTTTGAACGAGGGTTCGCTCGGCGCTACGGCGCCGTGGTTTGCTTGTCTGAAGGTTTGTAATGAACAAAAGCAAAAGCTCGAACATCGTCTGGCATGAAGGCACAATCACGCGAAAGCATCGTGAAGTGCTGAACCAGCATCGTGGGTTTACGATCTGGTTCACGGGTCTGTCCGGTTCCGGCAAGTCCACGCTTTCGGTCGCTCTGGAAGAGCGGCTCTACGGTATGGGGTGTCGCACGTATCGGCTGGATGGCGACAACGTGCGGACCGGCCTCAACCGGGATCTGGCGTTCAGCCCGGAAGACCGTATCGAAAATATCCGCCGCATCGGCGAGGTGGCCAAGCTGTTTCGCGACGCGGGCATCATCAATCTCACCGCATTCATTTCGCCGTACCGTCAGGATCGCGATATGGCGCGAAACCTCTCGCAGCGCGGGGACGACGACTTCATCGAGGTATTCGTCGATGCGCCGCTGGACGTCTGCGAACAGCGCGACCCCAAAGGGTTGTACAAGAAAGCCCGTGCCGGCAGCATCCCGAATTTCACCGGAATCAGCGCGCCCTACGAGGCGCCGGACCATCCTGAGATTCACGTGCGCACTGGCGAAACCAGCATCGCTGACGGCGTGACGCAGATCGTCGACTATCTATGTAGTAACGGTTATATCGAAAACGAGCTTGTTGCCGCTGTGGACTGAAATCGGGCCGAGCAGGTCCGTTGCCGTCGTTCGCGTCACCCAGCTGAAGGCAGATGTTGTGCAACGCCGGACCGCTAATCCGACCGAAGCGTCGCAAGATTGCGCGCGCGTTCATCTTCTGCAGACCCGCAACATGGTAGGCTTCGTCGCCATCGCGACTGCATCGCTCGATCGAGCCACGTTTGGATTGTTCTTCTATGTATCGACTGTTGTTCTCCGGTTTGGCACTCATGGCTTTGGCCGCATGTGCGATGGGCCCCAGCCATGGTAGCCCGCAGGCCAAGGTTATTGGCGAAAGCCAGTATTGCGGGACGGCGTCGCAGGACTCCAACGTGTTGTATTTCCCCGATGCCTCGGCGTTCGGTGATTGGGTCGACTACCGTGGCATCAATGAATTCGATGCCGATATGGCAAGCGGCAACGGTGTAGTGATTGTCGAGATGGGGCAGCGGCCAACCGGCGGGTATAACGTCCGGTTGGATAACAGCAAGACCGCCATCGAAAACGGTACGCTTACTATCGGCATGGAGTGGAACGCGCCGCGCCTCGACGCAGCGGTCAGCCAGGCGCTTATTGCCTCCTGCGTCGCGTTACGGCCGCCCAAGGGGGATTACAGCAAAATTCGTGTGGTTGATCAGATCGACAACCTACGCGGTGAAGCGAGCGTGAGATAACGAGCCGCGCTTGGCTTGAGTTGCGATTCCGTAGGTGTATGAATATTAACCGCATATTGTGTGTTTGTACGGGTAATATCTGTCGTAGCCCACTGGCTGAAGGCTGGCTGCGCCGCGAGTTGCCGTTGTTGACCATTGCCTCAGCCGGCGTGGGCGCGGTTGAGGGTGGCCGCATGCCAGACGCCGCAATCGCGATTGCCAAGCGTGAAAAGCTTGACCTCGCTGAGCACCGTGGCTGCCAGGTCACCCGCCCCATGCTTCAGGCGCATGATCTTGTACTGGTCATGGAAAAGGCGCAGCGCGACTGGTTGGCGGCCAACTATCCGGAAGCACGCGGACGTATATTTATTGCCAGCCACTGGACGACCGGTAACGATATACAGGACCCGTATCGTTTGAGCGCCGATGTTTTCGAGCAGGTGTACGCCGAGCTCGTCGAGGCCCTGGAACAGTGGCGGGCGCGTTTAACGCCGCCTGAAACAAAAAATTTTGGGACGTAATAACCGGCGGTGCGGCATACTAACGCGCAACACCAGAGCGGCGGGTCGGATATTTGCCGCAATTATTTTGCATGCATCAGACAAAGCAGAGCGGCCAGTGGTTTTGGGGGAAGTCGGTATGAATAACGAAGTTGTGGGTGGCAGCGCGACGCGCGCTCGGGCACGAACGCTAAAAGCCTATGTGGTGCTTGTGCTGGGCGGTCTGTTGACAACCGCCTGTGCGTTACCGGGCTACGATTCCGGCTCGGTGGACGGCCGCTGGTACGACTTCGGCAATGACGACTCGGCGACATACGACGAAGAACTGTCGAAAGAACCGGTGGATTACCAGCCGCGCGTGCTGCAGATCACCCCCGGGCTGATCAATCACCAACAGAAGCAGCAGGCCAGCCGTACACTCGGCGAAGACCAACAGCGGATTTCGGCTGCACGTTCGGCGCCGGTCAACTATACGGTCGGGGCTGGCGATATCCTGCAGATTATCGTGTTCGGCCACCCAGAGCTGACCAACCCGGCGGGCACGACAAGCAACGAGGGTATACAGGGCCAACTCGTGAGTGCCGACGGTAATATCTACTACCCGTACGTCGGTCAGGTACAGGCGGCCGGGCGCACGCTGCAGGAAATGCGTGAACGCATTGCCGACGGCCTGTCCCAGTTCATTCGCCAACCGCAAGTGGACGTGCGCGTGCGCGAGTACCGCAGCCAGCGCGTCTATATTTCCGGCGATATCGTCAAGCCGTGCACCGTACCCATTACGGACATTACACTCACGGTGCTGCAGGCGCTCGATCAGTGCGACACGCTTGCCTCGAAAGAGGGTGGCGGCGTCGGTGTGCAGAACGTGGTGCTCATGCGTGACGGCGAATCCATCGCGCTCGATCTCAACGAAATCTACGCCACCGGCCGGCCCATTCCGCTTGAGCCGGACGACCGTCTGCTGATCGACGACAGCGCCAACCGTGTGTTCATGGTCGGCGAGTTCAGCCAGCAGACAGCCCTGCCGTATTCTACTGGCGGCATGTATCTCAGCGACGCGATCGCCGACGCCGGTGGCGTGAGCCTGGCCAGCGCCGATACGAGCGCAATTTACGTGGTCCGCGGCTTCGTCGAAAGCACCGTAACGGAGCAAGGGCGCGGCCTGCGCACGGTCATGCGGCCTAACGTATACGAGCTGGACATGAGCAATCCGGGCGGCATGCTGCTGGCCAATCAGTTCCAGCTTGAACCGCGGGACGTCATCTTCGCTGCCCCGGCCAGCTTCGTGAACTTCAACCGCGCGTTGGCGCTTGTGCTCCCGTCGCTTAGCGCGATTACGCAGAGTTATCTGCTGTACGACAACATCAGCGACGACAACAACTAGGCGACCGTATTTTGGCAGCAGCAGAGAATCAAACCGACGAACACAACGCCGACGACGAAAAGGAGATAGACCTTCGCGAATACATCGGCACCATTCTGGACGGCTGGCCTTGGATTCTACTGTTCGCCATCGTCGGGCTTCTGCTTGCGACGTACTTCGCCTGGAAAGCGCCGAACGTCTATCAGGCCACGTCGCTGATGCGCGTGGAGCAGAGCCAGAACATGGCGCCCCAGGCGTTCATGGAGCAACAGATGGCCAGCAGCGGTTCGGCGCTTAAGGCTGTCAGCGCCGAGGCTGCCGTCATCCGCTCGCGTTCGGTCATCAGCGATGCGGTAGACGAACTGCACTTACGCGTGCGTGCCACGCCGGATTATTTCCCGGTTATCGGCGAGCCGATCGCACGTTTTGTAAGCGCTAACTTCAGTACATCGCTTAACCTGCCGTTTGCTCGCGGCTACGCCTGGGGTAAGGAGTCAGCCAACGTCACGCGCATCGAAATGCCGGCGGCCGTGCAGTCGGCCTCGTTCAAGCTGGTCGCGGGCGAGGGCGATCAATACACGCTACGCACGCCCGAAGGCGACCGCGTGCTGCAAGGTCGGGTAGGCACGACGGCGACCGGCAATCTCCAGGGCGTCGGCACTGTGCGTCTGTTCGTCGAGTCGCTCAACGCACAGCCCGGCACGCAATTCTCCGTAAGTTACGTGCCGCATTCCTCAGCCGTCGCCGGCCTGCAATCCCGGCTGTCGATCGTCGAGCAACCGCAGGGTTCGGGTCTACTCAATCTCACGCTTAGCGCCGGCTCCCCGGCCGAAGCGGAACGCCGGCTGGATGCCGTCATGGCGTCCTATATTGAGCAGAATGTAGAGAAGCAGTCGGAACAGGCCCAGCGCCGGCTCGACTTCCTAAAAGAGCAACTGCCGGAATTGCGCGAACAGCGCGACCAGGCCGAGAATAAATTGCGCGCCTACCAGACCGAAAGCGGCACGCTCGATCTCAGCGCCGAAGCCCAGTCTATCTTTCAGCGTCTGACCAATATCGATCAGCAGATCGCGCAAACCGAACTCCAGCGCCAAGAGCTTCTGCAGGAATACACTCAGCGTGCACCGCCGGTGCAGGCCGCTAACGAAAAACGCCAGAGCCTCGTACGCCAGCGCCAGGAACTCCAGGAACAGCTCAAGACCTTGCCCCAGGCAGAATCCGATTTATTGCAATTGCGCCGCGACGTGGAGGTGAATAACCAGCTTTACACCCAGCTGCTCAACACCTCTCAAGGGCTCGAGATTACCAAGGCGGGGATCACTGGCGTGTCGCATATCGTGGATAGCGCCTATGCCAGCCGCGGCAAGGTGTCGCCTGCCCGAACAATGTTTTTGTTCGTCGGCCTGCTTGGCGGGATCGTAAGCGCCGTGCTGCTTATTCTTACGCGCGCACTGCTGCGCGTAACAGTGGACGATCCGAACGAGGTCGAGTCCAAATACGGCCTGCCCGTATACGCCACGGTACCCCACTCAAGCTGGGTCGACACGATCAAGCGCCGCAAGCGGGATTTCAATTTACTCGCCGTTCACAAACCGGACGATCCCACGGTTGAAAGCATTCGCAGCCTACGCACCAGCCTGCAGTTCGCCATGATCGAAGGCGATACCAAATTCATCGCCATCACCGGCCCCACACCAGTCTGCGGCAAGAGCTTCATCGCCGCGAACACTGCGGCACTCATTGCCCAGACCGGCGCCCGTGTGCTTCTTGTGGATTCAGACCTGCGCCGCGGCCAGCTTTTCCGTACCTTCAACGTCGAGCAAACGCCCGGCTTTTCGGAGGTGCTATCCGGCGATGCCGCCGTCAAGGACGTCATCCAGCAATCGAAGGTCGACAACCTAGACCTGCTAACGACGGGTAAACGCCCGCCGAACCCGGCCGAACTGCTGATATCACGTCATTTCAACGAAATGAAAAAGCAACTCGAAAACCAGTACGATTACGTGCTTTTCGACTTGCCCCCGGTCCTTAACGTGACGGACGCCAACATCGTCGCAAACCGGACTGCCGCCGCGTTCCTCGTGGTCCGAAGTGAACACAGCACCGGCCATGAAGTCGACCAGGCTATTCGCCGCATGCACCGCGACGATATCAAGCTCACCGGCGCGATCTTCAACGGGCTGAGAGTCGACCGTCGTAAATATGGTTATGGCAAATACGGTTACTACGCATATCAATATTAGCGCACGTACGTGTATGCGGTTTAAGTAGGTCGGTTGATGCTAAACGCCGTTAGCTGACACCTTACAACGCCCTTCAATCCGAAATTCGCAGTCGATTAACCGTTAATAAACTCAATCCGAGCCCGAATGTTCCGACCCATACGCCAAATGTTAGCTCTGTTCTCGTCTGCCGAGCGTCTGCGTTTTGTCGGCGTGCTGGCGGCCATGCTCACCATGGGCATCATGCAAATGGCCGGCGTCGGCGTGATCCTGCCTTTCGTCTCTCTGCTGTCGAACCCGGAGCACGTTCACACAAACGCCGCGCTCGACTGGCTCTATACCACGCTTGGCTTCGCCTCGGTCAAAGGCTTTCTAATCCTCGTCGGCAGCTTACTACTCGCAATCCTTGTTCTTAGTAACGCCGTCACTGCGTTTACCATTTGGTTGATGACGCGTTTTTCTTGGGGCATACAGCATCGCATCTCGGCGCGCCTGTTGGAAGGCTATCTGCGCCAACCCTACGAGACGTTTCTCAACCGCAATTCCGCGGACACCGGCAAGAACATCCTTATCGAATCTCAGCAGTTCGCTAACGGCGTGCTCATGCCGGCATTGAAAGCACTGGCCTTTGGCATCACCGCGGTAATGATCGTCGGTTTTCTTTTTTGGCTGGAACCGCTATTGGCGCTAGCCGTAACGCTCATCTTCGGCTGCGCTTATTTATTGGTTTATCTTACTATTCGGCGCGTGTTGCTGCGTACCGGACGAATACGGATGGCAGCGAACACCGAGCGGTTCAAGGCCGTGGGTGAGGCGTTTGGCAGCGTCAAGGAAGTGAAGGTGCTTAGTCTAGACTCCCATTTTATTCATCGCTACGACCCCGCGGCAAGGACATTTGCCAACGCCATGGCCAAAAGTCAGGTGTTGGCGCAAGTCCCACGCTATGCCATCGAAAGCTTGGCATTCGGCATGGTCATGGGTGCCATGCTTTACCTGCTGGCCAGCGGCCAGGGGCTGCAGTCAGCACTCCCGCTGGCCAGCGCTTTTGTTGTGGCAGGCTATCGCCTGTTGCCGGCCCTGCAGAATGTGTATCAAGGCTTCGCGCAGTGGCGGTTCAATCAATCCGTGCTGGACACACTGCAGAAGGACTTGGCCGCGCATCAGCCGTGTGCGCAGGCGCCGAGCCGGACGTCGGAAACGTCGCTCGCTTCGAACGTTGATACCAGCCCGCGCGGATCGGTAAAGCTCGCCTTCGACCAAACGATCGAGTTGCGCAATCTCACCTATCACTACCCTAATACTAGCGCGCCGTCGCTGGACGCCATTACGCTGACTATCCCGCGCAACAGTTTTGTCGCGCTCACGGGCCAAACCGGCGCCGGCAAGACAACCTTGGCCGATATCATCCTAGGTCTGCTTAAACCCAGCGCCGGCGAAATACTTATCGACGGGACTTTACTGACTGAAGAAAATCGCAGCCAGTGGCAGGCTAATCTCGGCTATGTCCCGCAAGATATCTACCTGAGCGATAGCACTATCGCTAGCAACATTGCCTACGGTCTAGCGGAAGCCGAAATCGACTACAGCGCCGTTGAACGCGCCGCGCGCATCGCGAATATCCACGAGTTTATCACTAGCAAGTTGCCGGAAGGCTACGACACCATCGTCGGCGAACGCGGGGTTCGCGTGTCCGGCGGTCAACGCCAGCGCATCGGTATTGCCCGCGCGTTGTATCACGATCCGGCCGTTATCGTGCTGGACGAAGCCACGTCCGCACTGGACAACGAAACCGAGCGTCTTATCGTCAACGAACTCGATGCCATGCGCGGCGGTCGTACGCTCATTGTCATCGCCCATCGCCTGACAACGGTGCAGAAATGTCACGAAGTATTCATGCTTCACGACGGTCGAATCGCTGCCCGCGGGAGCTATGATGAGCTTATTCAGCAGAGCGCGGAATTCGGCATCTCGCGTGGGCCGATAACTCTGTAGCGGTGGCTAGATGAAGATTTTCGGCGTGATTAGGTTAATTCAACTCTCAACTGCAACACGGCGGCCTTTCTTGAGGACTTCGTTGGGCGTCAGATAACCCAGGCGTTTTCGAGGCCGATGGTTGAGCAATCGGACGACTTTATCGAGGTCTGATTGACGTACGTCGTGTAGCGACGTGCTTTTTCGATAGAACTGGCGCAAAAAGACCATTCAGGTTCTCGTTGCAGCCGCGCTGCCACGGTGCGTGCGGGCGGGCGAGCGAAGTAGATGCGAGACCGGTGGCCTGAAGAATGCGATGGAAGTCGGCGAACTCGCTGCCGTTGTCGTAGGGCATCGTCTGACGCCGTTTGACCGGTAGCCGCTTGAACGTGTGGATCGTAGTATCAGGGAGCGGCTGCGCGTGTCGGCTCAAGAGCTTGACCGCAATCAAATAGCCGCTCTTACGCTCGGCATGGGTCACGATAACGCCGCTATTGTCTCTGCCCCCATACGGTATCGCCTTGCCAGTCACCGAAGCGCGCTCGAGCGCCCACGATGGTCGGGCGTTGATCGATATCGACACGATCCGGGAAGCGTGCCCGCACGACCGACAATCGGCATGTCCGCCTTGGATGGACATGACCACGTCTGAGATAGCGGTGCAGCACGCCTCGATCTAGTGAATCCGCATAGACGCAGCGATAAATCTGCTCGTGGCTGATCGCATGTCCGCGCGATCAGGAAAGGCGATTGGCAGGCATCCCGCAATGGCCTCCGGCGGCCAGTGGGCGCACAGCCTTTTCCGCACGTAACGCACGAGTTGCGCGTTGTCGACGCGGCGGCGATGGCGTGCGGTTCCGCGCTTCGCAAGCGCTTGTTCGTGGGCCTATATGCAGTTATAGCGAGGCCCGTAGCGTCTGGGATTTTCAAGCCTTCATGACGTAATCACGTTCCTAGGTGAGCATGTGCCAGATCACCCGCACGAGATGGCGACCCAAGGCGCGGACCGCTTGATTATGCTGTTTCCGCTTTGTCCGTTTGCGATCGTAGAAAGTGCGAGACTCAGGCACGCATCGCTTTTGGCGGACGATACAAGTCACCATCGCGCTCTGGCAGCGGGTATTGACAAGTTGGGCGGCCGACCGCGCCGCGTGAGACCCGAACTTTGATCTAAAGGGGCCATACCGAGCCTAAAGTGCTAGGCTAGCTTCGGAATCAAAACGCCACAGCGCGCCGATCTTGCCCGCCAACTCGACCGTGCCGGTTGCACCAAAGCCCAGGATAGATCGTAAACGCTGTGTTATCGGGCACTATGTTGCAGTAGCTTCGATGCGCTGGTTCAAGTCGGCGAGTTGGCGATCCAGCGTCAGAATCGCGTGTGCATCGCACACGATATCCTGGTCTTAGAGATCGATATCGGGCCCGAACACCGCCTATTTTCGCCACGCGATGATGCGGGGCGCCGTTTTGACGCCCACGATCGGAATCGCATGGATCGTTTTGGCCTGGAGCCTTAGCAAAGCCGTCAGACGATCCCTGCATGTCAGAAACCGTAAGAACCAGCGGTTATCGGCCGCCCGTGTAAGCGCAAGCAAGTCCGGGCATACCGCTTGTAGATCGCCGCGTAAGCGTGCGAAGCGCTGGGCGCGCTCTGACACAAGATGCCGACGCCGTCGTGCCAGGTATTTAAGCTGACGTGGCGGCGGCCGGACCAAGCCGATTTCGGCCAGGACGTTGCGTGCCAGCGGCCGCTGATCATCGAAGGCGAACAACTCGAGCATGCGACTGGCGTCAATGGCGTCGGTCTTGGGCGGCGCCGGAAAGATCTCATTATAGCGCATTAACTTGAGATTGTTGACGTTGAACAGACGCTAGCCACGCGCCATGACCTGCTGGTCCAGCGGCCGGGCCCAGCCGCCATAGCCTTCCATGGCCACCCGGACATCCTGAGCCTACTGACGCGCGATGCTATCAAAGAACGCGTCGGAGCCTTGGCTTCGATGATCGACGGTAACCTCGTCCAGTAAACGACTCGCAGGGTCGCCAATCGCGACCGCATGCAACCGGCTACCGACATCGGCCGCCACTCGAATCGACTCAGGCATTTCGAGCTCCAGATAAGACAACACCGGGAATCACCCGGCGTCTTGCCTATCTAGAAGACACGGCCGCAAAGGCTGGCATCACCGTCGGCAAACGTTTTTTTTGGATGATACAGGTAACGAGGGCGGCATTTCAGAGGCGAGCATCCGGTGAGATGTGAACCCCATGAGCCACACCCTGATCGCCGAACTCGGTCTACTCTATCCACGACCTCTATCACCTGCAGAATCCGAAGATAAACCACGTCTATTCGTTATCTCTACTTTTCATGGTGGTATCCCGGAGCAGATAATAAACGCGACTACTGGCTGGTTGGTTTCGGAAAAGAATTCGATAGAATAAGCAGAGGTGTTGGCGGTCTAATGCGAAACATCCGAAATTTATCTGAGGTCACGGAGGCCGCCCGTGCGGCAATTGAGAACCACTTCGACGTCTCCGAATTGAATCATCGATTGGTTTCCATTCTGCATGCACGTTTCGGGACGTAAGTTGATATACGGAATTATCTATCGTTATCGCTTGTAAAATTATTTTGTAATAGTATGACGTAAGAAATGGAGTTTTCGGGTCAAAGTTATACCGTCCCGAGCGGCTTCATGGGTATAGCTGGTATCGTAACCGAACGCATCGAAGTCTGTGCGGTAGAATTGCTTAATCGATCGCAATGTGCTTGGCGTTATCGTAATTTCTTTTTTCTTCGAGGCTTTCTTGTGTTCAATCTGCATTGGTCCTCTCGGGACAGCAGCAGCATGGCCAAGCGCTTTGGTTAGAGGGTTTTCTAAGCCCTGTTCAAATTTGAACCACTTCACTCCTGGGCCGATAAAGTCAGTTTGAGGCCGTACATGGTTTTCATGCGCGTAACGATTAATCGCATACTCTCGCTGAAACGCGCCCCACCATTTATCGAATCGAACCGTGCGGTTTAGGAGTGCCATTCGGTAGCGATACTCGCTAAAAAGTCGTGAATAAGGGTTGCGCACTATAGAGAAAGCGTAATCAAAGTACGAAAGGTCAAAAGCCTGCGTTAGATACTGGTAATGAAAGTGCTGGGGTGGGCAGGGAAGAATTCCCTTGAATCGGTTGAATAAACCGATGCGCCCGTGTTTGTTTAACTCCGTTTCTATAGTTGTGCCGCCAGTTTTAGGAATATGAATAAATAAGATAGTTGTCTTTTGGATTTGAAATATTGGCATCGTTTAAAGCGAATAGAAGTGCTATAGTGCGCTGATAGGCGCCTGTGGTCACAAGTTTGGATCGCGAATGTCCGGGAGCTTTATTATAGTCGCTACCAGCCGATCTTGAAAAGATACCTAAGGCCGATTAAAGACGAAATTCTCCTCTAGGCGAGCAGCAACAGGTTGTAATTACCGAGGCGAGCCTTGTTTAAGCTTCTCGCGCTGGGCGGGTTGGGTCCCAATAGAAAAATCGAAGCTTTCGCCACGGTTAAGTCGTCAGATAGTATAAAAAATTTTTGATTTGCGTTCTTGGGGTGGTCAGATTCCAGGCGTTGCATAGTAAAGGCTTGCTTGATTTTTGGCTCGGGTTCGAGGGGCGTCTGTCCGCCCAGCTGTGATATTAAAAAGCCGATTGGCTCAGGGTATGATATGTGGAGTAAAAATGATCAATCATGAGATGATTTTTCTCGCCGGCCATCATCGGAGTGGAACTTCGCTTCTGCATGAGATAATTCGTGAGCATCCGGACATAACCGGGTTTCAAAACACCGGCGTCCCCGAAGATGAAGGACAGCATCTCCAATGTGTTATCAAGCCAGCCAGAGCGTATGGTGGTCCTGGTAAATACATTTTCAACCGAAACGCTCGTATGACGGAGCATCATTGCTTAGCTACCGAAGAGTCGGCGCATGCGATGATGAGCCAATGGAAAAGGCATTATGGGTCCGATAATAAATATTATGTCGAAAAAAGCCCGCCTAATTTGATAAGGACAAGGTTTCTTCAAAAGATTTTTCCTAATAGTAAATTTATAGTTATACTGCGTCATCCAATCGCGGTAGCGTTAGCTACGCAGAAGTGGTCGCGGACTTCTGTAAAGTCGCTGCTGGATCATACTTTGCTCGGCTATGAAACCTTTGCTCATGATAGGGCTTGGTTGGACAAATCTTATGTTTTACGGTACGAAAAATTTGTCCGAGCTCCGCAGAGGATTGTGGATGATATATTTCGGTTTCTGCAGCTCCCATCTGTTCGAATAGAGCATAGCGTGAAGTCCGGCGTGAATGATAAATACTACGCCATGTGGGAGAGTACGAGACTAAGTTTGAAAAATCGTGTATTGCCAGTTGTAAACAGGAATTTGGAGAAAAGGGCTAACCGCTTTGGGTATAGCTTGGTCGAATACGAAAAATTATTACCTTGCGACCTGGAACAGTCCATAGGCCGCTAGATAGCCGCGATAAGTGACGTGGACCCCATCGGTTAGATAGTTCGCAGCACTTTTAAGTGATCGCTTTTCCGGTTGTGCTGCCTGTGGTAGCGGCTGGTCGTTGAATGACCTTCTCATAAAAAAGCGTAGCGATCAGAACTAGAGAATTCGGGCCATTCGATCACGCTGAGAGGCGGAGGAAGTGGACTGTGAAGAAGTCAAGATGCACGGACGAGCAGATCGCGTTCGCGGTCAAATAGACTGAGACCGGCACGCGTGCCGACGAGGTCTGTCGTAAGATAGGCATCTCGCAGGCATCTCGCAGGCGTCGCTGTGCAATTGGGAGGAGAAGTACGGCGGGCTGAGCTTGAGCGAAGGGCGCCGGCTCAAACAGCTTGAGCAAGAGAACAATCGCCTCAAGAAGCTCGTCGCTCATCTGAGCTTGGACGAAGAGATGCTCCAGGAGCTGCTGCGAAAAAAGCCCCAAAGGCCGCCGGACGGCGTGAACTGGCCGACGGGCTGATCCAGGCCTACAAGGTGAGCAGGCGGCATGCCTCGGCGATCCTGTTGATGTCCAGTTCGTCGTGCTATTACAGGGCGCGCCCAAGAGACGACCGGGCGGAGCGTGCCTGGATCAAGGAGATTGCCGAGACACGGCTACGGTATGGGATGCCGCATATTCAAGTGCTGATGTGTCGTGAAGGCCGGGTGATCAATCACAAGAAGAGGTATCGGATTTACTGCGAAGGAGGTCTGAACATACGGCGCAAGAGACCGAGACGACGGGTTGCTGCCATGCATCGCGAATCGCGACCGGTAGTCGAAGCACCGAACGAAGCGTAGAGCATGGATTTCGTAGCGGATGAGCTGTTCAACGGACGCCGGATTCGGTCGTTAACTGTAGTCGATAATTTTAGTCGCGAATCGCTAGCGATAACGGTCGATCACTCGCTCAAAGGTGATACCGTGGCACTGATCGGCCAGATGCGCGGGTTGCCGAAACGGATACAAGTCGACAATCGGAGCGAATTCATTTTGAAGGCGCTCGACAGGCGGGGCTATGAGCACGGCGTCCAGCTAGACTTTTCAAGGCGCGGAAAACCCACGGATAATCCGTTCATCGAACCATTCAACGGCAGCTTTCGAGACGACTGACTGAACGTACGCTGGTTCCTGAGCCTGGAAGACGCCCAGGAGAAGATCGAGAACTGGCGCATCGAATACAATGAAGATCGGACGCGCAACTCGCTCGGGAACGTGACGCCCCGCGAGTACGATCTGCGTCACCAGGCCTGATTTTTCCAAGTCTGAATGCTCAATTATCGGGGAGAGAGTCAGCACTACCTAAAGTCGAACCCGTTGCCATCTCATTAAGCAGCTTGACCAAGCGGTCGTTAAGCCGTTCGATGTTGAACTCCGCATGAACCTTTTCCCATGCCGCGCGCTTCATGGCGCCCCACGCTTTGCGATCTTTTGCTAGTGCCATGATTGCGTCGGCCAAGGCTACAGGGGCGTGCTCGGGGACAAGCCGACCGCTGACACCATCCTCGACTAACTCTGGGATCCCGCTGTGCACCGTGGACACCGGAACCAGCCCCGCAGCCATCGCCTCCATCAGCACGGTGGGGATGCCCTCCTGATCACCGTTGGCCGCGGTCACGCTCGGAGCTAGGAGCAGGTCGTGCTCTTGATACTGCTGCTGGATCTGCTCTTGCGACTGGTAGCCAGTGAAGTTTAGCCGGTCAGTTATGTCTAGCGCCTCGGCTCGTGCCCTCAGCCGGCCCGCTTCCGGCCCGTCGCCAATTAGGGTGTATCGCAGGTCCAGCCCAGCTTCGTGGACAAGTCGACCCACCGCCTCGACCGCGTCGGCTAGCCCCTTCTTCTCTACGAATCGGCAAACCGACAGAAGCCGCAGCGGCCGATCCGATTTCGACGAGGGCCGATCCGCCGGGGGGCGCACACGTACCCCGACATGGTGCACGCGCACACGCTGCCGGTCGTAGCCGTCCCGAAGCAACTCTGCTTCCCACCGGGCGCTGATCGGCAACATTAACTCGGCGCCGCGCCGGAGCCGCGGATAGAGCCGCCGACCCGCGTGCAATGGGCTAGCGATATCCATGCCGTGGATCGGCACGGCCAGTGGGGCGGTGAACACGCCCATCGCCCGCATGCACACTGCCAGGTCCCCGGTCGGTCCGAAGTGCGCCACCACCGCGTCGGGCCGACGATCCACTCCCTGCGCCAACCACCCCGCAGAGAGGTTCAGCAGCACCCGGTTCATCGCCTTCCGCCCGAACCGCCAAGGCTGTGTCGACCGCCCCGCGAGAATCGGCTGTCGCCAAACCTGCTTCAAACTCCGCCCCCAAGTGGGCCGAAGACTCTCAGTCAGGTAACTCACCCGTTTATCTAACGCGTAGTCAGCGATCAAACGGTGCCCAACCGTCTGTCCCGAAGGCGTTGCCGCTACCAGGCGGACGTCCACCCCTCGGTCGATCAGACCCGCGATCTGCGAGAGAATGAATGTCTCTGAGATAACTGGGAAACTTTGGAGTAGATACAAAACTCTCATCGCGCTCTCGCCCCTTCAGTTTCACCGCCGTTGGGCCAAAGCCAGACCGCGAAGCAACTTAGCGGCATAGCCCGGCATCATTCGCTAGCTCCGGTCGCACTCGCATCGTGTCGGTCGAACGGACCAGCCGCTACTCCTTGGCTGAAAAAGCCGCAGTATTTTTTGCACTCCCCAACAATTAGCGTACTCTACCGAAGTGAGGCTCCAACGGCCAGACGTCGATAACCCCTAGGCCTGCAACTTCGGCAAGCCGGCGCAGGCAGTCTGTAGAAGTCGAATGGCGCTCCGTGCAAAGAGTACTGTACGGATGTATTGATCAATGCGTCACCAAGCGGAACGAAGTACGCGCCGGATATCGGCGCATACTTCCTAATAGGGTAGATCCTCCAGCGCGTCGTTATATCGAGATGTCTTCACTGGAACCCCCCCTCGGGTTAGATTACGAGAAAATTCCGCTTTTGAGATGCTTTGCTTTTCGGGGATTACCCAGCGACTCGGCCAATAGATGCTTCAAGCGGTTGTTCTCCGTCTCGAGCGCCTCCATACGCTTGTTATCCGGGGCTTTCATGCCGCCGGCACAGCTTCTTAACCGGCGTGCCGGCTTCCGCTCCCTTCAGGGAAAAGGTGATCTGCTCTCCGGTATAGCGCTTCTTAACGTCCAACCTCCAGACTTCGGGTGATTGGACTCCAGATCGGCGTGCTACTCAATAGCGGGGTATGGTCGGGCGCTTCGGCGAAGCCCGAATGGCACTATCGTCCACTCGGATCAAGGCTCACAGTATGGAAGCGACGATTGGCGAAGGGTTTGCCAATCGAGCAAGCTAAAAGCCCAACATGAGCCGTCGCGGCAGCTGCTGGGACGATGCGGTAGCGGGATCATTCTTCAGCAGCCTGAAAAAGAACGGATTAAGAAAAAGATTTAGAAGAACCGTCGGATCGCGACCGAAGGCATCCGGGATGACATCAACTCGTTCTACATTCGAACACGGCGACATCGGCATTTAGATGGAGTTAGCCTAGATTATTTCGAGGTCGCCGCCGACTAAGCTTAGCGCTTTGTCTATGAAACTTTGGGAACTCCGGTCACTTATAGAAATCGCTGCGGGCTGTTCAACTAATTGGTCCAGCTCAAAGATGGGTTCTACCCCGTTTCCGCGGACGATTGAGAACAGGTTAACGGATACTTTCGATCTTCAGCAGCCATTCGCCGTCGGATACGCGGATTATGGAAGCGCTCGATGTAATCGAAGACATCGGTTCGGGCTTCGACCAACGTCTGGTAACGGCGCCGGTTCACGCGCTCCCGCTTGAGCAGGCCGAAGAAGCCTTCGGCCGCGGCATTGTCGCCGCAGTGACCGACCGCGCTCATGCTGCAGATCATGTTGTGGCCGCGTAGAAAGCGTTGGTAGTCGTCGCTCGTAAATTGCGTACCTCGATCGGAATGCAATACGACCGGCTCGTCGCGCGTCTCGCGCTGCCAAAGCGCCATCAGCACGGCTTTGAGTACGAGATCTCGGGTCTGACGAGAACTCATCGACCAGCCGACCACGGCCTTGTTATAGAGGTCGACGACGACACAAAGGTATAACCAGGCTTCAGCGGTTCGGATATAGGTGATGTCGGTCACCCATTTCGTGTTGGGTTCGAGCGCGACGAAGTCGCGCTCGAGGTGATTGCGTACATGCGTCGGGCGATCGCCGGAAGGCTTGGCCCGCCAACGCCGCCGTTGCGGGATGCCTTGCAAGCCGTCGCTGGCCATCAGCCGCGCCACTCGATTGCGGCTGACGGTCTCGCCCTCGAACTGCAGCGTCTCGGTGATCCGCGGCGCACCGAACACGCCATCACTGTCACGATGCAGCGTGTGGATCTTTTCGATCAGCCGCGCATTGGCGCAGGCCCGGCGACTCGGCGATCGAGTCGCCCACGCATAGAAACCACTGGTCGAGACCTTCAGGCAGCGGCACATCAACTGGACGGGATATTCCGAGCGACAACGCTGGATCGTCGCGTACCTCACGACGATCCCTTGGCGAAGTACGTGGCCGCGTCGCGCAAAAAATCGCGCTCCTTCTTGACCTGCGCCAGCTCGCGCTTCAGGCGGGCCAACTCCTGGTCACGCGGCGTGCCGCTGCCCTGAAAGACGGGCTTCGACGAACGCTGGGCCTCGCGGCACCAGCGGTTGAGCATCGTCGGGCTGAGCCCGAGATCGCAAGCGACCGCGCTCGCGCTGCTTGATGACGATCGCACGAGTTCGACGGCCTCTGCCTTGAACTCGGCACTGTACTTCTTGCGTGGCATAACACTCCTTTTTACGGCCCATGATGAGCCTTCTTTGAAGTGTCCGCATTAACGGGTGAGAACCCGATTGTCACGTTAAGGCTGGGGTTGCATTTTCTTAGTAGCGACATTACGGCAATCGCGCTGTTCGTCGATTACCTGAATCGCCGCGTATACTTTCCTCATCTTGCAGCTTATTCATCGGAATGCGAGACTTGACCGTGTTCGAGTGCAAGCATGTTAACGTGGGCGACTACAATTTCACTAGGTCTATACGGAGAGAGTGGCCGGGCAGCGTCCGGCCCCCACCCCACGAAGTGATTCCACTTCACCCTCGCCGCATTACGCAGAACGGCTTGTGCAAGGCTATCTACAAAGGCGGCGCCCGTTCCTCTGCTACAGAGGTCGAGTCTCTAGATTTCGATGCGGAACTAAAATCCAGTCGCGTCGGCAGCGCGACCAATCTGCCGTTCGATGACAGAGCCTTCGACCTGACGTGTACGTTCCAGATTCTAGAGCATTTTCGGTACGATATCCCCCTTCAGGTGTTCGAAAAAATGGTGCGGACTGGCCGCAAGCACATCGTCATAAGTCTGCCGGATGCAAAACCAGCGTTGGCATACGACATCTACCTTCCGAAACTGGGACACTTCGCTTGTCTTTTTGAAAAGGCCGCTCGCTCGCCCGAAGAAGTATAGATTTGACGGTGAAATTGATGGGGAGATGAATACGCAAGTCTTTTCGCTGGTTAGGATCCTTGCAGATTTTCAGATAAAAGAAAAATTGTGCCGAACGTACCGAGTGGAAGAAAAACATTTTCATGGTTTTTCTGCAAAAATTAAAGATCTCTAATCATCTTTATTCGAAAATAAATAACACCTTTGCGCGCAGAAAAATTTGAGGAATTTGCGATTTGGAATATTCAAAAAAATACGAAAAAGTTTCAATAGTTATTCCCTGCTGGAATGGCGAGAACTTTATCGGAGAAGCTATTCAAAGTTGCTTCGATCAAGAATATCCCAATATTGAAATTATCGTTATAAACGATGGATCAACTGATGGTTCGTTAAAAGCGGTCGATCGATTTGGCGATAAGATTTTAGTTAAGACTACAGAAAATGGAGGTGCTTGTCGGGCCAGGAATGTTGGTCTAGCTATGGCACGTGGCAAATACGTAATGTTTCTTGATTCGGATGATTATCTTGAAGGTAAATTGATTTCTTCGTTAGTAGAGGGAATGGCGGCATCTGACGCTAAAATGGGGTTTTGCCCATGGGTTAAAGTTCGCGATGGCGATGAATTAATGTCGACAGTGATGCATGACCATCTCAATTGGAGCGAGATGGCTTCAGCGTGGCTTTTAGGTCATTATGTCCCCCCGTGTGCGGTAATGTGGCGAAGGTCCATTCTCGATCGAATTGGTGGCTGGGACGAGAGTCTTGAAAAAAATCAGGATGGCGATATTGCGATAAGGGCTTTGTTGACAAAGCCGAGTTTGTTTTTTTCTTCAGTTGGTCGCGGTGTCTATAGGCAACACGACTCGGAAATGAGAGTCTCTCGCGCAAGCCCCGAAAAGGTCCATTGCTCAAGTTTAAAAATTTTTAATCGAGTGCAAAATTGGCTTGACAAAAGTTATTCTCGTAATATTGAGAAAAGCTTAGGTTTATACGCTTACGGTATTGCGGATTATATGTATTCTAATAAACTTGTGGAAGAAGGGAGGTTTTGGGAAGTCGCGGCTAATCGTAAAGGTGTGAAATATCCATCAAATACTTTTATTGGAAGTCTCTTTGTTTTTTTATTTGGATTGCGGCGTAAGATTATCCTTCGGGAATACTTGGCCTTGCTTAAATGATATACATGGCAATTAGTCGAGTTTTTCACTAATTTTTCAGCGTGGGGTTAAAAGTGTCTCATGTCTCTGTTCTAACGCCGAGCTGGAACCGTGGGCATTTGCTCGAGCGCGTATGGCAAGGCCTCGATACCCAGACTTACCGGGACTTCGAGTGGGTCGTCGCCAATGACGGGTCCGACGATGACACGGACGAAGTCGTAAAGGAGCTGGCCGAGCGATCCGACTTCCCCGTCGTCCTGATTAATGCGTCATGTCGTGTCGGCAAAGCGCGCATGGATAACGAATTGATCAAGGCGGCCCGCGGCGACTTCATGATTTGGTGTGACTCTGATGATCAGCTGATGCCCGAAGCGCTGGAAACTCTCATCGATACGTGGGCGAGCATTCCGCTCGAAAAGCGGGATGCCTTCTGTGGAGTATCAGCGTTGTGTCGTACGCAGAACGGCATTCTTGGTAATCGGTTCTACGAAACGGATAAACCATTCGATATAGAATGGAACGAGATGTATTCTCAGTTGCAATCGGATCTTGCCATCTTAACGCGAGCCGAATTGCTAAAGGCGCAGCGGTTTATCGAAGTTGATTTCATGATCTCCGAAAGTACGGTTTGGTCCAGGATTGGGACGCTGAAAACTCGGTTTGTACCATCTCCACTTAAATGGGTACACTACAAATCACCCAACGCGCTATCGTTTGGTGGCCACATGTCTTATAATCGTGCGCACGCGCACGCTGTTGCGATGACACGCGATATCAAGGAACGCGGCATGGGCCGGCCAGCCAAGTTTTATCGCGCGGTGACCTTTCTCCGCTATGCACGGCATGGTGAAATTTCTGTCCGGAAAGCACGGCACATGTGGGGCACTAGGGCGAAGGATCTTTTAGGCTTGATTGCCGCCTCACCGTTCGCCGAGATGTTAGCCTTGCGAGACCGATTGAAAGGAAAGGTGAGGAAAACTCATCGAGAATTTGATCGTGCTAATGAGGTAGTGGAAATCAGGTCACGCCGATTGTGATCGCAAACGGTCACTTCGATGCGTAGTCTCCCGGTGACCGAACGCGACCGCAAGGTTGAGAGCGGTCGCGTACTTGGGGACAAGGGATTCAGGCTACCGGCCACAGCATCGAAGTAATAGCCTGGCGCCTACGCATGCTTCTTGACTCGCCGTTCCCTCGGTTGCTATTTCGGCAATCTTTCACTTCTGTACGTTACTATCTTAAGTCGTTAAACAGGCTAAATTGAGTTCAGCAGATCTACCCTCGTATGGAATACACTACACTCAACTTCTAGCGATCTACGGATAGTTCAGGAATCGTCATGATCAGCTTGCTGAAGGAAAATATCAAACGGACGCCGATATCGAGCTTTTATATTCTCGCAAAGAAGAACTTCGCGCACACCTCGTCCCAAAGCAACGAGGCGGAGATTCTTGCAGAGCTCGTCAGACGCTTCAACGTACCACGATCATTCGTCGAATTCGGCTTTTCGGGTTGGGAGTTCAACTGCATCGACCTCGCCCGCTCGGGAGACTGGGAAGGCCTATTGCTAGATGGCTATGCCTGGAACATTAGGATCGCGCGCCTGCTTTATCCGCCCGCGATTCAAGCCCGCGAGATGTGGATCGACTTGGATACGATCGGCGTCGTTGACGAGTTCGCGGCCGCCAGGAATCTCGGTATTCTGTCGATCGATGTCGATGGCAACGATTATTGGTTTCTAAACTCGCTCATCCATCATCAACCCGCAATTATTGTATCGGAATTTAACACGGCGATGAAGATGCGACCTATCACGGTTCCCTACGATCCACGCTTCGATAGGTTTAAGAAGCACGCGAGTGGTGAGTATTATGGCGCTTCATTGAAGGCAATTTCGCTACTCTGCGAGCAGGCCGGATATAGTCTGCTTTCCGTTAGCTCAAACCAAATTAATGCCTTTTTTGTCCGCAACGATTTGCTCGGGACCGATACGACAGTACTTTCGCCTGAAGAAGCTTGGTCGCCCAAGATTTTCCCCGACGGCAGGGTGGCGGCTGTTGACGAGAAATGGCAGAAGATTGAGCATCTTCCGTTTGTTCGCGTGGCCAAAGAGGGTGCCGGCCCCGCCGCCGCGGGTGAAATCTATGTTGAATAGAACAGCGAGAGACCAGCGGGGCGCACCAGTGGCCTTGAACACGAAAAAGGCACCCCGAGGATGAGCCGCACCCTCGCGTTTCCTTTTGCCATCGTCCGCGCCGCGCGCGGCCTTCGCCGGCGCGCGAAGATTGTCGAGACACGTCTTCGCGGCGTCTCCATCGACACTAGCGCGATGATCGATCCGGGTGCGCGGCTCGAACCGTCGGGCGGGAGCATATCGATTGGCGCGCGTACCCTGATCGATCGCGGGGTGATCGTCCGCCCGCTCGGTGGGTTCGTGAAGATCGGCGAGGATTGTTCGGTCAACGCCTATTGCGTACTGTATGGCGGCGGTGGACTCACCATCGGCAATGGAGTGCGTATCGCCGCGCATTGCGTAATCGTGCCCTCGAACCACAAGTTCGCGGACGTTGACCGCCCGATCCGCGAGCAGGGCCTGAGTATGAAAGGCATCACGATCGAGGACGATGTGTGGATCGGAGCGGGCGTGAAGGTTCTGGACGGTGTGACACTGGGCCGTGGTTGTGTCATCGGCGCCGGGGCAGTCGTCACCAAGTCGGTCCCGGCAAGAACCGTGGTCGGGGGAGTTCCCGGCCGGCCGATCAAGACGCGATAGGCGATAGAGATAAAATGGATTTTCGCAGGATCATCCGCAAACGGATGCGCAACGCCGGTTTCATGCGCCGCATGGCGCCGAGCTTCGCCGAGGTCATCGCCGCCAACGGGATCGAGATTGTGCTCGATGTGGGCGCAAACGATGGCGACTACGGCCGCGATCTGCGCGACGAAGGGTATCGCGGGCGGATCCATTCCTTCGAGCCGCTGCCGTCAGCCTATCGGCGCCTGAGCGAGCGGATTGCCGACGATCCGCTGTGGGATGCGGTGCCCTATGGAGTAGGCGACAAGGCCGGGACGCTGCAGCTGAATGTCTCGAATGCGGACGTCTTCAGCTCGTTCAAACCCCTGAACGAATTCGGCCAGGCTTCGGACAATGCAAAGGTTGTCGACACGGTCGAGGCCAGGGTGGTGCGTTTGGACGAATATCTCGCCGAGCATTCCGATCTGCTCGGGCGCCCCTATCTCAAGATCGACACCCAGGGGTTCGAGCGCGAAGTACTGGAGGGGCTGGGCGAGAGCTTCGGCAGGATGGTCGCGATCCAGGTCGAGACCTCGTTGGTCGATACCTATGTCGGGGAGACAGACTGGGTGGAGTCGATCCTCTTCATGCGCGAACACGGCTTCGAGGTGGCCACCATGATCTGCAATTCCGCGATCCCGGGCCAGGCGCGGGTGCGCGAATTCGATATCGTCTTCGTGCGCAGCGACGCCTGAGCTACTTCCGGCGATGCGTATCCTGCTGATCAGCAACCAGCATGGCGCGCGCGGTGGGCGCGAACAGCTTTCGTCTATGATCGCGCGCAGCTTGCATGGTCTGGCTGGTAGCGATTACCGGCTGTTCGAACTGCCGGCATCGCCGGACGATCTTGCCGTGCGCGAACGACTGAAAGGCCGGATTGACGGGATCACCGCCGAGGTTGAGGAAGGGCTGGCGCGCGTTGTCGCCGAATTCTCCGCCGAATGCGTCTTCATCGACGGGTCCAATCTGGGTCGTCTTGCCCGCGTCTTGAAACGCGCGGGCGTTGCCGCCCCCATCATCACCTTCTTCCATAATGTGGAGGCGCGCTTCTTCCTTGATGCGTTTCGCGCGGCCCCGGCGCCGCGCGCCGCCGGCGTGCTGGTTGCCAACGCGCTGGCGGAATATTGGGCTGTGCGCCATTCGGACCGGCGCGTGATGCTGAACGAACGCGACAGCGCGATGCTCGCCCGGTTCTATCGCCGCGGCGGCACGGATATTGTGCCGATGGCGCTGGCCGACGGCTACGAATCCGCCGCTGCACAAAAGCCGAGCCCGAACGCGGTGCGCTATGCCCTGTTCGTCGGCGGCGCGTTCTACGCCAATGTGGAGGGCATGGCGTGGTATGCGCGCGAGATTGCGCCGCACGCGCCGATAGAAACGGTAGTGGTGGGGCGCGGGATGGATGGGCATCGCGACCGGCTGGAACAATGGGGCGGGGTCCGCGTCGTCGGGCCGGTGGACGATCTGGCGATCTGGTATGCCCATGCCGATTTAGTGGTCGCGCCGATCCTGTCAGGATCGGGCATGAAGACCAAGACGGCCGAGGCATTGATGCATGGCAAGCCGATAGCCGGTACGCCGGAGGCGTTTGTGGGCTATGACGCCGCGCTTTCCGACGAACTGCGCATATGTTGCACGACGCAGGACTTTATCGCCGCGCTGCGCGATCTTACCGATACCGGGGCAACTTATGATCCAGGCTTGCGCGCGGCCTATGAGAGGTTGCATTCGCCGGATCGGTTCGACGCGCGGGTAAAAGCGATCGTTACCGACGCGGTGACCGGACGCTCAGACATATGCGAATAGCGGTCATAACCTCACAGTTCTCCATGACCGGAGTGCCGCTGGCGCAGATACGGCTGGCGCGCGCGCTGGCGCAGGAAGGGCACAGGGTCGATCTAATCTTCGGCAATGCACCGCACGGCACCGCGATCGACGCCTTGGAAGGCGTTGAAACGCATCTGTGGTTATGTCGGCGGGCGCTGTTCATGCTGCCCCATCTTGTGGCGTTCCTTCGGCGCGAACGGCCCGACATCGTGTTCGCGGCGGAAGACAACACCAATGCGGTGGTCTTGGCGGCGGCACGGGTGGCGCAATCGCGGGCGAAGATCAGCGTGTCCTCGCGGATCGCACCCAAAAACCTGTATTCAGATACACCCTTAACAAAGCCTTGGGCGTTCAAGGAATTCGTCAAGAGCGTCATGGCGCGGGCCGATGTGTGGACATGTGTGTCGAAGGATCTGGCCGCGATCTACGAAGGCATATTTCCTGGTCATAACTTCCACGGCGTCTACAACATCATCGATCACGAGGCGTTTCGCACCAGTCTGGCGGAGCCTGTCGAACATGCGTGGCTACGAGACGGGCTGGCCAATGTCTGCGTCACCGCAGGCACGCTGCACGAACGCAAGGGGCTGCAGGACCTGATTCCCGCCATCGGCCTGCTGCGCGATCGCGGTATCGATGCGCGGCTGATCATATTGGGCGAAGGCCCGCAGGAAGACGAATTGCGTCAGATGGTGCGCGAGCGCGATCTGACGGATCGGGTGTGGTTCGAGGGACCAGTATCCAATCCGCTGAAATATTTCCGGCATTCGGACATCTACGTGCTCGCCTCGCTTCAGGAAGGAATGCCCAACGTCCTGATCGAAGGGATGCTGGCGGGCTGTACCCCGGTCGCGACCGATTGCCCTACCGGTCCGCGCGAGATACTGAAAAGCGGGAAATACGGATATCTCGTGCCGATGCGCGATCCGCAAGCACTGGCCGACGCGATCGGGCAGGCGCTCGAACGGCCGATATCAGACGAACGCCTGGCCGAAGCGCTCAAACCGTTTCATCGCGATGCGGTTCTGGCCGAACATTTCCGATTGTTGGGTGTATGAAGCGCTTCGTTCACCTCATCCCGTATGACGGGATCGGCGGCGTGGAGATCGCCGCGCGGTCAATCGATACCGGTACCCACGGATCGCTGGAATTCGAACGGCACTACCTCGTCAGTCGCCCCGGAGTCGAGCGGCAGCCTGGCGAGGTTCATGGCGAGCTTCGTTCCCTGAGCGATCCGGTTGCTTACTGGCACGCACTCAGGCGGTTGCTGCGCGACCCGCCCGACCTAGTGGTGGCCTCGCTGTGGCGCAGCGCGATCGTCCTCATCCTGCTCAAGTTGCTCCGGCCTGACGTGCGAACCGCGCTGTTCCTGCACTCTCCCGACAAGGGGCATGCGGTGGACAGCCTGATCAATTTCGGCGCGATGTATTTAGCCGATTCGATCTGGGCGGATTCCGCGGCAACGCTGAATAGCCGGGTTCCTCTGCGTCTACATGGCAAGGGCGCGGTTATCTCCTTCCTGATCCGACACCGACCGCTTCCCGAGATAGGCGTTCCGTCCCCCTCCTTCGTATTTTGGGGGCGACTACACCGGCATAAGGGGCTGGGCCGCGCGCTGGAGATATTCGCTGCCATCCGCGGAACCGCTGCTGACGCGCATTTCACCATCATCGGCCCGGATGGCGGCGTCGAGGCCGATCTCAGGGCGCAGATCGCGCGATTGGAGCTGGAAGACAGCGTGAGCATCGTCGGGCCGCAGCGGCAGGAGGAGATCAGCGCCGCTGCGCGCGAGGCGTCCTTCTACTTGCAAACCAGTGTCGACGAAGGCATGGCCCTGTCAGTCGTGGAGGCGATGCAAAGTGGCCTGGTGCCGATTGTCACTCCGGTGGGGGAAATCGCGCGTTACTGTCGTGACGGAGAAAATGCGGTCGTGGTTCGCGACAACGAAACTGCGATCCGGGCCGTGCTTGCTCTTCTTGCTGCGCCCGACCACTATCGGGCGATGGCCCGCAAGGCGATCGAGCACTGGCAGGGGCGCCCGCTCTACAAGGACGACCTTCTCGCAGCCGCATCGGCCGTTCTCGGGAGGGACGAGGCCGGCCCCGGGGATACCTGATAATCGGATGGACAATCGCGCGTGAGGAAAACACAGACCCCGGCACGGTCGACTCCTTCGGATACGAATGGAACCACCATTAGCACGACAGCCTTCCAGAGGAAGAGCACCGCGCGATTTGGCACGTCCGTCTATTTCTCGATCTTTCCATGGGACGATCTGCCACGCGATCCAGTCGGCTGCGATATGGGCGCGGGCAGCAGGCGGTGGGCGAAACTGGTCGCCCCGCGGGCCGGCGCGCTGCACATGTCGTTGACCCGGCCGAGGCAGCGTTCGCGGTGGCGCGCATCAACCTCGCCGCGTTCGACAACTTGACCTTCCATCATGCGGCGACCGAGGATGTGGAGCTCGCGCCCGCGAGCTGCGATTTCGGCTATTCACTGGGTGTGCTGCACCACATCCCAGACACGCGCAGCGCGATGGCCGATTGCGTGCGCCTGCTCAAGCCCGGCGCGCCATTACGAGTCTACCTCTATTACCGCTTCGACAATCGCCCGGCCTGGTTCCGCGCGGTCTGGAGGGTCAGCGATCTGGTGAGGCGCGGCATTCACCGCATGCCCGCCGGTGCGAAATTGGCGGCCACCGATGCGATAGCGGTCGGCGTTTACTGGCCGCTTTCGCGGTTCGCGCGAATACTCGAGCGTGCGGGGCGTGGCCCGTCATGGCTGCCTCTGTCGCACTATCGCAGGCATAGTCTGAAGACCCTGCGCACGGATAGCCGCGATCGCTTCGGCACGCCGCTGGAACAGCGCTTCAACCGTGACGAGGTTCGCGCGATGATGACCGAGGCCGGTCTGGAGTACATCTGGTTTTCCGACGAAGAGCCGTATTTGGTAGCCGTCGGCCGGAAGAAATAGGCCGAGACCGATGTGCGGCATCAGCGGCATCGTTTCGCGCCGGTCTGCCGGCGACCTCGCGCAGACCGCGCGCGCCATGACCGGTAGCCTCGATCATCGCGGGCCCGAGGACGAGGGCGTATGGCTCGATCCAGACGCTGGGCAGGGGATGCGGGTCGCCCTAGGGCGCTACTGAAATACCCGGCAAACCTCGGGACAATAGTTCCCCGCAGTGAGTGAACAGGAGCCGAGCCGATGCGCTGCCCGGACACGGAGCAACCGTCGCTGTTTTCGTATTCGCAGACGAGCGATGACGTACCCGCGGATCATCCGCTGCGCCGGATTCGCTCTCTGGTGGATGCGGCCCTGGATTCGATGGGCGGCACGCTGACGGTCAGCTATTCGCACACGGGCCGACCCGGCATCGCCCCGGAACGCCCGATCCGGGCGCCGTTGCTCCAGATCCTGTACTCGATTCGCTCCGAGCGTCAGCTTGTCGAGCGGATGCGCTACAACATGCTGTTTCGATGGCTCGTGGGCCTCTCATTGGACGACGCGGTGTGGGATGCCACGACGCTCACCAAGAACCGGCAGCGTTTTATCGATGGTGCGGTGACCTGTCATCTGCTGGGGGTAGTCGTCGATCAGGCGCGCCAGCGCCGACTGTTGTCCCAACAGCATTTCTGTGTAGACGGCACCTTGATCAATGCCTAGACCTCGATGGGCCTTTATCGTCGCAAGGACGATGACAAGGAGCCGCCGAATGGCCCGCCCGACTTCAAGGGCGAATTCCGGCGTGCGGACACCTATGAATGCAAGACCGACCCGGACGCCAGGCTGTATAAAAAAGCCACAGGCCAACCCAGCCGGCTGTGTTATATCGGCCACGTACTGACCGACAATCGGCATGCGCTGGTCGTTGACGCCGAGATCACGCAGGCCAGCGACACCGCCGAAGTCGATGCCGCGCTGGCGATGCTCAATCGAAGACCGGGCAAGCGCCGACTGATGGTCGGCGCCGACACGAACTACGACCAGCACCGCTTCGTCCAGGGTGCACTTCAAGCCAACGTGATGCCGCATGTCGCTCAGAACAGGAACGGACGAGCCCCGACGATCGACGCTCGTACTACACGGCATGTAGGCGACGCGAAGTCGATCAATGCGCGCCACCGTGTCGAGCCGCCGTGCGGCTGGGGCAAATACGCTCGACCACTCAAGCAGACGATGCTGCGCGGGCTGGATTGCGTCGCGGCCCAAGCCAAGCTGGTGTTTGCCCGTTACAACGCGCCATGATTTTTGCACTGTTTCAGCAGCGCGTTAGGCGATGGATTAGAGCAGTCGGTAGACTACTCTGATGGAGGCCTACAAGAGTGGAAGCCATACCGTGCGGGACTGCAAGTACAACTTGGTGTGGACGACGAAATATCGCCATCAGGTTCTAGGTGGTGATGCCGGACATCGCTGCCGAGACGTGCGACAACTTACACGCGGAATGCCGCCGCGACAGGCACGGGTATTTGGGCTTATATACGTATCCGCGTGGATGACGATTCGACGCAAAGGTAACGACCCGTATGTCATTACATAGTCATTTACGGCGACATTTTTCCCGCCCCGACGTGCTGGCATTGTTGAGATTGCCCTATCGGGCGTTCGCGGAGTGTGCAACCATGGGGAAAACTGACCCCGAAAAACGCAGTTGTTTGTTGGGGCCGGTTTTCCACGAGGGTTGGAAACGCTGATGTGCGGTATTGCCGGATATTTGTCGCCCGGCGGCGTGTACGACGCCAATATCGTTGCACGCATGTCAAGCACGCTTAGTCTGCGCGGGCCGGATGATGCGGATGAGTGGATTGATAGCGACGCGGGCATCGCGCTTGGCCATAGACGTCTTGCAATTCTGGACCTGTCTGCGGCAGGCGCTCAGCCGATGGTTTCGCATAGCGGCCGCTATGTCATTGTCTTCAACGGTGAGATCTATAATCACCGGGCGCTCAGGAGACGTCTTGAGGCCAACAGCCGGCCTCTCGAATGGCGAGGCCATGCGGACACCGAAACATTGCTGGTGGCTATTGAAGCATTGGGCTTACAGAAAGCGCTATCCGCAGCGGACGGGATGTTCGCCTTCGCGCTATGGGATCGGCAAGAGCGGGAGCTTACGCTGGCGCGAGACCGTTTTGGCGAAAAACCGCTTTACTACGGTTTTTCGGGCGGTGTTTTTCTGTTCGGCTCCGAGTTGAAAGCGCTAATCCAGCATCCGCACTGGCGCGGCGAGCTGGATGCGGATGCGATCGAGAGCTACCTGCGTTTTGGTTGCGTCGGCGGCGAGCGGTGTATCTTTCAGGGTATTTACAAGCTGCTGCCGGGTAAGGTATTGCGTTTGCGGCGTCGCGATATTGGCTCGGGTCTGTTGCCCGATGCCGAGACTTGGTGGTCGGTCGAACGCGCCGCTCACGACGCCAAGCAGGCGGATCCATTGGCGACTGTGGACGGTGCCGTTAACGCGGTTGAGCAATCGCTCGGCACGTCGGTGGCAGCGCGCATGGTTGCGGACGTGCCGCTGGGGGCGTTCCTGTCGGGTGGTGTCGACAGCTCATTGATTGTCGCACTGATGCAGCAGCGCGCTTCGCGTCCGGTGCGGACATTTTCAGTGGGTTTTGACGATGCCCGTTACGACGAGTCGCGGCATGCCGCCGCGGTGGCTTCGCATCTAGGTACCGCGCATACGACGCTCGAGGCGACGTCGCAGATGGCACTGGATTTAGTGCCGCGGTTGCCCGAGTTTTACGACGAGCCGTTCGCGGATTCGTCCCAGTTGCCGACGGCGCTGATTTGTCGGTTGATTCGACAACACGTGACCGTTGCGCTTTCCGGCGACGGTGGAGACGAGTTGTTTGGCGGTTATAACCGCCATGTTTGGGTGCCTCGGCTGTGGCGCAGGATGAGGTCTTTGCCACGCCCGGCGCGCCGCGTCCTTGCGGCCACGCTAAAAGCTATTCCTTCGCACTCCTATGATCAGCTCATGCGTAGGTTGGGTGGCGCGCTTCCTTCTCGTCTGCGACTACGCACCTTCGGCGAGAAAGTGCACAAGTTGGCAGCCGCGCTCGGCAGCGAGTCCGAGCGTGATCTATTTGCTCGCGTTGCCTGCATGAATCCGAATTTTGCTGCGTTGCAGCGTGGCGGTTCGCAGCAGCGCGCCTCGGACGCAATCCACTTGGCGCTAACGGCATTCCAAGGCGTGGAGTGGATGCTGTTGATGGATACGCTGCATTATATGGTGGATGACGTGCTTGTGAAGGTCGACCGTGCCAGCATGGCGAGCAGCCTTGAAGTGCGGGTGCCTTTTCTGAATCCGGAGGTCTTTCATACCGCTTGGCGTATTTCGGCTTCGCTGAAGCTGCGGAACGGTCATGGAAAATGGGTGCTCCGGCAGCTTTTATATAAACACGTGCCGCAATCGCTTATCGATCGGCCGAAAATGGGGTTCGCGATTCCGCTCGACAACTGGCTGCGCTGGCCGCTGAAAGAATGGGCGGATGATCTGCTATCCCCTGTCAGCCTTGGCGATTTGCCGATGCTGGATGGTAAATGTGTGCGCGCGCTTTGGCAGGCGCACCAGAACAGGCACGGGCATCACGCGCAGCAGCTCTGGACCGTGCTGCAACTGGTGGCCTGGCAAAGGCATTGGCGATCGCATATTTCGACGTGACCCGTCGAGTGAAGAAAAATTGCCAGTTTTCCTGAATATAGTTATTTACTCGCGGCCTAAGCTGGCGCGAGGCGTACCGCGAAATGATCGGTGGTCGGAAGCAGGCGTCCGGTTGGATCACGCGCGTTGCGCTAATCCGATCTAAATGGCTGATTCCGACTGTGTTTGATTGGTTCTATCTGTCTGAGCGGGCGCTGATATGCTGACATATTGGGTCGCGTTCGTATTGGCCGCTTTCGGCGCGCTCGCTAAGCTGCGTTTTTCGCGGCTCGGCTGGGTGATTGTTGGCGTGCTGCTTACCGTGTTCATCGGTTTGCGGTTTCAGGTGGGCGGCGATTGGGGTAGTTACGTCGATTATCTCTATCGTGCAAGCCGGGTCACGTTCATCGAGGTCTTTACGCTTTCGGACCCCGGCTATTACCTGCTCAACTGGTTCGCGGCCCGACTCGGTGCGGGCGTTTGGCTGGTGAATCTGTTTTCGGCCTCGGTGTTTTCGACGGGCCTGGTTCTGTTCGTGCGCCGCTTGCCGGCGCCGATGCTGGCCGTGGCGGTCGCCATCCCATATATGGTTATCGTACTGGCAATGGGCTATACCCGTCAGGCCGTGGCGTTCGGATTCGTGCTCTGTGGGCTGACGTATCTACTCGATCGCCGGATCCTGGGCTTTATGCTGCTCTTGGCGGTCGCGGCTGCATTCCATAAATCCGCCGTAATCCTCGCGCCTTTGGCGGTCCTGGCAAACACGCGCAATCGAGTATGGACAGCCGTGTGGGTAGGCTTCAGTGGCCTATTGCTTTACTGGTTATTTCTGGCAGAGCAGGTTTCTGGTCTGTGGAGAAACTATGTCGAATCCGGATATTCGTCCGAAGGCGGGGCAATCCGGGTAGCGATGAACGCTGTACCGGCGATGTTATTCCTGCTTCTCCGGAAGCGATTGAAAATGGAAGCTGGGGAACGCGCACTGTGGTTCTGGATCTCGGCGTTCTCTCTATTTTGCGTGCCTCTGGTGTTTCAGGCGTCTACTGCGGTCGACCGAGTGGCGCTGTATTTCATGCCGATTCAGCTGGTGGTATTCAGTTCTCTCCCACAACTCGTACGCGCAGATTCGCGAATTCTGGTCCGTGTTGCAGTCATCGGATTTTACGGGCTCGTCGAATTTGTTTGGCTGAATTATGCGGGGCACCGCGAATATTGGCTGCCGTATCAGTTTTGGCCAATGGCATACAACTAAATATTTCACTTGATCGCCCAATTAGCTAAGCCTCTCGTTCTTTACGAATTTTCATCAGCTGCTTTCGCTCGGCGCAGGCAAGCGTCCAAGGCGCTCACGTTCGGCGAAACTCACGTGTTCAGCTTTTTTACCTGTTTTTTCCGGGGGCTAAACCATCGTAATGGGCGAGCGTGTTTATTCACGAGCTGGTCGCTGAGCCTGGTAATTGCGTTTTTTCGTGAGCGGTAATGCATAACTTGAGGCTGTTCAGCGGCATGTACCTAATGGGATTTTCTACCGTTCCGGCGGGGCTTGGTAGGCAGGCGTCAAATTAGCGTGGATCTCTACGGCCTGCGTTCCAAGGCTCAGTCCGAGGGTTGCCACCCGGACATGATCTGGCCGGCGACCGTATTTATGACGGCATGGGGCGCTATATCATGCACGAGATTATCCGATTGATGCTTCGCCGCAAGATCCAGGTATACGGCGCTCGGGTGCTCGTGATGGGCATCACCTTCAAGGGAATTGCCCGGATATCCGCAATACGCGGGTGGAAGATATCGTCCACGAGTTGCTGGAAATGGATGTCGAAGTGGATATTGATGATCCGTGGGCCGATGCTTACAAAGCCGAGCACGAGTACGTCCTGCTTACGGTGGCATCGCCGGAAATCGGTGCCTATAACGTAGCAGTGGTCGCCGTCGCCCATCGATTTTCAGGCGATGGGTATCGAGGCCATTCGCGAGCTGTGCAAACCCGAGCACATCGTTGACGACGTGCATTATGCTTTTTCGTTTGCGCGAGCCCGTGGATACCTATGAGCTGATAAAATTTATGCGCAAGGCTTAGTCGTGTAAAAGCGAGCGCCTAAAAATTTTATATTTAGAAAATTTTTAATTTAGCAAAACTCTGTTGATCCGAACTGAGCTAGCTCATCTTTTCGTCTGCGGTAATTAAAAGTTAGCGGGGTAAAAGCATTGATTCACCCAGTTGTCCTCGCCGGCGGAGTTGGCTCCAGACTTTGGCCGCTTTCGCGCTCTCATTATCCAAAACAGTTTTTAACGCTGATCGGTGACAGCACATTATTTGAGCAAACTATTACAAGGGCGGTCGGCATCGAGCATGAGGGTTTAACCTGCGTTTGTAATGAAGCTCATCGTTTTCTTGCTGCCGAGCAAGTCCGCCGGAGCGAGGTCAAAGATGCGGAAATAATTCTGGAACCCGACGGGCGAAATACTGCGCCCGCAATCGGATTGGCCGCGATTAACGCGATGTCGAGTGGAAAAGATCCGGTCTTAATGGTTACTCCGGCGGATCAATACGTATCGGACTACAGCGCCTTCCAGCTCGCTGTTGGGCGCGGCGTTCATCTGGCAGAGCAAGGTCACCTCGTAACGTTCGGTGTCGTTCCGTCTTATGCAGAGACGGGCTATGGTTATATAGAGCGCGGTGAGCCGATCGCCGATTTAGGATTCAATGTTGCCATGTTCCGCGAGAAGCCTGATGCGGTGACCGCTCAGGGTTTTATCGAAAGTGGGCGCCACTACTGGAATGGTGGCATATTCCTGTTTCGAGCGAGTGAATATCTCACAGCACTAAAGAAGCATCGACCGGAAACGCTTGCCGCTTGTGACCAAGCCATGCGTGCCGGAGCTCGTGATCGAGACTTTATCCGGCCGGACGTCGGCTCGTTCTCAGCTTGTGCAAACGAGTCCATCGATTATGCGGTAATGGAGAACACGCACAGTGCGACTGTGGTACCGCTTGACGCGGGATGGTCCGATCTCGGCTCATGGCAAGCGGTCGGGGCGCTGCAAATTCGCGATTCAAAAGGCAACGCGTCGTATGGAGATGTCGTACTAGAAGATTGCCGTAATACGTATGTGCACGGAGATGAGCGCCTTGTGTGTGCACTCGGTCTCGATGATTTGATTGTGGTTGATACAAAAGACGCTTTGTTGGTGGTTCGATATGACCAGGCTCCGTACGTCGGGGCGCTGGCGAAGCGGCTACTCGAGGAGGGCCGCGCAGAGGCGGACGCTCATCGTGTCGTGTATCGGCCTTGGGGCCATTACGATTCCGTGGATCAGGGCAAGCGACATCAAGTGAAACGCATTACCGTTAAACCAGGTGCAAAGTTATCCGTGCAGATGCATCATCATCGCGCAGAACACTGGGTAGTAGTATCGGGCACGGCGCGCGTTCATCGTGATGATAAATGCTTTTTAGTGACTGAAAATGAGTCCACCTATATCTCGCTAGGCCAAGTACACGCGCTGGAGAATCCGGGTACGATCGACCTCGAAGTGATTGAAGTGCAATCCGGAAGCTATCTTGGAGAAGACGACATTGTTCGCTTTGACGATCGGTACGGGCGAAAGTAGCCACGCGTTCTATTTTGAGAAGCGTGTCGCCGTCAAAGGCCATCAGGTCGATTAGATTTCCTGATTAGCCGTGAAACTTAGCAGCGCGCAGTCGCGATTCTGTCCGACGCTTGCTGCGGCTGGTGTGTCGGATGAGTTGACCCAGCATGCGCCTCAGGTCGTATCGGTGGTTTAACCGATATTGAAAGTCGGCCAGATATCTATGGGCGTATGTAGCGAACTTGAAGGCGTGGTAAGTGCCCGTGATCGCGTTTTTCAGGTTGCCAAGCATGACATTGACTAAGTGAATCGTCCCGGTTTTGCCAGAGGCTCGTGGGTTTGAGTCACGCCGCCCGGGCAGACTCGGACAGTGTGGCATAGAAGTGTAGTGCCGCCTCAGCCGGCGGGATGTCGCCGATGGGGCCGAACAGGCGTTGATGATTGAACCAGTCGACCCAATCCAGGGTGGCGAATTCAACCGCCGCAAGATGGCGCCACGGCGGGCTGCGGCGGATGACTTCGGTCTTAACAGTCCGATAACGGTCTCGGCCAACGCGTTGTCGTACGAGCTGCCGACACGCCCGACCAAGGGCGCGACCCGGCATCCGCCAGTCGCTCGCTGTATCGCATCGACAGATATTGAACACCCCGATCGGTGTGTTGAATCAAGCCGTTGGCGAGTTGGCGCTCCTGAATGGCTTTCTCGAGCGCATCGAGTACAAGATTCGTGTTGGGCGCGCTCGAAGCGCGCCAACCCACGATCCGACGTGCGAATGTGTCGATCACGAAGGCGACGTAGACAAACCCGCGCCAGGTCGCCACGTAGGTGAAATCCGCCACCCAGAGTTGGTCGGGCGCATCCGAGCATCCGCCGTGAAGTCTCGACGCACATGATCCTCGGGCGTGGCCTGGCGCGCGTTGGACTGGGTCGTGCGCGGCGCCCGCCCCCGCATGACACGCGCAGGCCCATGTCCCGCACCAGACGCTCGATCGTGCAACGAGCGACCTGCCATTGGTCCCGCTGAAGCTGGCGCCAGACCGTACGCGCCCCGTACACACAGCGGTTGGCGTGCCAGGTCTGATGGATCGCGCCACCTATCTCGACATCACTTTGGCGCCGCGCTGATCGGCGGCTAGGTTCACACGCTTGCCGCTTGGCTTCGTAGTATGTCGACGATGCGATCGGCAACATCGTGCAGATCGGCTCGACACCGTAGACGTCGCGGTGACGATCGATGAAATCGATCATCACTTGCCTCGGCGGCCGAGCTCCGCCTGAGCAAAATAGGCGGATGCCTTGCGCAGTATCTCGCTGGCGCGCTTGAGCTCACGGTTCTCGCACTCAAGCGCCTTGACGCGCTCGCGCTGCTCAGTGGTCTGGCCATCACGCAGACCGCGGTCGCGCTCGGCCTGGCGAACCCAGCTACGCCATGTCCCAGGCGTGCAACCGAATTTGCCGGCGATCGAGTCGATTGCCGCCCACTGCGAGGCGTACTCGCCCTGATGTTCGAATACCATCCGGACCGCGCGTTCACGGACTTCCGGAGAATAACGTTTGCTCTGTTTCATGGCTCCAGTCTCTCAAGAGTTGGAGCCTCCGACGAAACCGGGATAGTTCAAAGCGTACTGGGCGTAGCGATGGTGTGCGTTTAATATGCATCCCTGAGATCGGGCGAAGTCGTTTTCGGCCAGCGCCGCGATCGTTTTGAATCATTCACGGGATTTGCGGCTCGGGTTTGAGCTCACACAGTTATTAGGGGAATACATGGCAGCGCTTGATCAGGTCGACGATTCGGTGTCTATTGCCGTGATCGGGTTAGGTTACGTTGGGTTGCCGCTCGCCGTGGCGTTCGGGCGCCATTACGAAACGCTGGGGTTCGATATTGACGCGCGTCGCGTCGATCAGTTATCCAGCGGTCACGACTTTACGCGTGAAGTGAGCGAATACGATCTGCGAGAGTCTTCCGTGCGATTTTCTGCCGACGAGCAAGCTCTTGCCGCTGCGACTATCTATGTCGTGACGGTACCGACGCCGGTCACCGACGCCAAGGTGCCGGATTTCTCGCCGTTGCTGGCCGCGTCTCGTACGATTGGGCCGTATCTGAAAGCCGGCGATATCGTGGTTTACGAATCTACGGTTTACCCAGGCGCGACCGAAGAACGGTGTGTGCCGATTCTGGTGTCGCACTCCGGCTTGGTATTCAATGAGGGATTCTTCGTGGGCTATAGCCCGGAGCGGGCGAACCCGGGGGATGCGGCGCACGGGTTGGCGAAAATCACAAAGGTGGTGTCTGGCTCGACCGATGAAGTGGCGGACCGGCTGGCAGCGTTATACGGCACGATCGTGCCGGCTGGCATTCATCGTGCGCCGACTATTGCGGTGGCGGAAGCCGCGAAAGTGATCGAGAACGTGCAGCGCGATATCAATATAGCGCTCGTCAACGAATTGTCGAAGATCTTTACGCGCCTTGGTATCGATACCGAAGAGGTGCTGAAGGCGGCGGGCACCAAATGGAATTTCCTACCGTTCCGGCCGGGCCTGGTGGGCGGGCATTGTATTGGCGTTGATCCCTATTATCTGACGTTCAAGGCACAGTCGACGGGTTACCACCCCGAGATGATCCTGGCCGGGCGGCGTATCAACGACGGCATGGGGCGCTATATAACGCATGAGATCATCCGGTTGATGCTTCGCCGCAAGATCCAGGTGCATGGTGCTCGGGTGCTCATGATGGGCATCACATTCAAAGAAAATTGCCCAGATATTCGTAATACCCGCGTTGTGGATATCGTCCACGAGCTGCTGGAGATGGATGTCGAGGTCGATATCTATGACCCGTGGGCTGATGCAGAGAAGGTGGCGCATGAGTACGGCTTGCGTACGGTGGCATCGCCGGCCGCGGGAGCTTATGACGCCGCGGTCGTGGCCGTGGCGCATCGGGATTTTCAAGAAGCTGGGGTCGAGGTAATTCGCAGTTATTGTCGCGATCCGCATGTCGTTTATGACGTGAAGTACGCGTTTCCGGTGAGCGAGACGGATGGGCGGTTGTGATTGTTCGAGTCGGCGGGGCCGGTGATCGTTTCTCCTGTTCAGGGAACATTGGCGGGTGAGCTGGTGTTCGAGAATTGGTGGACTTTTCTTGTCGGATTACGCCTGCGGCTAATCCGACCTACGCGTTATGGGTCAGTCCTGACTGTTGGGCGTAGAGGTCGAGGGTTTTTCGGTTGACTTCGCGGTCGCTGAATCGCTCGACGGCGATTGTTCGTGAGTAGTCTTGCATGACGTGGCGTCCCTGGGCTGTTTTGGCCAGGATCTGTTCGATAGCAGTGGCGATCGCTTCGGCGCTTCGCGGTTCGACGAGGGCCCCGTTCTGATTCTGGTCCACGATGCCTTCGCAGCCGGGGATGTCGGTTGTAACGATAATGCAGCCGCAGGCCGCGGCTTCGAGTAATGCCTTGGGTGTGCCTTCGCGGTAAGTGGGCAGCACGACGACATCCGTTTCGGCAAAGAGAGCCGCCATGTCTTCGTGGTGGCCGAGGAACGTATGCTGGCCGTTCTCCGCGAGGCGTTGGACTTCGTCTTCGCTCAGTGAACTCGGATTGCCGGGATAGGGCGCGCCAGCGATCTGGCTTTCGAAAACATAGCCTTTGTCGCGCAGTATTTTCGTGCCGGCGAGATATTCGCGAATACCTTTCTCTTTGATCAGCCGTCCGCAGAACAATAGCCTTAGCGGGGCGTCGTTTGCACGAGTGGTTTCGGCCGGCCTGAAACGTGTGCAATCTACGCCGGAGCCCCGAATGACGGTGGTGCGCTCGAGCTGGATCAACCGGTGTTCGACGAATTTGTCGCGGTCTGCGCTGTTCTGAAAAATCAGATGCGCATCGGCGATCTTGAGCGCAAGCTTGAGCGCGACGAGCACGGGGGGCTTGAGCAGGCGCGTACGCCAACTATGGGTGGTGAACAGATGCCCCATGCCGGTGATCGCGCCAATGATGCGTGCGCGGCGCGCGAACGGCGCCGCGAGGCAACCGTAGAGCACGCATTTGAGCGTGAATAGATGAATTACATCTGGTCGTGTTCGACGAAGCGTGCGCGCGAGCTTGAGCAGCGCTTTCAGTTCGTTCCAGGGGTTAATGCCGGCGGACGCCAGCGGTACAGCGTGGCCCATGTAGCCTTGCGATTGCAGACGCGCGAAATAGCCGGTATCCGGCGCGGCGAACTGCACGCGCCAGCCGTCGTGTTCTGCCGCCTTGAGCAGGTTGAATCGAAAATTGAATAGATACCAGTCCGTGTTGGCTACCAGGAGCGCGGTATTGGAGGCCGGCTGCGCAGGGCGCGTCGCGTCGCGGCTCGTCATGGCATGCTTGCTGTATTGTGGTCGCTCGCTAGGCCGAGACGCTGGCCATCGTAGCCCGCCTTGCGTATCGACTCCGCCCAGCCGGGATTCTCCAGATACCAATGCACGGTGCGTCGCAGGCCGGTTCGCAGAGTTTCCCGCGGTTGCCAGTTCAGCTTACCCGCCATCTTGGTCGCGTCGATTGCGTAGCGACGATCGTGGCCCTTGCGGTCCTCGACGAAGGTGATAAGTTGTTCGCGTGCACCGAGCTTGGTGTCCGGTGCCAGTTCGTCGAGCGTGGTGCAAAGCGTGTGTACTAGGTCCAGGTTGGTGACTTCGTTGCGGCCGCCGATGTTGTATCGCTCGCCGATGTGCCCGTTCTCGAAGACCTGCTGGAGTGCGATGGCGTGGTCTTCCACGTACAGCCAGTCGCGCACGTTCTGACCGTCGCCATAGACCGGCAGGGCGCGGCCGCGCAGGGCGTTGAGGATCATCAGCGGGATGAGCTTTTCCGGGAACTGCCACGGCCCGTAGTTGTTGGAGCAGTTGCTTAGCACCGTGGGCAAACCATAGGTGTGTTGCCAGGCACGGACTAGGTGATCGGAGGATGCTTTCGACGCGGAGTAGGGCGAGTTGGGCGCGTAGGGCGTTTCTTCCGTGAAGAGGCCGTCGGCGCCGAGCGAGCCGTAGACTTCGTCCGTCGAGACGTGGTGGAAACGAAAACGCGCCTTGCGCTGGCCATCGAGCTCTTCGTAGTACGCGCGGGCGGCCTCGAGCAAGTTAAACGTGCCGACGATGTTGGTCTGGATAAAATCGTCCGGGCCGTCGATGGAGCGGTCCACGTGTGATTCGGCGGCGAGGTGGATGATGCCGTCGGGCTGATGGGTCGCTAGCACGCGCCGCGCGGCGTCGCCATTGCGGATATCGACGTGTTCGAAAACGTAGCGCGGATCGTCGGCCGCGGTTTCGAGCGCGCCGAGATTGGCCGCGTAGGTGAGCGCGTCGATGTTGACGACTTCGTGCCCGGTTTCGCGGATGAGATGGCGAATGAGCGCCGAGCCGATGAAGCCGGCGCCGCCGGTGACGAGTATTTTCATGAAACGTTATCGAGTGCATTGTACCGATCGTGTCGGCGGGGCCGAGCCGATCGTGCGCGTTGTGCATAGCGGCTTGTCCCGCCGACGATGCGAGAGTTTAGCAAAGGGCGATGATGGGGCTAGCGGGCTAAATGATGGGCGCTTGAAGCTCAGGTGGATGCGGTTGAGGCTTTGTCGGTTTACGGCCAGCTGTTTAAGCCGACCTACGGGGTGGGTGCGCGTTATACTGCGCCGCCTGCGGCGTTCGTCGCTACGCTCAATCCACTGGTAGATGTTTTATGAAGGTACTCGTCACCGGCGCGGCCGGTTTTATCGGCTCGCACGTTGCGCATCTGTTGTTGGATCGTGGCGAGACGGTGGTCGGCGTCGATAACCTGGATCCGTATTACGACCCGTCGCTCAAGCAGGCGCGCCTGGATCGGCTGATCGCGCGGGACGGGTTTGAGTCCGTTCATATGAATATTGCGGATCGCGACGCGATGCCCGCGCTGTTCGAAGCACATCGTTTCGATGGGGTGGTGCACCTGGCCGCCCAGGCGGGCGTTCGCCATTCGATCACGCACCCGCACGATTACATCGATAGCAACGTGACGGGAACGTTGAACGTGCTCGAGGGCTGTCGGCATACGAAGGTCGAGCACCTGGTCTACGCGTCGACGAGCTCGGCGTATGGGTTGTCGACGGACATGCCGTTCTCGCCGCAGGGTACGGCGGATCATCCGGCCGCGATCTATGCGGCCTCGAAGCGCGCCTCCGAGTTGATGGCACATTCCTATTCGCATCTGTACGGGTTGCCGACAACCGGGCTGCGCTTCTTCACGGTGTATGGGCCGTGGGGTCGGCCGGACATGGCGCTGTTTCTGTTCACGCGCAAAATGCTGGCCGGTGAGCCGATACCGGTATTCAACCACGGCCAGCACCGGCGAGATTTCACCTATGTGGATGACATTGCCGAGGGGGTGGTGCGGATTCTGTACAAGCCTGCTGAGCCGGACCCGGGCTGGTCCAGCGATGCACCGACGTTGGGCTCGAGCTGTGCGCCGTGGCGAATTTACAATATCGGTAACGGTGATCCGGTGCCGCTCATGGATTACATCCATCGTCTCGAAGAGTGCCTTGGAATTGAGGCAGACAAGGAATTCCTGCCGATGCAGCCTGGCGACATCGAGGCAACGAGTGCCGACGTGTCTGGCCTGTTTGATGCGGTTGGCTACCGACCTAAGGTCAGCGTTAACGAGGGTGTCAAGGCATTTGTCGATTGGTATCGCGATTATTACCGGGTTTGATTATTGGCGCTTAACTGGGCGAGGGAATTAGCTGCCCGATTCGGGGCCGATTGCAGCAGCTAGTTCGCCGGAAAATGCGTTGCGAGGCAGATGGCCCTGACTTAGTGGGTCGTAGCGATCTGCATTTGTCGCGGTAAGTAATCCAGGATCCCTAAACCGGCGAGCGTCTCTAGAGTTCGCGGCTGAATGTTCACGCTCTTTGTTCGGAATGGGTTTGCCGCAGATCCGATCAGTTTCGCCAGGGGGTGGGTCATGGTCGTTAGCTAGCTGGCTAAAGGCCAGACTGACTGCGAGGGTATCGCCATGAACACGCCGAGCTGTTTGCTAAAAGGCTCGTCACAAGGTCGCTTCGCGCCAGCCCAGCTGGGCTGGCACGCCTCTCATCTGTAAAAAAATGCGGCGTTAATAATGGCGCGAACCCGCAACCGTTGTAAGATTTGCCGTACACGGGCGGTCGGCATGGTTCATGCTGCATTCAAGTAGCGGCATGTAGGTTCGCGAACCTGAGTTCTGAGCGTGCCATGTTCCGGTCATCTGTAAACGCAATACTCTGCGCATGATCGATTTGGCCTCAAGGTTTTCATGATGGCGGTTCCATGTCGGGTGTACTAATAGCCGTTGTAGCGTTCGTCACGAGTGCAGCCGCTATATTTGTCTTGAAACCGCTGTGTCTCAAGATCGGGCATGTCGACCATCCAGGCGGCCGTAAGGGGCACTCGCTTGCGACGCCGCTGTGCGGCGGGCTCGCGATCGCGGGCACGATCGTACTGCTCGGGATGGGGCTCGTGCCGTCGCGCCAGTTCGCCGGCTTCGCGTTCGGCATTACCGTGCTTCTCGTGCTTGGCGCGCTGGACGACCGTAAACACGTGCCGGCACCGGTGCGTCTTGCCATGCAGACGCTCGCTGTGGGCGCGGGCATGTGTTTCTTCGGTGAAGTGTATCTGCAGAACCTTGGCTCCCTGACCGGTGGCGCGGACGTCGAACTCGGCGGCCATGCGATCTGGTTCACTATTTTCGCGGCAGTCGGACTGATCAATGCCGTAAACATGGTGGACGGGATGGACGGCCTCGCGGGTGGCTTCGCGGTCTTGGTCGTCGGAATCATCCTGTCGCTGGCCGCGGGTACGAGCGCAGTCAACATCGTGCTCCTGTGTCTGACGATTGGCAGTCTTCTCGGCTTTCTGATGTTCAACCTGCGCATGCCATGGCAGCGCCACGCGCGAATATTTCTGGGGGATGCCGGAAGCCTCGTGCTGGGCTTTATACTCGCCTGGTTCGCCATCCAGGGCGCCCAAGGCCCGACTGCCGTGATGGACCCGATCACCGCGGTGTGGCTATTCGGGTTGCCGTTGGTCGATACCGTGTACCTCATGGTCTCGCGCGTTTCCCGTGGCAAGAGTCCCTTGGCTGCCGACAACTATCATTTTCACCACCTGCTCCAGCGCGCGGGGCTATCCCCCGGTTGGGCGCTTTACGCATGGCTGGCCGTTGCCGGCTCATTCATGGCGGCAGGCCTGTTTGCGCAGGCTATGGAGATCAATGAAGGCGCTCGGTTTGTTGCCTTCCTGGCGGTCTTTGCCGTGTACTGCGGCCTCATGAACGCATGCTGGGCCAAGCTTGCGCCGCGCGCGAGCGCGAAGGTTGCGAGATCTAGCAGCTGAGCGGTGATTCCGCTGGCCTTGCGTTCACGGTGGCGGCGACCACGATCTGAACGCGTGGTTCGCTCTGCGCGATTTCGCCTACGGTCCTTCTGAGCTGATAATTCTCGCCGCACCCGGGGGCGAGCTGCAGGCGGACGAAGCTGCGTCTGACGCGGTGGTCAAATCTTCCTAACTGCAATATTTTTTGTGTTAGATTGGTCGCATATAAGAAGGCGGCGATTGCACGCTGTCGGGGACTGCACAGGGAATTTGAATGGCGCAGTATGCTTGCGCCCGTTCGGCCGCACGTCGCGGCGCCGGGTCCGTTGGATCGCATAGCGTCTACGCTTCCAGCAAGCGTTGTGTGTCGCTTTGTCTTCCCGCGCGGCCCGATGCGGCTAGTCGTCGCGATCGCCGGTTGGCGTGCTCCGCGGGCTACTCGGATTTTTTCACGTGCGCTGAAATTTCCTCACGCTTGGGTAGGCGCGTGTTGTTGATGTCGAACGGCTGGTCAGCGTCGAGCTATCGAATCCGCGTAGGTTTGTTGGCTAATGCATGTGCCATGCGCATGGGCACGCGCTGCATTGCCGATGCGGCGCGGCTCGTGTGGGGGATTTGGCAATGCGTGAGTTTTTCTCAGGCACCTGCTTTCGCAGACTATTGCTGGGGGCAAGCGCAGTGACTCACCCGCCAATGGCACGCGTCTCGTTTTCATTGCTGCTGTTGCTTGTTCGCGCCAGTACAGCTAAAGGAGCTGGCAGTTGATCATTCTCAACGCTCGTGTAGCGCGAGCCGGTGTTGTCGTTCGTAAGCGTGCGGCGGCCCGCTTGGCGATGGCCCGCCACCTTCTTGTTTTTAGTCTGGTCATGTTGGGTCTAAGTGTTTCGACGTCGGCATTTGCGAACGTTGATGCGCAGCCGAGTGTGGCGTTCTATTACGGGAACGACGTGCCGGTGCAGATGCTCAATCAATTCGATTGGGCGGTCGTGGAATCCGAGCACGTCAGCCAAAAGGGGCTGACGTCGCTGGAGCAGCACGGCACGACGGCGTTTGCCTACGTCAGCCTGGGCGAGGCGGAACACTGGCGCGGTGCCGACGCGGTACCCCAGGCGGCACTCAAGGCGCGCAACGAGAACTGGAACAGTCAGGCGGCGGATCTGACTCGGGGGGAGTGGGGCGACTACATCGTCAACGACCGTATTCGCCCGTTGTGGCAGGCGGGCTACCGCGCACTGTTCCTGGACACGCTGGACAGCTACCGTTTGTTCGCGACCGACGACGCATCCGCGCAGCAACAGCAGGACGCGCTCGTCGCGCTCATTCGGCGCATACGCAGCGAGTTCCCGGGGATCAAGCTGCTGTTGAACCGCGGGTTTGAGGTTCTCGATCGAGTCCAGGGCGATATCGTCGGTGTGGCCGCGGAGTCCCTGTATAAATCGTACGATGCGCGTACACAGAGCTACCGCGACGTGAGCGCAGAAGACTCGCAGTATGTGTTGAATCAGCTCGAACGCGTGCGCGATGACTACGGCCTGCCGGCGATTGCTATCGACTACGTCGCCCCCGGAGACCGCGATGTCGCACGTGAAACCGCGCGGCGGATCGCTGATGCCGGCATCGTGCCGTGGGTGACCAACGGCGCGATCAATCAGGTCGGCGTGGGCAGCATCGAGCCGATGCCGCGCAAGGTACTAGTGCTCTATAACGACGCTGAAACCGATTATGGCAATTTCGGTTATGCCTCCGCTCATCTGTATGCAGCGATGCCGCTCGAGTATCTGGGCTATGGTGCGGTATATCAGAATGTGAACGATCCCCTGCCCAGCGCCACCCTCACAGGCCGGTATGCCGGCGTGGTGAGCTGGTTTAACGGCGCGATCGCCGATGCCTCGGGCGATTATCATGCTTGGCTGCTCCGTCAGTTCGACGACGGCATGAAAGTAGCGATGCTCGGCGATCCGGGCATACCGGTCGCCGGCGACCTGGCAGATCGCATGGGCGTGCAGACGCTGCCCGCCAGTGATCCACGCCGTGTCACGATGGTTGAAACATCCGATGACCTGGTCGGTTTTGAAGGTATGCCGGATCGGATGGCGTGGGTACCTCTGGGCTATTCGATCGTCGGCGATGCCCGTTCACATTTGTCGGTGGTCGATCCGGAAGGGCAACGCTATAACACGGTTATCACCGGCGACTGGGGGGGGGTTGCGCTCACGCCTTGGGTGCTTCAAGAAGGAATCGGAGAGCAGGTGCGCTGGATACTGGATCCGTTCGCTTTCTTACAGCAAACGCTAGATCTTCCGGCGATGCCGATACCGGACCCGACCACCGAGAACGGCTCGCGCTATTGGCTGACCGAAATCGATGGCGATGCGTTCGTCAGCCGCACGGCCTTTCCGGGCAACCCGTTTACCGGCGAGGTCATGCTCGAACAGATCCTGCGTCGCTATCAGGTGCCTACCACCGTGTCGATCATTGAGGGCGAGATCGCGCCGGACGGTGTCCATCCCGAACTCACCAGCCGGCTTGAGCCGCTCGCGCGCGAGATATTCAAGCTGCCGTGGGTTGAAATCGCCAGTCATACTTACAGCCATCCGTTCGAATGGCAAAGCCTGAAAGAGGGCGAGCTAACCGCCCAGGGCCAGACCGCGGCCGGTTATGCCTACAACATGACGATCGACGGCTATCGATTCTCAATCAATAAAGAAGTCTCCGGCTCCGTCGATTACATCAACGATAACCTCGCGCCGCCAAACAAACAGGTGACGTCGATTCTATGGAGCGGCGACGCCTTGCCCCAGGCTGAGGCGCTCGCGATCGCGGACCGGCTCGGCATTGCGAACATCAACGGCGGCAACACTCACGCCACCGACGATAATTCGTCGCTGACCAACGTTTCGGCGATGCTGCGGCCGATTGGTGGGCATCTGCAGGTGTACTCGCCGCAGACCAATGAAAACGTCTATACGAACTTCATGCGCGAGCCACTGTGGGGGTTTCGCCGCGTTATCGAGACGTATCAGATCACCGATCGACCACGGCGGCTTAAGCCGATCGATATCTATTTCCACTTCTATTCGGCCTCGCAGTCGGCCTCGCTTAACGCGCTGAAGGACGTTTTCGATTACGTCGCGCGGCAGGAGACGCTCCCGCTTTACGCGAGTACCTATAGCCGGGTGGCACAGAACTGGTATGACGTCGGCGTGGCCCGTCGTTTAGGAGGCGGCTGGCAGATTACGGGGGCAACGCAGACGCGAACCCTTCGTCTGCCCGAGGCGATGGGCTGGCCCGCGATCGCGCGTTCCGATGGCGTTGCCGGCGTCCGTGACTTGCCACAAGGTCGCTATGTCGCGCTCAGCGGTGCGCCGCGGGTCACCCTCGATACGCAGGACAGTGAGCCCGCGACCCCGTATGTGCGTCGCTCCAATGGCCGGATTACAAACTGGGCCCAATCCGGCGACGTGACGACGGTCGAACTCAGTGCCGAAGTGGTGTCGCTGGAAGTGGAACTGGGCGGTGTAAGCGGTTGCCGCGTCAACGCCCAGGGCGCGCGCCGCTCGGGCCGTGGCAACAGCATGACGTTGCGTTATCAGGGCAGCACTTCGGGGCCGGTGAGGATCGACTGTGGCCGATAATAACCAAGGTTCGAAAAAGCCCGAGAGCGAGAAACGGGTCCGGTTCATCCGGCCCGTCACGCTGCTGCTCATCGCCGGCGTGCTGGTGCTGGCGCTGGTGCTGCTATTTCCGGCGCGGCGTTTTCTCACGCTGAGCCACAACCTGGAGCAGCGCGAGGACCCGAGCAGCGTATCCATCAGCTACCTGCAGGAGCTGTTGCGCGCGAATCCGGAAGACGATCAGCTGCGCATGAATCTCGCGCGCCAGCTCGCCGCGGCCGGCAATATTCCCCGTGCGCGAGAAGTCTTGTTGCCGCTGGCGGACAGCGGGAATACCGAGACGCGCTGGCTGTACATGCAGGTGACGTGGCAGGCCTTTAACGCGCTCGAGGAAGACGACCCGCAGCGCGCTGAGCTGCGCGGCCAGCTCGTCGCGCAGATGAATGCGATCGAGGACCGTTCGCTCGGCAACGATCAGCTGGAAACGCTCGCGCAGCGTTGGTTGACCCTGGGCGAGCCGGCGCGCGCCTCCTCGCTGTACGAGCGCCTGGCCGAACAGGACAGCGAACAGTCCTACCAGTGGTATGCGCTGGCTGGCCGGTGGTGGCTTGCGGCGAACGAACCGCAGCGATCTGCACAAGCGTGGCGTTCGGCCTTTGAAGCCACGGACGATCCCGATCGTCGGCGCGACGCGGCCCTTGCCGCTCTAGACGCGGCGCAACAGACGAACGATCGCAGCAGCCTGCGTCTTGCCGAAGGGTTCATCGAGTCCTACCCCGAGGATCCCACATTTCTCGATATCGGCATCGAGATGGCGTTGGCGAACAACCGGCTCGACCTTGCGCAGAAGTGGTCACGAGAATACGTTGCGTTGCGCCCCGACGACGAAAACGGCCTCGAACGCGACGCCCAGATCGCGCTTGCGCGCAATCAGCTCAAGGCCGCGATGGATGGCCTGCAGCGGCTCGTGGACCGCAACCCGGACAATGAAAGCCTGCGCGCGCAGCTCGCTCGCGTTCAGGTCTGGAACGGCCAGAGCGCGGCGGCCTTGGCCAACTACAAGATTCTCGCGCGCCAGCATCCGAACGATGACTACGACAACCAGATCATCGATATCGCGACCGATCTGAACGATCTGTCCGCGGTGCTGGCGGCGCTGAGCCGTATCCAGTCGCGGCACCCGCTCAATCCGAGCCAGCGTCGGATGCTCGTCGACGTGCTCAACAGCGAGGGCGATCCGGATCGGGCCATTTCGATGCTGTCGAACTGGGTCCGCAGCGGTTCGATGGACCGCGATCTCTGGGTTCGCCTTGCGACGTTGCAGGAACTCAACGGCGATACGGAATCCGCCCTGGCGACCTGGAACACGATCGGCGAACGCTTCGGCCGTTCTCTGGACGAGACGCAGGCGCGTGGGCGTCTGTTGGCGCGGCAGTGGGAGCTCGAACGGGCGCTTGCCGTGCTGCGCTCCCTGCCGGAGAAGCCAGGAACCCGCACCGAGGCGGAGCGCTACTACTGGGAGACGCTGGGCGAACTCGCGTGGAACCAGAACGAACTCGTGCCGGCACGGGAGGCTTATTACCAGCTGTATCTCGACCGCCGGCTCGACGAGAACGGCTATCTGCGGCTTGTTCAGAGTGCGGCCGAGACAGACCGTCTGGACCTCGCGATGGAGGTCACGCGGACCGACTGGCAGGAGAACCAGCACGCCGAAGCTGTGGTGCTGATGTTGGGCCTGGCCCAGCGCTTCGAGCGCAACGAGCTCTCGCGCGAACTGATCGCCATGTCCGAAACGAGGCCGCAGCTGTTTGCCGACAACGCGGACTACTGGCAGCTCTACGGCGACTACCATTTCGAGCACCGCGAACTCGACAAGGCGCGCGTCGCCTATCTGCGGGCGCTGGCGCTCGAGCCGGGGGATGTGTCGAGCCGCTCGGCGTTGATGTACACGCTCGCGGAAAGCGGTCGGCATGATGAACTGGCCCGCTACACGCAAGCCTGGGCCGGTGGAGCCCGCAATGACCCGCGCCAGTGGCCGGTATTCGCCATGGCGTACAGCGAGCTGGGTCAGACGCGCAACGCACTGCCGTGGTTCGACCGTGCGGTCCGCCGCGACAGCGACAACTATCTGCTCGTGCTCGACTATGCCGATGCGCTCGAGCGTGGCCGCCGTTTCGATTCGGCCCGCCGCATGCGCGAATACGCGCTCGTCGAGCTGCGTCCGCGTCTGATGCGAAATCTCCAGGCGCAAGGCAAGCTCACGCGTACCGACCGCGAACAGAATGCGCGCATTCTCTCGGCCCAGGCGAACATGCTGGGTCCGGAGGGGCGGCGTGCGTGGCTGCGTCGTGCGCTCGATGGACGCAGCGGCGAAGACCTGACGCCGACGGATATCGAGATGCTTCTCGGTTATTACCTGAGCGAGGAAGAGCCGGCCCATTCCCGCTACTGGCTGCTGCAAGCGCATCGGCGTCGGGTGGCCACCGAGGACTGGCAGCAGCTGGCGGTCGCACTTCAGGCGAACGATCAGGTGGCCATGCAGCGCATCCTTGATGGCTCGCGCGAGGGCGGCGACATCGGTATTGCCGACCGCATCTCGGCACTGCGTCAGCTCGATTATCGCGAGCGCGCACTCGTGCTCGCGCTCAACCACGAGCGGCCGAACGAGCCGTACGTCACGGGTATCGACGTAGTGCCGCGCTACGCCGCCGAGCTGTATCAGGAGATGCCGCAGAATTTCGGCACCGAGCTCATCGTGCGCAGTATCAGCGATCTGGACGTGACGTCTGAAAGCGTATTCCTGCGCCTGAGCGGCGAACGCCTGTCGACGCGCGTGGAACTCGGTGCCCGTCAGCTCTCGGCCGAAGACGATCTGGTCGATCTCGACGGTCTGGAAGATGAGCGCTTCGCGAGCGTTGAACTCAACTGGCGTGAACGCCGGGGTATGACGACGGTACGCGTGGGCGCCGTCTCGACCGACGCCGAAGACACGGCGCAATTCGGCCTGCGCCAGGAATGGCAGGTCAAGAGCAACGTGACCGCCGCGGTGTTCCTCGACTACAACAGCCTGGCCGACGAGACAGGACAGCTGCGCGCGCTGGGTCTGCGCGACGACATCGGCATCGGGCTGGACTGGGTGCTCACGGCCCGCGACAGCGTCTCGCTGCAGGCGGAGTATTCGCAGTTCCACTCGCGCGAAGAGCGCAATGACCTGGGCGACGGCTACAGCGTGGAGGCCTCCTACCAGCACTCGCTGATGGTCGGCCCGACCCATCAGGTGCAGGTGCGTGGTTTTGCGAATACGCAGCAGAATTTCCTGGAAGACGACCTGCCTTCGGATATGGCCGCGCGATTGCCCGCCGGCACGGAGCTCGACGATGTCGTGCCCACCCGCTACACCTTCGTGGGCGCGGGGGTATCCTTCGCGCGCGGGATTCCGGGCGAGGAGTATCCGGTGGTCGCATCGCCGCGCTATCGCTTCGATCTCGATGCGGGGTACGTCATGCCGGATAATGATTTCGGGGTCGGCGCGAACTTCGCGATCGGTACACGAATTCTGGGCAGCGACGAGCTCAGCCTGAACATCGGGCTCGATCAGACCGGCAGCAACACCCAGGACAATTCGTATTCGGGTTCCATCAAATACCAGTATTTCCTAGGGCGCTAGCGCCCTAGCGAACCAGAGCACCGCAACGCTCATCATCGTCCAACGTAGGCAGGGAGAAACCACAGTCATGAAACGCACGACCTTCATCGCAAGCCTTTTCGCGCTTGCTCTCATCACGCTGTCCGGCTGTGCCGTCACCGACGTGCATCGCAGCCAGCAGCTCGACGCCAACGCGCGATGGGCGCTGCTGCCGATCGCCAACTATGCGGAAACGCCGCAGGCTGGTGAGCGCGCGGAAGCGATTCTGACCACGCTGCTGCACCAGCAGGGCGTCAGCCAGTTGACCGCCGCCCCGCGCACCAACAACGGTGGTCTGCCCGAGTTCGACCAGGCCGCGGCCCTCGATCAGGCGGTGACCTGGGCCCGCAATCAGGGCTATCGCTACGGCGTGACCGGCGCGGTCGAGGAATGGCAGTACAAGACCGGACTCGACGGGGAACCGGCGGTCGGCATCAGTCTCCGCGTGATCGACGTGAACACGGGGGCCACGGTGTGGAGCGCGTCCGGTTCGAAGGCGGGCTGGGGCTACGCCACGGTCAGCGGTACCGCGCAGCAGCTGATGAGCGGTCTCGTCGGCGACATGCCGCTTTGAATCGGCCTCGCGTTTAGCCGGGACAGCACGAAAGGTTGCCTATGGTCACCCAGATCGAAGATGTGAATTACCAGGTGCCGCCCATGTGGGTGCGCATACTGGAGACAGTCGTGATCACGCTGCTCGTTCCGGCAGCCGGGTGGCTGTTCAACCCGCAGGACCCGCTGTTCTACGACAGCCCGTTCTCGTGGCTGGTCGTGGGTCCGCTGCTGGCGGGTTTGCGCTACGGCTTTCTGTTCGGTTTTGCCAGTGCGTTGTTCACGGTGGCGATCATGGTGGTCGCGTCGAGCGCCGGCTGGGCGGTCACGGATCTGCCGGTGCAGTACGCCATCGGCGTGTTGCTCACCGGCATGGTCGCGGGTGAGTTCACCGACATCTGGCGTCGCCGTCTGACCCAGATGAAGATCATCAACGACTATCAGGGCACGCGTCTCGATGAGTTCGTGCGCAATTTCCACGTCCTGCGCGTGTCGCACGATCAACTCGCCGAACGTCTGGCGGCGAACCCGCACAACCTGCGTGATGTGCTGCAGGCGCTGGCCGAGCGGTTCGACGTCGTCGAAGCTGGTGACGACATTCTCACCGAACGCGCAGCCGACCTGCTGAGTTTCGTGGCCCACGAAGGCCGCGTCGAGCAGGGCGCCTTGTACATCGTTGACGAGAAGGAGCGCGTCGCGAAGGAGCCGGCCTCGTTCATCGGCGGGTATCCGTCGGATGTGGATATTGCCGATCACCCGATGGTCAAGGCCTGTTTCGAGCATCGGAGCATGATCAGCCTGCGCAGCGAAATGGAGGAGGAACTCCAGAATCGCAGCCAGTCGCTACTTGCCGTGATTCCGCTGATCGACGTGAACGACCGGATATGGGCGCTGGTCACGGTGACCGAAATGCCGTTCGTGGAGTTTCAGCGCGGCAACCTGCATCTGCTGTCGGTGCTCGGCGGCAATCTGGGCGACATCATCACCGAAGCCTACGAACGCACCCCGGCGGATTCCGAGCTCGCGCGCTTCCAGTTCGAGCAGCGTCTCAAGCGTTGGACGCAATACGCCTCGCGTTACAAGCTAAGCTCCCTGCTGATCGCCTACGAGATTCCGGGGCATATCCGGGATATCAGCGTCGAGTCCCTGTCGGATCTGGTCTATGAGCAGCTACGCGCGCTCGATTTCGCCTGGACGACCGAGGTCGGCCCGGACACGCGGGTGATCTACGTGCTCATGCCGCTGACGCCGGAGCGTGGTGCGGGCGCATACCGCGAGCGCATGACCATGCTGCTCAACGAGCGTTTCGGCGTGGATGTCGCCAACAGCGGGCTCGTATTCCACCAGCGCGCGATCGACGGCAAGCAGTCGGCGTCGAACTTGCTGGCCGGTATTCGTCGGCAGGCGGAACAGCATGCGTCTGCTTAGCCTGATCTTCATTCCGCTCGGGCTGCTGATCGAGCTGCTCGCGGCGTGGGTGTTCATTGCCGGCTGGCATGGGCCGGTCGGATTGACGACCATTCTGTTCGTGCATCTCATCGGCTGCGCGGTGCTGATCGTCGGCGTCTATCTTGCCTTGCCGCCGAACTACAAACGGCCGGTCGGAGGCGGATTCGCTTTTCTCGCGACCGCCGCAGTATTCGCGCCGCCGCTGGGCGCGCTTGGTCTCGTGCTCGGCATGTTGCCGGGACTTTACTTTGCCTACCGGGAAAAGCCCGAGGAATGGGATGCGCTCGCGATTCCGGATCTGCCATTCCAGCCGGTGACCGTGAACCCCAATGACGTGTTCATGCGTGACGGCCTGTCGTCGGTGCTCATGCATTTCGACGATCGCAACCGCCGCCAACAGGCGATTCTGGCCTGTCGCCACCTGCCGCGTCGCGATGCCGTGCCGATTCTTCGGTCCGGTCTTAGCGATTCGGCGGACGAAGTTCGGCTGCTCGCCTACGCCATGCTCAACTCGATCGAGCGTGATCTCGAAAGTCAGCTCAATGCGGTACGGGACGCGATCATGGCCAATGGGGATCGCGACGGCGAGCTGCACGAAGAGCGTGCGATGCTGTTCTGGGAGTTTTCCTATCTGCAGCTGGCCAAGGGCAGCGTCGAGGAACTCATGCTCACCAAGGCGCGCGATGCGATCGATACCGCCATCGAAGCGCAGGCGACCGCCCAGCGCTGGCTGATGCGGGCGCGTATCTGTCTCGAGCTCAAGAATTATGACGACGCCGAAAGTGCGCTCCGACACGCGGAACGGCTTGGGCTTTCGCCGGATGACGCCGCGCCGCGGTGGGCCGAACTCGCGTTCAATCGCGGTGATTTCCAGGACGTGGCGCCGGCACTGCAACGCATGAGTAAACGTGCGGCCAACAACCCGGTCATGCGGCCGGTAATGGAGTACTGGTTATGAAATGGCCGACGCTCAAACCCAATGATCCCCCGGCGGATGTGACGCTGCTGCTCGAAGGCACCTATCCGATGGTGCGCGGCGGCGTGGCGAGCTGGGTCGAGCAGATGATTCGTGGCCTGCCGCATCGCCGGTTTGCGATCGTTTTCATGGGCGGCAGCGAAGCGGCCTACGACGGCATTCTCTACGACAAGCCCGACAACGTCGTCCATCTCGAATGCCATTACCTGATGGACGCGGGGCGCGACGTCGATGAGCCGCGTCAGTTCGAGGGCAACCGCAAGGCGTTCGCGGCAAGCGACGCACTGCACCAGTATTTCAAGGATCCCGGCGCCTCGGACCCGAACCGGCAACTGTGTGAAGTCGCCCAGTTGCTCGGCAAGCGCGGCAACCTGTCACACGAGGATTTTCTGTACAGCCGACAGGCCTGGGAACAGATCGTCGACTATTACCGCAAGTACTGCACGGACCCGTCGTTCCTCGACTATTTCTGGTCGGTGCGGAATATGCATTCGCCGCTTTTCCTGCTCGCGCGTATTGCCCGCAATCTGCCGCCGAGCCGATGCCTGCATTCGATTTCGACAGGCTATGCGGGCTTTCTCGGCGCGCTCGCACGACACATGCACGATATTCCGTTCATCGTTACCGAGCACGGTATCTATACCAAGGAACGCCAGATCGATCTAACCGAAGCCGAGTGGATCAAGACCTACGACGACGTGCTCACCCACGGTTTCCGGCACGATGTCAGCTATATCCGCCGTCTGTGGATCCGTTTCTTCGACGGGATCGGGCGGCTCACCTATTCGGCAGCGAACCCGATTACGACCCTCTACGAAGGCAACCGGGAGCGCCAGATCATCGACGGCGCGCCGGCCGAATACACCCGTGTCATTCCGAACGGCATCAAGATCGGCCGCTTCGCGCCGTTGCGCGAGCAGACACGCGACAACACCGCGCCGATCATCGCGCTGATCGGGCGCGTCGCGCCGATCAAGGAGATCAAGACCTTCGTGCGCGCGATGCGTATCGTCGCGACACGCCTGCCCGGCGCGCAGGGGTGGATCGTCGGGCCCGAGTCGGAAGATCCGGAATACGCACAAGAATGTCGTGATCTCGCCGAACAGCTCGATCTCAACGGCACCGTCCAGTTCCGCGGATTCCAAAAGACCGAGGACGTCCTCTCGCAGATCCGTGTCGCGACGCTGACCTCGATCAGCGAAGCGCAACCGCTGGTCGCCCTCGAGGCGATGGCGTCCGGTATTCCGGTGGTGTGTACGGATGTGGGCTCCTGCTACGAGATCGTGCACGGGCATCCCAAGGCGCATCTGAGCACGCTGACGACGCCGCCCGATCCGGCCAATGCCGCGGGACGCATCGTGCCGATCGCGGACCCCGGCGCGACGGCGGCGGCAATCCTCGATCTGCTCACGGACCGCGAGGCGTGGATGTCCGCGCGTGACGTCGGGATTGCACGTGTCGACAGCCAGTATTCCGAGCAGCTGATGCTCGAACGTTATGAACACCTCTATACGGAAGTGACCGATGGGTCGCGACCGGTAGCCGCCGCAGGGGAATAGGGCATGGCCGGTATCGGTTTCGAACTGCGCAAGCTGCTGCGTAAGGACAGCTACTTCGGGCTGCTGCGCGCCTACGGTTATGCCGGCATCATCAGCTCCGGTCCCTGGGTGCTGTCGATTCTGGTCATCATGGCCATCGGCCTGCTTGCGCTCGGTCTGCTGCCGGATCGGTCCGACCAGATCTGGCAATTCCTGGTATCCGTGACCTATCTGGTCGCGGCGTCACTGTGTCTCTCCGGGCTAGCGCAGCTCATATTCACGCGTTTCGTGGCCGATCGTCTGTTCGAGCAGAAGCACGGCATCATCCTGCCGAACCTGCTCGGACTGCTCACCGTCATGAATTTGCTTGCCGCCGCAGTGGGCCTGACGGTTCTGCTCACACTGTTCGGCGGCACGCCGCTGTTGTACCAGGTCGAGATGTTCGTCGGTTTCGTGCTGCTCACCAACATCTGGTGCATCACGGTGTTCATCACCGGTATGAAGGCCTATCGCCAGGTGCTCTGGGCCTTTTTCATCGGCTATTCGGTCACGTTCATTCTCGGCATGGCACTGCGCCGGTACGACCTCGAAGGGTTGCTCGGCGGTTTCGTGATCGGGCAGGGCATACTCTGTTATATCCTGCTGTTTCTCGTGTTGCGGTATTACCCGGGCGACCGCATCGCCGCCTTCGACCTGCGGCGCGCGAATCTCACCTTCCGGTCGCTGATCTTTACCGGGCTGTTCTACAACCTCGGCATCTGGGCCGACAAGTTCCTGTTCTGGTACAACCCGGCGACGTCCGAACACGTTATCGGGCCGCTACGCGCATCTCCGATCTACGATTTCCCCATCTTCCTGGCATATCTGTCGATCGTGCCCGGCATGGCCGTGTTCCTGATTCGCATGGAAACCGATTTCGCCGAGCGTTACGACGCCTACTACAACGCCGTGCGCGAAGGCGATACGCTCAGCCATATCGAGCTGCGACTCGACCGCATGGTCGAGACCGTTCGCCAGGGCGTATACGACATCTTCAAGATCCAGGGCATCACGGTGGTTGCGCTGCTCCTCGTCGCGCCATCGTTGATCGACTGGCTCGGCTTTTCGCCGTACTACGTGCCGCTGTTCAATATCGACATCGTCGCCGTGGGCATCCAGGTGCTCTTCATGGCGATTCTCAATGTCCTGCTGTATCTGGATAAGCTGAAGATCGTGCTTGTGCTCTGCGTGCTCTTCTTCGTTTCGAATGTGCTGCTTACGCTACTCAGCATGTATCTCGGTGCGATCTTCTACGGCTATGGCTTTGCAGTCTCGCTGATGATCTCGTCGCTGGCCGGCCTCGCCATGCTCGACCGCGAGTTTCAGAGCCTGACGTACCAGACGTTCATGCTGCAGCGCCAAAGCTAACGTGCTTGTAGGTTGGCTTGTAGTGATCTCTTCGTGAGGCGTTCGTAATTGATGTAGCAGAAAACTCATCAGGTTACGAATGCTTGTGCGTTCTATATCGAGCAGGTGTAGCGCATATAATCAGAGGCTGTCCGTTCTTGGGCCGCCCAAAAGAAAACCGGCTTTGCTCGTAGCAAAGCCGGTTTTCGAGTCTTTAATGAATAGTAGATCAGGCTCGCTTCAAAAGCCTGATTTTGGATTTAGCTCCCCGAGCTTTCGCTGTCCATAGAATCCGCGTCGTCAGCGCCGTCCACTACCGCTTCTCCCCGCAGGGATTCGACAGTTTTATCGCCGATACCGCTTACACGTGTCAGTTCATCGAGCGAGTCGTAGGCGCCGTTTTCTTTCCGATCCTTGACGATGGCCGCCGCCTTGGCCGGTCCGATATTCGGCAAATCGGTCAGCGCTTCGGCGCTCGCCGTATTGATATTGACCGCGGCGAGTACGGTGCCGGCATACAGGAACAGTGCAACGGCGATGATAGGTAGTAGTCTTTTCATTTTATATCTCCTATTTTGCGTTAGTCGCACTAATCGGTATCGGCGATCTTCGGCAAGACTTAATGGGAAATTATTCGTCGGATAATATCGCGGAGCGTGTTCGGGCGATGCCTGGAAGGAAAATATGGCTATACGGCGACGGTCGCAGGGGTTTTTCCGCGTCTGCGCTTGGTGGCAGTGCTTTTGCGATGTGATTAAGAGGTTGCTTTTTTGGAAGAAGTATAGCCTTGCTTCAGCTGCTCTTTGCACCATCAACCTCGTGTTGATGGCGAGCCACCTTTTTCCAGCGGGCGCAAAACGTACCTTTCTGGAGGAGTCCTGAATCGCCCCGGGTTCGTCGGAGGCTCCAACTCTTGAGAGACTGGAGCCATGAAAGCAAGCAAACGTTATTCCCCGGAAGTTCGCCAGCGTGCGGTTCGGATGGTCTTCGATCATCAGGGCGAGTACGCCTCGCAGTGGGCGGCGATCGGCTCGATTGCGGGCAAGTTCGGATGCACCGGTCAGACGCTGTGTAACTGGGTACGCCAGGCCGAGCGTGATCGCGGGCTGCGCGATGGCCAGACCACAGAAGAACGTGAGCGCGTCAAAGCGCTTGAGCGCGAGAACCGCGAGTTGAAGCGCGCCAATGAGGGTAATCCTCCCAAGAATTAACGTGGGTCAAAAGCGGAATTTTCTCGTACCCTGAACCGAGGAGGTTCCCGTGAAGACATCCCGTTACAGCGACAGCCAGATCCTGGCGATCTTGAAGCAGGCCGA
>Ga0310345_10000346_pt1 | contig 76468 bp, 65 predicted proteins | sample HC15DNA20500_MG_FD_204667 | JGI IMG/M metagenome (GOLD analysis project Ga0310345, IMG submission 204667) | Marine microbial communities from station ALOHA, North Pacific Subtropical Gyre - HC15-DNA-20-500_MG | ecosystem: Environmental > Aquatic > Marine > Oceanic | place: Pacific Ocean: North...
AGCGGCACAGCACCGGTGCGCCTTGCTCATCGCTCATGGGCTCGGACCGCGGATTGCCGTTTTCGTCGGTAAACACCGCCATCAGGCGAACAGGAAAGCTCTTGGCGAGATAGTCGATCACATATTCCCGCGGGGACAGGTCGATCTCCAGAGCTTCGCGTTCCTCGTTCGATAGGTCCGCAAGTCGACGGTCGAGCATGGCTTCTGCCGTCGAGACCAGTTGCACGACCACGGCCTGCCCTTCGGCAATCGTCGTATCGATCGCGGGCAGCAGGCTTGGGAGCTTCATCGATAAAAGCAGCTGCGCGAAGAAGCGCTGCTTGGTTCCCTCGAAGATCGACAGCGCCGCGGACTTGGCACCGGAGTTGAGCGTCCCCCCGGTTTCACCGTCGACGATCCGTGTGGCTTCCAGTGCTTCGCTCAGGTTGGCGTGAATGATCGCCCAGGCCTCAGCATAGGCATCGTAGACCGCGATCTGATCCTCGGTCAGGCAATGCTCGAGAATTTCATATTCTACGCCGGCGAATGAAAGGGCCCGGGCCGTGTAGAGGCCGAGTGATTTAAGATCCCGCGCGACCAGTTCCATCGCTGCAATTCCGCCATCGCGAATGTCGGCAACGAACGCCTCGCGATTGGCAAACGCGGTCTCCGGACCCCAGAGCCCGAGGCGCGTCGCATAGGCGAGGTTGTTGACGTCGGATGCTCCGGTGGCCGAGGCGTAGAGCACCCTTGCTCGGGGCAAGAGGTTCTGCAGGCGCACCCCGGCAACGCCTTGCTCCGATCCTTTGACCTTGCCCCGCGATCCTTCCCCGCCGGCAGCATTGGCCATGGCGTGCGCTTCGTCGAACACGATCACGCCGTCGAAATCTTCACCTGCCCAGGCGAGGATCTGATCAAGCCGCGTTGCGTCGTTGCGGCCCGAGCGGAGCGTCGGATAGGTCACGAAGAGGATCCCGTCGCGCATGGCGATGGGCGTGCCCAGTTTCCAGGACGACAGGGGCTGGATGTCGATCGGGAGACCGCCAAGGGCGGCCCAGTCGCGGCGCGCGTCTTCGAGCAGCGCCTCGTTCTTCGAAATCCAGATATGGCGGCGTTCGCCGCGCACCCAGCGATCGAGAATGACGCTCGCGACCTGGCGGCCCTTACCAGCGCCGGTGCCATCCCCGAGGAAATAGCCTTGCCGGTAGACGTGACCTTCCGCCGACGCCTTGAGCGAACAGCCCTTGTCCTCCTGTTCGAATCGGCCGGGAAGGTCGCGCGCATGCGCACTCGCGGCATAGATCAGGGTCTCCGCCTGGGCAGCAGACAGAAGCCCCTTGGGAACCAGTCCATCCGGAAGATGCGGCACCGCCTCTGGCTTGGGTGCCGAGATCGAACCCATGGCAACGGACTCAACCAGCGCCGTCGGATGCTCGGCCGCGCCATGGATCACGATCCTGCTCGGTCGATAGGGCAGATAGTGGCCGACTTGGATCCCAAGCGGCGCAGGGATTTCAAGCGCCTCGTAGGTCAGAGCGCCGATGGCCATCGACGCTGCAGGCGTGATCCTCGCCGGGGCCGGAAGCAGTCTGCGCGGGCCGGCTACCAAACGGAACGGCGCACGAGCCGGGAGGATTGATTGTTCAGAGGCTACCTGACTGCTGCCTCGAGCAGGCAAGGCATTGATTAGATCGACCAGCTGGGGGAAGTCGTTCGTGCGAATAGCGACAGGCTCATTGGCGCCTTCCACCTTATCGAGAACCAGCAGCCGCGCGGTGATCCCGGTGCCGCTCTTGATGAAAGCGCGTTCGACCGCGGCATTGAGCCGCAGAGCCACTGGCCCCTTCAGCCCCACCAGAAACCTGGTGCAATCGAACCATTCAGGCATGATCGCAACCAGCCGCCCGCCCGGGGCAAGCCTGTTCCAGGCCGAGCGCAGATGCCTCCCCCCGGTGCGACCATCGTGGCCCCGCTCGATCCCATGAGAATATGGCGGGTTCATCAGCACGACGCTGGGTGCGATGGCCGGATCGAGCAATTCGTCGATGAGCTCGGCATCATGCCCGGTCACGCGGGCAGCCGGAAACAGAGCGCTCAGGCAGTCGCGGCGCAGCGGCGAGATTTCGTTCAAGGCAAGGCGTGTGCCGGCCTTGGAGGCCCAGACCGCGAGCATCCCTGTTCCGGCCGACGGTTCTAGCACGAGCTCGTCTGCGACGAGCGCGCAAGCCCGGGCAGCAAGCCAGGCAAGGCGGGGCGGCGTTGCAAACTGCTGCCATTCGATCTGCTCTTCACTGCGATTGGTCTGGGTCGAAATTCGGGCCTCGAGGGAACAGAAGAACCGGTCTGCTTCCTCGATCCGGGCCGAGAGTCGGATCGGATCCGATGCTTGCAGGTATTGAACTTGCGCAAGTTCGATCGCGGCGTGAGCATCGCGAACTGACCATCGCCCCAGAGCATCGCTCCCTCCAAAGTGCGCAGTCATGATGCGGCTGATGTCGCTGCGTGAGAGCGTGCGGCCTGCCGCCAACTCAGAAGCCATGGTCTGGGCCGCCATCGCAACAACGGGCGGTGATGGTTCATCGAAGTCAAAGGCAAGAGACGAATTGGACATGGGAACCTCCTGACGAGGTCCTGCGGCTGGCAGGCCTCAATCAGCCAAAGGCCCCCTCCCCTCTGCCCAACGGATCAGATTTACGGGCAAGCCGGGACTTCAATTCATCGTTCCAGTCAAAACCGGGCGAGGCTGGTGCTTGTGAGTGGATGACACGATTAGGCGCAGCATATGCCCTCAGCGCTCGCTCCTCTGCGAGAGCGCCCCCGGCGTCATTGTCGATGAACAGATAGAGCTCACGCACGCTTTCCGGGATCGCAACAAGGCCGAAGCGCTCGTTCCCGAGTGTTGCCCAGCATGGGACCCCGAAGAGCTGCATTGCTGACAGGGCGCTCTCGATACCTTCGGCAAGGCCCAGGCGCCCCTGCTTTGCAGGCGCAAGCCTGACGGCACCGCAGCCGAGGCTGCCAAGTGCACGCTTGGGCCGCTCAAAGCGTGCCAACTTGCTGCCTCCGATGTCGAGAAAAGTCCTGTGTACTGCGATGATTCCAATGTCGGTTGTGACTGCGGCCAGCATCGCGGGGAGAAATTGGGCGGCGCCGCGCGGCCCGAGCGGCGTGCGCGCCAGGTAACGGAGTTGATCGGCTGCGGGCAGAAGACCGCGCTGCGCAAGGTATCGTGCGACAGGGCTGTCGGAGATCGCCGTAGCCGATTGCCACAAGCGCCGTGCATTGGGGCTGAAATCGCCATGACTTTGCCGCTCGATGCTCCTGGCGTCTGCGCCGTTGAAAAGGTCGCGGCTGCGAACGCCCTGGCGATCCAGTGCCGCAATGACATCCTCATTCGGACATCCCGCGAAGCAATGAAACAGGATGGCTTTGCGCCCCAGGGTTACACTCAGCGATGGAGTACGATCGTCGTGAGCGGGGCAGCAGCACATGCCTTTGCCCCTACGCCATGTACCCTGAAGGCTTTCGACGATGGTGCGGGCGCGGCGTTCGAGTTGATGAGCATTGTTTAACGGGGGCATCGTCCTACTCCGGTTGCGGTGCCCGCCCCGTGCAGCCTCCGCTCTGCAACAGCGCCAAACCATTTTCCTACGTCATATGTTCTTTATATGTTCTCACTCGATTCGGCTATACAAGGATCGAGAAATGACAATGAAAGCTATCTTGATCGCAGGCATCGCGATCACCTCTGCTATCCCCGCCAGAGCCCAGGATTTGCCTGCGCCAGCCACAATCGAAGTGCCCGCCAGCCACACCGAAGGGTTTCGGATTGCTGAAACATCGAACGGCTTCCAGCTGGTCGAACATGGGCTCTGGCGATCTGCCCAAGACGACCCGGCACTTGTTATGACTGGGCCGCAAAATGCTCGGGTCAACCTGCCCTACAGATACGAGCCAAAGGCCCAACCTGGCCCATCCGGCTTCAGGCGAGCAAGCTACCTGCCCCACATCTATGCGGCGGAAGCGAAGTATTCACTGCCCGCAGGCCTGCTCGATGCACTCGTTTGGACGGAATCTCGCTACAACCCTTTGGCCGTCAGTCCGGCAGGCGCCGCGGGGCTTGGGCAGCTGATGCCCGCAACGGCAAAGGACCTCGGGGTCTTCAATCGCTTCGATCCAATGGCTAACATTTTCGGCACTGCGCGGTATCTGCGGCAGATGCTCGACAAGTTCGGCGTGGTTCACCTCGCGGTGGCTGCCTACAATGCTGGTCCAGGGGCGGTCGAACGCGCAGGCGGCATTCCCCGCAATGGCGAGACGCCTGGATATGTCCGCGAAGTCCTTCGCCATTGGCGCTTCTAGAGATCGGCTCGAAATGGCTGGAGCAAGGTCCATAGTCCTGCGTTTTCTGGCTGGGTGTTTTTTTAGCGGATTCAATCCCCTCTGAGATTAACCGTCTTTGGCCTCGGCTGGGTACTTGGCTGCGATCTGCATTACCTCCTTACCCCACAACGCCAGCGCCTCGCGTTTCTCGTTGGTATACTGGTGACGGTGATAGACCCCAGCGACGCCAGCCATAGCTGATCCTGACTGGTGATTGAGGACCGCCTCAGAAACGACCAAGGGTATGCCAAGACGCTGGAGACCGGTTGCCACCGTCCGTCGAATATCATGCATTGTGAAGTGACCGGCCTCATAACCGAGCTTCTCGTCCACGCTTGCCCTGATCCGCTTCCACGCCTTCGATAGTCCGCTGACGCTGTTCGTATTGGTGACCTTCGATGCTAACAGGATCTGGGATTGCTTGTGGGCCTCGTCGGGGTCGATGCCAGCCGCCATGAATATCTCGGTGATGACTGCCAGGGCTTGCGCGGATAGCGGCACCACATTCGCCTTGCCGTTTTTCGCTCGGTCGCCCGGAACTGTCCAGACTTTCGCCTTGAAATCAAACTCGTCGCACGCTGCATCGAGCACCTCGCCCCGGCGCTGAGCCGTAAGGACAAGCATCTGCACAAGATGACCGAATGGATAGCCATCCTCGACGGCAGACTGCCATAGTGCCGCTAGCTCGCGGTCGCTCAGTACACGATCTCGAGGTTCATTCCGCTTCGGGCGCCACGCATCCCGGCAGGGGTTGGCTGGCATATGCTCGAGTCTGGTGAGCGCCCACGTGTAGAAGGTCGAAAGATGGCGATACACGATGCGCGCCATCGTCAGGGTTTCCTTGCCCCGCTCGAACGCAATCTTCTCAACGAAGCGGCTCACGTCACTTCGGGTAATGGAGTCCGCGAGCCGGTCTCCAATCTCCGGCTCAATGTACTTTCGGAAGACCCGATCGAACTCCCTCGCGCTCCGTTTTTTGCCCTCGATCTGCTGAGCAAGGTACGTCTCGTAGAGCTCCGCGACTGTCCCGACGCCTTTTGATCCCTTCCTTTTTGCGCCCGCTTTTCTGGCGATGCTCTTGCCCTGCTCGACATCAACAAGCAGATCGCGCGCCTTCTTGCGGGCGTGGGCCAGGGTGAAACCCGGACCATGGCGTCCGATCGTCACATTCAACCACTTGCCCTGAACCCGCTTGCGCAGAATGTACGTCTTGATACCACTGGCACCCATGCGGAGCCTAAGGCCGGGGACGATACCATCGGCGAGCTCAATCTGACCCGCAGCCGGCGCCTTCAGTCCTGCGATCTTAGCGTCCGTCAAACCTACTTTGTTCGCCATATATACCCGCTACCTTAGGTAGCTTTTTGTAGTGGATACTGGCGAACATTTCAAGAACAATGCGGACTCTGAATCGCAGAATTCCGCCATTTTCGGACACATGCGGACATGCTAGGACCCTCTGATCATGGCTCTTAATCAGCGGGTCCTAGGTTCGAGCCCTAGTGCGTCCACCAAAATCACCGGCACGGTCAATCTGCTTCGCGGCCGCTCGAGAGTTTAACCACCCCCCGGATATTGCCATCGGCAGATTATTCGGGCTGGATTGGTCCCCTGGAGCTTCAGGGGATTGAGTCGGTCATGCAACAGGCGTCGAATGCTGCGGTTGTTGCCGTGCCACGGATCAATCCGATCGCCGATCGCTGTGACTGGGAAAGAATGCGGGCCGACGTGCTGTCGGACCCGGGGGCGTTCCACGGTGATATCGCGGCACAAGCGATGCACTGGTTCGTCGCCGGTGTCGGCGTTGCAGGCGCATGGCTGGCAAAGGACAGCGACGGCCGTTGGTCGGGCTGGGACGCGCGCAGCGGCGAGCCGGTGGCGCCCGATCTTCCGGCGGACTTTACGCCTTGGACGACCGCGTTCGACGGATCGTCGCCGCCGCACTGGCGCTGGTTCGTCGGCGGGCGGACCAACGCCTGTTTCAGCGAAGTCGATCGCCATGTGCTGAGCGGGCACGGCGACGAGACCGCCTTGATCTTCGAAGGCGATCGTTGGGACATGTCCGCCAACGGCGGCAATGGCGCGCCGGTCGATTGCTTCGCCGTCTCGCGCAAGCAACTGCTGCTCGAAACTGCAAAATGTGCGCTGGCGCTGCAGGCACTCGGCCTGAAGGCGGGCGACCGCATCGCGCTCAACATGCCGAGCATCGTGCCGCAAATCTATTGGACCGAAGCAGCCAAGCGGTTGGGGATCGTCTATACAGCGGTGTTTGGCGGCTTCAGCGACAAGACGCTGTCCGACCGGATCTGCGACGCCGGCGCGCGGGTCATCGTCACCTCTGACGGCAGCTATCGCAACGCGCAGGTGGCGGCGTTCAAGAACGCCTATACCGACCCGGCACTCGACAATTATGTGCCGGTCGCCACCGCGCTTTCAATCCTCGCCCGGACCGATCTCGGCCTGCCCGAAGCGGACGCCGCGACGATCCTCGACACCGTCAGACAGACGCTGGCGGGCGAAGTGTCGGTCGAACGATCGGACGTGATGCGCGGTGTCGGCCGCGCGCTGATCACGCTAGGCAGCGAAGGACGGATCAGTCCTTCGGACGCCGCGCGGATCCGCATCGCCATAGCCTCCAGCCTGGTGACGCTGCCGCCGCGCGTCGATACCGTCATCGTCGTGCGCCACACCGCGCAGCCCGACATGATCTGGCGCGAGGAACGCGACCGCTGGAGCCATGAGCTGACCGATGCCGCGCTCGAGACGCTGTTGGCCCGCGCGCGCGAGGCCGGTTTCGCGGTCACGACGCAGGCAGACTTGCTGGCCCTGCCCGACCGTGATTTCGTGTCCGCGATCTGGGCTTCGTCCAGGCCGCTGCCGGTCGATGCCGAGTTCCCGATGTTCTTCATCTATACCTCCGGATCGACCGGGAAGCCCAAGGGAATCGTCCACGTCCACGGCTATGCCGCCGGGGTCGCGCACACCATGAAGGTGGCCTTCGATGCCCGCCCTGGCGACACGTTGTTCGTCGTCGCCGATCCGGGCTGGATCACCGGACAGAGCTATCTGATCTGCGCGCCGCTGATGAGCCGGGTGACGAGCCTGGTATCGGAAGGATCGCCGGTCTTTCCCCATGCGGGGCGCTTCGCGTCGATGATCGAGCGGCACCACGTCACGATCTTCAAGGCGGGGGTGACGTTCCTGAAATCGGTGATGTCCGACCCGTCGAACCTGGCCGAGCTCCAGCGTTATGACATGGGGCAGTTGCGCGTCGCAACCTTCTGTGCCGAGCCGACATCGCCGTCGGTGCAGGCATTCGGCATGCAGCATGTGACGCCGCAATACATCAACAGCTACTGGGCGACCGAGCATGGCGGCATTGCCTGGACGCATTTCTATGGCAACCAGGATTTCGCGCTGAAGCCCGATGCCCATGCCTATCCGCTACCGTGGATCGTCGGCGATGTCTGGGTTGAGGATGCCGACGGACCGGGCCATGCGACGCCGTTTGTACGCGACGGTGACGATGGCGTGCCATGGCGGCGGGCGGAACTCGGTGAAAAGGGCGAGATCGTCATTGCCGCCCCCTACCCTTATCTCGCGCGCACGATCTGGGGCGACGTCGGCAATTTCCGGGTTGAGGACGGCAGCGTCGAGGCAGCCTGGCGTGGCGACACCGCGCGCTGGATCGACGGCTACTGGAAACGCTGGCGGGGCGTATGGGCCTACACCCAGGGCGACTTCGCGATCGCGCATGACGATGGCTCTTTCTCGCTCCACGGCCGCAGCGACGATGTGATCAACGTGTCGGGCCACCGCATGGGTACCGAGGAGATCGAAGGCGCCGTGCTCCGCGACAAGGCGCTCGACCCAGATTCACCGGTCGGCAATGTCCTCGTCGTCGGCGCGCCGCATCGCGAGAAGGGGCTGACACCGCTTGCCTTTGTCGTGCCGGTCGCGGGCCGCAAGCTGACGATCGACGACAAGCGCCGTCTGTCCGAACTCGTGCGCAGCGAAAAGGGCGCGGTTGCCGTCCCGGCCGATTTCATCATGGTATCGCAGTTCCCCGAAACCCGCAGCGGCAAGTACATGCGCCGAATGGTCCGGGCGCTGGTCGAGGGCGGTGACGTCGGCGACGTGACGACGTTGCGCAATCCCGAAGCGCTGGTCGAGATCAAGACCGCGATCGACGACTGGCAGCGCAAACAGCGGATGAGCGAGGAACAGTCGCTGTTCGAACGCAACCGCTATTTCCTGGTGCAATATAATCAGGTCGCGCCGGGCAAGCGCGTCGCGACGGTGACGGTGACCAATCCGCCGGTCAACGCCCTCAACGAACGCGCGATCGACGAGCTGGTGGTCGTGGTCGACCAGCTCGCCCGCAAGGACGATGTCGTCGCCGTGGTCTTCACCGGAGAGGGCACCGCGTCGTTCGTGGCGGGCGCCGACATCCGCCAGATGCTCGAGGAAATACATACGATCGACGAAGCGATGGTGTTGCCCAACAACGCCCAGCTCGCGTTCCGCCGGATCGAGACAATGGGCAAGCCGTGCATCGCCGCCGTGCAGGGCGTGGCGCTCGGCGGCGGGATGGAATTCGCTTTGGCGTGCCACTACCGCATCGCCGAGCCGACCGCGCGGTTCGGCCAACCCGAAATCCGGCTGCGGCTACTGCCCGGCTATGGCGGGACGCAGCGGCTGCCGCGGCTGCTGGCCGACCGGCATGGCGCGACCGGCGTCCGCGATGCGCTTGACCTGATTCTGGGCGGGCGCAGCATCGACGCCGCTGCCGCTCAGGCAATTGGGCTGGTCGAGGCCGTGGTTGACGGCGCCGAGGATGCGCTGAGCGCGGCGCATGCCGCCGTCCGGGCTTTCGTGAAGGATGGCCTGGCGAGCCCCCTCGGCACCGCCTATGCAGCGCGACAGGCCGCCATCAGGGATTGGGAGGCTCCCTCACCCATCGATGTCGAGGCGGTGCTCGAGGATGATTTCCTGAAGCGCATCCGTCGCCAGCTCGATTGGGCCGGACGCGGCAAGGCCGGTGCGCGAGCACTGGAAGCGGTACGGACGGGGCTCGAAGAGGGCATCAGCGTGGGTCTGGCGCGCGAGGCGGCATTGTTTGCCGAAGCGATCATCGATCCCGACGGCGGCAAGACCGGCATCCGGCAATTCATGGACAAGGTCAGCCCGCCACTGCCGGTCCGCCGCGATGGCGTCTGGCTCGACGATGAGCATGAACCGCGCGGCAAGGCGCTGATTGAAGCCGGTGAACTGCTCCCCGTCGGCGCGCCCTTCTATCCGGGCGTCACGCCGATTCCGCCCTGGCAATATGCGTTCGGGATTGCCCGCGATGCCGAAACCGGGACGCCGCGCTTCGGCCCGCCCGCCAGCCATGAACGCGAGCTGATCGTGAAGGTGCCCGAACCCGCGCCCAACGAAGCGCTGCTCTACATGCTGACCAGCGAAGTCAACTTCAACGACATCTGGGCGCTGACGGGCATCCCCGTCTCGCCGTTCGATGCGCATGAGGAAGACGTCCAGATCACCGGATCGGGCGGCATCGCGCTGGTCGCGGCGCTGGGCAGCGAGACGCGCGCCGAGGGTCGCGTGAAGGTCGGCGATCTCGTGACGGTCTATTCGGGTACCAACGATTTGCTCTCCCCGCAGGTCGGCAACGATCCGATGTACGCTGATTTTGCAATCCAGGGCTATGAGACCGAAACCGGCAGTCATGCGCAGTTTCTGACGGTGCAGGCACCGCAGATGCACGCCATTCCCCCCGACCTGACGCTGGAGCAGGCGGGCAGCTACGTGCTCAACCTCGGCACGATTTCGCGCTGCCTGTTCACGACCTTGCAGATCGCGCCAGGGCGAACGCTGTTCGTTGAAGGCGCAGCGACCGGCACCGGCCTTGATGCGTTGCGCAGCTCGGTGCGGACGGGCTTGCAGGTCACGGGTCTCGTCTCGTCGCCCGAGCGCGCCGTTTTCATCAGGGATCAGCAGGGCGCGGTCGGGGCGATCGACCGCAAGGATCCGCGCTTCGCCGACCTCTACACAACGGTGCCCGAAGATGCCGATGCGGCGCGGGCATGGGAAGCCGCTGGCGCGCCGCTGATCGCTGAATATCAGGCCCTCAACGGCGGCAGGCTCGCCGACTATGTCGTCAGCCATGCCGGCGAGACCGCGTTCCCGCGCAGTTTCCAGCTGCTGGCCGATGGCGGTGCGCTGGCCTTTTACGGTGCGTCGTCAGGCTATCACTTCAGCTTCATGGGCAAGCCCGGTGCGGCGTCGCCCGAAGAAATGCTGCGCCGGGCCGCTTTGCGCGGCGGCGAGGCGGTGCTGATCTATTACGGCCCGCGCTCGACCGCGCTGCTCGACGAGACCGGGCTGGAGATGATCGAGGCCGCGCGGCGCTTCAACGCGCGCAGCGTGATTGCGACCACCACCGACGGCCAGCGCGAATTCCTGCAATCGCTGGGCCTCGAGGATGCGATCGAGGGAATCGTCAGCCTCGAGGCGATCCGCCGCCGCGAAGGCGCCAATTTCCTGTGGCCCGACACGATGCCGCGTCTGCCCGATGCCAAGGCCGATATCGAAGTCTTTAAGGCCGCGGTGCGCGATTATCAGGACCGGGTCATGAAGCCGTTTGGCTCCGCGATCGGCAAGATCCTGCGATCGCCCGACAATCCGCGCGGTAGCCCGGACCTGATCATCGAACGCGCGGCGCAGGATACGCTCGGCGTATCGACCTCGCTGGTGAAGCCGTTCACAGGAAGGGTGATTTTTGCAGAAGACCTTGCCGGCCGACGCTTCACATTCTACGCGCCGCAAGTTTGGACGCGGCAGCGCAGGATCCTGATGCCCACCGCATCGATCCTTGGCACGCATTTGTGCAACGCGTACGAAGTGGCGCGCATGAACGACATGATCGCGGCGGGCCTGCTCGAGGTCACCGAACCCCAGGTGGTTCCCTGGCATGGGCTGCCCGAGGCGCACCAGGCGATGTGGGACAACCGCCATTCGGGCGCGACCTATGTTGTCAACCACGCGCTGCCCGAACTCGGCTTGCGCAGCCGCGATGCCCTGCTCGAAGCGTGGGCAGCGGCCAGTTGAGCGGCAGGCCCGCCGAAACGAAGGGGCATCAAGGCGGTACGCCCGATCGCCGTTGCGCTTTTGCGCGCGGGTGCGATATGATCGGCGCCGCCCTCCCCAGGCATTGCAATCATCGTTTGCGGACTGCGTCGATCCGCTGACCGTTACCTGGAGAGAGTTATGGCCAAAGCAACGACCGCCCCCGACCGCTCGCTTGCCGGCAGCGGCAGGCTTGCAGGCAAGATTGCGGTGGTGACGGGGGCAGCGGGCAACCTCGGCGGCCACATCGTGCGCCATTATCTGGCCGAAGGCGCGACGGTGGTGATGACGGGGCGGACACCTGCGCGCACCGATGCCGCCGCCGAAGCGATCCGCGCCGAGACGGGGGTCGATGCGTCACGGCTCGCGACGGTAGCGCTCGACGGTGGCGATCCGACGTCGGTACGCGCGGGCATCGCCGAGGTCGTCAAACGCTTCGGGCGGATCGATATCCTGGTCAACAATGCCGGGTCGGCAGGCCCCAAGCAGCCGATCGAGCAACTGCCGCTCGATGCCGCCGAACTCGCGGCGCTGCAAAAGGCCGGATCGGCCGACAATGAAACCGTCCGCGATGCCCTGCGCAACATCTTCGGCGTTGCCTGGAACGTGTCGCGGGCGGCGGCGACGGCGATGACGGAAGGCGGTTCGATCATCAACGTCTCGACGATCTTCTCGCGCACGCCCTATTACGCCCGCGCCGCCTATGTCGTGCCGAAGGCGGCGATGAACGCCTTTTCACGCGAGTTATCGCTCGAACTCGGGCCCCGCGGCATTCGCGTGAACCTGGTTTTTCCGGGTCCGATCGAAAGCGAACGCATTCGCAGTGTTTTCGCGACGATGGACAAAATGCGCGGCGACGATGCCGGCACGACTGCCAACCAGTTTTTCGACATGATGTCGCTGGAAAGGTCGACCGGCGGTAATGCCAAGGCCAAGACCTTTCCGACCCCGACCGACATTGCCACGACGTGCGTCTTCCTTGGAAGTGACGAATCCGCCGCCTATAACGGCCATGACTTTGAAGTGACGCACGGCATGACCGTGCGCAAGGAAGAACGCGCAACCTATCTGTCGCGCCCCACAAGCCGGTCGATGGACGGCGCGGGACTGGCGGTGCTGATCGCGGCCGGCGATGGCTGGGAACAGGCGCTGGAGATGGCCAATATCCAGATCGCGCGCGGCGCGCGGGTGCTGCTGGGCCTGACACGGCAGGCCGACGTGGCCATTGCGCAGGCGCGGGCCAAGGCCGAGGGCGCTGACGACCGGCTGACGATCATCCGCTTCAACCGCAGCGAGCCAGCGGCGATGGAAGCGGCGCTCGAATCCTACACCACCGAGAACGCGCCGATCACCGGCGCGATATTCATGCCGGTTCTGGGGCCGGGCGAGCTCGTTGGCGACCTCGTCGATGCGACCGACGAGGATGTCGAACGCTTCATGGACGTCGAGCTGGCGGGCAGCATCGCGCTGGCGCGCGCCATGAGCCGTTATTGGAAGCGGCACGACAGCCTGTTGCAGGAACCGCGCTTCGTGTTCCTGACCAACCCGAGCGACGGCAAGGGCGATGTCTATGCGCAGATGCTGCGCGCGGCGACGGAGCAGCTGATCCGCATCTGGCGCGACGAATCCGAGATCGACGTGAGCCATGGCCGCAGGCGGCAGGCCGAATGGGGCAATCAGATCGTCAGGTTCGGCAATGCGGAAGGCGAAAACACGCGCTTCACCGCGGGGCATGCCGCGCGCATCCTGCTGAAGGAAAGCAAGATCCGCGAAATCACGCTCTATGTTCCCGCCAACATCGGCGAGGCGACCGGGTCGCGCAAGGCAATGCCCGGGTTCAGCGAGAACATCACCGGGCTGCATCTGGGCAAGGTCGCGCTGATCACGGGCGGATCGGCCGGCATCGGCGGCCAGGTCGCGCGGCTGCTGGCGCTGGCGGGCGCGAAGGTGATGATGGTGGCACGCCGCGACAGCGAGCTCGCCGTTGCCCGCGCACGGATCGTGTCCGAGCTCGAGGACATCGGCTTTGCCGGGGTCGAGCGCCGCGTGCAGACGCTCGCCAACGTCGATGTCAGCAATTTCGACTCGTTGAAGGGCGCGGTCGATGCGACGCTGAAGGCGTTCGGCCGGATCGATTATCTGATCAACAACGCCGGTGTCGCGGGCGCCGAGGACATGGTGGTCGACATGAGTGTCGACGCCTGGAACTACACGCTCGACGCCAATCTGGTGTCCAACTATTTCCTGATGCACCACGTCGTGCCGCTGATGAAGGCGCAGGGGTCGGGCTATGTGCTCAATGTCTCGTCTTATTTCGGCGGCGAGAAATATCTCGCGGTCGCCTATCCCAACCGTGCCGACTATGCGGTGTCGAAATCGGGTCAGCGCGCGATGGTCGAATCGATGTCGCGCTATCTGGGACCCGAGGTACAGTTCAACGCGATCGCGCCTGGTCCGGTCGATGGCGACCGGCTCGCCGGAACCGGCGGCAAGCCCGGGCTGTTCGAACGGCGTGGCAAGCTGATCCTCGAAAACAAGCGGCTGAACGCCGTTCACGCCGCGTCGGTGAAGGCGCTGCGGCGCGGCGTGCGGGTCGAGGCCCTGCTCAATCGCCTCGCCCGCAACGACACGGTGCGGATGTCGCACGACACCAATAATCCGCGCGAGATTCGCGATCTGGCGCTCGCCTGTGCGCGCGAAGGCGACGGGGTGTGCAGCTGGGATCAGTATCTGTTGACCCCGGCGATCGCCGCGGCGCTCGTTTCGCGGCTGCGTCAGGGCGGCTATTTCCTCGATGCGCCCGGCTGGGCTGACCGCCCCGACACGCCGGAGGCGAACAGCAGCTGGCTGCTCCGCACACCGCCCGAAAATGTACCGTTCCTGCCCGCCGACAAGATCGCCGTGGAGGCGAAAAAGGTCGGCAGCGGGGTACTGTCGAAGCTTCACCTCGGCAAGATGCCGACCGAAACGGACGTGGCGCAGGCCACGGTGTTCTTTCTCGCCGACCGTGCGGTGAGCGGCGAAACCTTCATGCCGTCGGGCGGCCTGTCGGTCGAACGCTCGACCACCGAGCGCGAATTGTTCGGCAGCCCCAAGCAGGAACGGCTCGATCAGATGCGCGGCAAGACGGTGTGGATCGTCGGCGAGCATCTGGTCGATTACATTGCCGAGACCGCACGCAGCTTCATCAACGAATGCCAGGTTGCGCGCGTCGTGCTGATCACGAGGACGCAGGCTGGGTTCGACGCGTTAAAGGGCGCGCTAGTCGATGTACCCTCGAGCGCCCTGCAGTCGATCGTCTGCGGCGAAACGATCGAGGCGGCGATGGACGCGGCCATGGCCGAATGGGGCCGGCCGACGACGCTGCTCTCGACTCCCTTCGAGGCACTGCCCCAGAAACTGTTCGAGACCGACGATCCGCTGAGTCCGGAGGCATTCCGCTCGCTGGTGGCGAACAATCTGACCAATCATTTCCGTGTCGCGCGCAAGGCATCGCTTTACGACGGATGCCAGCTGGTGCTCGCGTCGCCCGATGTCGCGATGGGCGATACCAGCCCGGCCTTTGCGCTCGCCAATTTCATCAAGACGACGCTGCACGCCTTTACGGCAACGCTGGCCGTCGAGAACGAGCGACTGGTGCATGATGTGCCCGTCAACCAGGTCAACCTGACACGGCGCGTGCAATCCGAAGAACCGCGCGACCTCGATGAGCATCTCGAAGAAGTGAAGCGCTTCGCGCGCGCGGTGCTCCTGCTGGGCGCCCCTCTGCCCGATGCTGAGGATTCGCGTTACCGCGCGCGGATCTATCGCGGCATGTCGATGACCGTGTGATGCAGTATCTGCCGTTCGAAAAGCCGATCGAAGTGCTCGCCGCCAGAGCGGCGGCACTCCGCGCGGCGGGCGGCAATCAAGATGAGGCCGCGATGCTCGACGAACGGGCCGCGCGCCAGCTGGTCGATCTTTATGCGCGGCTGACGCCGTGGCAGCGAACGCTCGTTGCCCGGCATCCCGACCGGCCGCATCTACGGCATTTCACCGCCGGCCTGTTCGAGGAATTCCTGCCCCTTGCCGGCGATCGTGCCTTTGGCGACGATCCGGCGATCATCGGCGGCTTTGCGCGTTTCGCGGGGCGGCGTGTGATGTTGATCGGCCATGCCAAGGGAGAGGACACCGCCTCGCGCCTGCACCACAATTTCGGCATGGCCCGGCCCGAGGGGTATCGCAAGGCGGTCCGGCTGATGGACTTGGCCGACCGGTTCGGCCTGCCGGTCATAACGCTCGTCGACACCCCGGGGGCGTTTCCCGGAATCGATGCCGAGGCCCGTGGGCAAGCCGAGGCGATCGCGCGGACGACCGAGAAATGCCTGTCGCTCGGTGTACCGCTGATCGCGGTCATCGTCGGCGAAGGAGGCTCGGGCGGCGCGGTGGCGCTTGCAGCTGCAAACCGCGTCCTGATGCTCGAACACGCCGTTTATTCGGTGATTTCGCCCGAAGGTTGCGCGTCGATCCTGTGGCGCGGCGCCGATCGCGCACCCGATGCCGCCGAAGCGATGAAGGTCACCGCTGCGGATTTGCTGCGGCTGGGGGTTATCCACCGCATTGTCTATGAGCCCAAGGGCGGCGCGCACCGCGATCATGGCGAAGCGATCAAGCGCCTGTCGCTGGCCCTTAACGCCGAACTGGACGCCTTGACGACGCTGACGCCAGAGGAGCTTCGGTCTGAGCGGCGAAACTACTTTCTTCGCCTCGGCCGCAGCTAGCGCCGATGGCGCATGACCGAGGCGACGACCGGCCCAGGTTGGGGGACCGACCTCCGGGCCGCTCCTATAAGCGAAGCAGCACTGTAACGCTCCGGCATTAGCGGCGGTGCTTGGAGTAATTGCGGTGGGGCAATCGATGGAAACGCGTTTTGGCCGGGCAATGACGCGGGCGCATCCCGCCGTCTTCACGCTGGTTGCGGGCATGGCTGGGTTCTGTGCCTATTCGGCGATGTATTCGTTCCGCAAACCCTTCACCGCGGCGACGTATGAGCAGATCGCTGGCTGGCCGTTCGTGCTCGATTACAAGATCGCGCTGATCCTGGCGCAGGTCGCTGGCTATGCGCTGTCGAAGTTTATCGGCGTCAAGGTGATTTCGGAGATCGATCCGCGTCGCCGCGCCACCGCGATCCTTGCGCTGATCGGCCTGTCGTGGCTGGCGCTGATCGGGTTCGCGCTGATTCCGGCGCCGTGGAACGTCGCGATGCTGTTCCTGAACGGTGTTCCGCTGGGCATGATCTGGGGGCTGGTGTTCGGTTTCATGGAGGGGCGGCGCGTGTCCGAAGTGCTCGCGTCGATGCTGTGCGCCAGCTTCATCGTGTCGTCGGGCGTCGTCAAATCGGTCGGGACCTGGCTGATGCAGAGTATCCATGTCGACCGCTTCTGGATGCCTGCGGCGACCGGGGCGCTGTTCCTCCCGCTACTACTCGGTTCGGTTTGGGTGCTGCGCCGCCTGCCCCCGCCCACCCCCGCCGACGAAGCCGCGCGTGTCCGCCGTGCCCCGATGACGGCGTCCGAACGTGCGCGTTTTCTCGCAGCATTTGCGCCCGGCATTGCCGCCACCGTCGTCGCCTATGTTCTGCTGACGGCCTTTCGCGACTTCCGCGACAATTTCGCACCGGAGATATGGACAGCGCTCGGCTATGGCGGTCAGGCGGCCGTTTTCTCGTTGAGCGAGCTGCCGGTTGGGCTTGTCGCGCTTGCCGGACTGGCGCTCGTCATCGTCATCCGCAACAACCGGCATGCCCTTGCGGTTATCCACGCGATGATGGCCGGCGGATATGCCGTGGTCGGGCTGTCGACGTTGGCCTTTCAGGCGCATCTGATTGCGCCGCTGCCGTGGATGATCCTCGTCGGGTCGGGCCTTTATCTGGCCTATAACCCGGTCAACGCCGTGCTGTTCGACCGGCTGATCGCCGCCAGCGGTCGCGTGGCGAATGCCGGCTTCCTGATGTATGTCGCCGACTCGTTCGGCTATTTGGGCAGCGTCGCGCTGCTGTTGTGGCGCAATTTCGGGCAGGCATCGCTCGACTGGCTGCAGTTTTTCATCGTGGCGGCTTATGCGACCAGCATCATCGGGACCGTGCTGACCGTCTTCGCAGGAGTTTACCTCTACCGGCGCACCGCAGCCGTTGCGCCGTTGAAGGTTGCTGCGCCTGCGCAGACTTGAACCGGACCGGAAAGGACCGATCGATGACTGATTCGCCCACCATTATCGCGCTGATCGCCGAAATTTTTGAGCGGCGTGGCGCCGAAGCCTATCTCGGCGAGGCGGTGACCCTGTCAGAGCATATGCTCCAGACGGCAACCCTTGCCGAGGCAGATGGAGCATCCGACGCCCTGATCGCGGCAGCGCTGCTGCACGACATCGGTCATTTGACCAGCGAGTTCGGTACTTACACACCCGATGACATTGTCGACCGCCATCACGACAGCGCCGGAGCGCGCGTCCTCTCCCAAGCCTTTCCGCCTGCAGTCAGCGAGCCCGTTCGCCTTCACGTTGCCGCCAAACGCTATCTGTGCGCTGTCGAACCCGGATATTGTGCGAGCTTGTCTGAAGCGTCGCGGCATAGCCTCGCGCTGCAAGGCGGGCCGATGGACGCCAATGCCATTGCGAGCTTTCGACGCCAATCGTTCTTCGAGGCTGCGGTGCAAATCCGCCGCTGGGACGATCGCGGCAAAGTCGCCGACCTGACCCCCGCGACTTTTGATCATTTTCGTCCCCTGCTCGAACGGCTCGCAGTCCATCGCCCTGCGCGCGCGCCGCATTAAAAGTTTCCAACCGGCCCTGCTGCAAGAATTAAGAATGCAAATATAAACTACTGTATTGGTTTAAGTTTTGTAACATTTGATATTTCATACATTCGTATTGCTGTACAATGACAAATAAAAGTCATCGTAAAATCAATCTTGTGGACTATGTATACAATGTTACTCTTTGGTTACTTTCGGATACGTAGTGGAATTGACGCATTCGAAATCTAGACGCCCTGCGAATAGTTCAGGGGGGCTTCAATGATTACCAAAAAGTACAAATATTTCCGTTCGTTGGTACTCGCAGGTGCTGCCGGACTCGCGCTGACACCGGTAGCGGCGCACGCGCAGATCACGGCGCCGAAGCCTGCCGACGACCAAAAACCCGGCGACGATCAGACTGACGGCGGTCTGACGGAAGTTGTCGTCACCGCGCAGAAGCGTTCGGAAAATAATCAGACCACGCCGATTGCGATTTCGGTGCTCGGCGCCACTGCCATTGCCGATCGCCACGTACAGTCGCTGCTCGACCTCGGCGATGGCGCGATCCCCTCGCTCCGCATCGCACCGTTCTTCTCGCGTCCAGGCGCACTGATCGTCAACGTGCGCGGCATCGGCGTACTTGCGGACAGCAACCAGCCGGCGCGTGACCAGGGCGTCGGTGTCTACGTCAACGGCGTTTATCAGGGCCGTCCGCAAGGACTGGGAACCGCGCTGTTCGACGTCGAGAACATCGAAGTGTTGAAGGGTCCGCAAGGCACGCTATTCGGTCGCAACACCGAAGGTGGCGCGGTCAGCATCGTAACCAAATTGCCGAGCGGCAAGTTCAAGATGAATACCACCTTCGGGTTCGGCAACTACGGCGCCTATCAGGCGTCGACGCACATTGATCTGCCCGAGGCGCACAATCTGAGCGTCAAGTTCGATGGCGTGATCACCTACCGCAACGGGCAGGTCAAAAATCCGCAGCCTGGCCAGCTCGACTTCAACGGCTATGACCGCCGTGGCCTTCGCTTTGAGGTCCTGTGGAAGCCGGCCCCCAATTTCCGTGCCGATTTCGCGTTCGATACAAGCTATGACGCGACCAGCACGCTATATCTGCAGCAGCTGGAAGCCGCGACTGGCTTGCCCGCGACGGCGACCGCAGCTGCCATTCCCGCGGGACGGCTGGCCAACATCCCCAATTTGCTGCAACCGCGCCGCGCCTCGGTCGCGTCGTTCGGCGTGCCGCAGCAGGCCAGCGTCGGCAAGGCCGATGGCCTTCGGCTCGGCCTCGACTGGGACATCGCACCGCGCATCACCGTCAAGTCGATCACGGCCTTCCGCCGCCTTACCCAGACACAGTATGACAACGGATCGGCCTCGCCGTCGCTGCAGACGCCGCCCACCACTGCAAACCCGACTGCGAGCTTCCTGCTCGCCACTTCGGGTGGCCCGTACCAATTCGCTCGCTACAGCCTTGCGCCCACCCGCCAGAATCAGTTTAGCCAGGAACTCCAAGCGATTGGCGACATTGGTCGCGTGAAGTTCGTGGCCGGTGCACTGTATTATCTGGAGAATGTGCAGGACAGCGCGCAGGCGTTCAACACGCTTCAGTCGACGAGCGCGGACGGCTCGACCTTCGTCGTGCGCCAGATCGATTACGCGGCGCAGGTGGTTCAGCGCGCCAGCCACGTCACCACGACCAGCATCGGCGTCTATGGTCAGGGCATTTACACGCCGCCGATCGCCAATGACATGTTCCATCTGACGCTCGGCGGTCGCTTCACTTACGACAAGAAGGAAGGAACGCTGTTCACTGTTAACGGCGCCCTGCCCATCCGCCCTGTCAATGGCGTGAACGTCAGCGCCGCGATCCCGCTGAACGCTTCGTGGTCGCGGTTCGACCCGCTGGTCAACCTGGCGGTCGACCTTTCCGATGATATCCATCTCTACGGGAAGTGGAGCACGGGTTATCGCTCGGGCGGCGCCAATTCGCGGTCGCTGACTTATGCGCGCTTCAATCCCGAAAGCGTGTCGATCTTCGAAATCGGTGCCAAGACTGAGTTCTGGAACAACCGCGTCCGCTTCAACGTCGCTTTCTATGCAGGCAGCTACAAGGACATCCAGCTCGACTTCAGCGGCCTGTACGAAGACATCGTCAACGGCGTCCGGGTAACCACGACGCGCACGACGACCGACACGGTCAATGCGCCCGGCACAGGCCGGGTCCGCGGCGCCGAAGCCGAAATCCTGGTGGCGCCGTTCCGCGGACTGACGCTGGGAGCCAGCTATGCCTATAACAGCGTAAAAATCCCCAATACGGTCAACCCCTTCCCGTTGGCAGGCAACAATAACCAGGTTCTGAACGTCGCGATCCCGATCTATCAGGTCTACACGCCTGAGCATGCCGCAAGCGGTTCGATCGATTATGAAGTGCCGCTCGACGGCGTGAAAATCCGGACGCACGTCGACGCCAACTATGACTCGGGCTTTTATGTGAACTACAACGACCCGACGATCGACGCGCGGACGGGCGCTGTGCGATATGTCCAGCCGAAGGGCGATCCTGGGTTCATCGTAAACGGTCGCCTCGCCCTCAGTGATATCGACGTCGGTGCGGGCGATGCGCGACTGACAGTTGCAGTATGGGTCCGCAACATGTTCAACGAACAGCATGTCTTCTACCGGTCGGCTTCGCCGGGCGCTGGCGTCAACGGCTTCTTCAACGATTTCCGTACTTTTGGCATCGAAGCCAACATCAAGTTCTAAGACGACGTTTGAGCGGTCGGATCTTTCTGAGAGGGCATCTGAAATGCCGTCTCAAATCGATCCGACCGCTTCCGACAAGCATTGGTAGGCGACCCTGTCGGCCTGCGGAGAAATGATCGATGAAGCATTCTATTGGCGTGCTTGCCGCATGCGCCCTGCTGGCCGCTCCAGTGCAGCTCGTTGCTCAACAGGCAAAGCCAGTTACCGGCACGGTCGAGCATCAACGCGTGCTGCCGTTGAAAGGTGGCCAGAATTTCCGCGATCTAGGTGGTTACAAGACCGTGAGCGGCCGCACTGTCCGCTGGGGCGTGCTCTACCGCTCGGGCTCGATGCATTTCCTCACCGCCGAGGACTATGCTTACCTCAGCAAGCTCGGCATTCGCACCGTCTGTGATTTCCGCGACACCCGCGAACGTGGCCTCGAACCCGCGAAATGGCCAACGGGCAAGGCACCGCGCATCCTGTTCGACGATTACGTGCTCGATCAAAGCGGGATCGGGCTAAATCCGGCCAATGGCGTCCCTACCGCAGCGCAGGCCCGCGCCAGCTTTGCGAAATTTTATCCCCAGATGCTGGTGACGTTCAACAGTCAGTATCGCCGGATGTTTGGCGAATTGCTCGCGGGTCGCGTGCCGCTCGCGTTCAATTGCACCGCCGGCAAGGACCGCACCGGAATTGCAGCGGCGCTTGTGCTAACCGCGCTCGGCGTACCGCGTCCGACCGTGATCGAAGATTATGCGCTCTCGAACCGTTATTTCGATCCGACCAAGGTCGTGCGAAGCAAAGACGCGTCGGCGACTGACTGGTCGAAAGTGCCGGTCGATGTGATTAAAGCCTATATGGCCGCCGACCCAATGTATATCGAAGCCGTATTTGCGGTAATGGATGCGCATCGGGGCGGCGTGGACGGATATCTGCGCGACGAGCTTGGGCTGACAGCCGCCAAGCGTCGCATCCTGGTTGCGCGCTATACGCGTTGACGCATGATTGCAGCCCGCGCCGTCCGGCGGCTGCGGGCGCGCGTCGGGGAGAGTAAGGTGCAGAACAGCCGTTACGACGTGGCGATCGTCGGCGCCGGAATCGTCGGGCTGGCGCATGCGCTGGCAGCGGCACGCGAAGGTCGGCGCGTCGTCGTTATCGATCGCGACGCGCAGGCGAATGGGGCATCGATACGCAACTTCGGATTCGTGACCGTCACCGGGCAGGAACAGGGCACAGTGTGGCGACGCGCGCGCCGCACCCGCGATATCTGGCTCGAGGTTGCCGGCGCCGCCGGGATCGCGATCGAACAGCGCGGTCTCGCCATGATCGCGCAGCGACCTGAAGCCCGCGCAGTCTGCGAGGCATTCCTCGCGACCGACATGGCGGAGGGATGCGCGTGGCACGACGGCCCGGCCGCGCGGCGCCGGCTGGGCAATGTGGCGCCGGTACGGCTGGAAGGCGTGCTGACGAGTGACATCGACATCCGTGTCGAATCGCGCACCGCCATTCCCAGGATTGCGGCATGGCTGGGCGAGCAGTTCGGCGTCACCTTCATGCGGCTGGTCACCGTCCGCGGCATTACCACCGGCGCGCTGGAAACCAGCGCCGGAACGATCGGCGCCGACACGATCATCGTCTGCCCGGGCGATGATCTAGCGACGCTCTTTCCCGAAGCGCTTGCCGGCATCACGCGCTGCAAGTTGCAGATGCTGCGGCTCGCCGCCCCGGGCTACCGCTTGCCAGCCGCAATCATGTCCGATCTTAGCCTAGTCCGCTATCTCGGCTATACCGCGCTCCCCGCCTCGATCGCCCTGCGCGCGCGGCTCGAAGCCGAACAGCCCGATCATCTTGCGAACGGCATCCACCTGATCGTGACCCAATCGGCCGACGGCAGCCTGGTGGTTGGCGACAGCCACCATTATGCGCCGACGCCCGACCCATTCGCGGCAGCCGCGGTCGAAGCGCTGATCCTCGACGAATTCCGCGCGGTATTCGGCACTGCGCCATCCGTGACCGAGCGCTGGACCGGAACCTATGCCTCGGCCGACCGCCACAGCCACGTCTGCCAGGCGCTGCCGGGGGTGCACCTCATCGTGGTTACCAGTGGCACCGGCGCGTCGACAGCGTTCGCACTGGCCGAGGAGACTTTTGAGGAAATCGCCAGGCGAGGAGGTGCCGCGTGACGCTGTCAGTCAAAGCCGTTGTGCTCGATTGGGCCGGCACGATGATCGACCACGGCAGCCGCGCACCGGTGCTCGCGCTCCAGATGGCCTTTGCCGAGGCAGGGCTGAACATAACCGAGCCCGAAGCGCGCGCCGACATGGGGCGGGCTAAGCGTGACCATATTCGTGCACTGCTCGCGATGCCGCGTATCGCCGCTGCTTGGCAGGACCTGCACGGCATGGCGCCGACCGAAACCGATGTGAGCGCGCTTCATGATGCGGTCGAACCGATGATGCGGGTCGCCGCCAGCGACTGTGCCGAGTTGATCCCCGGCGCGGCAGCGCTCGCAGCCCGCCTTCGCGACGCCGGAATCAGGATCGGCTCATGCACCGGCTATACGCGTGCGATGATGGCCGACATCCTGCCGCTGGCCGCCGAACAGGGCTATGCGCCCGAGGTCGTCATTTGCTCGGGTGAAACGTTGGCGGGCCGCCCCTCGCCACTGATGCTTTGGAAAGCGCTGATCGAGCTCGGCGTGTGGCCGGCGTGGGCATGCATCAAGGTCGACGACGCCCCTGTAGGTATTGGCGAGGGTCGTGCGGCGGGCGCCTGGACGGTGGGGGTGGCCGCGTCCGGCAATGGCGTCGGGCTTGATCGAGAAGGTTTGCACGCGCTTTCGCCGCAAGAGCGCGCCGATGCGATTGCGCGATCTGCGGCCATGCTGGACGAAGCACGCGCGGATTACGTTATCGACAGCATCGCGGATCTCTGGCCCGTGATCGAGACGATCGCCCACCGCATCGATCGCGGCGAACGCCCGCGCGCGTGATCGATCACGCCGCCGCTTCGATGATCGGCACGAATTTCGCCGCGGTCAGGCTCGCGCCGCCGACGAGCGCGCCATCGACGTCGCCGACCGCAAGGATTTCGGCGATATTGGCGGCCGTCACCGATCCGCCGTACAGCAGCCTAACGCCATCGGCTGCGCCACCGATCAGCATCCGCAGCTTGGCGCGCGCGATTGCATGGATTTCGCCGATTTCGTCCATCGTCGGCGTCCGTCCGGTGCCGATCGCCCAGCGCGGTTCATAGGCAAGCGTCAGCCAGTCGCCTGTGGCCTCGTCAGGCACCGATTTCTCGATCTGTGCCTGCACCACGCGCGCGGCGCGCCCCGCATCACGCTCGGCTTCGGTTTCGCCCACGCACAGGATCACTGACAGGTCGTGGCGATGCGCGGCCATCGCCTTCGCCCAGACGTCCTGGCTGGTTTCGCCCTGATCGCCGCGCCGCTCGCTATGGCCGACGATGGTGAAGCGGGCACCCGCCTCCTTCACCATGGCGGCTGAAATGCAACCGGTATGCGCCCCGCTGTCCTGCGCATGCACATCCTGCGCGCCGATCGCCAGACCAGGCACGCGCTGGGCAGCCGGCGCGATCAACGTCGCCGGTACCGCCACCATGACGTCGATGCCGGGATGGGCAGCGGCCGCCTGTACCATCGCATCGAGCTCGCCGAGCGCGGCGAGATTGCCATTCATCTTCCAGTTCCCGGCAATCAACCGCCGCATGCTGCTTTCCCCCGTGACCATGCGCTCTGTCGAGCGTTCACAGATCCTCGATAGCGCGCGCCGGCCATCGCACAAGCTTGAAGCCGCCTGCGACCGCCCCTAAAGCGGAGCGCCCAACGCCTTTTCCCAGAAAGATCGCATGCTCAGTTTCTTCCGTCGCCTGATCAACTCGCGCCTCGGCGTGGCCGTAACGATGCTGGCCATTGCGATGCTGGTGGTGCTGTTCGCGCTCAGCGACATCTCGAGCTGGGGCAACGGTGCCGGTTCGGGCAAGGACAGCGCGCCGATCGCCAAGGTCGGATCGACGACCATCACCGCCGGCGAGCTCTCCCGACGGGTCAAGGCCGATGTCGAGAATTTCCGCGCGCAGCAGCCGACGCTCACGTTGCAGCAATTCATCGACGGCGGCGGTTTTGACGGCACCGTGGACCGGCTGATCGACGGCCAGGTGCTCGAACAATTCGCGCGGCGCCACGGGATGACCGTGTCGAAACAGGCGATCGACGCGCGGCTTGCGGCGATCCCGCAGCTGCAGGGCATCGACGGCAAGTTCGACCAGAAAGTCTATGAACAATTGCTCGCCCAGCGTCGTCTGACCGATGCCGATATCCGCAGCGACATTGCGCGCAGCATCCTGATCGAGCAGCTGACCGCACCGACCAGCGGCGCCGGCCAGGTGCCGGTAAAGGTCGCCCAGCCCTATGCCGATCTCCTGCTCGAAAAGCGGCGCGGGTCGATCGCCTTCATCCCGACCCGCGCGATCGGGGCCGGTGCGCAGCCGACCGCGGATGAGCTCAAGACCTTCTACCAGCGCAACGCGGCGCGCTATGTCATTCCCGAGCGGCGCGCGATCCAATATGCGCTGGTGACGCCAGACGCGGTAAAGGCCGCCGCCGCGCCATCCGAAACCGAGATTGCCGCTGCCTATCGGGCGCAGGCGCCTCGCTTCGCCGCAACCGAGAAGCGCAGCATTTCGCAGGTCGTGCTTGCCGACAAGGCCGCGGCCGATGCTTTTGCCGCCAAGGTGAAAGCGGGGACACCGATCGACAATGCCGCCAAGGCGCTCGGCCTTGCTGCCGCCAAACTGCCGGGTGTCGAGCGCAAGGCCTATGCGGAGGCATCGGGCGCTGAGCTCGCGGCGCAGGTTTTCGGCGCGGCAAAGGGCGCAACCATCGGCCCGGTCAAGGCACCGCTCGGCTGGACGGTCGCGCATGTGGACGCAATCGAAACGGCTCCCGCCAAGACACTCGATGAGGTGCGTGCAGAGCTGACAAAGGAAGTCGCGGCCACCAAGGTCCAACGGGCCATGGCCGACCTGTCGAACCGGATCAACGATGCGGTCGATGCCCGCGCGACCTTTACCAAGATCGTTACCGACAACAAGCTTACGGTCGTGACCACGGCGCCGCTGCTCCCCGACGGCACCGATCCGGCCAATCCGGCGGCCAAGCCCGATCCAGCTGTCGCAGCGGTCGCAAAGGCGGCGTTTGCGGCGCAATCCAGCGATGGCCCGCAAGTTGTTGCGACCGGCGCCGACGGTGCCTTCGCGGTGGTGGCGGTGGCGAAAGTTGTCGCGGCCGCGCCGCCGCCGCCCGATGAGCTGCGCCAGGCGATTGCCCGCGATTTCACGATCGATCGCGCGCGCCGCGCCGCCCGCGTCGTCGCTGTCGATGTGGTCCGCAAGGTCAAGGGCGGCATGGCGCTTGCCGAAGCGCTGAAGGCAACCAAGCTGGCGCTGCCCGCGATCGAGCCCGCGGCTGCCAGCCGCGCCCAGCTCCAGGCATCGGCGCAGAACGCGCCGCCGCCGCTGGCACTGATGTTCACGCTCGCCCCGCGCACCGCCAAGATCCTCGAGGCGCCCAATGGCGCCGGCTGGCTGATCGTCTATCTCGAGGCGATCGAGCCCGGCGACGCGCGCGGCAAGCCCGAGGTAGTCCGGGCGCAGCAGAACGATCTCGCGCGCGTGTTCGGTACCGAATATGTCCGCCAGTTCATCGCCGCGATGCGGGCCGAGATCGGCGTCACCAAGCACGACGACGTAATTGGCCGAGTGCGGCGCGAACTGCTCGGCACGACGACCGGCACGGCGCCCTGACCGGGATGGCGGCGGAGAGTGTGAACGGGGTCGAAGCGGCGCGTGCGGCGCTTGCCGACGGACGGCCGGCGCTGCTGTGGCATCGCCAGAGCGCCGATACCGACACACCGGTCGCCGCCGCGCTCAAGCTGATCGAGCCGGGGCGCGGCGATTTCCTGCTCGAATCGGTCGAAGGCGGCGCGATCCGTGGCCGCCACAGCCTGATCGGCCTTGCGCCCGACCTGGTCTTTCGGGCAGTGGGGGAATCGGCCGAAGTCAACCGACACTGGCTGACCGATCGCGCCGCCTTCGCGCCCTGTCGCAAGCCTACGCTCGCGGCGCTGCGCGCGCTGGTGGCCGATTGCCTGATGGACGTGCCACCCAAGCTGCCGCGCGCGCTTGCCTGCCTGGTCGGCTATTTCGGCTATGAGACGGTCGGGCTGGTCGAGCGGCTGCCGCGCGCCGAAGCGCCCGGCCTGGGCCTTCCCGACATGATGTTCGTACGCCCGACGGTGATCCTGATCTTCGACCGGCTGGCGGATGCGCTGTTCATCGTGGCGCCGGTCTGGCCCGGCGCCGATCCAGAAGCCACGATCAGCGCAGCGGCCGACCGGATCGAAGCAACGGCGGCGCGGCTTGCCACCACCCCGGTGCCGCCGCCCGTCCGCGCTCAACCACAGGAGATCGTGCTGAGCCCGGTGCTGCCGCACGGGCGCTATGGCGAGATGGTGGCGGCGGCGAAAGACTACATCGTCGCGGGCGACATCTTCCAGGTCGTGCTCGCGCAGCGCTTCACCGCGCCGTTCGCGCTGCCGCCGATCGAGCTCTACCGGTCGCTCCGCCGGGTCAACCCCTCGCCTTTCCTTTACCACCTCGACCTGCCGGGCTTCGCGCTCACGGGATCGAGCCCGGAAATCCTGGTGCGGGTGCAGGGCGGCGAAATCACGATCCGCCCGATCGCGGGCACGCGGCCGCGCGGGCGGACACCGGAAGAAGACGAAGCCAACCGCATGAGCCTGCTTGCCGATCCGAAAGAGCGCGCAGAACATCTGATGCTGCTTGATCTGGGCCGCAACGATGCCGGACGCGTTGCAACCGCCGGGTCGGTGCGTGTCACCGACAGCTATGGCGTCGAATTCTACAGCCACGTCATGCACATCGTCTCCAACGTCGTTGGCACGCTCGACCCGCGCCACGACGCGATCGATGCGCTGTTCGCGGGTTTCCCGGCAGGCACGGTCAGCGGCGCGCCGAAAGTGCGCGCGTGCGAGATCATCGCCGAGCTCGAGCCTGAAGCACGAGGCGCTTACGCAGGCGGGGTCGGCTATTTCTCGCCCGATGGATCGATGGATTCGTGCATCGTGCTGCGCACCGCCGTGGTCAAGGACGGGATGATGCACGTCCAGGCGGGCGCGGGGATCGTCGCCGACAGCGACCCGGCGTACGAGCAGCGCGAGTGCGAGGCCAAGGCAGGCGCTTTGCTCGCCGCGGCCCGCGAGGCAATCGCGCGGGCAAGTGCGGCGGGCTTTGGTCAGTAGACCGACTGCGTTTCGACGTCGCTACTGCCCGCCCGGCGCGTCCTTCTTCGCCTGACGGCGCTCGGCCGCCCAGTTCTGGATCATCTGCTGCACGCAGCCGCTGAACCCGGCCGAGCCGACCACCGAGCAGCTTCCGGGCACCGCGCCGTTGACCCGGCTGACCTGATCGATCGTCTCGACGCGGTTGACCCAGCTGTTCGACGCCGGGGTATAGGGCGCCTGACGGAACTGGCGCGGAATCCGATAGGGCGCTTCGATCGGGGCGCATACCACGACTTCGTTCGCGTCGCGCGCGGGCGGGCAGGCCTCGCCCGGCTTGAGCAGGATCGACCGGATGCGTTCGGGCGGCTGGCTTTGCAGGCTGGCATCCTGCGCGACTGCCGCGACCGGCAGCGACAGCAGGACGGCAGTGATCAACGGGCGCAGCATCGCTCTTCTCCTTGTCTCAATGGAATCCATATCGGGGCTTTCGCGAAGCTGAACAAGCTGCGCTTGACCGCACGGGAGCCCTTGATACGTTTGCGGGATGTTCCGCCTGATCCTTGCGCTGGCCGCGCTCGTCGCCGCACCTGCCAGCGCCCAAACCTGGCCCACAGCCGAGGGCGATTTCGTTGCCCGTGACGTCCGCTTCGGCACCGGCGAGACTATGGCTGAAGTCCGTATCCACTACACCACGCTCGGGACGCCCCACCGCGACGCGCATGGGGCGATCGACAATGCGGTGATGGTGCTCCACGGCACCGGTGGTTCGGGCAAGAATTTCCTGGTGCCGCAGTTCGCCGATGAACTCTACGGCCCCGGCGCGCCGCTTGATCTGGCGAGGACCTATGTCATCCTGCCCGACAATATCGGCCATGGCGGGTCGTCCAAGCCCAGCGACGGGCTGCGGATGACCTTCCCGCGCTATGATTACGACGATATGGTCGCGCTCCAGCACCGCCTGCTGGTCGAAGGGCTTGGCATCACGCGGCTCAAGCTGATCCTCGGCACGTCGATGGGCTGCATGCATGCCTTCGTCTGGGGAGAGACTTTCCCCGGTTTCGCCGAGCGGCTGGCGCCCTTTGCCTGCAATCCGGTGGCGCTTGCCGGGCGCAACCGGATGTGGCGCAAGATGGCGATCGACGCGATCAAGGCCGATCCCGCCTGGGCGAACGGCAGTTACACCGCGCAGCCCGCCGCCGGCGTACGCACCGCCGCCGATCTGCTGATCCTCGCGGGACTGAACCCGATCGCCGCTCAGGCGCAATTCCCGACGCGCGCGGCGACCGAAGCCGCGCTCGACACCGCCTTTGCCAGGGCGAGCAGGCTCGACGCCAACGACGCGCTCTACTACCTCGATTCCTCGCGCAACTACGATCCGTCGGGCACGCTCGAGAGGATCAAGGTCCCGGTGCTCTGGATCAATTCCGCCGATGATTTCATCAACCCGCCCGAACTCGGCTTTGCCGAACGAGCGGTCAGACGGATGCCGCGCGCGCGCTTCATCCTGATCCCGGCAAGTGCCGAGACCAAGGGACACGGCACGCACACCTGGGCCAAATTCTGGAAGGCCGACCTCGCCCGATTGCTCGCCGAGAAGGCGATCGAGCCGCCCCTTCCCCCGGCCGCCCCTGCCCGCTAAGGGCGGCGCAGCCATGATACTCGTCATCGACAATTACGACAGCTTCACCTGGAACCTTGTCCATTACCTCATGGAATTGGGCGCCGAAGTGCAGGTAGTCCGCAACGATGCGCTGACCGCTGCCGAAGCGCTCGCGAGCAATGCCCACGCCTTTCTGATCTCGCCGGGGCCTAAAACGCCCGACGATGCCGGCGTATCGCTCGACCTGGTCGCGGCCTGCGCCGATGCGGGCAAGCCGCTGCTTGGCGTGTGCCTTGGCCATCAGGCGATCGGCCAGCATTTCGGTGGCCGTGTGGTGCGCGGCGGGCTGATGCACGGCAAGACCTCGCCGGTCAGCCACGACGGCAGCGGGCTGTTCGCTGACCTCCCCTCGCCATTCACCGCAACGCGCTACCACTCGCTGATCGTCGAAGGCGCGCACGATACGCTGGTGGTCAACGCAACCGCCGATGACGGGTCGGTGATGGGTTTCCGGCATGCGACGCTGCCGATCCATGGTGTCCAGTTCCACCCCGAAAGCATCGCGACCGAACATGGCCATGCGATGCTGGCGAACTTCATGGCGCTCGCCGGGTTGCGGCCCAGGGCGCTCGCGTGACCGCCTATGTTCCGCTGCCCGTCCCCGCGCAGCCCCTGTCCCGCGACGACGCAGCACAAGCCTTTGCCGACATCCTCGACGCGCGCACCAGCGAAGAGGCGATCGCAGATTTCCTGATCGCGCTCAGCCAGCGCGGCGAGACCGCAACGGAGATCGCCGAAGCGGCGCGCGCCTTGCGCGAACGCCTAATCCCCATCGAAGCGCCTGTGGGTGCCGTCGATGTCTGCGGCACCGGCGGCGACGGGCACCATACGCTGAACGTCTCGACGGCGGTATCGCTGATCGTCGCTGCCTGCGGGGTGCCGGTCGCCAAGCACGGTAATCGGGCTGCATCCTCCAAGGCCGGCGCCGCCGACACACTGGAAGCGCTCGGGCTGGATATGGCGCGCGCCGGACGATTGGCGGAAGCAAGCCTGCGCGACATCGGCATCGCATTCCTGTTCGCCGCCAACCACCATCCGGCGATGGCGCGGATTACGCCGATCCGTAAACGGATCGGCAAGCGCACGATCTTCAACTTGATGGGGCCGCTCGCCAACCCCGCGCGCGTTACCCGCCAGCTAATCGGCATTGCCCGGCCCGATTATGCCCCGGTCTATGCCGATGCGCTAAGCCAGCTCGGAACCGAGGCGGCGCTGGTGGTTTCGGGCGAGGAAGGTCTCGACGAAGTCTCCGGCGCTGGGCCGAGCGTGGTCGTCAGCGTCGGCGGCATCGATCTGCCCGCGCGGGTCAGTCCCGAAGACGTGGGCCTGCCGCGCCATCCGATCGCGGCGATCCGGGGCGGCGATCCCGCATACAACGCCGCCGCGCTCCGCCGCCTGTTGCAGGGCGAGACCGGCGCCTATCGCGATGCGGTGCTGCTCAACGCCGCCGCCGCGTTGTTTCTGGCGGGCCATGCCACCGACCTGCATAACGGGGTCGAGGAAGCACGTGAAGTGCTCGACAACGGGCTTGCCAATACGCTGCTCGATTGCTGGATAGCCTATTCATGACCAACATTCTCGACCGAATCCTTGAGACCAAGCGTGCCGAAGTTGCCGCGCGCAAGGCATGCGTTTCGGTCGCCGAGCTCGATGCCGGCATTGCCCGTCAGAGCCGCCCGCGTGGCTTTCGCGCCGCGCTCGATGCGCGCGCAGCGACCGGGCCGGCGCTGATCGCCGAAATCAAGAAGGCCAGCCCCTCCAAGGGCGTGATCCGCGAGGCCTTTGATCCGCCCGCGCATGCCCAGGCCTATCAGGCAGGCGGCGCTGCCTGCCTGTCGGTGCTGACCGACGAGCATTGGTTCCAGGGCGCCGACGACTATCTCACCGCCGCGCGCAACGCCTGCGACCTGCCGGTGCTGCGCAAGGATTTCATGGTCGATCCGTGGCAGGTCACCGAGGCGCGATCGATCGGTGCCGATGCGATCCTGCTGATCATGGCCGCTCTCGACGACGATCAGCTCGCCGAGATCGAGGCGGCGGCAATCGATTGCGGCATGGACGTTCTGGTCGAAGTTCACGACGCGAAAGAACTCGACCGCGCGCTCAAGCTCAAGTCGCGGCTGATCGGCGTGAACAATCGCGATCTGCGCGATTTTTCGGTGAGCTTCGAGCGCACCTATGAGTTGATCGCGCGCGCGCCCGAAGGCTGCACCTTCGTTGCCGAAAGCGGCCTGTCGACCCGCGCCGATCTCGATGCGATGCGTGAACGCGGCGTCAAATGCTTCCTTGTTGGCGAAGCGTTGATGCGCGCCGACGATGTCGAGGCGGCAACGCGGGCCCTGCTCGGATGACCGACCTCACCCACATCGACGACACGGGCGCCGCGCGCATGGTCGACGTGGGCGCCAAGGCAGCAACATCGCGCGAAGCGGTCGCGACCGGGCGCATCACCATGTCCCCTGAAGCCGCCACCGCGATCGCTGAGGGTACGGCGAAGAAGGGTGACGTTCTCGCCGTTGCCCGCGTTGCCGGCATCATGGCCGCCAAGCGCACCAGCGAGCTGATCCCGCTGTGCCACCCGCTGCCGCTGAGCAAGGTCACGGTCGACCTCGCCCCCGACGCGACCGGCGTTACGGTCATCGCCACCTGTGCCTGCACCGGCCCGACCGGTGTCGAGATGGAAGCGCTGACCGCGGCGAGCGTCGCGCTGCTGACGATCTACGACATGGCCAAGGCGATGGACCGCGCGATGATCGTCAGCGACATCCGCCTGCTCGCCAAGCACGGCGGCAAGTCGGGCGACTGGACCGCTGTGACATGAGCCTGCTGCCGGTCGCCGACGCGCAGGCGCGGTTGATCGCCGAGGCGCCTGGTGTCGGCAGCGAAACCGTCGCGCTCGCTGCTGCCGTCGGGCGTTGGCTGGCGGAGGATGTGGTCGCGAGCCGGACGCAACCCTCGGCGGACCTTTCAGCGATGGACGGCTATGCGGTCCGCTTCGCCGACTTGCCGGGACCGCTGACCGTGATCGGCGAGAGCGCCGCCGGTCGGCCGTTCGGCGGCGCGATCGGCGCTGGCCAAGCGGTGCGCATCTTCACCGGCGCGGTATTGCCCGTGGGCGCCGATACAGTGATGGTACAGGAGGAGACGACCCGAGACGGTACCCGGTTATGGCTGACTGGCGAAGGGCCCGGTCGCGCGGGCCGCAACGTCCGCCCGCGCGGGCTCGATTTCACGCAAGGCGATCTGCTGATCGCGCACGGCGAGCGACTGACCCCGGCGCGGATCGCGCTCGCGGCGGCGGCTGGGCACGCCATGCTCGCCGTCAACCGGCCGATCCGCGTGGCGATCGTCGCGACCGGCGACGAACTGGTGCCGCCTGGGGAGCCGGTCGGCGCCGGACGATTGCCCGAGTCCAATGGCGTCATGCTGTCGGCGTTGCTCGCTTCGCTGCCGGTCGTAGTGCAAGACCTCGGCATCCTCGCCGATGACCGCACCGCACTGGGGACTGCCTTCGCAGGCATCGACACCGACATCATCGTGACGAGCGGCGGCGCGTCGGTCGGCGATCATGACCTCGTGCGCCCCGCGCTCGAGGATGCCGGTGCGGCGATCGATTTCTGGCGGATCGCGATGCGCCCCGGCAAGCCGATGATGGCGGGCCGGCTCGGCAAGGCGATAGTGCTCGGCCTGCCCGGCAATCCGGTATCGGCGTTCGTGACCGCGACCCTGTTCCTGAAGCCACTGATCGCCGCGATGGCGCGCGCGCGCGATCCGTTGCCCCGCGCGCTCACCGCAACGCTTGGCACCCCGTTGCCCGCGAATGACCATCGCGAGGACTATCTGCGCGCCGAGCTGCGCGACGGCCGTGTCCATGCCGCACAGCGCCAGGACAGCTCGATGCTGCAGACGCTCGCGCGCGCCGATTGTCTGATCCGTCGGCCCGCAGGGGCAACGGCTGCGAACATCGGCGACTCGGTGGAAATCCTCGCCCTCGCTTGACTTCGTTCTTTTTGTTGCCTAATCGTTCGGCGTCTGTTCCAGACAGTGGAGTTGAGCGATGCTAACGCGCAAGCAACATGAACTTATCTGCTTCATCAACGACCGCTTGACCGAGTCCGGTGTCTCGCCTTCGTTCGAGGAGATGAAGGAAGCGCTTGATCTGAAATCCAAATCGGGCGTGCACCGGCTGATCAGTGCGCTCGAGGAGCGGCAGTTCATCCGCCGCCTACCCAATCGTGCGCGCGCGCTCGAAGTGCTCCGCATGCCCGAGCGTGCCGAACCGAAGAAGCGGGCAGCGGCCGCCCCTCCCCCTGCCAATGTTCGTCCGATGCCCGAACCGGCCAACGACGTGATCGAAATTCCGCTGCACGGCCGCATCGCAGCGGGTGTGCCGATCGAGGCGTTCGAGGACTCGGCGATGCTCGCAGTACCGGCGGCTCTGCTCGGCGGTGGTGAACATTATGCGCTCGAGGTGGCCGGGGACTCGATGGTCGAAGCCGGGATTCTCGACGGCGATTATGCGCTGATCAAACGGCAGGAAGTGGCCCGCGACGGCGAAATCGTGGTGGCGCTGATCGAAGAGAGCGAAGCGACGCTCAAATATTTCCGCCGCGAAGGCGCGATGGTCCGGCTCGACCCGGCCAACCGGGCCTATGATCCGCAGCGTTACCACCCGGCGCAGGTCCGCGTTCAGGGAAAGCTTGCCGGGCTGCTCCGCCGTTACGATTGACGGGCAGCGTCGGCGGGTTGCGCCACGGGTGCCGGTCACCCGGGCTGCGCACGGTGGCGATCGTACCGGTCGCCAGGCTGATCGCGGCGCCGCCGGTGCGCGTGAGCATCGGGCGGTCGAGTTTCAGCCAACGCGGCGTACAGCGGCGCGGCAGGCGGCGGTCGCTGACGACGATGTCGGCCCGCGCGCAGGCCGCGACCAGCGCAGTGGCGTCGATGCGATAGACGCTGCGGGTCGCCAGGATGCGCCACCGCCGCGTCCCCGCAACGCGCTCGGCAAGGCAAAGGTCGCGGGTGCAGCGCGCGAAGTCCTGCTCGGCCAGCAGCAGCGGTACGCCATCGATCCCGCCATTCTCGGCCAGCATCGCTTGCGTGTAATCGCCCGCGCGGTCGCGCAGCATTGCCATGTCACCCGCCGGCGTCCGCAGCGCGAAATGGCGGCCATCGCCGGTCACGAGCAGATCGGGGGGCGGCGTGGCGATCGTCCATAATACGCCCGCGACGATCGGCACGATACCGGCGGTCCTTACCCGCGTGCGCCACAACCCCAGCCAGAGCCCGCCTGCGACGATAAGTGCATAGGCCCCGTCCGGCATGGCCGGCAGCGTCGCGACTGCGCCTGGTGCCGCTGCCGTCAGATGGGCGATCGCGAGCAGCAACCGCAGCGCCTGCACCGCCAGCCACCAAAAGGGCGCGCCGGCCCCGACCAGATCGAACAGCAGTGCCATCGCCTCGAGCGGCATGATGACGAAGGTCGTCAGCGGAATCGCCACGATATTCGCGAGCGATCCGTACAGCCCGGCCTTGTGGAAATGATAGAGTCCGATCGGTGCCAGCGCGACTTCGACGACGATACCCGTTACCAGCAGCGCGGCAGCGCGGCGCAGCAGGCCCCGCCACCACGCTTCATCGTGCGCCGCGAACCAGCCGCGCACGCGCGGCGATTCATGCAGCGCAACGATCGCAGCGACCGCTGCAAAGGAGAGCTGGAAGCTCGGCCCTGCCAGTGCTTCGGGCCAGACCAGCAGCACCACCAGCGCGCCGGTCGCGACCAGCCGAAGCGTCATCGCCTCACGACCCAGCGCAATCGCCGCCAGCACCAGCAGTGCCGCGACGCATGAGCGCACCGTCGGCACTTCGGCACCGGTCAGTACCGTATAGCCGATCGCCGCCAGCGCTCCCGCCGCAGCCGCCACCAACGGCAGCCGCAGCCGCAGCGCCAGCCACGGACTGAGGGCAAGCAGCCGCAGCACGATCAGCATGGTCGCGCCGACGACAGCGGTGATGTGGAGCCCGCTCACCGACAGCAGATGCGCGAGTCCTGCACGCCGCATCGCCTCGGCGTCGTCGAGCGCGATCGCGCCCTGGTCGCCGGTTGCGAGCGCGGCGGCGATCGCGCCCGGACTGCCTGGCGCCCGCGCCTGGATATGCGCCGACAGCCGCGCGCGCAGGCCGTTGTCGGGAGCGCCGGGCCGCAGCACCTTGACCGGGCCGAAGCCGCGCCCGGTCGCGCCGATCCCGTCGAACCACGCAACCCGGGCGTAATCATAGGCGCCGGGCACGGCCGGCGGCGGCGGCGGGACCAGCCGCACGCCGAGCCGGATCACGGCCCCGGCGCTGAGCCCGGCCGGTGCGTCGGAATCGGTCAGATTGACCCGCAAGTGGCGCGGCAAGGCATCGGCACCGGTCGATCCGGCAATCGGTGCCAGCCGCAACCGGACCAGCCCGCGCGGCGGCAGCGGCTCCACCCGCTCGACCTGCGCCTCGACGACCGTCACGACGGCGCGCGCGAGCACCGGCGCCGCGACGCGCTCCGCTCGCCACCAGATCAGCGCGAACCCGAATGCCGCGGTCACCGCGCCGATCGCCACGGCGCGCGTCGACCGGCCACCGCCATCGATCGCCAGCACCGCTGCCGCTAGTCCCGCCAGCAACAACGTCGCCAATGTCCAGCCGCGCGGATCCGGCAGTACGAACCATAGCGCGATGCCGGCCCCGAGCGCGATCGGCAGCCACAGAAACAGCTGGTCGCGCTCGCTTTCCAGCCAGCGTTCGGTCGCGTCGATCCCGCGCGATAGAATAACCACCCTGCCCGCCATCCCAATCGCTTGTCTGCGCGCTTGCGCCATGTGTGCGCAAGCCGCGCTGCGCGGTCAGCGCGCTGCCGGGGGCCGCCCGCGCGCATCTGGCCCGTGCCGCGACCAAAGCCTGCTTGACGCCATTGCTGGCTGGGATACGGAAGGCGCCAGCCTACCCGGCGACCGCCACTTTCCCGGCCCGATCGCAGCGGCGGTTCGGTCGGGGCCGACAAGGGAAACACACGCATGACCGACACCGCCAAACTCACCGTCAATGGCACCGATCATGATTACAAGGTGGTCTCGGGGTCGATCGGGCCGCAGGTGATCGACATCCGCAAGCTCTATGCCCAGACGGGGACCTTCACTTTCGATCCCGGCTTCACCTCGACCGCCAGCTGCGAATCCGGGCTGACCTACATCGACGGTGACGAAGGGGTGCTGCTGCACCGCGGCTATCCGATCGGGCAGCTCGCCGAACAGTCGAGCTTCATGGAAGTCTGCTACCTGCTGCTCAATGGCGAACTGCCGAGCGCCGACGAGCTGAGCGAGTTCAGCTACACGATCACGCGGCACACGATGCTGCACGAACAGCTGATGACCTTCTATCGTGGCTTCCGCCGCGACGCACACCCGATGGCGGTGATGTGCGGCGTGGTCGGCGCGCTGTCGGCCTTCTATCATGACTCGACCGACATCACCGATCCGCGCCAGCGCATGATCGCGAGCCATCGGCTGATCGCCAAGATGCCGACGATCGCGGCGATGGCGTATAAGTACAGCGTCGGCCAGCCCTTCCTCTATCCCGACAATTCGTTGAGCTACACCGGCAATTTCCTGCGGATGACCTTCGGCGTCCCGGCCGAGCCCTATGTCGTCAATCCGGTGGTCGAAAAGGCGCTCGACCGCATCTTCATCCTGCATGCCGATCACGAACAGAATGCCTCGACCTCGACGGTGCGACTGGCCGGGTCGTCGGGCGCCAATCCGTTCGCGTGCATCGCGGCAGGGATCGCCTGCCTGTGGGGCCCGGCGCACGGCGGCGCCAACGAAGCGGCACTCAACATGCTGCGCGAAATCGGCACGCCCGACCGCATCCCGCACTATATCGAGCGCGCCAAGGACAAGAACGATCCGTTCCGGCTGATGGGCTTCGGCCACCGCGTCTACAAAAACTACGATCCGCGCGCGACCGTGATGCAGCAGACGGTGCGCGAGGTCTTCAAGTCGCTGAACGTCACCGATCCGGTGTTCGAAACCGCACTTCAGCTCGAAGAAATGGCGCTCAACGACGCCTATTTCATCGAGAAGAAACTGTTCCCGAATGTCGATTTCTATTCGGGCGTTATCCTGTCGGCGATCGGTTTCCCGACGACGATGTTCACCGCGCTGTTCGCGCTCGCCCGCACCGTCGGCTGGGTCGCGCAGTGGAACGAGATGATCGCCGACCCCGAGCAGAAGATCGGCCGCCCGCGCCAGCTCTACACCGGCCCCACACAGCGCGATTACGTGCCGCTCGACCAGCGCTGAGATGCGGCGTGTCCTCGCCATCCTCGGCCTACTGATGGTGGCGATGGGGCTGCTCTGGATCGGTCAGGGGCTGGGCTATGTCCACTGGCCCGCATCGAGCTTCATGATCGATCAGCGCCCCTGGGCGATCCGTGGCGCCGCGCTCGCCGTGGCGGGACTGGGGCTGCTGGTGTTTGGACGGGTGAAGCGCTGAGCTTTCAGGCGCGCGCCGGCAGCCAGAAGCTGAACCGCGCGCCCTGTCCCGGGGCACTGTCGACGGCGATGTCGCCCCCCATTGCTCGCGCCAGCCGACGGGCGATGTAGAGGCCGAGCCCGCTGCCGCCTGGCTCGCTTGGATCGACGCGCTCGAACTTCTCGAAGATGCGCGCCTGATCTTCGATCGCGATGCCCTTGCCCTGGTCGGCGACGACCACGACCGCACGGTCCCCCTCGCACTCGGTGCGGACCCACACCATCCCGCCCGGCGGCGAATAGCGCACCGCGTTGCCGATCAGGTTGACGAGGATCTGCAGCACCCGCCTGAACTCGCCGGTCGCGGGCACGGACTCGTCCAGCGCGGGCCGATCGATCCGCACGTTGCCGGCGGTCGCGCGCACGGCCAGCAGCCCGGCCGCGCGCCGAGCGATGTCGGCAAGGTCGACCGGCTCGGTCGCGATCACGAAATCGGGCCGCTCGATCGCCTGCAGGTCGACGAGGTCATCGACCAGCCCGAGCAGATGCCGCCCCGCCGTCGCGATATCGGCGGCATAATCCACATAATCCTGCCGCAGCGGCCCTTCAGCCTGCGCATTGATGCTGTCGGCATGCGCGATGATCCGTCCGAGCGGGGCACGCAGTGCCTGGTCGAGCCGCGCGGCGAAGCTCGATGGCGGCGCCGTCGATGTATCGCCGTCGGGATCGACCAACTCTGCCGAGCCGACCAGCCCGGCAAAGCCGCCCACCGCGTCGATGCGCGGGACCGCCGACAATTGTACGCGCTGGCCGGTTGAACGCAGCGCCGCCGGCTGGTCGTCGAAGCGCGCGCGCATCGCCAGCGCGCCCAGGATCGGCACCGAACCTGCCTCACTCTCGCCGAGCTTGAACAGATGGGTGAGCGGTTGGCCGAGCAAGGCGAGCGGATCGCCCGCCGCCCCGCCGCCCAGCGCGCTGTCGACATGTGTAAGCCGGAGCGCGCCATCGGTTTCCCAGCGCCAGCCGCCCGCCGCCTGCACCAGATCGACTTCGCGCTGCACGGGATCGGCATCGGCACGCCAGGCGCCGCGCGGGCGCCAGCCGCTGATCGTCAGCCGCACGCCGCCATCGGTTTGCGGCTCGGCGCGCACCCACATGTCGCAATCGGTGTCGCCATCGGCGACCACCACCGAGCGCGACACCAGCACGCGCAACCGTTGCGCCAGGCGCACCAGCGTTGCGAGCTGCGGCACGGCTAGCGGTGCGCCGATGCGACCGCCTGCGCGCGTGTTCAGCGCCTGCAGCCGCGCGTCGGCTTCGGCAAGATGGCCGGCGGCATCGATCCGGCCGTGAATGACCGGCAGCGCGCTGTCGACCTGGTTCACGGACACGTCCCCATGCGGGCGAGCGCTGCCCGCAGGTCGCCGTGGCGCCGCAAGCGCGCGAGTGCCCCGTCGGCAGTGGCAGGCGCGACGGCCATGATCGCATCGAGCCGGTCCGCGAAGACTTCCACATCGCGACCCGGCGTCGCGGCGCAGAGCGCAAGGCCGATCCGCGCGATCGTGTCGCGCTCGAGCGCGGCGGCGCGCAGCATCAGCCACAGCCGGTCGTCACCCGGATCGATCACGACATCGCGCACCTGGTCGAAATCGAGTTCGAGCGCCTGCGCCAGCAACGCCACGAACAGCCCCGGCCGTTGATCGGCGAGCGCCTCGCACAGCAATTCGGCGCGCTCGGCGGGCTGCGGCGCCAGCATCGCGACCAGCCGCATCGCCGCTGCCTCGGCGCGGTCGCCTTCGTCGTGAACCGACAGCGCGCGGGTCGCCGCTTCGGTCAGCGCGCGATCGAATTCGGTGCCATCCTCGCAGGTGTCGGCAAAGCTCTGGTGGATGGCGGCGGCAGTCCACCACACGAGCTGATGCTGCTGCTCGGCGGCGATGTCGTTGCGCGGCGCAGGCGCTTCGAGCGCTTCGCGGCGACGCGCGTCGGCGGCGAGCAACGCCTTGGCGGCTGTTGCGACCACGCCGTCGCGATGCTCGGCAAGGCGCACCAACAAGCTCGCCCGATCGCTTGTCGCGCCCGATACCGGCAACCGCTCGGCCAGCAGCGCCAGCCCGGTCCGCCCCAGCATCGCCCGCATGAAGTCGCTGTCGCCCAGCAGACCGGCGTCGCGCAGCGCGGCATGAACGAACGGCCTCGCCTCGCTCATCGCAAGCGCCGGTTCGGGCAGGCCACGCCCCGCCAGCAGGCGCGCCGCATACTGCCGCAGGTCGGTTTCGATCAGCGCGACCAGCGCCGCGATCATGTGATGCAGAGCGGTGCGATAACGATCGTCGAGCCGCTCGGTCTCGTCCAGATGCAGGTCCGCACTCGCTGCGACGATGCGGCGGCGCGCGCGCACGTCATCGACTGCTCCGCGCGCAAGCAGCCGGCTGGCATCCGGCGGGAGGCCATCGTTCATGTCGCCACGGTTGATCGACATGTCCCACGCTTATGGATGTTACGTTAAAACCAGACTAAGGCTTTTCGCACCCGCCCTAAAGCTTTTCGCGCAACGCCTCAATGGCAGCGCCGAGGGTGACCCCGGCATAGCCCGCCGCTACCAGCAATCCTGCGAGCGGCTGGCCCAAAGCCGCAAAGGGCAGCAGCAGCAAGGGATAGGCGGCGGCACTCGCCCACCAACGCTGGCGGATATGTTCGTTCGCCGCGCGTTCGGCCAGCCCGCCGAGCAGCACCAGCGCCAGCGCGGCAATCAGGCTTGCCAGACTGCCCGACGCATAGCCCAGCAGCACCGCAGACAGGGCCGCGCCGCCCGCAATCAGCCCCTGCTGGACGCGCGCGAGCGTCGCCTCATCACGCAGCCACGCGAGTGCCGCACCGATCGCGAGTGCGACGATCGCCACGAACACCAGCGCAAGCCCGGCCGTGCTCCATCCCCAGCCGGTCAGCGCCAGCCCGCCGAGCATCACGCCCCCCGCCGCGCCGGCCAGGGTGCCGCCCGAGACTGCCCGGCCGACCAGCCATGGCATTGCCGCACGCGCGACCGGCGCCACCAGCCAGCGCTCGACCCAGCTGACCCGGTTCGAGACGTAAGCCGCCAGCACGGCGTCACTCCGGCCCCGCAACCGCGCCGAGTCATGCTCGATCCCGTGACCGGCCCGACTTTTGCTCCCGGGCAGCGGCAGCTGTACCGCGCCGCCCTGCGCGCAGACCCGCAGCAGAGTGGACTGGAAATCATATTCCTTGGGGAGAGCGGCAACTTCGGCGAGCCGCCGTGGCTGCACCCGCGCCAGCCCCGCCCAGATCGCGTCGCGCCCCACCCGTTCAAGCCCCGGCAGGGCATCGGCATCGCTCGTCACCAGCAACAGGTCGGCGCCGTCGCAGGGTCGCTCATCGGCCATGGTTGCGACGATGTCGCCGGTTGTCACCAGTCCGTCGGCCAGCACCAGCACCGATGCGAGCGGATGGAGCTTCGCGACCGCCTCGGCGGCCGAGCGCACCGCATCAACGGCAATGCCGCGCCGTCCGATCCGGTTGACGGCACCGATCAGTTCGGGCGTCAATCGCGCGACGACGACCGCGATCTGGCTGACCCCGGCGGCAATCAGCAGCCGGGCCTGGAATTCGAGCAGGGTAGCGCCACCGAACGGCAGCGTCGCGACCGGGGTATCGGGGCGGTCGTCCGCGTCGTCGATGGCAAACAAGAGGCCGGCAAGCATCGGCCGCGCTTAAGCGCAGATGGCGGCCTTGGCAAAGGGGTCGGTGATTACGTCGCTTGTGCGGAGATCAGAGCCGCGCCACGGCGCGCACGACGCGGTCGGTGATCCGCGGATCATGTGGGCTTGCCTCGGCGGCTTCGGCAGCAATCGCCATCAGCCGCACCGCGCCGAAGCTCGCCGCGAGCCCCTTCAGTCGCAGTGCCGCCGCGCGCCAGGCGGCGGCATCTTCGGCGGCGTACAAGGCGGCACTCGCCCGTGCGGCACTCTCGACGAACGCGGCGCGCAGTTCGGCGATCAGCGCGCTGTCGTCGCCAAGCGCAGCCGCGAGCGATGCGTCGATTGCTCCGGGATCATAAGCCATGCTGCGACGTTAGCGCGCGAGGCGTTAACGCCGCGTTGCCGCGTGCAGGCGACGGGGGCTTTGCGTGCGCGCTTTTCGTGGTAAACGCAGGCGATGAACGGGGGTTCGCGCATCGTCGATCTACGGATCGGACCGGCCAGTGCCGCCACGTCGGACTCGCCCGACGACGACTCGCTGCTGCTCGAGGAGGTCGCCCCGTCCGCGCCGTTGCCGACCGCCGATCCGGTTTTTGCTCCGGTCGAGCTCGAAGAGGAAGCGCCGTCGCGTTCGGTGTGGCGCTGGCTCGGACCGACCCTGGCGTTGCTGGCCGTCGCTGGCTGGGTCGGCGGTATGATCGCGCTGAGCTGGCCCGTGCTGACCGCGGGGCTGGCCCCGCTCGCGCTCGTCCAGTTCGTGGCGGCGCTGTGCGTGCCGCCGACGCTGATCGGAATAGTCTGGCTGCTCGCGCAGCGCACCAGCCGCGCCGAAGCCCGCCGGTTCGCCGCAACCGCACAAGCGATGCGGGCGGAAGCAAGCGCGCTCGATGCGACGCTCGCAGCCATCTCGCGCCGCATCGAAGCCAATGGCGCGCTGCTGTCGGGACAAGCCGAACTGATGAGCGCGACCGCCGACCGCGCGGCCGAGCGGCTCGGCGCAACCAGCGCGGGTATCGCGCAGCAGGTGCATGCCGCCGATGCGCAGGCGCGTGCGCTCACCGATGCCGTATCCGGCGCCGAGCGTGCGCTGAGCGTGTTGCTTGCATCGCTGCCACGTGCGCATGGCGAGACCGATCAAATCGCCAAGACACTCGCAGCCACCGGCCTCGAAGCGAGCGAGCGTGCCGCCGCACTCGGTGCCCAACTCGCCGCGCTCGCCGAGCAGGGCCGCATTGCCGACGACGTAACCGGCGCCGCCGCGCAGAAGCTCGCCGCCCACATCACCCGAATGGAAGCCACCAGCGAGACCGCCAGCGCCCGGCTCGAACAGGTAACCGGCGCAATGTCGGACGCCGTCGATGGCTTGCTGGGCCGCACCGCCGCTGCGGTCGATGAAGCGCGCAAGGGGATCGCCGCGCAGGGCGACGCAATGCTGGCGATGATCGAGGCCAATCAGGCAGCGCTCGACCGCGCCAGCCGCGACAGCGTCGAGGCGCTGGCCGAACGCATTGCCGCGATCGAGCAGGTGATCGCTCGGATCGCCGAGCGACTGGGCGAACAGCGCACGACGGGCGACGCCCTGGTGCGCGATCTCGATCACCAGTTCCAAGTCGTCGAGGCCCGGCTGGAGGATTTCCACAAGCGCGGAATCGACCGGACCCAGATGCTGGCCGCGTCGATCAGCGCGCTTGGCGGCTCGGCCGATGCGATGACCGAAGCGCTCAACACCGGCGAAGCGGCCGCGCGCAAGGTCATCAACACCAGCGAGGACCTGTTGACCTCGCTCGACGCCGCCGCCCGCGAGATCGACGAGACGTTGCCCGAGGCACTCGCCCGGCTCGATGCGCGCATTGCCGCCAGCCGCAGCGTCGTCGCCGGTGCGAAACCCGAACTGCTGTCGCTGGTCACGGCTGCAGAAAGCACCCACGACGCGATCGAAGCGATCGCGACGGTCATTCAGGGCCAGCGCACGACGCTCGACCAATTGTCGAAGCTGCTTAATGACGCGCTCGCCACCGGCCGTGAACGCGCCGAGGCGATCGGCGAGACGCTCGATGCGACGATCGGCCGGACGCAGCATTTCGCCGAGCAAGCCGCCCCGCAGCTGATCGAAGCGCTGATCCGCGTCCGCGATACCGCCGCGACCGCCGCCGACCGCGCGCGTGATACGCTGGCGGGCGTGATCCCCGAGGCCGCCACGATGATCGAAAGCGCCAGCGTCGAGGCGATGCAGCGGGCGATCGGCAGCTCGGTCGAACGCCAGCTCGCCGCCATCGCGACCGCTGCCGAGGACGCTGTCGCGGCCGCACAGCGTGCCTCCAACCGGCTTGCCGACCAGATGCTGACGATCGCCGAGACGACGGCGTTGGTCGATACGCGGATCGAGGAAGCGCGCGAGGAACGCGAAAAGGCCGATACCGATGGTTTCGGACGCCGCTCGTCGATTCTGGTCGAGGCGCTGAACTCGGCGTCGATCGACATTGCCAAGGCATTTTCGACCGATGTCGCCGACAGCGCCTGGGCCGCATATCTTAAGGGCGACCGCGGCGTCTTCACGCGCCGCGCCGTACGCCTGCTCGATGCGACCGAGGCGCGCGAAATCGCCCGCCTGCACGACAGCGACCCAGCCTTCCGCGATCAGGTGAACCGCTACATCCACGATTTCGAAAGCATGCTGCGAGGAGTGCTCGCCCAGCGCGACGGCGCCCCGATGGGCGTGACGCTGCTGTCGTCGGACATGGGCAAGCTTTATGTGGCGCTTGCCCAGGCAATCGAGCGGCTGCGCAGTTAATTGATCCGGCGCGCCGCCACCGGTCGCGCGCCCGGCGTCTTCAGCGAATAGCTGCCCAGCGCCCCGCGATCGAGCCGCACCGTGCTGCCGACGCGCGGCGTCGGGCCGAAGGACCAGGCTTCGGTCGTCTGCCACCGCCCGCCTTCGGCCAGATCGAGCGTCCACAGGCCGTAGCGCTCCGCCCTGACCCCGACGATCGAGGTTTCCAACACGTCATCTGCGGCGCCCGATCCGCTGCGGTCGCCTGCGCCGAACAGCTTGATCTTCGGCAGGTTGAAGCCGAACAGCGATCGCCGGGTCTTCGCCATCGCTTCTTGATCGACAATCACGATCTCGCCCTTTGCCTCATTGTCGATCAGCGTCCGCGCTTCCCGCTCCAAACAGGCCAGTCGATCGCTGTCCGCCGCGATCGTCAGGCAATGCGCGAATTTCTGAGCGAGGGCCTGGTTATCCGGGGATTTCGTTTCGGGCAAAGTCCCGATCGCAAAGGCCACCGACAACAGACCGGCGATTGCCATGACGCATGTTCCCTGTGACAAGTTGAGGCTATTACTGTGGCAATTTTGTAACGGAGATAATGCATTTTTCGCACAAAATGGCGAATCATGTTGTCATTATCATTACCGATAATCAATCTGCGAGTTCTGGCGCATCGTGTCGAGCCTGAGCGGCCGGTCGGTGAGCGTGATGGGGCGCTTCGCAGGGGGGGCGATCCGATATTTTTGGGAGACGACGGAATGATGAAGACAATGCGTCGTGGCTTTTTCACCACGACCCTGATGGCGAGTTCGTGCCTTTTCGCGGTGCCTGCGCTCGCGCAGACCGCGCCCGCTGATCCGAAGAAGGCGCCCGATGGCGCCGAAGTGGCTGCCGACAGCGGCGAAGTTGTTGTCACCGGCACGCGCATCGCCCGGCCCGACCTTGAACTGGCAAGCCCGGTCAATGTCATCAGCGCCGCCGAAATCAGCTTTCGCCAGCCCGGTACCGCCGAAGAGCTGATCCGCGACCTGCCCGCGGTCCGTCCGTCGATCGGCCCCGGCGTCAATAACGGCTCGGACGGGTCGGCCACGATCGATCTGCGCGGCATCGGCACCAACCGCACGCTCGTGCTGCTCGACAACCGCCGCGTCGTGCCGTTCGGCCTCGACGGCCTGACCGACACCAACGTGATCCCGATCGCACTTGTCGAACGCGTCGATGTCGTTACCGGCGGCGCTTCGTCGGTCTACGGCGCGGACGCCGTCGCCGGTGTCGTCAACTTCATCACCAAGCGCAATTTCGCCGGCCTCGACCTCTCGGTCAATTATCGCGCGGTCGAACGCGGCGGCGCCGAACGCTTCCGCGCCAACATGCTGGTCGGTGCCAATTTCGACGGCAACCGCGGCAATGTGGTGCTCGGCATCGACTATACCGATGCGTCGCCGCTGCTTCACACCCAGCGCCAGATCAGCCAGTTCCCGATCAGCTCGACGACCGGGCTGTTCGCGGGCGCGACCGCAGCGCAGGTGACGATTTTCGCCTCGCCGACAAACGCCCAGCTCGGCCTGCCGGCCAGCACCTTCGGCGCGGTCGTCAATCCGACCACCGGCCTGCTCCAGGCAGCGACTGCCGACGACACCTACAACACCAACAACGGCACCTATTTCCAGACACCGTTGAACCGCATCAACATCTACGCGGCGGGCCGTTACGAGATCAACGAGCATCTCGAATTCTATTCGACTGCCTTCTTCAACCGCAACGAAGTGCGGCTGCAGCTGGCGCCCTCGGGCACCTTCGGCAACACCTATCAGCTGGCGCTGAACAACCCCTATCTGCCGGTCGGCATCCGCAACCAGATCTGCACCGCACGCAACATCAGCGTCGCGAACTGCAACGCGGCGGCGGCGGTACAGGGTGGCCCGGGCACGGCGGGCTATATCGAAACCCCCGTCATCGCCCAGCGCCGCTTCACCGAATATGGCCCGCGCGGCAACCCGATCACCAGCCAGGTCTTCCAGATCCAGGCCGGCATTCGTGGCAAGATCACCGACACGATCAAATATGATTTCTCGGCACAATATGGCGAAACGACGCAGAATCAGGTTCGCCAGAACTGGGGATCGTTCAGCCGGGTCCAGCAGGCGCTGCGCGCTTTCCGCGTCGTCGGCGGTGCCGCCAACGGCACGGTGCGCTGCGCCGATACGACCAACAACTGCGTGCCGCTGAACCTCTTCGGTCCCAACGGCAGCATCACCCAGGATCAGCTCGACTTCATCGATCTCGACGCGCTGATCAACCGCAAGACCCAGCTCGCGGTCTTCACTGGCACCATCTCGGGCGATTTGTTCGGGTTGACCTCGCCGTTCGCGTCGCACCCGATCGCCTTCTCGGTCGGTGGCGAATATCGCGACATCAGCGCCGCCAGCCAGCCCGACGCACCGTCGCAGATTCAGGGCGAAGTGCTCGGCACCGGTGCGCGCACCCCGCCTGATCGCGGTGCCTATACCGTCAGCGAAGGCTTCATCGAACTGGCGGTGCCGCTGGTCGAAGACAAGCCGTTCTTCTACAAACTGTCGCTCGAAGGCGGCATCCGCTTCTCCGATTATTCGACCACCGGCGCCAGCACCACCTGGAAGGTCGGCGGCACTTATGAGCCGTTCGCCGGGTTCAAGTTCCGCGGCACCTATCAGAAGGCGGTGCGCTCGCCGAACATTCAGGAACTGTTCCAGTCGCCGGTCCAGGGGCTGGGCAACCTGACGGTCGATCCGTGCCAGGGCACTGGCTTGTCGGCCGGCCTCGCCGCGCTGTGCGTTGCGACCGGCGCACCGCAGGCGACGATCGGCCAGATCCCGGCGCCGACTTCGGGCCAGATCAACGTGACGACGTCGGGCAACGCTGCGCTCAACGTCGAACGGGCAACCACCTTCACGGTCGGCGGCGTCTTCACGCCGCGCTTCGTCAAGGGCCTGTCGGTCACGATCGATTACTTCAACATCCGTGTGAACAATGCGATCACGCAGCCCGCGCAGGCCGACATCCTGAACGGCTGCTATTCGGCAGCGCTCAACCCGACCTTCGCCAACAATGCGTTCTGCCAGCTCATCCGGCGCAATCCGCTGACCGGCAGCCTTAACGGCGCGGGTGAGACGCCGGGCGTGATCCTCGGCTTCTCGAACCTTGGCGTCATCCAGACCGCCGGCATCGACTTCACGCTGTCGCAGCGCTTCGACCTCGAGGATTTCGGGCTGAAGAACGGCGGCACGCTGGCGATCGGCTTCAACGGGACGCTGCTCGATTACTACAATTTCCAGGCAACGCCGAATGCCATCAACCGCGATTGCACCGGCTATTACAGCGCCAACGGTTGCACCAATCCGCGCGCAAAGTTCCGGTCCAACACGCGCCTGACCTACAGCCGCGAATTGTTCGACATTTCGCTGCTGTGGACGCGGGTCAGCGCGGTGGAGCTGGAGCCGTTCCTGGCGACTGCGATCCAGCCGGTGTCGACGCCGCAGCCGGGCGGTCCGAACCCGACCACGGTGCTGCCGGCTTTCCGCCAGATCGGCGCCTATGACCTGTTCGACCTGTCGGCGCGGGTCATGCCGCTCAAGAATCTGGAACTGACCCTGACGATCGACAATCTGTTCGATCGCCAGCCGCCGCTGGTCGGCAGCGGCGTGGGCGGGACCGCATTCAACAGTGGCAACACTTTCCCGACAATTTATGATCCGATCGGGCGTTCGTTCACCTTCGGTGCGCGCGTGAAGTTTTAAGCCCCTCCCGGGCGGCGGCGGCTCGCTGCCGTCGCCCGGATTTTTTCCGTCACTATCGTCTGGTGTCGGCCGCGATCAGCCGAATGCCCCCGGCGTCGCCAGAGTCCCCATGCGCGCGCAGATCGCATGGAATTCGGCGATTGTCTCATCGATGATCGCCTTGACCGATTTCACTTCGTCGATCAGCCCCGACGTCTGGCCCGCGAGCCCGACGGCCGCCTCCATATCACCGCCGAAATAGAGTTCCTGCAGCCGCGCGAATGTGTCGGCGGGCATCAGGCCGGCTTCGTGAATCGCTGCCGTCCGCTGCGTCTTCAGCGCACGGATACACGGCGTCGATTTCTGGTTGAGCACATAGGTGTCGGTTTCTTTCGCGTCGATGATCGCCTGCTTGTAATTGTGATGTACCGGGCTTTCTGCCGACGAGACGAAGCGCGTGCCCATCTGCACGGCCTCTGCTCCCAGCGCGAAAGCGGCGGCCATGCCCTTGCCGTCGCAAATGCCGCCTGCCGCGACCAACGGCACATCCGTCACGCGCCGGATCGCCTGCAGCAGCACGAGCGTGGAGACCTCCTCGGGGTTCTTGAAGCCGCCGCCTTCGGCGCCCTCCACCACCAGCCCGTCGATGCCCGCCGCAACGCACTTCATCGCGGCATCGACGGTGGGTACCGCGTGGTAGACGGTGATCCCGGCTGCTTTCAGCGGCGCGATGAACTTCGCCGGGCTGCCAGCCGATGTCGTGACGAACTTCACCCCCGATCCGCAGATGAAATGCAGCATCGCATCATCCTTCAGGAACCGGATCGGCAAATTCACGCCGAACGGGGCATCGGTGAGGTCCTTCATTTTCAGGATTTCGGCTTGGCACGCCTCGGTTTCGCCCGATGACGTCTCGATGATTCCGAGTCCTCCGGCGTTGCAGACGGCGGAGGCGAGCGCCGACCGCGCGATCCAGCCCATCGGCGCCTGGATGATCGGATAACGCGCGCCGCTGTGCGCCAGAAAACGGTTCATGCTCTGCCTCCCCTGCTCGTCGTTGGCGTCCAGTCTCGCGGGTGCAGCGCGCTTGTCAAAGCGAAATGCGGGAGGCGGGTGACGATAGGGGAAACAGAGCGCGGGAAAGGCGAGACCCGCAAAAACAAGGCGACGCGCCGGGCTCCCCCGCCGCGCCGCCCCATCATCGATCAACCCAATCGTCGATCAGCGCAGATCGAACCGGTCGAGGTTCATCACCTTCGTCCAGGCCGCGACGAAGTCGTGGACAAACTTCGCCTCGCCGTCCGCGCAACCATAGACCTCCGCAACCGCGCGCAGCACCGAATTCGACCCGAACACCAGGTCTGCGCGGGTGCCGGTCCACTTCGGCGCACCGGTCGCCCGGTCGTGCCCCTCGAACTCCTCATCGTCGCCGCCAACCGGCTTCCATTCGGTGCCGATGTCGAGCAGATTGACGAAATAGTCGTTCGAAAGCGTGCCCACGCGGTTCGTCAGCACGCCATGTGTCGACCCGCCGGCATTCGCACCGAGCACGCGCAGGCCACCGACCAGCACCGTCATTTCGGGCGCCGTCAGCGTCAGCAGCTGCGCGCGGTCAACGAGCAGCGCTTCGAGCGAGAGCGGATGATCGTCGCGCGCCCAGTTGCGGAAACCATCGGCGATCGGCTCGAGCGGCGCGAAGCTGTGCGCGTCGGTCTGCTCCTGGCTCGCGTCGGTGCGACCCGGCGTGAACGGGACGGTCACGTCATAGCCGGCCTTCTTTGCCGCATCCTCGACCGCCGCCGTGCCGCCGAGCACGATCAGGTCGGCAAGCGATATCTTCTTGCCGCCCTCGGCCGCGCCGTCGAACTCGGCCTTGATGCCTTCGAGCACCGGCAGCACCTGCGCGAGCTCGGCCGGATCGTTGACCGCCCAGTCCTTCTGCGGCGCGAGCCGGATGCGCGCACCATTGGCGCCGCCGCGCATGTCGCTGCCGCGGAAAGTCGAGGCCGAGGCCCAGGCCGTCCGCACCAGCTGCGCGCCCGTCAGCCCCGAACCGAGCAGCTTCGCCTTCAGCGCGGCGACGTCGGTATCGTCGACCAGCGGATGATCGACGTCGGGCACCGGATCCTGCCAGATCAGCACTTCCTCCGGCACCAGCTTGCCTAGGTAACGCGGGCGCGGCCCCATGTCGCGGTGCGTGAGCTTGAACCACGCGCGGGCAAAGGCATCGGCGAACTGATCGGGATTGGCATGGAAACGCTTCGAGATCTCCAGATACGCCGGGTCCATCTTCAGCGCCATGTCGGCCGTCGTCATCATCGGCGCGTGACGGCGCGACGGATCATGGGCGTCGGGCACAATCCCTTGCGATTCGGGATTCTTCGGCGTCCATTGCTGGGCACCGGCCGGGCTCCGCGTCAGTTCCCAGTCGTTGTTCAGAAGCGTCTCGAAATAGCTGTTATCCCAGGTGATCGGGGTCGGCGTCCAGGCGCCTTCGATGCCGCTGGTGATCGTGTCGACGCCGGCACCGCTGCCCATCGTGTTGCGCCAGCCAAGCCCCATCAGCTCGATCGACGCGCCTTCGGGCTCGGGGCCCACAAACTGGCCGGGGTCGCCCGCGCCATGCGCTTTGCCGAAAGTATGGCCGCCCGCGACCAGCGCGACGGTTTCCTCGTCGTTCATCGCCATCCGCGCGAAGGTCTCGCGAATGTCGCGGCCTGAGCCGACCGGATCGGGCGTGCCGTTGGGGCCTTCGGGATTGACGTAGATGAGGCCCATCTGCACGGCGCCAAGCGGGTTGGCGAGCTCGCGATCGCCCGAATAACGCTGGTCGTCGAGCCACTTGCCCTCGGGACCCCAATAGATGTCCTCTTCGGGTTCCCACACATCGGCGCGGCCGCCAGCGAAACCGAAGGTCTTGAAGCCCATCGATTCGAGCGCGACGTTGCCCGCCAGGATCATCAGGTCGGCCCAGCTAAGTTTGCGACCGTATTTCTGCTTGATCGGCCACAGCAGGCGGCGGGCCTTGTCGAGGTTGCCATTATCTGGCCAGCTGTTGAGCGGCGCGAAGCGCTGCGTGCCCGACCCGGCGCCGCCCCGCCCGTCGGCGATACGATAAGTGCCGGCGCTGTGCCAGGCCATACGAATGAAGAAGGGACCGTAGTGCCCGTAATCGGCGGGCCACCACGGCTGCGAATCGGTCATCAGCGCGTGCAGATCGGCGACAACGGCGTCGAGATCGAGCGTCTTGAATTCCTCGGCATAGTTGAACTCGGCGCCCATCGGGTCCGATTTCGACGAATGCTGGTGCAGCATGCCGAGATGAAGCTGGTTGGGCCACCAATCGCGGTTCGACATTCCCCAGATCTTGGCGCGGTCGTGGCGTTCGTGCGGCACAGGGCACGTGGTTTCGGCGTCCATCGTCTCTCCAATCAAGGTTGGGGCTGGCGACGCGACTCACGCTGCAGCCCTGTCGGCACCATAGGCCGAGCCGATGACGGTACGAAACGATCGCTTCTGATGTCTGTGATCGAATTTACTTGTTTGGTGCGCGGGCCAGCCGCAGCGCTCACTCGACTGGTCGGGTGCCGCCAAAGACGTCGATCGTCTCAGCTGTCACCCAGCCATAATGCGCGTTGAGCAGGAACAGGCCGAACAGCACGCTCGCGACGATGGTGATGCGCATCACCGTCCGCCACGGACGGAATTCGGCCGGCGCGCTTTCGGCCTGGCCGGGCACTTTGGCGACACCGGCTTCGTCGGCGGTACTGACGCCGAACGGCAGGACGAGAAAGATCGAAAACGCCCAGAACAGGGCATAAATGGCAAGCAGCGAGCCGAGTTGCATCGCTTCAGCCCTCGATCAGCAGTACGTCGACGACCGGCTTCTTGCCGGTCCAGCGCGCCGCGACCCGGCGCACGGCAAGCCGAATGTTCTCGCGCAGCTTCTCGTGGTCGCGCCCGCCCTCGCCCGCGGCCTTTGCGGCCGCGTCAATTGCTTCGTCGAGGAACGGATCGCGATCTTCCTCGACCGGAATGCCCTGAATGCGGATTTGGGGCTCGCCAACCAGTTTGCCGCGCGCAAAGGCGACCGCGACCGACATCTGGCCGTTGATCGCCAGCTTGCGGCGCTCGTTGATCGTCGCGCCATCGGCGGGCAGGATGACGTCGCCGTCGAGTACCAGCCGCCCGACCGGCGCATGGCCGATCTTGGCGGGCGTGCCGGGAGCGAGCCGGATGATCTCGCCGTCGGTCTGCACCACCGCGCGCGGAATGCCGAGCGACAGACCCAGCCGCGCCTGCTCCATCAAATGCCGCATCTCGCCGTGCACCGGCACCAGGATTTCCGGCCGCACCCAGCCATACATCGTTGCCAGCTCGGGCCGCCCCGGATGGCCCGACACATGGACATGCGCCTGCCGGTCGGTGACCATCAGCACGCCTCTGGCGGCAAGCTGGTTCATGATCCGCCCGATCGCGACTTCGTTGCCGGGGATCTGCTTCGACGAGAAGATCACCGTGTCGCCTTCGCCCAGGCTGATCGGGTGGTTGCCGCTCGCGATCCGGCCGAGCGCGGCGCGCTCCTCGCCCTGGCCGCCGGTGGCGATGATCATCACGTCGCTCGCGGGTAGCCGCATCGCGGCATCGAAATCGACGACCGCCGGGAAATCCTTCAGATAGCCCGTCGCGCGCGCGACCTTCAGGATGCGGTCGAGCGAACGCCCGGCTACGCAGAGCGTCCGCCCGGTATCGATCGCGACATCGGCAAGCGTCTTAAGCCGCGCGGCATTCGACGCGAAGGTGGTGACGAGCACTCGCCCCTTCGCGCCCGCGACGACGTCGCGCAACCCTTCGCGCACGCTTGCTTCCGAACCCGACGGTTCGGGATTGAACACATTGGTCGAATCGCACACCAGCGCGAGCACGCCCTTGTCGCCGATCGACTTGATCACTTCGGGATCGGCCGGGCTGCCCAGCACCGGCGTCTCGTCGAGCTTCCAGTCGCCGGTGTGGAACACCTGGCCATAAGGCGTCTCGATCAGCAGCGCGCTGCCTTCGGGGATCGAATGCGCGACCGGCACGAACCGCAGCCCGAACGGCCCAAGCGCGAACGGCTCGCCCGGATCGATGACATTCAGATCGATCCGTGACGCATTCCCCTCTTCCTCCAGCTTGCCCGCAATCAGCCCGGCAGTGAACGGCGACGCGAACAGCGGCACGCCCAGATCTTCGGCGAGATAGGGCAAGGCACCGATATGGTCCTCATGCCCATGCGTCAGCACGATGCCGAGCAGATCGTCGCCGCGTTCCTCGATGAAGGCGAGATCGGGCAGGATCAGGTCGATGCCGGGATAGGCCGGATCGGCGAAGGTCACGCCGCAATCGACCATGATCCATTTGCCCTGGCAGCCATAGAGATTGACGTTCATGCCAATCTCGCCCGAGCCGCCAAGAGCGACGAAGATCAGTTCATTTCCTGGAGTCACTTAAGTCTTTGTCTTTCCGATTTGCGAGCGCCGCAAAATAGCGGCGGCAATGCGCGAGAAGGCGCGCGCCCTGTAATTGGATAGCGGGTCGATCGACCGCCTAGCTGCTCATATGGGCACGTTCCCACATCATCGCCAGCCCCTGAATGGTCAGATCGGGTTCGATCACGTCGAACACATCGGTATGTTTTTCGAACAGCACGGCAAGGCCGCCGGTGGCGATGACCTTGGCCGGGCGGCCGATCTCGGCCTTCAACCGTGCGACCAGCCCTTCGACCATGCCGATATAGCCCCAATAGATGCCGATGTGCATCTGGCTGACAGTATCGCGCCCGATGACGCTTGCGTCGGCGGGCGCTTCGATCGCGATGCGCGGCAGCTTGGCGGCGGCGGTGACGAGCGCATCGAGCGACAGGTTGATCCCCGGCGCAATGATCCCGCCCTTGTACGCGCCGTTGAAATCGATCACCTCGAACTTGGTCGCGGTGCCGAAATCGACGACGATCAGATCACCTTCGTGGAGCGCGTGTGCCGCGACGATGTTGACCGCGCGGTCGGCGCCGAGCGAACTCGGCTCCTTCACATCGATCTCGAAACCCCAGGCGACCGGCGGCTGCCCCGCGATCAGCGCGGTCGTGCCGAAATACTTCTGGCTCAGCACCTGCAGATTATGCGTCGCGCGCGGCACCACGGTCGCGATGATGACGTCGGTGACGCTGGCGCGCTCGATCGCTTCGAGCTGCATGAGCTGGTTGAGCCAGACGGCATATTCATCAGCCGTCCGCCGTGCATCGGTCGCGATCCGCCAGCGCGTGCGGATGCGCCCTTTGTCGATCACCGCAAAGACGACATTGGTATTGCCGACATCGATTGCGAGCAGCATTGCGGCTCCCTCCGGTTAGGCCTCAAATCAAAAACACGTCGGCGGCGTGAATGGCACGGGCGTTGCCGTCCGCCAAGCGCAGGATCAGCGCGCCGTCGCCGTCCAGCCGATCGAACAGCCCCTCGATCCGCTGGCCGTCGGGCAGATTGGCGGCGAGCGCGGTGCCGGCGGGATGGGCCAGCGCGCTCCACCGCTCGCGCACCGGCGTCAGCCCCTCGCCTCGCCAACGTGCCAGCCAGCGTGCGAAGGCATCAGCCAGCGTCTCGGCAAAGTCAGCTGCCGCCGGGGCGTCGCCATGCGCCGCAAGGCTGGTCACCGGACGATCGAGGTCGGTCGGATGATGCACAAGGTTGACGCCGATGCCGACGATCACCGCATCCTCGACTCGTTCGAGCAGGATGCCGGCGAGCTTGGCACCGCCGAGCAGCAGATCGTTCGGCCATTTGATCTGCAGCGCGGCGCGCGGCGCGTGGGCGCTCACCGCCTCCTCAAGCGCCACCGCTGCGACCAGCGCCAGCGTCGCGGGCGGCGGATCGCTGGCACGCAGCCGCACGATCGTTGATCCATAGAAATTGCCGGGTGGCGACTGCCACGCCCGCCCCTGCCGCCCGCGCCCACCGGTCTGGCATTCGGCACGGAGCCAGAAGCCCTCGCCGATGCCCGTGGCCGCGAGCGCGATCAGATCGGCGTTGGTCGACCCGGTTTCGGCGATGGTCCGGATCGCGGCGGTCAGAACAGCGCCTTGGCCGCCGCCGCGCTCCAGATCGCCAGCGCCGGAATCAGCAGATAGCCAAGCGGCGACAGAAACGCGGTCGACAGCGCGATCAGCCCGCCTTCGACACGGTCCTCGACCGGTGCGAAGGCCGCAGCCGGCTCGTCGAAATACATCGTCTTGACGATCCGCAGGTAATAATAGGCGCCGACCGCCGACAACGCGATGCCGATCGCCGCATAGACGAACAGCCCCGCCTGCACGGCTGCCCAGAACACCACGAATTTCGCGTAAAAGCCGAACAGCGGCGGAATCCCGGCGAGCGAGAACATCATCACCGCCAGCGCAAAGGCCAGGCCCGGCCGGGTTCGCGACATGCCCGACAGGCTGGCGATGCTTTCGATCGCATTCCCATCGGCGTCCTTCATCTGCAGCACGACCAGGAAGCTGCCAAGCGTCATGACGATATAGATCGCCATATAAATGAGCACCGCCGACACGCCCTGTTCGGTCCCTGCGGCCAGCCCGACCAGCGCGAAACCGACATTGTTGATCGAGCTATAGGCGAGCAGCCGCTTGATGTTGGTCTGGCCGATCGCACCCGCCGCACCGAGGGCGATCGAGGCGAGCGAGGCGAAGATCACGATCTGTCGCCATTCGAAAGTCGCGGGGCCCATCGCCTCGACCGCGACGCGGACGGTGAGCAGCATCGCCGCGACTTTCGGCGCCGATCCGAAAAACGCTGTCACCGGCGTCGGCGCGCCTTCGTAAACATCGGGCGTCCACATGTGGAACGGCACCGCGCTCATCTTGAAGGCAAGGCCCGCGAACACGAACACCAGCCCGAACAACAGCCCCTTCGAATGGGCACCAGTGTAGGCGGTCGCGACCGCATCGAAGCCGGTGGTGCCGCTGAAGCCGTAAACCAGGCTGATGCCATAGAGCAGGATGCCGCTCGCCAACGCGCCGAGCACGAAGTATTTCAGCCCCGCCTCGGCCGACCGCAGATCGCGCCGCATCATGCTCGCCAGCACATAGGCGGCAAGGCTCTGCAATTCGAGACCGACATAGAGCGTCAGCAGATCGCCGGCGGAGACCATCATCGCCATGCCGACCGCCGAAAACAGGATCAGCACCGGATATTCGGGCCGCATGCCGTCGCCCGCGGTGCGTTCGAAAAAGCCCGGCGCCATCACGACCGCAACCGCCGCCGCGCCGAAGATCAGCACCTTGGCAAAGGTCGCAAAGGCATCGGCCTTGTAAAGCCCGCCAAAGGCGTCGCCGGCCGCCGCGGCCGGGCCGAACAGCGCGACGGTCGCGCCGATCAGGATCGCAACCGCCGTCCAGCCGATCGCGCGCGCCCGCCCGCCCCAGGCCGCCGCCATCATCAGGATGAGGCCGCCGATCGACAGCAGGATTTCGGGCAGCGTCGTCAGCAAATTCTGGTGCATGTCCATCTCAATGCGCCTCGGCCTGCGCGCTGGCGGTAACCGGCCGCGCGCCGGGCGTCGGCAGCGAATCCCCGTCCGGTTGCGCTCGAGATACCCGGGCAACCAGCGTCTTGGCATCGTTCCGCATCGGCGCCAGGAAGCTTTCGGGATAGACCCCCATCCACAGCACCGCGAGCCCGATCGGCAGGAGCAGCGCGACCTCGCGGACCGACAGGTCCGGCATTACCCGCACATCGTCGTGCACGATCTCGCCGAACGCGATCCGGCGGTAGAGGTAGAGCATATAGGCAGCACCCAGGATAATGCCGGTGGTGCACAGGAACGTCGCCACGGTCGACACCTGATAGGTACCGGCAAGGCTCAGGAATTCGCCCACGAACCCGCTCGTCCCCGGCAAGCCGATCGACGCCATGGTGAACAGCAGGAAGAACACTGCGTAGCGCGGCATGTTGATCGCAAGGCCGCCGTAGCGCGCAATCTCGCGGGTGTGCAGCCGGTCATAGATGATGCCGACGCACAGGAACAGCGCGCCCGAGACGAGCCCGTGGCTCAGCATCACGATCATCGCGCCTTCGATACCCTGCTGATTGAACGCGAACAGCCCGATCGTCACGATCGCCATGTGCGCCACGCTCGAATAGGCGATCAGCTTCTTCATGTCGGACTGCACCAGCGCGACGAGCGAGGTGTAGATCACTGCGATTGCCGACAGCGCGAGGATCAGCCAGACGAGGTTCGATGACGCTTCGGGGAACATCGGCACCGAAAAGCGCAGAAAGCCGTATCCGCCCAGCTTCAGCAGCACGCCCGCCAGGATCACCGACCCAGCCGTCGGCGCCTGGACGTGCGCATCGGGAAGCCAGGTATGGACGGGCCACATCGGCATCTTGACCGCGAACGACGCAAAGAACGCCAGCCACAGCCATGTCTGCGCCTCGCGCGGGAAATTGTGGTTGAGCAGCGTCGGGATGTCGCTCGTCCCCGCCTGCTGCACCATGTACAGCATCGCGATCAGCATCAGCAGCGAGCCGAGCAACGTGTAGAGGAAGAATTTGTAGCTCGCATAAACTCGGTTCGCGCCGCCCCAGATCCCGATGATCAGAAACATCGGGATCAGCCCGCCTTCGAAGAAGACGTAGAACAGGAACAGATCCTGCGCGGCGAACGTGCCGATCATCAGCACTTCGGTGAACAGGAACGCCGCCATATATTCAGGCACGCGGTTGGTGACCGACTCCCAGCTCGCGCCGATGCAGATCGGCATCAGAAACACGCTCAGCATGACCAGCATCAGCGCGAAACCGTCGATCCCGAGCGACCAGCCGAACGGCCCGAAGATCGCCGCCGATCGCTCGACGAACTGCCACTGCGGTCCGCCAATGTCGAAATTGGCCCAGAGCGCAACACCGAGCGCGAAATCGACCAGCGTCGCGATGAGTGCAAGCCAGCGCGCGCCATTGGCGCTCAGAAACAGGCAACCGATCGCGGCGACGGCGGGCACGGCGAGCATCAGCGAAAGGATGGGAAGATTGTCCATGGTCCCCGCTCAGCTCGCAATCGCCCAAGTGACCAGCGCGGTAAGGCCGATCAGCATGACGAAAGCATAGGTGTAGATGTAGCCGCTCTGGAGCGTGGCCGCCGCCCGGCTACCCTGTGCGACGAATGCCGCTGCGCCGTTCGGCCCGAAGCGGTCGATCGTCTGCTCGTCGCCGCGGTGCCAGAACAGGCGGCCAAAGGCGAAGGCGGGCTTGACGAACATCAGGTCGTACAGCTCGTCAAAGTACCATTTGTGGAGCAGCCAGTCGTGCAGCGGCGCCAGGCTGCGCGCCATAGCGGCGGGCAGTTCGGGCCGCGCGACATAGGCGTAGTAAGCGCCGCCCAGCCCGAGCAGCATGACGATCGCCGTCGACAGCTTGACCAGCACCGGCACTTCATGCGCGGCATGCGCCAGATGCTCGCTGTAGGCGACCGCACCGCGCCAGAAGACCTCTCCCGACGCCGGTTCGATGAAGAAGCCGTGGAAAGCGAACCCCGCCGCAACCGCACCGACCGATAGCAGGACCAGCGGCAGCAGCATCGACCATGGGCTTTCATGCGGATGATAGCCGCCGTCGCCGGTCGCGGGCTGATGCGCCTCGTGCCCGTGATGCGCATGATCGTCGTGCCCTTTGTCATCATGGCCGTGCGCATGGACCGCATGCTGGATATGCTCCGAACCCGCCCAGCGCGGCGCGCCCCAGAAGGTCAGGAACATCAGCCGCCACGAATAGAAACTCGTCAGCAGCGCGACGATGATGCCGGTCACCGATACGCCGACATTGCCCGCCGCCCAGGCGCTTTCGATGATCGCGTCCTTCGAATGGAAGCCGGCAAAGCCGATCGCCAGCTCGTTGCCGAATACTGCCGGAATACCGACGCCGGTGATCGCCAGCGTCCCCATCATCATCGCCCAGAAGGTAATCGGTATGCTTTTGCGCAGGCCGCCATAGAAGCGCATGTCCTGCTCGTGATGCATCGCGTGGATCACCGATCCCGCGCCCAGGAACAGCAGCGCCTTGAAGAACGCATGCGTGAACAGGTGGAACATCGCCGCGCCATAAGCACCGCAGCCGGCGGCGAAGAACATATAGCCGAGCTGCGAACAGGTCGAATAGGCGATCACCCGCTTGATGTCGGTCTGCACCAGCCCGACGGTCGCCGCGAAGAAGCAGGTCGCAGCGCCCACCGTCATCACCACCGTCAACGCGAACGGCGACGTCTCGAACATCGGCGACAGGCGGCACACCATGAACACGCCCGCCGTCACCATCGTCGCGGCGTGGATCAGCGCGGAGACAGGCGTCGGCCCTTCCATCGCGTCGGGAAGCCAGGTGTGCAGCCCCAGCTGCGCCGACTTGCCCATCGCGCCGACGAACAGCAGCAGGCACAAGACTGTCATCGTATCGGCGCGGAACCACAGGAAGCCGATCGTCGACCCGGCCATCCCCGGCGCGAGCCGCAGGATTTCGTCGATCTGCACGGTATTGAACACCAGATAGGTGCCGAAGATGCCGAGCATGAAGCCCAGATCGCCGACCCGGTTGACGACGAAGGCCTTGATCGCGGCGGCATTGGCGCTCGGCTTCCTGAACCAGAAGCCGATCAGCAGATAGCTCGCGAGGCCCACCCCTTCCCAGCCGAAGAACATCTGGACGATGTTGTCGGCGGTCACCAGCATCAGCATCGCGAAGGTGAACAGCGAGAGATAGGCGAAGAAACGCGGCTGATCCGGATCCTCGTCCATATAGCCCCAGCTGTAGAGGTGAACGAGCGCCGATACCGACGTGATCACGACAAGCATCACCGCGGTCAGCGCATCGACGCGCAGCGCCCAGGCGATGTCGAGCGAGCCCGAGCGGATCCATTCGAACACCGGCGTCACGGTCTTCACCGCATCGCCGCCGAGGAAAGCAATGAAGATCGGCCAGCTGAGCGCGCACGACGTGAACAGCGCGCCCGTCGTCACCAGCTTGGCCGGGACATTGCCGATCGCGCGGTTGCCCAGCCCCGCGACGATTGCGGCAGCCAGCGGCAGGAAAACGATGAGAAGGATCACCGGCCGGGCTCCCTCGTCATTCCCGCGCAAGCGGGAATCCATAAGCGCACCATATCGGCTTCGTCGACACCATTCAGATTATGGATCCCCGCCTTCGCGGGGATGACGGTCGGGCTGAACACGGCCATCACCCCTTCATCCGATTGACGTCGTCGACCGCGATCGAGCCGCGGCCGCGGAAATAGATTACCAGGATCGCCAGCCCGATCGCCGCTTCGCCCGCCGCCACCGTCAACACGAACATCGCGAAGATCTGGCCGACCAGGTCGCCGAGATAGGCGCTGAACGCGACGAAATTGATGTTCACTGCCAGCAGGATCAGCTCGATCGCCATCAGGATGACGATGATATTCTTCCGGTTCAGGAAGATGCCGAGCACGCCCATCGTGAACAGGATGGCGGCAACGACCAGATAGTGGAACAGCCCGATCACAGCTCGACTCCCTGCCCGACCGGCACCTGAACGTTGCGCGTCGCTTCTTCGGGGCGACGGGCATTCTGGCGGGCGATATTCTGCGGCTTCACGCCGGTGCGGCGGCGGTGCGTCAGCACGATCGCGCCGATCATCGCGACCAACAGCACCAACCCGGCCGCTTCGAAGATGTAGAGATAGCGCGAATAGAGCAGCTCGCCGATCGCCTCGATATTGGGCTTTGGCGTAATCGGCGCGACCCGGCGCCCCAGCGCGATCGGGCCTACCGACCACGCCTGCACCGTCACCACCAGCTCGGCGGCAAGCGCCACCGCGAGCGTCAGCCCCGGCCAGATGTAGCGCGACACGCCAGCGCGCAGCTCGGCAAAGTCGATGTCGAGCATCATCACGACGAACAGGAACAGCACCGACACGGCGCCGACGTAAACGATCACCAGCAGCATCGCGATGAACTCGGCGCCGACCAGCACCATCAGCCCGGCGGCGTTGAAGAAGGCAAAGATCAGCCACAGCACCGAATGCACCGGATTGCGCGACGCGATCGTCATTGCGCCCGACGTCAGCACCAGCGCGGCAAACAGGTAGAAGGCGAAGACCTGAATCATGCGCGCGCTTCCCTTCCACGACCCGCCGTCATTCCCGCGAAGGCGGGAATCCATAATCGAGCCCGGTGCGTCTGGATTCCCACCTGCGCGGGAATGACGAGTTGAGTGCGATTCATCGAGGCCCCTGAAGTCACAGCGCGCTTAACGGTACGGTGCATCGGCGGCAAGGTTCGCGGCGATCGCGCGCTCCCAGCGATCGCCGTTATCGAGCAGCTTGGCCTTGTCGTAGATCAGCTCCTCGCGCGTCTCGGTCGAAAATTCGAAGTTCGGACCCTCGACGATCGCATCGACCGGGCATGCCTCGGCGCAGAAGCCGCAATAGATGCACTTGGTCATGTCGATGTCATAGCGGGTGGTGCGGCGCGATCCGTCGGCGCGCGGCTCGGCCTCGATCGTGATCGCCTGCGCGGGGCAGATCGCCTCGCACAGCTTGCACGCGATGCAGCGCTCTTCACCGTTGGGATAGCGGCGCAGCGCATGTTCGCCACGAAAGCGCGGCGAGATCGGGTTCTTTTCGTACGGATAGTTGATCGTCGCCTTCGCCTTGAAGAAATAGGACAAGGTTTTGGCGTGCGCCTTGACGAATTCGTACAGCGTGAAGGCTTTGATGGTCTGGGCGATACTCATGCCGGCACTCCCACACGGACGAGCATCAGATAGCCCGACACCAGGAAAACGAAGACGAGGCTCAGCGGCAGAAACACTTTCCAGCCCAGCCGCATCAGCTGGTCATAGCGGTAGCGCGGGACGGTTGCCTTCACCCAGCTGAACAGGAAGAAGAAGAACAGCATCTTGGCGAACAGCCAGATCAGCCCCGGCACGGCATAAAGCGGCGCCCAGTCGACTGGCGGCAGGTATCCGCCCCAGAACAAGGTCGCGTTGAGCACGCACATCAGGATGACGTTGGCATATTCGCCGAGCCAGTAGAGCGCGAAACTCATCGAACTGTATTCGGTCTGATAGCCAGCGACGAGCTCACTTTCGGCCTCGGTCAGGTCGAACGGCACGCGCTGCGTTTCCGCCAGCGACGAGATGAAGAACACCACCGCCATCGGGAAAAGCAGCGGGTTGAAGCCGAAGCCGTTCAGGACGCCGAGCACGGTCCCTTTCTGTGCATCGACGATGCCCGCCAGGTTGAATGTCCCCGCCCACAGCACGATCGAGATCAGCACGAAGCCGATCGCGACTTCATAAGACACCATCTGCGCCGCAGCGCGGATCGCCGAGAAAAAGGGGTATTTGGAGTTGGACGACCAACCGGCAAGGATGATGCCGTAGACGCCGAGCGAACTCGCTGCGAGCACGTAGAGCAGCCCGACATTGATGTTGGCCAGAATCAGATCGGCCTGGAACGGCACCACTGCCCACACGATCAGCGCGACCGTGAAGGTCACGATCGGCGCGAGCAGGAACAGCCCCTTGTTGGCGCCCGACGGGATGATCGTTTCCTGCAGGAACACCTTGATGCCGTCGGCAAAGCTCTGGAGGATGCCGATCGGTCCGACGACGTTGGGGCCCCGCCGCAGCGCCATCGCCGCCCAGATCTTGCGGTCGGCATAGATGATCAGCGCGACCATCAGCATCACCGGAAAAGCGATCAGCAGGATGTCGATCAGCGTCGCGGTGAACCACGCCCAACCGAACGGCAGGCCGAGATAGGTGAACCAGCTGGTCATCGATCCGTCACTTCCATGGCCAGAAAAGGAAAACGAATATCGCCACGATCGACAGGCCAAGCAGCCAACCGCAGCCCAGGCGCATCCACCGAGGACCGAATTCGATCATCCATTGCAGCACGCCGAAGACCAGTTCGGCCAAGGCTTCGAACATCGATCACTCCGCCGCCTCCGCAAAGTCCTGCCCGTGGAGGATTTCAGCCGAGCAGCGTTGCATCGTCGGGCTGGCGCGGCAGATGGCGTTGGTGAGGTAGAAATCCTTGATCGGATAGCCTGCAATCACGCCTTCCGCCCGGGCGTCAAGTGCGGGCGGGTTCCAGTCGAAGGTCGCGAGACCAAGCGTGCCCAGCGCCGGCACGTCGGCTGCCATCGCGCTGCGCAGCTGGTCGAGCGTGTCGAACGGCAGCGGCTGGCCCAGCACCGCCGACAGCGCGCGCAGGATTGTCCAGTCCTCGCGCGCGTCGCCCGGCGGGAACACCGCGTGCTCGCCGCGCTGCACGCGGCCTTCCAGATTGACCCAGGTGCCCGATTTCTCGGCATAGCTGGCGCCGGGCAGCACGACATCGGCCGCCGCCGCGCCCTTGTCGCCGTGATGGCCGATATAGACCTTGAAGCTGTCGCTGAACGCCGGGAAATCGACCTCATCGGCGCCGAGGAAAAACGCAAGCTTGGGCTTGGCAGCGATGATTTCGGCAATGCCGCCCGCTTGCGCATAGCCGAGCATCAGCCCACCCATCCGCGCCGCCGCCATGTGCAGCGTGTTGAAGCCGTTCCACCCGTCGCGAACGAGGTTGAACTGCTTGGCAAAGGCAAGCGCCGCGCCCAGCCCGTTCTTCAGTGCCGCGCCGCCGACAATCACCATTGGCCGTTCGGCCTTGCCGAAGACTTCGGTCACCGTCTCGGGCAGGTTCCCAAGCACGCCCAGATCATCGCCCAGCCACTCGACCTTGTAGGTCAGATCGACCTCAGGCCCGATCGCGAACACCTTGGCGCCGCGCTTGATCGCTTTGCGCACCCGCGTATTCACCAGCGGCGCTTCCCAGCGCAGATGCGTGCCGACCAGCAGGATCGCATCGGCGCGCTCGGTGCCCGCGATCGTCGTGTTGAAATTGAGCGCAGCAAGGCTCGAGATGTCGTAATCCATCCCGGTCTGCCGCCCTTCGAGCAGGGTCGACCCCATCGCCGCGAGCAGCGCCTTAGCCGCGAACATCGTTTCGCAATCGACCAGATCGCCCGCGATCGCCGCCACGCTCGCGCCGGCATTCACCGCCGCGATCGCCGCAAACGCCTCTTCCCAGGTTGCTTCGACCAGCTTGCCGCCGCGCCGCACGAACGGCCGGTCGAGCCGCTTGCGCACGAGGCCGTCGACCGCGTGACGGGTCTTGTCGCTCGCCCATTCCTCATTCACGTCTTCGTTGATCCGCGGCAGGCAGCGCAGCACTTGGCGCCCGCGCGAATCGAGCCGGATGTTGGTGCCGACCGCGTCCATCACGTCGATCGTCAGCGTCTTCTTGAGCTCCCACGGACGCGCCTCGAACGCATAGGGCTTCGACGTCAGCGCGCCGACCGGGCAGAGATCGACGACATTGCCGCTCAGCTCGCTCGTCACCGCATGCTCCAGATAGCTGGTGATCTGCATGTTCTCGCCGCGGCCGATCGCACCGATTTCCTCGACGCCCGCGACTTCCTCGGCAAAGCGGACGCAGCGGGTGCACTGGATGCAGCGCGTCATCACCGTCTTGACGATCGGGCCCATGTACTTCTCGGTCACCGCGCGCTTGTTCTCGGTATAGCGGCTGGCGCCCCGGCCATAGGCGACCGATTGGTCCTGTAGGTCGCATTCGCCGCCCTGATCGCAGATCGGGCAGTCGAGCGGGTGATTGATGAGCAGGAACTCCATCACCCCTTCGCGCGCGTTCTTCACCATCGGCGTATTGGTGAAGATTTCCTGGTTGTCGGCAGCCGGCAGCGCGCAGCTCGCCTGCGGCTTGGGCGGCCCGGGCTTCACCTCGACCAGGCACATGCGGCAATTGCCGGCGATCGACAGCCGCTCGTGATAACAGAAGCGCGGAATTTCCTTCCCCGCCGCCTCGCACGCCTGCAGCACGGTCGCGCCGGCGGGGACTTCGACTTCTTGTCCGTCGACTTTGAGTTTAGGCATAAGTCATTCCGTTTGGCCCGCGGCGAGCCGCAGATAGGCGATCGATGCCAGATGGTTGCGCAGGTCGGGCAGATCGACCCGATATTCGATTCCGTCCGGCGTGCATTGCTTCAGCGTCTCGCCATAGGCAAGCAGCGTCGGCCGCTCCTCGGCGCTCGCGACGGGGGTGCGCAGCAGCGCGGCGGTGCGCGCCGGGGCGGCATCGATCAGGCACGTCGCATAGGCGATGACGAGTGCGCGGCCTGTAGCGGGCGCGGGGCGCCGCGCCGGCGCATCGGCACCCGCGGCGAGCGTGTCGAGCAGGGCCGGCTGTCGGGCCAGCAGCGCCTGCGCGACCGCGCCGCGGATCGCACCGACCCGCCCGCTGAGCACCGCGCCTTTCACGCAGCTGTTATGCGCTCGGGTCAGCGTCAGCACCGCGTCGCGCTCCTGGGGCGTGTCGAAAGGCGCGCGCGCGACCTTCTCCGCGAGCTTTGGCCCCTGCCGCACGAGGCAGCCGCCGAAATCGCCGAGCTGCTGCGCCTTGGGCATCAATTGCGCGGGCGCTTGACTCGCGCCGAGAGCGGCACCAACCGCGACCGCACTACCCAACAGGCACCGAATAACCGTTGTGGCATTGGTCCTGACAGACCTCCGCTGCTCATGATCGAGCAAGGAAGGTGTAGCCGGCGATGGTGAGCCGGCCCGCATTGTATTTACCGAATATTGCAGCGTTTTCAGCGCGTAATGTCGTAACGGAGATACGGACGCAGCACCCGTCAATACCTCCCGCCCGCCTTTCGTCCGGCGCGTGGCGAAGTGGCTGGCGGTGCCAATCACTCCGCCGCCTCCGCCATCGGCACCACGCCCTTGCGCTCCGCGATGCGCCGCTCGACTTCGGGGCGGAAGTGCCTCAACAACCCTTGGATCGGCCAGGCCGCCGCGTCGCCGAGTGCGCAGATAGTGTGGCCCTCGACCTGCTTGGTCACTTGATAGAGTGTGTCGATCTCGCTCACTTCGGCGTCGCCGGTGCGCAGCCGTTCCATCACGCGCCACATCCAGCCGGTGCCCTCGCGGCACGGCGTGCACTGGCCGCAGCTTTCGTGCTTGTAGAAGTAGGACAGCCGCGAAATCGCGCGGACGATGTCGGTCGACTTGTCCATCACGATGACGGCCGCCGTGCCGAGCCCCGACCCGAGCTTTTTCAGCCCGTCGAAATCCATCGGACAGTCCATGATCTGCTCGGCGGGCACCAACGGCACCGACGAGCCGCCGGGGATCACTGCGAGCAGATTGTCCCACCCGCCGCGAATGCCGCCGCAATGCTTTTCGATCAGCTCGCGGAACGGGATGCTCATGGCTTCCTCGACCACGCACGGCTTGTTCACATGGCCGCTGATCTGGAACAGCTTGGTGCCCTTGTTGTTCTCCGCGCCAAAGCTCGCGAACCATTCGGGGCCGCGCCGCAGGATCGTCGGCACCACCGCGATCGATTCGACGTTGTTCACGGTCGTCGGACAGCCATAGAGGCCCGCCCCTGCCGGGAACGGCGGCTTCAGCCGCGGCTGGCCCTTCTTGCCCTCCAGGCTTTCGAGCATCGCGGTCTCTTCGCCGCAGATGTATGCGCCCGCGCCTCGGTGGACGAACACGTCGAAGTCATAGCCCGACCCGCAGGCGTTCTTGCCGACGAGACCCGCCGCATAGGCCTCTGCCACCGCCGCGAACAGCGTCTCGGCCTCGCGGATATATTCGCCGCGGATGTAGATGTAGGCCGCTCGCGCGCGCATCGCGAAGCCCGCGACCAGCGCGCCCTCGACCAGCTTGTGCGGATCATGGCGGATGATCTCGCGGTCCTTGCAGCTGCCCGGCTCGGACTCGTCGGCATTGATGACCAGGAAGTTCGGCCGGTCGGCGCGCGGCTCCTTCGGCATGAAGCTCCATTTGGTGCCGGTCGGGAACCCTGCCCCGCCGCGCCCGCGCAGGCCCGATGCCTTGATGCGGTCGATGATAGCATCCTGCCCGATCCCGAGCAGTGCCTTCGTATTGTCCCAGTCCCCCCGCTTGCGCGCGGCATCGAGATTCCAAGGCTGGAACCCATAGACGTTGGTGAAGATGCGGTCCTTATCAGCGAGCATTACTTGCCCCGTCCCAACAGCTTTTCGAGGAAGAAGTAAGCCGCCACCGCGAGCCCCAGCACGACCGCCAGAACGATCAGGTTGAAGGCGAGCTTCACCAGCGCGACGAGCACGAACAGTCCGATCAACGCGATACCGATGGCGATCAGGATGTTCATGCGCCGCCTCCCGCACCGGGCCGCTTCATGCCGAAAATGCCGAAGCCGCCGAACAGAAAGGCCAGGATCGCCCATACTACCCAGCCGTCGCCGTTCAGGAATTTGATCACGGCCAGCGCCAGGAAAATCAGACCGATCACCGGCACGCCGACTTTTGCCGCCTTAGGCATTGCTGGCCTCCCGATAATCATGGTTCTCGCTTACCATTTCGACGAGCGTCGTCGGTCCGCCTTCGGGGCAGCTTGCCCGCCTGCCGATCTGCGATCCCGCCGGCGGCGCTTCGCCCCGCGCCAGCGCGTCGAGGATCGCGGTGGTGCGATCATAGTCGAGATCTTCGAAATTGTCGTCGTTGATCTGCACCATCGGTGCATTCGCACAAGCGCCCAGGCATTCGACCTCGGTCAGCGTGAACAGGCCGTCGGGCGTCGTCTTGCCCTTAACGAGGCCACGGTTCTTGCACGCTTTCATCACCTCGTCCGATCCGGCGAGCAGGCACGGCGTCGTGCCGCAGACCTGCACGTGATAGCGGCCGACCGGCGCGAGGTTGAACATCGTATAGAAGGTCGCGACCTCGTAGATGCGCATGTACGCGACACCAAGTTCGCGCGCGACGAACTCGATCACCGGCACCGGCAGCCAGCCCTGTGTGTTGGTCTCCGCCCCCACCTGCCGCTGGGCCAGATCGAGGAACGGGATCGACGCAGACTGCTCGCGCCCTTTCGGATAGCGGGCAAGGATGGTCTTCGCCCGCTCGGCATTTTCGGGCGTCCAGGCGAAGTTGCCCCAGCGCGCGCGGGTTTCGGCTTCGTCGGGGATTTGGGGAGTGTCAGCCATGGGCGTTCGAACTCGTGGAAGAAGCTTGGGCAGCGCGCTCAGCCCGCCGCGCCTCGGCACGCGGATAAAGGAAGCCCCACCAGAGCGCATTGAACAACCCGCTTGCGATCAGGCCAGGCACGCCGTCGATCAGCACGAAGCTGGGCAGTCGGACAAAGCCAGCATAATCGGCGCAAGTCAGCGCGAACCAGCCGATCGACACCACCGACATCGGCACGCGGAACCGCTCCGCGACGCTGTCGGCCACGTCGATCAGCCGGCCAATCGCGCGCGGCTGCGAGAGATCGGCCATCAAAGCACCTCCAGCTTGTCGCGCGTCATTTCGGACGGGTTCACACCCGTATTCGGCTCGCCCTCGCGGTCGAGCAGCAGCAGGTGGCATTCGGCTTCGGCAAAGGGGCGATGCTCGGTGCCCTTGGGCACGACGATCAGCTCGCCCGGCTTCAGGCGCCGCACGCCATCGCGGAACTCGATGCCGAGCTCACCCGCCACGACGAAGAACAGCTCGTCGGTATCGGCATGCGAATGCCAGGTGAAGTCGCCCTGCACCTTGGCGAGGCGGATTTCATTGCCGTTGTAGCTGCCGACGATGCGCGGATTCCAGTAATCCGCGAACTGCGCAAGCTTGGCGGCGATGTTGAGGGTGGCGGGAGAGTCAACCATTACGAGACATTTCCCGCATCACGCACCACGCTCGCCACATAACGAAGCCTACCCAGCTAGCAGAGACTAACGCAGCCACGATCCAAACTTCTTTCCCTCGAATGCCGACCGCACCAAGCAAGATGAAGGGAACGATAGCCGGGAGTAGAGTGACCTTGATCTGGTTGCCCGGCTCACGCCAGAGGCCATCGATCCAACGCGTGATCAAAGCGCCCGTCACCGGTCACACTCCCCGAACACGATGTTGAGCGCGCCCAGGATCGCGGTCGTCGCCTCCGCGAACTGTGCGAGATTGTCGGCGAGGCTGAGGGTGGCGGGGGTGTCAGGCATCGGCTCTCCCCCTAACGAAAGCAATTCCTGTCCAGAGCACGGCAGCGATTGAGGTAGGGACTAACGCCACCACAGAAGCGACAAACGGGATGAGAAAGACGTCAGCTCCAAAAAAATCAAAAAGCCAGAACGTAAAAATAACCCAACCTGCATACGACAGGCCAATACACGCCAACTTTTCTACCCAGCTTGAACCATCGAATGATTGCGAAAGAAGATAAGCGGTGCCCCATATCGCGACACCTTGTGCCATCATAAACATAAGCCAGAACAGCCCAGCAATCACCGGTCGCACTCCCCGAACACGATATCGAGCGCGCCGAGAATAGCGGTGGTGTCCGCAAGCATATGCCCGCGGCTCATGAAATCCATCGCCTGCAAATGCGAGAACGCGGTCGGGCGGATCTTGCAGCGATAGGGCTTATTCGATCCATCGCTCACCAGATAGACGCCGAATTCGCCCTTGGGGCTTTCGGTCGCGACATACACTTCGCCGGCGGGCACATGAAAGCCCTCGGTATAAAGCTTGAAGTGGTGGATCAGCGCTTCCATCGACTGCTTCATCTCGCCGCGCTTGGGCGGCACCACCTTGCGGTCGAGGCTGGCGATCGGCCCCTCGGGCATTTCGGCGAGGCATTGTTTGATGATGCGCACCGATTGGCGCACTTCCTCGACGCGGACCATGAACCGGTCATAGCAATCGCCGCGCGTGCCGACCGGCACGTCGAAATTCATGCGGGCATAGGCGTCATAGGGCTGCGACTTGCGCAGATCCCACGGGATGCCCGCCGCGCGGATCATCGGCCCCGAAAAGCCCCATTTGATGGCGTCCTCGCGGGCGACCACCGCGATGTCGACGTTGCGCTGCTTAAAGATGCGGTTATCGGCGACGAGGCTGATTGCATCCTCGAACAGCCGCGGCACGCGCGTGTCGACCCAGTCGCCGATGTCGCTCAGCAGCTTCAGCGGCACGTCCTGATGGACACCACCGGGGCGGAAATAGGCGGCATGCATCCGCGCGCCCGACGCCCGTTCCGAAAAGTTCATCACATCTTCGCGGAGTTCATACATCCACAGGCCCGGCGTCAGCGCGCCGACGTCGATGACATGGCTCGCCAGATTAAGCATGTGGTTGGAAATGCGCGTGAGTTCGGCGAACAGCACGCGCAGAAATTGCGCGCGGATCGGCACTTCGAGATCGAGCAGCTTCTCGACCGCGAGCACGTAAGAGTGCTCCATGCACATCGGCGAGACGTAATCGAGCCGGTCGAAATAGGGCAAAGCCTGGAGATAGGTCTTGTACTCGATCAGCTTTTCGGTGCCGCGGTGGAGCAGCCCGACATGCGGATCGAGCCGTTCGACGATTTCGCCGTCGAGTTCCATCACCAGCCGCAGCACGCCGTGCGCGGCGGGGTGCTGCGGGCCGAAATTGATCGTGTAATTCTCGATCGCGATTTCGCCCGTTTCGGGGTCGATTTCGGGAGCAATCGTGGCGCTGTAGTCGGTCATTGATTCTGCCCCTTGCCGGGGATCACATCGGGCGATTTGGCTTCGGGGCCGGCGTGCGGATGCGGCTTGCCCGCGCCGGTCTGCGCCGTGGTCTCGCTGGTCTTCACTTCGGTCGGCGCGGCCTTGGCCGATTGCGCGGCATCGGCCTTGGCGACCTCGTCCGCCTTCAGCGGGGTCGGCGCGCCCTTTTCCTCCGGCAGCTTGGCCTTCTCGTCGCCGGGCAGCACATATTCGGCGCCTTCCCAGGGCGAAGTGAAATCGAAGGTGCGGAAATCCTGCGCGAGCTTCACCGGTTCATACACGACGCGTTTCGACTCTTCGGAATAGCGCAGCTCGACATAGCCGGTGAGCGGGAAGTCCTTGCGCTGCGGATGCCCGCGAAAGCCGTAATCGGTCAGGATGCGGCGCAGGTCGCTGTTGCCGCTGAACAGCACGCCGTACATGTCGTAGACTTCACGCTCGAGCCAGCCCGCGACCGGCCAGATGCCCGTCACCGACGGCACCGGCTGCACCTCGTCGGTCATCACGCGGACGCGCAGGCGGTGGTTCCGGGTCAGGCTGAGCAGGTGGTAGCAGACATCGAAGCGCTCGGGCCGCTCGGGATAATCGACGCCCGCGATTTCCATCAACTGCTGGTACTCGAGACCCTTTGTGTCGCGCAGCCGCGTCATCGCCTCGACCAGCCGGGCGCGATCCACGGTAAGCGTGATCTCGCCGACCGCCTCGAGCGTCTCGACGATCATGTCGCCGAGCGCAGCCCGCGCGGCATCGATCACGCCGTCATTCGCGGCATAGGCGGGGGCCGGCGCTCTCACCGATCGAGACTCCCAATGCGGCGGATTTTGCGTTGCAACTGCATGATACCATACAGCAGCGCCTCGGCGGTCGGCGGGCAGCCGGGGACGTAGATGTCCACAGGCACAATCCGGTCGCAGCCGCGCACGACGCTGTAGCTATAGTGGTAATAGCCGCCGCCATTGGCACAGCTGCCCATCGAAATGACGTATTTCGGGTCCGACATCTGGTCGTAGACCCGGCGCAGCGCGGGCGCCATCTTGTTGCAGAGCGTGCCCGCGACGATCATCACGTCCGACTGGCGCGGGGAGGCCCGCGGCGCCGCCCCGAAGCGCTCCAGGTCGTAGCGCGGCATGTTGACGTGGATCATCTCGACCGCGCAGCAGGCGAGACCGAAGGTCATCCACCACAGCGATCCGGTGCGCGCCCACTGGAACAGTTCCTCGGTCGAGGTGACGAGGAAGCCCTTGTCGCCCAGCTCGGCATTGATGTCGTTCAGGAAGCCGACGTCAGGCAACGTGCCCGGCGCGGGTGCCCGCTCAAGCTCTACTCCCAATCGAGCGCTCCCTTCTTCCAGGCATAGGCAAGGCCGAGCGCGAGTTCGAAGATGAAGATCATCATCGAAAACCACGCCGTCCAGCCAAGTTTGAACACCGAAACCGCCCAAGGGTAGAGGAATGCGGCTTCGAGATCGAAGACGATGAACAGGATCGCCACGAGGTAGAAACGCACGTCGAACTGGCTGCGGCTGTCCTCGAACGCAGGGAAGCCGCATTCATATTCGGTGAGCTTTTCAGGCGTCGGATTGTGCGTGCCGGTCAGCCGCGAGACGAGCATCGGCAGGAACACGAACGCGGACGAAAGCACCAGGGCCACGCCCAGGAAAAGCAGGATCGGCAGGTACTGGGACAGATCGACCAAAGCGGCTCTCTTGTGTCCAGAGGGAGGAATTGCGGCGCTTCTAGGACGATGGTCCGGCAGGGGCAAGGCCGCGATGGTGCGGTTGCGAGGAAAACTCGAGCCGTGCCCGATTCACGCTATTTTTCAACGCTCAAGGCGAGGGTCATGAAGCGATTATGGTCGCTTTCGACATAATCGGCATAGGGACCGCAAGCGACGAAGCCGAACCGGCGATAGAGGGCCCAGGCCGGGGCAAAGCTCGCGTCGGTGCCCGTTTCCAGATTGAGTCGCTGCCAGCCGCGGCGGCGCGCTTCGGCTATTGCATGATCGAGCAGTGCTGCCGCCACGCCGCGGCGCAGATGGTCGGGTGCCGTGCGCATCGATTTCAGCTCGCCCGCGCCCGCGCCCAGGTCTTTCAGCGCCGCGCAGCCGAGCAGTGTTTCACCTTCCCACAAGCTCCACAGCGTGATTGCGGGCGCCCGGAGCGCTTCGATGCCGAGCGCGAAGGCATGGGCGGCGGGGGTATTGGCATGGGCGGCCTGCACATGGAAAGCGATCAGCGCGCGGATCGCGTCGCCGGTCAGGTCATCCTTGACAATCCGCCAGGTCGTGTCGGCGGGGGCGTTCAACCGATCACCTCGTCGCGGTCAACGCCCCACAGCCGGTTGACTTCGACATAGCCGCCGCGCCCGCGCACATCGAGCCAGCACCAGCCGCGCGCGCATTTGCTGATCCGCCCGACCACGCCGGGCGCCGCGCGCCACAACAGCCTTGCCCCGAACTGCGGCTTGTCGAGCAGTTGGGCTTCGCTCCCCATCACATAGCCGGTCCGACTGTCGCTCAGCAGATTGGCCTGCATCCACCCGTTGGCGCCGTCGGGATCCTCGACCTTGCGCCATTCCTTGTAGATCGCGATCACGCGCACCGGCAGCCCGCTGCGCTGGTAGAGCCAGGTCGCCGGGAATTCGCGCCCCGGCCCCGTGCGCATCCGCGCCTTGGACGCCTCGATCGACGCATAATAGGGCAAGCGGCGCTTCTGCGCTTCGGCCGCCGTCGCCAGCCCTGCGGCCAGCAGCGCGATGATCACTACGCCACGCAACAAACGCATCGTCATTCCCCCGACTTGGCCCGACGGCTGTACCGGTTGACGCCTGCCCATTTCAACCACCGTTGACGCCGCCGGGACGACGCGCCAAGCCGTGAGCATGCCCGATATGAGACGCCCCCTGCCCCGCGTGCCCAATCCAAAGGTCGTCGTGACGCGCGAATTGTCCGACGAGGTAATGGCGCGGATGGAGCAACTGTTCGACGTGACGCTCAACCGCGACGACACGCCCTATACGCGCGAACGGCTGGTCGCGGCGGTGCAGGATTGCGACGTGCTGGTCCCGACCGTCACCGACGAGATCGACGCCGCGCTGATCGACGCGGCCGGCGAGCGGCTGAAGCTGATCGCCAATTTCGGCGCAGGCGTGAATCACATCGATCTGAAGGCATGCCGCCGCCGCAGCATCATCGTCACCAACACCCCCGGCGTGCTGACCGAAGACACCGCCGACATGACGATGGCGCTGATCGTGTCGGTACCGCGCCGGCTCGCCGAAGGGGAAAAGCTGGTGCGCTCGGGCCAGTGGAAGGGCTGGAGCCCCGGCGGCATGCTCGGCCACCGCATCGGCGGCAAGGCGCTCGGCATCGTCGGCATGGGGCGCATCGGCCAGGCCGTCGCCCGCCGCGCGCGCGCTTTCGGCCTGTCGATCCACTACCACAACCGCAACCGCCTGCCGAAGGTGGTCGAGGCCGAACTCGGCGCGCAGTGGCACCCCAATCTCGACGAGATGCTCGCCAACATCGACATCCTCACACTGCACACGCCGCGCAATGCCGAGAGCGAGAACCTGCTCAGCGCCGAGCGGATCGCGCTGCTGCGCAGCCATGTCTATCTCATCAACACCTCGCGCGGCGGGATCGTCGATGAAGAGGCGCTGACCGATGCGCTCGAAAGCGGGCGGCTGGCCGGCGCCGGGCTCGACGTGTGGCGCCATGAACCGCAGATCGACCCGCGCCTGCTGGCGCTGCCCAATGTCGTGATGACCCCGCACATGGGCTCCGCCACTTACGAAGGGCGCATGGCCTCGGGCGAGAAAGTCATCACCAACATCCGCGTCTGGGCCGACGGCCACCGCCCGCCCGACCAGGTGCTCGAGGGGTGGGTCTAGCGGCTGGACTTCACCGATCGGCCCGATCGCGATCACAGCCGCATTGGATTTGGGTTCCACATTTCCTTTTGGGAAATCCCAATATAACCTTCGGGTCGGTAGCGCGGGGGTTATTCAGGGAAGCCGGTATGGAGTTTGGCGACGTTTTTTCGAGCCTGGTCAATGCGCCCGATGTAGATATGCGCTGGCAAGTGCTGACCCACAGCTTGGCCCAGTTCGGCATGGACCAGATCAACTACGGCGTCCTGGATACCGTTGCTGCCAGCCGGCTGAATGCACCGGTACGATTCCTGTCGACAATGTCTCCTAGCTGGCTTGAATTTTACAGTGACCAGCGCCTTGATGCCAATGATCCGCATGTCAGCTATGTTCGTGAAGGGTTCAGGGCGCCATACCGATGGGGCGAAAGTGCGCTGAAGCATCTGTCCGACGATCGGCAGAGTCACGTGGTCGCGCTGACTGTCGAGGCAGGGCTGCGGGCGCAATTGAGCGTGTCGCTTCTCGGCCCATTCTCCACCAGCTCGCCGATCGCAGGGTTCACGCTAGGGTCTTCGCTAAAAGAGCGCGACCTGTTTTCCGCAATCGCCGGGAAGGAAATGGAAATCCTGACTGCAGCACATATCTTCCACACCCTGTCGATCGGCGAAATCCTGCGTAATCTGAACGCCTGCGATCCGCTGACCACGCGCGAACGCGACTCCCTCCGCCTGCTTGCCGACGGCCACCGGATTGATGCCATCGCCGATAAGCTGGCGATCGCGCGGGTGACGGTCGAACTTCATCTGCGCAGCGCGCGGCGCAAGTTACGCGCAAACACGCTGCCACAGGCGGTCGCAAGAGCCTTGGCATTTGGCGAAATCTCCCTCGGCTAGCCTATGGCTTTACATAGGTTGTCGCCCGCGCCCGATCGGCTGAAGCTGCCCGGATTAGGTTAGATACGGCAATGAACGGATCTACCCGTCGGAATACTGTCAAAAATCAGGAGGGATGCCGCCATGCCGAGCTATACCGGAACCGATGGCAACGACACAATCAACGGTTCGTCGGGGGCCGACGATATCAATGGTCTTGGCGGCGACGATACGCTCAACGGCCTGGGCGGCAATGACCGCCTGGTCGGCGGGTCTGGGGCCGATACGATCTTTGGCGGCATCGGCGACGATGAGATTGAAGGCGACGGGCCAAGGCCCGGCACCG
>Ga0310345_10000347_pt1 | contig 76327 bp, 75 predicted proteins | sample HC15DNA20500_MG_FD_204667 | JGI IMG/M metagenome (GOLD analysis project Ga0310345, IMG submission 204667) | Marine microbial communities from station ALOHA, North Pacific Subtropical Gyre - HC15-DNA-20-500_MG | ecosystem: Environmental > Aquatic > Marine > Oceanic | place: Pacific Ocean: North...
CGCCCGTCGAACGCGCGCCACCGGCCGAAGCCGCCCCCCCATCCCCCATCCCCAGCGAGCGGAGCGAGCGACATCCCCCATCCCCGGCGGCGCAGCCGCCCAAGCCCCACCCCCTCGCCGCCGAGCTCGACCGGCTCCGCTCCGACGTCGCCTCTCTCTTCGAGGACCACGTCGGCCGCGACCGCGCCCGCCAGCACGAGGCCCACGTCCTGGGCGCGCTCGGGCTCCCCGCCCCGCCCCCGCCAGACCACGCCGTCCCGTTCCTCCGCGCGCTCCTCACCGCCGACCCGCCCCGCCGCTGGCACCTCTTCAAGCGCGCCCGCGGTCGCGCCGCCGCCGCCGCGACCGACCGGCTCATGGCCTTCCACGTCGCCCACTCGGCCGAGCCCGACGCCCGCGCCCAGGCCGCCGTCCAGGACGTCGCCGCGCTCTGGACCCGCCTCCACAAGTGACCGCCGCCGTGACCGATACGGCCCCCACCCTCGACCACTGGCGGCCGGTCCTCCCGACCGTCGCCCGGCCCGGCGCTCTCGTCGGTACGGAAGGAGGCGTCGCCGTCGGCCCCGACGGGCTCCGCACGGCCGGACCCGCCGACCTCCCCGACCACACCGTCCTCACCGACCCCGTCCGCGTTGGGCACGGCCGCGCCCTCGTCGAGCTCGTCGCCCGCGCCGCGCGCGGACGCCACACGCTCCTCGTCGGCGACGAGGGCGTCGGGAAGACGCGGCTGCTCCAGGAGCTCGCGGCCGTCGTCGCCGGGCGGCGCGCCGTCCTCGACCCGGCCGACCAGCGCGCCACGCGCCGCCAGGCCGTCGCGCTCCCCCAGGACGCCGAGCGCGCGTTCACGCTCGTGTTCGTCCCCGAGGCCGGGCCGCCCTCGCGGCTCGTGAACGCGCTCACCGACGCCTTCCACGCGCTCGGCGTCCTCGCACTCCCCGGCGTCCCCGTCGCCATGCGCGCCGGGGCCTGCGCCGAGCTGACCCCGGCCGAGGTCCGCAAGCTTCTCCGAACCGTAGACGACCGGCAGGCCGCCCTCGTCGAGTCGCTGTCCGACCTCGCGGGAGGCGGGCGTGCGCCCCGGCTCCTCCTCGCGCTCGACGGGCTCGACCGCGCCTCGCCCACGCAGGGCCTCTTCCTCCGCGAGCTCCAGCGCCGCGCCACCGTCCTCGGCGCCGTCCGCGCGCTCCCCCAGAGCCGGAGCCTCCGGACGTTCTTCGCCACGTTCGGCCAGGTCGCCGTCGAGCCGCTCGGGCGCGACCACGCCGCCGCCCTCTTCGAGTACTTCCGCGCCCGCTACGGCGTCGCCGCGGCCGACCCCGGCCACTACCGCCGTGAGGTCCTCCGCCGCGCTGAGGGCAACCCGGCCGTGTTGAGAGCCATGATGCACGACGGCGCGCAGTCCCGGCTCGTGACCGAGCAGGACGTCCGCGACCTCCAGAAACGCGACGACGCCCCCTTCTTCAACCTCGGGCTCGTCTACGTGTTCGCGCTCATCGGCCTCGGCGCCTCGCGGGTCCTCATGATCGGGATGCGGGACACCGACCTCTACATCGTCCTCACCCTCGTCACCGTCCTCGGCTACCTCGTCTTCCGGGTGTTCCGGACGTTCTTCATGTTCCAGCCGAGGCCCGACGCCAAGTAGCCCGGTCGCCCGACCGGACGGGGCGCCGGAGGCCGACGCCGACGCCCCGACTTCCCCCCGTCGGCTCCGTCCCCGCTTCGCCGTGCTCCCCTCCCTCTTCTACGCGCTCGCGCTCGCCGCCGCTCAGCTCTTCGCCACTCCCGCCGATATCTGCGACGACTGCAACTACCCCGTGGACGACGGCTGCAAGTGCGTCTGCTACTCCGGCGGCTACGACCCGGACGACCCCGCGTGCCAGTTCTAGCCATGCGGTCCCTCCTCCTGCTGGCGGTGCTCCTCGCGGGCGCCGCCAGCGCGCAGACGCCCGGCTCGTCGTGCGCCGCTGAGCCCGACGGCTGGCGGCTTCGCGCCTGCCTCCGCGCCGCCCACGCGCCCGTCGCGCTCCTCTCCACCGAGAGCGCGACGGACGCCCTCGTCACCTCCGTCGCCGTCCGCGCCCGCCGCGACTCGACCCTCCGCACGGACAGCACGTTCGTCCCGGCCGACTCCACCTGGCGCGTGGACGAGTGGTGGGAGGTCACCGAGACCCCGTACCTCGCGACCATCGACGACACGACGACGGCGCATCCGCCTGGCGCGCTCCCGAGCAACTGGACCGTCTATGTCCCCGAGACGGTCGCCGTGCCAGAGGCCCACGCCGTCGGAACGCCGCTTCCCCCTAGCGCCCTCCCCCCTCCCGGTCACGATCACCTCGACCTCCACGCCGCCCTCCTCTCGGCCTCCGGCGGCCCGGTCCTGGCCGACCGCCGCGGCGACGTCGCCCGCGCCGCGCTCTACCTCCGCACGGTCTACCCGCTCCACGTCGAGGCCGGGGCCGAGGCGGGCGGGGCCGAGTGGCCCGCCTCGGCCCACGCCCGAGGCCTCCGCGTCGAGGCCCTCCTCGCCGACCACGAGGCCGACCCGCCCGACGACTGGGAGCGCGAGCGCCACGACCGCGCCGCGAGCGCGCAGGGCAACGCGAACCCGTTCGTCCTCTCCCCGGCCCTCGCGCGTCGCGCCTTCCCGCTCGGACCCCAGGTGGACCGCGAGGCCCCGCCGCTCTGGGTCAACGAGGTCCACGCCACCAACGACGGTCGCGACACGGGCGAGGGCGTCGAGGTCGCCGGTCCCGCCCGCGTCGACCTCGCCGGCTGGCGGCTCGTCCTCTACGGCGGCCGCGGTCACCCCTACGACCCGTACGACGACAACGTCTCGGCTACGCCCGCCCTCTCGGGCGCCCTTCCCGCCGAGGGCTCGCTCGGCGCCGCCTGGCTCCCCGTCCGCGGGATGTGGAACCGGTGCAACGGCGTCGCCCTCTTCGACCCCGACGCCGCGCTGGCGCAGTTCGTGAGCTACGGCGGCTGCCAGTTCAACGCCTCGACCGGACCTGTCGCCGACGCCGCCGAGGCCGTGGCCCCCGGCGGATCGGACCCCGCCCACCCCGACTCCCTCGCGTGGAGCACGCCGACCCGCGACGCTCGAGGCCGCGCGCTCCAGGAGTGGACGCAGATGCCGGCCGGCTTCAGCCTCCAGCTCACCGGCGCAGGCGCGTCCGCCGTTGACTTCGCGTGGGGCGGCCCGCACCCCGCCTCGCCCGGACGGCTCAACGACCACCAGGCACCCGGTGCGAGCGGTGCGACCGTTCGCACTGTCGGTCCGCCCGCCCGGTCCGACATCGGTCCTCGGCCGATCCACCCGGACCTCACGGGCGACGCTCTCCTCGCGGCGCTCGCCGCCGACTACAGCCCGTCGTTCACGTTCGGCTACGACCGCGCCCGCGACAGCCTCTTCGCCGCCGTCTGGCGCGAGCCGCTGGAGGACACGGGCGCAGCCTCCGACTCCCTCCGGGGCTTCTACACCGGCCTCGCCATCGGCCTCCCGCGAGGCGTTGATCCGACCACCTACGCTTGGCAGTCGTCGCCCCGGTTCTCGACCGAGCATCTCTGGCCCGTCTCGAGGGGCGCCGCCGAGGGCACCCCGCTCCACGCCGACCTCCACCACCTCGTCCCCGTCCAGCAGGCCGTGAACTCCGCCCGGAGCAACCACCCGCTCGGCGAGGTCCCCGACGCCCAGGCCTCTGCTTGGTACGGCCCCGGCGGCGGCTCGTCGTCTTCACTCCCGCCAGAGGCCACGCGCAACGCCTACAGCGAGCGACAGTCCTCTCCCCTCCCGCTCTTCGAACCGCGCGAGGACCACTCCGGCGACGCCGCCCGCGCCCTCTTCTACGCCTGGACGGTCTACGGCCCCCACGGCGGCCCCGAGGACGCTGGGCGCTTGGACGCTGCGTTCTGGGCGACCCAGCTCGACGACCTCCTCGCCTGGCACGTTGAGGACCCGCCCGACGACGCCGAGCGCCAGCGGTCCGCGCTCACCGCCACCTGGCAGGGCACCGAGAACCCGTTCGTCCTCGACGCGACGCTCGCGGAGCGCGCGTTCGCGGCCCGGCCCACGGGCGGGACGCCGAGCCTCGACGTGCCCGCCCTCACGCTCGGCCTGCCCCGCCCGAACCCGACCGCCGGCCCCGTTGCGTTCGACCTCACGGTCCCAACGGGCGCACACGTCCGCGCCGTCGTCCTCGACGCGCTCGGCCGCGAAGTCGCCGTCGTCTGGGACGGCCCCGCGCCCACCGGTCCGCCCGTCCGGTTCGACGCGACCGACCTCCCGAGCGGGACCTACGCCGTCCGGGTCGCCGTCGACGACGACGTCCGGACGAGGCGGTTCACCGTCGTCCGTTAACCGTCGACGTTCCCGCCCGGCGGGTTGCACACAGACGCCGGCGACCTCGGACTCCGCTCCTACCGAGCGTCACGTCCAGCACTGCCCCGACGTGCACGGCAGCCCATCCACTGCCAGATCGTCTGCCTGGTCCCCGCCGAGGTCCGCCTCGCCCAGCGGCACCCCGCTCCGGTGCAGATAGACCCCCGAGTCTCGCTGACGTAACTCCGCCTCCAAACGTTTTGCTCGCGTCCAGTCCTCCGGCCAGTCGTCGCGCAGTTCGCGCCATTGCGCGTCGCCCCGGTACGGGCAGCACCAGCACGACGACTTCGGCGGACGCGGCCACCCCGCCTCGGCGACGAGCTCCAGGCACTCCGCCCGCGTCGTCGGCCGGTCGAAGATCAACGGCCACCGCGTCACGATCCACTTCCGCCGGTCCCCGCCCATCCGCCCCGCCTCGTCGCGGCTGATTCCCAGCCAGTTCACGACTGGCCCCCGCTCGCTCCGCCCCTCCGGCCCGTAGCCCAGCGAGCGGACGTACCGCCGGACCACGTCGCGCTTCCACTCGCCCGAGCAGAAGTTCCGCATCTGGCCTGCGCGCCCGGTCCGCTGGCGGCCGCCCGCTTGGAGGGTGTAGACCGGCATGAGCGGCTTCCCGTCCGTCGAGAGCAAGTCCTTCGTCGCCAGCCCGTGCGGCGCGACCTCGACCCGGAGCCCGACCTCCGCCAGCGCGGGCTGGACGACGGCGTCGAGGTACGCCCACGTCGCCGACGCCTCACGTGACGTGTCAGCCATGACCACCCGCTCGGGCCGGGGCAGTTCGCCCCGCAACACGAGCACAGCGATCGCCGCCGACTGCACGCCGCCCCCGTAGCTCCACACGACGGGCCGACCCACGGCCTCGGTCGTCCACCGCCTGCGGAGCGCGGCCACGTCAGGACCGCTCTGGGCGAACAGGTCGAGTTGCAGGTCGGACACGGTCTGTCAAAACGGCTACACGCTTTGACGATACGACCCGGTCGCCAACCGGACCGCCCCGGCCCCCCTGCGCCCTACGCGAAGCCGAGCGCCCGCCGCACGTAGTCCGACGGCGACAGCCCGGCTTCCAGCGCGAGCGCCTTCAGCCGGCGCCGCTCCTCCTCGGTCACCATCACGACCGTCCGCACCATCCGCGTCCCGTCGGCCTTGACGTAGCCCGTCCCCGTCCGCCGGTACGCGCCCTCGGCCTCCGGCGCAAGCTGCGGTGTGAGCGGTGCGACCGTTCGCACTCCTGCGTCCTTCTCTGTCTTGTCTGCCGGGTTGGCCTTCGGCGGTGGGGCCTCTGGCGTGGGACGGGACACCATCCCGCCCAGCGCGGCGGCCATCGCTTCTCGGTCGGTCTTCTTCGCCATCGGTCAGAGGGTCATTTGTGGGATGAGGTCGAGGTCGGCCGCGACGCGCTCCGCCAGCGCGGCGTAGGCCATGGCCGAGGGGTGCCCCGCCCGCGCGTGCTCGGCCACAGTCCGCCCGAGCGCCGCCGCCTCCTGCACTCGGACCGACTGCGGCACGGGCTCGGCCACGGCGGGCGCCTCGCCGTCGCCCCGGTCGATCTCGGCCGCCGCCGCCCGGATCGCCTCCAGCACCTGCCCGTGGGCCACGGGCCGCGCGTCGTACATCGTCGGGACGATCCCCAGCAGCAGCGGCAGCCGCTCGCCCCCGAACCGCTGGCGCGTCCGCTGCACGCCGCCGAGGTGGCCCACGAACGTCCCTAGCGCCTGCAGCGCGAGCGGCTGGAGCGAGACCGGCGCGAGCACCACGTCCGACGCCGCCAGCACGCCGAGCGCGAGCGGCCCCCACCCCGGCGGCACGTCCACGACCACGAGCGGCGGGGACGCCCCGCCGCTCGCCGCGGCCAGCGCCTCGACGGCGTCGCCGACGGCCAACAGCCCCGCCGCCGGGTCCGCCCCCAGCCGCGCCGCCTCCGTCGCGAGATCCGGCCCCGCCGGGCACACGTCGAGGCCAGGCCGGACGTCCACGACGACCGCCGCTCCGGCCCGCGCCGCGCGCCCGGCCTCGGGCGCGGCCAGCACGCCCGAGAGCCCCGGCGACGACGCCCGCGCCGCGGCGTCCGCGCCCAGCGCGCCCGCGAGCTGGTCCTGGGGGTCGGCATCCACGAGGAGCACCCGCCGCCCATCGCTCTGTCCATGGAAGAGCGAGGCCAGCTCGGCGGCGAGGTTCGCGGCCGTCGTGGTCTTCCCCGTCCCGCCCTTCGTGAGGGCAACGGCGAGGACGAGGGGGGAGGGGTCGGGCACGGCGGGGGGCGAGCGGAGGGGTCGTGAGGCCGACGGTGCGACCGTTCGCATGGGTGACACCCCCGAAGGTACCACGGGTGCGACCGGTGCGACCGCTCCTAACCAGCCCCGCGCACTCCGGTCTGGAACCCACGCGCAGAACGCCGCCTGAGCGCGCCGGGCCTGCCACGTGACCTTGGACACTAGTTGGCCGTCCAAGCGCAGTACGGCGAACGCCAGCCCCCTCCTCGGGCGTCCCGAGATCCCATCAGACGACCGACGCTCTTAGATCGGCAGCTAACACCGGCGACCGGCATCCCCGACATGCTGAAGGGAGGACCGCAGGGAATCAGTGCGAACGGTCGCACCGCTCGCAGTCGTCGCACTGAAGCCACCGACGAGCGTGCTCCGGGAGCTTGCCCTCGACGATCCGTCCATCACCGCCCGAGTATCTGAGGCACCGTCGACGCTCAGGGGCCTCTCGATCGCCAGCCGGCGGGCTCTCGGTGAGTCGCCACCGGTTGCTCCCAGCGCTGGTTGTGTCAGCTGGACCGCCTCAACACTCTCTCCCCGCGACGCGCGCGTCGTCGCGTTTAAGAACCTTTAGAATCCTTTTAATACCGTTTAGGGGTTGCTATCCCGTTGCGCCGCAACGGGATCCAAGGTCAAAGGTGGCCGTTTATGGGACGGAAGGTGGTCGTCTATGGGACGTGAGGTGGCCGTTTATGGGATGAAAGGTGGTCGTTTGTGGGACGGGCCTCGCTAAGGGTGGCCGTATATGGGACGCACTCTGGAGCCCTTGTCCCGCAATCGGTTAGCGAGCCCACGCTGCCCGTCCAGTCTCTGAGGTGGCCGTCTATGGGATGACGGGTGGTCGTTTATGGGATGGAGCCCCGTGAGGTGGTCGTCTATGGGATGAGGTAGGCCTCTGGCGACGCCCTCGGACGTCCCCACCCGTTGCCCCAACAGCCCGGAGACGCCGATCCGCTCCCCAAAGGTGGTCACCTATGGGACGGGGGCCGGATTCCTTGCCCGGCTTCCTCGCGTCAGCGTACCCTGGCCTCGGGCGCCGCCGCCCGGCGTCCCACAGACGGCCACCTTTGCCGTCCGCCTCGCCCGGCCCGCCGCCCGCCCGTCGCGCCCACGACCCCCGCCCCATCCAGACCTCGCTCCTCCTCGGACCCGACGACGCCCCCCGGCCCGCCGCCGTGGAGGTCAAAAAGCACGTCGGGGCCGTCCACGCCAAGGCCCCCCTCTCGCTCCTCCAGCGGAAGGTGGCCAACGTCCTCCTCCTCAACGCCTTCGAGGAGCTGGCCGACGACGGCGTCGAGCGCCACGAGATCGCCCTCCGCGACCTCGCCCGGATCTGCGGGTTCGACTCCAACAACTGGGAGTACCTCCAGGACGCCCTCCGCGCGCTCACCGACGTCCGCATCGAGTGGAACGTGCTCGACGACAAGGGCAAGAAGCGGTGGGGCCGGAGCGCCTACCTCGCCGAGGTCGAGCTCGTCGAGCGGTCCGGGACCGCGGCCTACGTCTACCCGCCCACGCTCCGCCGCCAGCTCGCCGACCCCGCCGTCTACGCCCGCATCAACCTCGCCATCCAGGCCCGGTTCGGGTCGGGATACGCGCTCGCCCTCTACGAGAACTGCGTCCGGTTCCGGAAGGTCGGGACGACCGGCTGGATCTCGGTTGACGACTGGCGCGGGCTCCTCGGCGTCGAAGACGGCCAGTACGCCGAGTACAAGTACCTCAACAAGCAGGTGCTCAAGCGGGCCGCCGACGAGGTCAACCGGTTCTCCGACATCCGCGTCGAGATGGAGACCCGGCGCGAGGGCCGGTCCGTCTCCCACCTCCGGTTCGCCGTCGCCGAGGCCGACGACGCCGCGGCCCGCGCCGCGGCCGACGTCGGCCCCGCCATCCGCGAGGCGCTCGGGGCCGTCCCCGACCCCCGCGCGCTCGCCCCCGAGCCGTCCCAGGTCATCGCCGACCACCCCCTCGCTGACCTCCAGCGGCGGCTGCTCGCCTTCGGGCTCACCGAGGCCCAGGCCCTCGACCTCTCGACCGAGTTCGACGCCGACCGCGTCGCCCGCAACCTCGACCACGTCGAGCGCGAGGCCACGCGGTCGAAGCGCGGGAAGGGGGAGGTCAAGAACGTCGCCGCCTTCACCGTCGCCGCCGTCCGCGGCGACTACGCCGCCGCCGCCGGCACGCCGCCCGTCGTCGAGGCCGCCGAGCGGAAGCGGGCCGACGCCAAGCGCGCCGAGGCCGAGAAGCGCCGCCAGCGCGAGGCGCGGAAGGAGCAGCAGGCCCAAGCCGAGCGCGAGAGGGGGGAGGCCCGCGCCCAGGCGCTCGACGCCGCGTTCGACGCGCTCTCTCCGGCGGAGCGGGCCGAGGTCACCGAGCGGGCCGTCGCGCGCATGAAGGACGAGGCCGCCCAGGTCCACGCCTGGTACCAAGCCGAACTCGCCGACGGCACCGACGAGGACGCGATGCGCCCCGCCGTCCGCTCCACCCTCCGCGCCTTCCGCCGCGACCTCCTCGACGACGATGCGTAGCGCCCCGCCCGTCGACCCGTCCGCCCCGGCCTGGGACCCCGCCGACCCATTCGTCACTGACGCCGACGGGTTCGTCGTCGGCCTCAGGACCGTCCCACCCCACCACGCCGACCTCCTGGCGGACGGGTGGGAGGGGGGCGATAACCTCTTCCCGCTCGTCGCCCCGACCCCGGAGGCGTTCACGGCCGACCTCCTCGTCTACCGCCGCGCCGACGGCCGGACCCTCACGCTCTCCCTCCCCGAGGCGCCCCCGTACACTTACCGGGGAGCGTAGGCTCGACGTCGGCGTAGGCACGGTGTCCCTGCTCGACCGCCGTGCCCGACCCCCTCACCGCTGTCCCCGGCATCGGCCCCGCCCTCGCCAGCCGCATCCGCGACGCGCTCGGGGTCGACTCGCTCGACGCCCTCCGCGAGGCGGCCGAATCCGGCCGGCTGTCGACCGTCCCCGGCGTCGGGCACAAGACGGCGGACGCCGTCCTCGACCATCTCGGCGGCGAACGGTCCACGGAGGACCTCGTTGGTCCGCCCACCGTCGCCGAGCTCCTCGACGTGGACCGCGAATACCGCGAGGGCGCCGACGCCGGCGACCTCCCGACGATCGCGCCGCGGAGGAACAACCCGGAGGGCGACGACTGGCTCCCCATCCTCAACACGCGCCGCGGACGCCGCCGCTACACGGCCCTGTTCTCGAACACCGACCGCGCCCACGAGCTCGGCACGACCGACGACTGGGTCGTCGTCTACGAGGACGCCCCCGACCTCGGCCGCCAGTGGACCGTCGTGACGGCCCGACACGGCGCGCTCGACGGGAGGCGCGTCGTCCGGGGACGCGAGCGCGAGACCCGCGAGCACTACCGCTCGGCGTAGCCGACGGCCCCGCCGCGGTCCGGCCCCGCCGCGGTCCGGCCCCGCCGCGGTCCGGCCCCGCCGCGGTCCGGCTCCGCCGCGACGAACGTCGGGGCCGCGCGCTCGCACGGGTCCGCGAACGTCCGCGAGACGACACCAGACCAGACGAGGACCGCCCCCGCGAGCAGGACGCCGACGACGACGCCCCAGAGGAACGCGACCCGGAACCCGAGCACGGTCCGGTCACCCGATCTCGTCGCGCGCTCCGTCACCGGGTCCGCGCGACGGCCAACTCGTCCCACCGCGTCGTGTACCGCGGCGACATCCGCTCCCGCCGCATCTCCCACGCCGGCGCTTCCGCCGACCCGTCCCGGGTCCGTCGGAGCGTCGCCGGCGGACCCTGCGACGCCACGACCACCGCGCGCTTTCCGTACCGCCGGTTCGCCGCGTCGAGCGCCGCCATGAGCGCCGCCTGGCGCACGCGGTCCGCCTCCGCCCGCACCTCGTGGATCGGGACGAGCGACCGCTGCTCGCTCCCCTCCGGCCGGATCTCACAGAGCGTGACGCCCGCCTTCCGGTAGCGGTAGGGCCGGCCTCGGGCGTCCGCGCCGACGAACGCACGCTGGAGGCACCGCCGGGCCGCGGCCACGAGCGCCGACGTGTCGGCTGTCGCCTCGGCCAGCGCCTCGTCCGTCCCCGACGACCGGTGCGGCCCCTCGCCGTAGCCCTTGGTGGTCACGAACGCCGCGATCCGCCCCGCGACCATCCCCTCCCGCCTCAGCTTCTCCGCCGCCCGCGCCGCGTGCGTCGCGACGGCCTGGCTCAGGCTTGCGAGGTCCGTCACCGGCTCGCCAAAGCTCCGCGACTTCACGAGCGTCTGCCGCGTGACCGGCGCGCGGTCGAGCGGGATGCAGCTCACGCCCCGGAGCTCGTACGATGTCCGGAGCAGCACGACGTTGAACCGCTGGCGCAAGAGGCTGTCCGGGAGCGCCGCCAGCTCCGCGGCCGTCGTCGCGCCGAGCGCCTCCAGCTTGGCGGCCCACCGCCGCCCCACGCCCCACACGTCGCCGACCGCCATCCGCGCGAGCCACGCCTCGCGCTCCGGCGAGCCCCACAGACACACGCACGGCTCGTCGCCCGCGGCCAGCCGCTCCTTCGCCCACTCGCTCGCCGCCTTCGCGAGCGTCTTCGTCTCGGCGAACGACACGCGCACCGGGATGCCCGTCCACTTCAGCACCCGCTGGCGGATCTCCCGCGCCCGCCGCTCCATCTCGGCGCAGACCTCGGCCGGCGTGCCCTCGGGCATCGGGACCGAGAGGAACGCCTCGTCCACGCTGTACACCTCGACGTCGGGCGTCACGGTCTCCAGGCACCCCATGACCCGGCGGCTCATGTCGCCGTAGAGGCAGTAGTTCGACGAGAGCACGACGGCCCCGGCCTCGGCCAGCTCCCGCTTCACCTTGAAGAACGGCGCGCCCATCTTCACCCCGAGGTCCTTCACCTCCTGGCTCCGCGCGATCACGCACCCGTCGTTGTTCGACAAGACGGCGACCGGCACGTCCCGGAGCGAGGGGTCGAAGACGCGCTCGCAGCTCACGTAGAACGCCGAGCAGTCCACGAGCGCGACGAGCCGACGCGGCCTCTGGCGCAGCGCGGGGCGCTGGCGGCCGCCAGACGGGGCAGGGGAGGGGGCCGCCATCTCAGACCGACGTCCCGCGCACGGCCCGACGGGGCCGCCGCCCCGCCCGGTGCATGATCCACCGGACGACCCCCCACACCTCGAGCCCCTCCTCGGCCGAGACCTCGATGACGGGGTACCCGTCGGCCTCGGGCTCCAGCCACACCCGGACCGCCCGGCGCCGCCGGTCCCGCTCGACCCGGACCGTCTTCACGGTCAGCTCCCCACCCACCGCGGCGACGACGATGTCGCCGTCCTCGGCGTCGAGCGAGCGGTCCACCACGAGCACGTCGCCGGGGCAGATGTTCGCGCCGAGCATCGAGGTCCCCTCGTGGTCCACGCGGACGAGGTACGTCGAGACGCCGTCGACGCCGCACACCTCGTTGAGGTCGACGACGGCCTCGACGTAGTCGTCGGCCGGCGAGGGGAAGCCCGCGGGGACGCGCGAGAGGAACAGCGGGAGCGGGACGACGACGTCGGACCCGAGCGGGCCGAGCACGGTGAGCGCCATGAGCGGAGGGGGAAGGGGAGAGGCGAGCGCACGAACGGCCCTCCCCCGTGCCACCCCATTTGTCAGCCGCCGCCAGAGGCCCCTGGCGTCCCGCCTGGCGCTCTCGGCCGCGGGGCCGCCCCAGGAGCCCGGTCGGAGCTCTGCGGCGCCGTGAGCGCCAACCACGGCGACACACACAGGGCTCACATGCGCGAGGTCCAGCTCCGAGGCTCGCGCCACCGGCCTGCCGGATGGCAGACCCGTGCCCGCTCGGTGGCGGACGCCGCCAGCCCGACGCCCCGCCTGCGGCGCGGACCGTCCCGCACGCGGCCCGGCCGCCCCGCGAGGTCGAGAGACCAGACCGACGGGTCGAGGTGGCAGGGTACAGGAGGGGGAGGGCGGCGGCGCAGGGACAAGCAACGCACCGTGCTCCCGGCCGCAAGGCCGTCGGGCGGCAGGCCGCCCTCGCACGCGCCGCTCGCCCCGCCCACGGGCGGGGCGGCGGCGGCCTTGCCCCCGGTCCGCGCGGCGCGGGCGCTCTGGTCGTGCGCCGTCGGCGCTCCGCTCGGGCCTTCGCCCGGGTGCCCCGGTCTCCTGCCGCGTCTCGCCATGTCCCGCTCGTTCCCGTTCCGTCTCTTCGTCCGTCGCTGCCTCGGTACCCTCGGCCCCGTCGTCGTCTACGGCGCGCTGGCGGTCCTCTCGGCCTGGGCCGCCTGGCATGTCGGCTGGCAGTCGTCCGGCGGCTTCTGGGGCGCGTGGTTCGCTCTCTTCTTCGGCACCATCGTCTGCAACGAGGTCCGCCACTGCGCCTCCATCGCCCGGGCCATCCACTCCACGGAATCGCTCCGCCAGCGGCCAGGTCACGCGTAGCCTCTGGTGTGGCCTCTACCGCTCGCGGGGCACTCGTGGACCGCTGACGATGCCCGAGCCCGCTAGGGGGAGCCGACGGCTCACGGAGACGAGGCTTGAGAGCTCTCTGGCGATTCGGGTCCGCGCGAGGACGGCAGCAGAGAGCCGTAGCGGGCACCCCCAAGGAGAGGGCAGAGGCAGTTGGGTCTCGAGGGCTGCGGCGCAGGCTGCGAGACCCCGTGGGCTCGGGGCGTCCGGGCTGGGGGCTGCCAGACGCTCGGGCACGGGCTCGGGCCTCGCAAGGGACGGACCGCGAGGCGGCCCTCCGTCCTCGCCATGCTCGCCGCGCGCGGAGCGCGACCGGTCGCACGCTCCCTCGGCTGCGCGTGGCTCCGGGCGGCCCTTGCGTCCCCCTCGCGCCGCGCCTCGGCAGGCAGCGTCGCCCCCAGCGCGGGGCGCCCCAGTCCCCACTCGCTGCCCTGCCATGTCCGCCTCGTCCTCCGTCTCGGCCGTCGCCCGCCTCCTTCGCTCCGCCTCCGTCGTCGGCGTCTCCGGCTCCCGCTCGGCCGGTCCCGGCTGCGTCCGCGCCGTCTCGTGGGCCGTCGGTCAGGTGGCCTCCGGCGCGTCGGTCGTCACCGGCTGCGTATCCGGCATTGACCGGGTGGCCCGCTCGCTCGTGCCGGGGGCCGTCGTCCTCCGGGCCTCTCGGTTCGGCCGGGGGCGGGGCCGCTTCGCGCGGCGCTCCATCGCCGTCGTGCGTCGGGTCGCCGCTGGCGGTCCGTCGGCGCTCTGGGTGTCGGCCCCGGGGCGGGCGTGCCCGCAGGGCCTCGCGCCGTCGCCGTCGTCGTCGGCCTGCTTCGCGGGGTTCGGCTCCGGGTCGTGGGCGTCGCTCGCGCTGGCGCTCGGCCTCGGCGTCCGCGCCCTCGTCTGGCTGCCGCCTGGCGTCGCACCGCCCCAGGGCTGGGGCCTCTCGCGCCTCTGCCGGGGCCGGGCCGGGGCGTGGTGGGCCTCCTCGTAGCTCTCCTACCACCGGCGGTCTGCGGGTGGGACGACCTCTGGCGACGCCCACCCGCAGACCTCTCTCGCCATGTCCACCTCTCCAGCTTTCCCGAACACCTCCGTCAGTTTGACGCTCGCCCGCGACGTCCAGGGAGCCGTCGCCGACGGCGCGGCCCTCTCGTCGTCGGACCTCTTCACGCTCGCGGCCGACGTCTTCGGCGGCACGCTCGCCGAGGGTGCGTTCTCGCCCCGCGACGCCTACGACGCCGCCGAGCTCGGCCTCCACCTCCACCTGCTCCGAACCGTCAGCCGCCTGCCGACCGCGCCCGCCGCGGCCCGCGACGCGCTCACCGAGGTCGAGCGGCTCTCGGCGCTCCTGCCCAGCCAGACGCGCCGGACGACGGCGCAGAACGACTTCCAGCAGTTCTCGACGCCCGCGACCTACGCGGGGCTGTGCGCGTGGATCAGCGGCGCGAGTACCGGAGACCGCGTGATCGAGCCCTCGGCCGGGACCGGCGCGCTCTGCACCTTCGCGCTCGCGGCGGGCGCCACCGTCCACGCCAACGAGCTGTGCCCCCGCCGGGCCGACCTGCTGGCGGCGCTCCTGGCGGAGGCCGGACAGGACCCGGCAGAGACGCTGACCCGCGAGAACGCCGACCACCTCGACGCCATCCTTCCGCCAGCGGTGCGGGCGGACGTCGTGCTCATGAACCCCCCGTTCTCGGCGACGGCCGGGCGGCTGGGCAGCAGCCGCGTCGTAACCGTCGGGACGGACCACGTGCTTCAGGCGCTGAAGCGCCTTGAACCGGGTGGGAGGCTCGTCGCTGTCCTCAGTGCGGGCGTCCGGCGGGGGAAGCGGGCGCACGGGTCGTTCTTCAAGGTTGCGGACCAGTCGCCGTTCCGGCTCCGGGCTGATGTCGAGGTGGATGGGGCCGTGTACCGCCCGTACGGGACCTCTGTGAGTACGCGGCTTTTGGTCGTGGACCGGACGCCGGAGAAGTCTTCTGGCAGCAACGGAGGCTGCGTGGAGGCCGTCATCGGAACCGTCGGGGATTCCGTTGACATCCTCGCGCCCGTCCGGCGCCCGTCCGCCTAGCGGCGGACGCTATGCTCACCGGATGCGTGTCGGTTGAGGGGCTAAACGGCAGACCTCTCGGCTTCTCGCGCTCACCGCCATGTGTCCTCGGTTAGTGCCGCGTCTCGGTCGTACCGCTCGGCGTCACGGAGATAAGACTCCGCGATCCGCTTCAACAGGGCGGCGGTCCGAGGATACATCGCGCCCACTTGCGTGGCGTACTGGCGGTAGGTGCGAACCAGGACACGCTCTTGGTCGCCGCCGTCGGTCATCCCCCGCGAGGTCGTCCCGCGGCTGTTGTAGACCTCCAACGCGAACCCCGTCTCCAGATCCTCGCTCTCGACCCTCTCGATCACGTCCCGTATGACCTCGGCAGGCCACACGCGAAGAGGGGTGCCGTCCGCGTCCGACGCGTCGGAAGGGACCACCACAGGGTCGGGACCGTAGCGGAGAACGCGACCGATATACTGATCTCCCACCTCTGAGCGGTTGGCCTTGCTCAGTAGGCGACGCGCCTCATCGACCCATGCGTTGAGCGCCTCAGCGTCGATGGCGCCGTTGTCGCCCTGTCCCGGAATGGTCCGCCACGATTCGAGAAGCGTATGAGCACTGCTCGCTCGATTTTGCTCCGTACGCGTCAACTCCGTCGGCTCTTCGCCGCGGCCTCGGAAGACGAGCGAGAGCATGTCTACGAAGAACTTCGGGTTCTGCGCGAGTTCCCGGTGCAGCACCCCCGACCGGCGCCGGTCGAACCTGAACAGAGGGAGGTAGGCCCACTCCAACTGGGCCAAACGCTCCGGGTTGTACCCCGCGGCATCGAGCTGGTCCAGGAGCTCCCCGATGTCATGCACCGTCGTCCCATCGAACGGTGCGTCGGCCGTCCGAATAGCCATGTCCAGAGCGTCCGCCAACAGGTCGTTCGGAACGGCCTCGTCGTTCCTGTACGTCATCTGCCGAAAGAGGTGCAGCGCAGCTCGAGGGCGCTCGACCGCCAGAAGCTTCTTTGCCGCGTCGAGGGCTTCCTCACCCTCAGACGGCAGCGCAAACGGATGAACCGCAGTCCAATAAGCGGCCTCCACGTCGGGCCCTTGCGACGCGGCGAGCGACCATACTTCGGGTGAAACGGGGAGGGCGCGGAGGAAGAGGCCGGCCGTCTCTGTGCCCCAGTCCGCGTGGTTCGCCAGGACCTCCGCCGCCCATTCTGTCCCGCTCATCCGCGAGACGAGCGAGACGTATCCGGCCCCGATGCGCCGAGCCGTTTCGCCGTCCGACGTCAGCAGGGCGAGGGCGTCGGGATCCGCCGGGCGGACACGCGCGAGGGCGTCGCCTACCTGCCGGGCCGAAAATTCAGGGTTAGCAAACGTATCCGTCCACTCTGGCAGCTCGGAGATCTCCACGTCGTTCAGGACCTCTTCGAGCGCCTCGCCTTGAGCCGCACTGAGCCGACGGTGCTTCTCCTGGTAGCCCTCGTCGTCGTCGTCGAGGAACGCGTCGATCGCCCCTTGTTCGAAGAGCCAGCGGTGTCGATCCACCGCGCCCGTCGGTTCGAACCGACGGGCGAGCGTTTCCAAACGCTGGACGCTGGACGCTGGCATCGCCCAGCGGGCGTCGGGGTACCGTTGGTGCCTGTTCGCGATCCCGCGGAGCGCCTGGTAGAGCGCACGGCGCCCGCCGTCTGTGAGGACGTCCGCGTCGAGGCCGTCCAGAGAGGTCAGCACGCTCTCCCGAGGCCCTGCGTGGACGGACGACACCACGCGTTCGACGAGCGCCGCCCATCGCCCGCCGTCGGCCCCCGCGTATTCGCTGGCTCGACGAACGACCCCATCGAGCGCACGGTCGAACGCGTCGGCCAGGACCCCGCGGCCCAGGTCCTCAGGCTTCCAATCCCTGTACGTCGCTGACGACGGCGGCGACGTGCTGTCCGAGCCCGAAGGAATCAGCGCGAGCGCCAGCGACCACGCCACGTCTGGCTCGTGCCTGTGGAGGAGGTCGAGGACCTGAACGCGCGCGTCCAACGACGCCGCCGTCCCGTTCGACCAAAGCACCAGGATGTCCTTGAGGCTGTTGAGCGGCCGGTTGAGGATCTTGACCGGCGGGGCGAGGCGCGTCAGGGCCGCCAGCACACGAGCGGAGCGCGGGAGATAGTCCGGGTGCCACGCGATCGTCTCGAGCGCCCACAGCAACGACGGGTGCGGCGAGCTCGACGACAAGAACCCCGTGTCCTCCTGAAACAGCGTCAGCACCGGACCGTCGGCGTCTCGGGCACCCGACTCCACGGCATTCAGGAACACCTCCGGTGCGGCCTCGGCCATCAGCGGGAGCGCGGACGACACTGCGTGCCACAGCCTCCCCGTCTCGTCCTCATTCGCGGCGTCCAGGACGGTCCGGACGACCACTCTGGCTTCGGTCGCCCCTCGTCGTCCTCCGACGAGCGGCACGTCGTCGTCGGCCACGGCCATCATCGCGAGCGTGTCGGCCAGGGCGTTCACGAACAGAGGCGAGTGCGCGCGCTGTTTGCCCAGGATGCTGGCGCCCGGGCGCTGGTCTGGCGGGAGATCGAGCGCGGGGTCATCCCCCCCCAGCACCGCCGTCGCGACCGCGCGGAATCGGTCGAGGTCGTCCGAGGTCAGCGCGTGCGCCGTCAGCGCCCATGCGTCGGCCTTGGCTGCTACGAGCCAGACCTCGCCCACCCGCCGCACCGGCGGATTCGACGTGTTCACCCAGCGCGTGAGCGCCTGCGCGGCCTCGTCGTAGCTCCGCCCGGCGATCTCACCGACGGCCGCGCGGTCGCCGTCGGCCGCGTCGTTCCACGACCCCGCCAGCACGGCCAGCGCGATCGTCCGGGCGTGCTCGGGTTCCGCCCACTCCGGACGATCCGCGTCCGGGTTGACGGCGAGGGTCCGGCGCAGCGAGAACAGACTCCGCCGTCCAAGCGTCGCGAGGTCCGAGGCCCGGTCACGCGGCACGCCCGCGTCTCGGAGCGCCTCCTCGATGCCCGCCCGCCTCACGCGGGGAAGCTGGATGCCCCCCGACGTCTTGGCTTCCCTCCCTAGAGGGACGATGACGTGGTGCCCCGCCTGGACCGCGCTCGCGACCGGCGGGCGCTCAAACGTGGGAAAGAGCACGAGCGGCGTCGGCCACGTCGATAGACGTCGCCACGCCGCCTGCGTCCGGACGATGAGCGAGCGGTCGAGGCGTCGTGGAGCACCGACGAGCGCCGCCGCCAGGAACGCGAGCGCCTCGTCCTGACTGTCTCCCACGACCGACGTGGACCCCTCCGTTTCGGACAAGAACGACAGCACGCGGCTTACCTCCTCGTCTCGGCCCGAGACTAGAACCGCAGCAGGGAGGGAGGGGCGTGTGGCCTTAGACCACACGTCCCACCACCGCTCCAGGCTCTCGGCCTCCCACACGTCCTTGCCGAGAAGGTCCGAGACCCACGCGTGAATCGAAGGGGCCGTCTCCAGCCAGGCCTCAAGGTCGTCTCCGTCGATTACCCGAACGTCCTTCCAGGTCCCCTCTGCCTTCCGGCGCTCGACCCAGGAATCCTTCTTCGCCCACCGCCTCGGGGTCACGAACATGAACGTGGCCTCCGCTGGGACGACGTCCCCGGGCTCGTCGGTGCGTTTCCGGTAGTCCTTCTGAGCTTTGTCCTCGGGTTCCCCGACACCCATCTCCCACACAGATAAACCCTCAGGTACGAAGGCGGACCACCCAGCGGCCTCGACAATCCCGTCCCATCCCGGCAGGCCGACGCCCTCCCCCGCACGGACGGAGACCCGAGTCAGATCCGCCGCCGTCGCCGTCACCAACCGGCGAACGAGCTGGGGCAGCATCGCCTGCGCGTCGCGCCGGTTCGCCGCCCACGAGGCCAGGTCAGACGCCGTTGCGAGATGACGATTCGATCCCACCTCTCCCGCTCCTACCCTCTCCAACAACCGGCGCTGGGCGGTCACGGCCCGGTACAGGTCTTTCAGGTAGGGTTCGAGGAGGGGAGGTTGCTCCGAACGAAGCGCCGACAGCTCGCCTTCGTCCCCAGGAATGAACAAGGTGTGCGAGATGTCGCCGGACTGGTCGATACCCACCCGAAGCAAGTAGCGATTGCCTTCCGCCGACGTCTCGAAGTGTTCCTTGGGCTGCACCGAGGGGTCCGTGGACAGATCGGCGGGCACGGGGCGAGACCGCGTCCAAATGAGGTCGCCTGCTTGGGTCTGATCCAGCAGGTCTGTTACGGCTCGCGCCGCCTGCTTGGCCGTATAGTGCGTCTCACTCATAGCGATTTGGCTTGCTCGTCTCCGATGACGAGTTCGAGGTACGTAACAATCTGGCGAGTGCAGCTCCTGACGGTCTGGCCGCTTTTCAGGTTGATGAGTCCGGATCGCTGCTTGATTTGCTGAGACAGATCGGTGACCACAGCGAGGTGCTGGCCTTGCAGGTGGACGACCAGGAGAGAGAGCGTTTGGATAATTAAACTGGTGACTTCCTGGGCCTCCGCTTGGTTAGCATCGAACTCGCTCAGCAGGGTATTCAGGCGCGTCGCGTGAGCGTCCAGCTTGCTCCGGTATTCCGGGAGGCGTTGCTTCCGCGTGTATTGGTCACGCAGGGCCTCCGCATCAGCTAGCGTCCGGGCCGCGGCCCGCTGAGCCTCCTCGCCCTTGCGCGCTTTGTACACGCCGTAGATCGTCAGGAAGAGCCCGACGATTGACGCGAGACCGGACCAGAGCCCGAACGCGTCCGACCCGAAGTCGGCTCCCGCTGAAAGGGAGTCTGCGGCCGCCTGGCTCACTTGTGCGAGCAAGCTCAGCATGTGGGTCCTTCAACGGAAGACGTGATCAGGTGACAAGATGAGCACGCATCATGGCTCGGGCTCGGTCAACACCCCATCGTGCGGCTTTCGGCGGTCGAACTAGCTCTCCCATGCTCTGATCTAGGTGAGCAGAGAGAGGCGAAAGTGAGGGAGAATGACCCTATAAGAAGAGGGCGATCGAAGGCTGACCTCCCCCGCCGCGATGCCGGGCCGGTGGGCGAGCCCGTCAACGCGGCGGGCCGGAACCCGCCGGGGGGAAGTCTCAGGCCAGGGCTCCGAACCCTCAGCCAACCGGACATCCCGTGGCCCCCTTCGCATTTCAGGCTGCACCAGCCTCACCCCAGGTCGAACAGCTCGACCTCTTCGCCCTCCTTGCCCCGCGCGTCGCAGCGCTCGCGCCGCCCGTCCGCGTGGAGCCCCTGCCACGCCGCCCCGGTACGTGGCCCTTCTCGGGCACCCCCCCGCTGGCGGTCGAGCTCGCCGAGGCCGACGCGGCGACCGGCGCACTCACGGCGAGCGTGTTCGACGCCTACCGCCCGAGCGTCCGGGTGCCCGGCGCCCGGCCCCACCCGACGAAGCTCGTCGAGTCGGCCGCGATGGCGGCGGCCACAGCGCCCGGATGCGGCTACGGCCCGGCGCTCCCCGAGCACCTCGTGACCGGGGGGCACCTCTCCGACGCTCAGCTCGAGACCGTCGTCCGGGCCGGGGCCGCCCACGCGGAGCATCTGCCCGGCATGCCAGAGGCTGGCACCGGCAGCCGCGCCCGCGGCGCGAGGCAGGGCTTCTTCGTCGGCGACGGGACCGGCGTCGGCAAAGGTCGCCAGTCGGCAGCCATCATCCTCGACAACGTCCTCCAGGGACGGCGCCGGGCTCTCTGGGTGTCCGAGAACCGGAGCCTCCTCCGCGACGCCGTCCGCGACTGGACCGCCCTCGGCGGCCCGGCCGACTTCGTGTTCGACCTCGGCGCCTGCAAGGGGCCAATCCCGCGGGCCGAGGGCGTCTGCTTCGCGAGCTACGACACGCTCAAGGGAAAGCCGCGCGAACGCGACGGCGCGGAGACCGGGATCGACCGGCTGGAGCAGGTCGTCGCGTGGCTGGCGGCCGGTGGCGATGAGTCCGAGTTCGACGGCGTCATCGTCTTCGACGAGAGCCACAACATGCAGGCGGCCTTGGATCGCCCTGGCGCAAGAGGCGTGCAGAAGGCGTCCCAGCGCGCGCTCGTCGGCGTCGAGCTGCAAGACCGGCTCCCCAACGCCCGCGTCGTCTACGCCAGCGCAACCGGCGCCACCGAGGTCGCGAACCTCGCCTATGCCGCTCGCCTCGGGCTCTGGGGGCGGGGCACCCCGTTCCCGACCGTCGAGGCGTTTGTCGAGAAGGTGTCGGCCGGAGGCATCGCCGCGATGGAGCTCGTCGCGAAGGATCTCAAGGCGATGGGGCTCTACCTCGCCCGCTCGGTCTCCTACGACGGCGTCGACTACCGCACGCTCGTCCACGATCTGGCCCCGCACCAGGCCCAGACTTACGACCGGTGCGCCGAGGCGTGGCAGGTCGTCCTGCGCAACCTCCAGGCCGCCCTCGAAGTGACCAAGGCCGACAAGTGCGGCCGGGCACGGGCAGCGGCCTACAGCCAGTTCTGGGGCGCCCACCAGCGGTTCTTCCTCCACCTGCTGGTGGCGATGAGCGCGCCGAGCCTGATCCGCGACATGGAGGACCGCCTCGGGGCCGGCGAGAGCTGCGTGGTCCAACTCGTCTCCACGATGGAAGCCGCCACCGAGAGGGCCTACGCGAAGGCCGTCGCCAATGGTGATGATCTACGGGACCTCGACGTCACGCCGCGAGACCAGCTCTTGCAGTTCGTCGAGGCCAGCTTCCCGACGACCCTCTACGAGGAGTACGAGGACGACGACGGCCGCGTGAGGAGCCGCCCCGTCAAGAACGCCGCTGGGGACTTCGTCAAGAGTCCAGAGGCCATCGCGGCCCGAGACCGTCTGATGCTGGAGGTCGGGGCGGTGAGCGTGCCGCACGGCGTGCTCGACCAACTCGTCGCCCACTTCGGACCTGACGCTGTGGCCGAGGTGACGGGCCGTGGCCGCAGGTTCGTCTCCAAGACCGTCGACGGCGTGGAGCAGGTCGTGGAAGAGCGCCGGACGCGCCGCCGGTGCGACGCCGAGGCGGACGAGTTCATGGCCGGGAAGCGCCGGGTTCTCGTCTTCAGCCAGGCTGGGGGCACCGGGCGGAGCTACCACTCGGACCTCGCGGCCGAGAACCAACAGCGCCGCGTGCTCTACTGCGTCGAGCCCGGGTGGAGTAGCGCCCGGTGCGTCCAGGGGATGGGCCGGGTCCACCGGGCCAACCAGGCCTGCCCGCCCGAGCTCGTCCTCGTGACCACGAACCTCAAGGCCCAGCGCCGCTTCCTGTCGACCATCGCCCGGCGGCTCGACCAACTCGGCGCCCTCACGAAGGGCCAGCGCCAGACGGCGAGCCAGGGTCTCTTGTCGAGCGAGTTCAACCTGGAGACGCCGCTTTCGCGGGCGAGCCTCCACAACTGGTTCGTCGACCTCTACCGAGGCTCGGGCCGGGCCGCGGCGGCGGGCGTCACGCCGTCGCTCGTCGAGGAGCAGATGGGGATCCGGGTCCTCGACCAAGATGGTCAGCTCTGCGTCGGCGCCGTCCCCGAGGTGCCGAAGTTCCTCAACCGGCTCCTCTCGCTGAGGACCGGCGACATGGACGCCGTGTTCGACTCGTGGTACGGCTACCTCGAGGAGGCCACCGAGGCGGCCCGGGAGGCCGGCACGCTCGACGTGGGCGTCGAGACGATCCGGGCCGAGCGGACCGTCAAGACCGACGAGCGGCTCGTCTACACGCACCCCCGCTCGGGGGCGACGACGCAGGTCGTGACGCTCGAGCTCACGCGGCGGACGGAGGTCGTGGACTGGTCCGAGGTCTGGAGCCGAGCCAAAGAGGCGCAGGGCATGGGCCACTGGGCGGGGTTCGTCGTCAACCGCCGGAGCGGGCAGCCGTACGCGCTCTTCCGGGCCGGAAGCCGGACGACCGAGACCGGCCGCGTCGTGAGCCGCCTGCGGCGCGTCGGCGTGCGCTCGAACCGGCTCATGGACGAGACGGACCTGAACCGGCCGGGGCAGGAGGGAGGTCATCAGCCCATCCCAACGGACGAGGCGAAGCGGCTCTGGGCCGAGGGCGTCGAGGCGGCGCCCGAGTTCTACGTCGAGCCGGTCCACCTCGTGACCGGGACGATCCTGCCGATTTGGGACCGGATCGCCGGGCATCCGAGGATCTACCGCGCCCAGACCGACGGCGGCGAGCGGATGATCGGCCGGGCCGTGATGCCGGAGCACCTGAGCGCCACGCTCAAAGCCCTCGGGGCCTCTGGCGACCGAGTCGAGATCACCCCGGACGAGCTGGCGGAGCGGCTCATGGCCGGGGCCGAGGCCGACCTCGCGAACGGCTGGCGTCTCCTCCGGCGGCGCGTCGCGAACGAGTGGCGGATCGAGCTCGTGGGGCCGGACCTCGCGGCCATGCGGGAGTTGGAGGCCGACGGCGTCTTCGCCGAGGTCCACGCCTTCCGGACCCGGTTCTTCGTCCCAACGGGCGAGCGGGCGGCCGAGGTGCTCCGGTCCGTCACCGAGCACCGGCCCGTCGTCGAGATCCGGGGTGGGGAGGGCCACCCGACCCGCCTGGCGGCCTGAGCAGGAGGCCGCATGGGCCTCTGGCGAGCCGCGCCGACGCCTTACGCCAGGGCCGCTCCCGAGGGGCGAGGAGCGGCCCCGGCACGCGGTCGGGCGGTGCTCTGCGAACCGAGCGCCCCGCCCGAGGGGCACCGAGAGCTATGTCGAGATCCATGCCCGGACCGGGCGACTTCTGCCACGGGTGCAACCGGCTGCTGTGCCGGTGCCTCCCCGAGCCCGACCCGGAGGTGTTCTTCGAGAGGGCGTACGAGGCGGGCCACGAGGCCTGCCTCGCCGACGGTTACTCCAAGCGACCGATGACGGAGTGGATCTATGTCACCGGCCAACGGGCCACGTGGGACGCCGAGGCGAAGGTCTTCCGCTACCGCATGACTTCGCTACGGTTCGCCGAGTGGACGTGGCGGCACCACCACGCGAGCCCGTGGCACTACGCTCGGTGGTTCGAGCGCCAGCACGGCCTCAACCTGGAGAGCTTCCTCGCGGGCTACGACGACGCGGGCGCCGGGCTACCCTCGGCGGTCTCCGCGCCCGAGCACCACGCGGCGTGCGAGGCCGCGCTCCTCGCCGGCGACCCGCTGCCCGAGCCGCCCGTCCCGGTCTGCGCAGGCGATGGACTCCCGTTCTAAGCGCGCGACGTGGGTGGGGGAGGCGCGAAACGGAAGGGGTCCGATGCGGACGGGGCGCGGATCGGAGATCCCGGATCTCCGATCCGCCGAAGGCCCCGGCGCGTCTCCCTCCCGACCCGGACAGGCCGGATCGGCCCGCCGGGTCGGGAGGAGGGGGGAGGGTGTCGGCAGCGGTTTCTCCCAGTCTAGGCGACGGCCGGACAGCGTCAAGGTCGTTCGCCCCGTGCTCGCGCTGCGACGGCAAGAACCCGCAGTCGGCCGCGTGGCGCGGCCGGGGTTTTGCCGACGGTCGCTCCGCGCGGGGGCGCTCCACCACGGGCCGCATGTGGGCGGATTCCCGCCCACGGCCCTTTGACTCAACCGGACCGGTTGGTCGCGTGCGCGACCCACAGCGGTCCTGTCCGGCCTTACGCCTGCCAGGGGGGGTGGCCGCTGGCTGGCGGGGACCATCCGGGTCCCCGGGCACGGCGGTCTCTCATGAGCCCCTCTTCAGAGGTCCCGCTATGCCCCGCATCTATTCCCGTCCGCACTACGCCCAGGCCCGCACGTGGTACCGGTTCGCCTGCTGGCTCCGCCGCACGTCGTGCCCCGCGTTCCACCCGCACCACATGAAGGAGGACGCCCTCCGCGAGAGCTTCCGGCTCCGCACGAAGAGCCTCGTCCTGCCCGCGACGCTCAAAGACTGCACCGCCGCGGGCCTCGACCGGCTGGCGGCGCGGGCCGCGGGCGGGGACACGTACCCCGAGCTCATCGCGAGAGTCGCCGTCGTCGATCCGGACGATCCGGGAACGGACGAGGTCCACCTGTTCCTGGAGACGGCCGACCGGACGGGGACCGTGACCGAGAAGCACCCGCTCGGGAAGCTCCCGGCGCGCGACGCGCTCTGGGTCGCCCCGCTCATCCGGCTCGAGTCCGACGCCTACGGGACGGGACCCGTCCTCCGGTACCACGTGACCGGCGGCGAGGCCGAAACGGTCCACGTCGCGATCAGCCGGGCGCACGAGGCCGCGAAGGCGTGGCTCGACTGGGCCGACGACCGGAAGGCCTGGGCCGAGGCCCACGCGGTCGCCGACGAGAGCCCGTACGCCTACCGGGCGAGCTACCGCGACACCGTCGCGCCGGGCGCGAGCTACGGGAGCCTCCTGTACTGCACGGACGCCTACGGAGAGACCGAGGCCGAGTAGCTCCGGCTCCGCTCCCCCAGCCCGGCGGCCCAGCGGTCGCCGGGCTTTTCTCCGCTGCGACGACAGGGGAGGGAAACGCCAGAGGCCGTGCGCCCCCGCCGACCGCGAGGACGCGACGGCCAGCGGGGGCGCTCCCACTGCGGCCGACGTGAGACCGTGCGGAGCGAACGGCGGACCCCCGAGTCCGCGTCCGACCATGCCCGACCATCTGACGGCGCTCAACCTCCGCGTGCTCACCGACATCGAGGCCCAGATGTCTGAGAGGGGCGACCGCGTCGGCGGCGCGCCCGCCGTGGCCCAGCCCGCGCTCACCCGCCGCGAGCGCTACCACGCGCGCCGCCTCGCCGCGCGCGGGCGGCTCCGCCGCTTGTCAACCGACGCGCCGTGGTTCGCGCGGCGGACCGTGCTCTACGCCCGCGTGGACCCCGGATCCCCCGGCCCTGGGTCCGCCGTCCACGAGCCGGCCGTCGCGCTCCGCCAGCGGGCCGCTGGCGGGACGTCTGGGGAGACCACCCCGCACGGGGCCTACCGCGACGCCCTGTTCTCGGGCGTCCCGCTCTACACGACCCGGCTCGTCCGCGAGCGGACGTTCTCGTTCCCGACCCGCGACCAGGTCCGCTCGCCGGCCGACGCCGCGGCCGTGCTCGCCGAGTACTTCGCCGACCGCGACCGAGAAGAGGTCGTCGTGGTCCTCCTCGATTCGGCGTCCACGATGACGGGCTTGCACGTGGCGTCCGTCGGCGGGCTCGCCGCGTCGATCGTCGAGCCGAGGCAGGTGTTCAAGGCGGCCGTGCTGGCGAACGCGGCGGCCCTCATCGTGGCCCACCAGCACCCCTCGGGCAACCCCGAGCCGAGCCGGGAGGACGTCGCCGTCACGCGCCAGCTCGTCGAGGCGGGAAAGGTCATGGGCATCCCCGTCCACGACCACCTCATCGTCACGGGCCAGACGGCCGACGGGGCGCCCGTCTACACGAGCCTCGCCCAGCGGGGCCTGTTGTAAACCGCGAGCGGCCGGGCCGTAGGTCGGCCCCGGCGCGGGTCGGCACCGGCGTGGGGGCGCCGGAGGACACACGCCCCCACGCCGGGGGCCTCCTCAACCCTCCCTCTGCCATGCCTACGTCCACGCCCCAGACCGTCCGCCTCGCCCTCGGCCACGTCGTCGCCACGCCCGGCGCGCTCCGCGCCGTCCGCGCCCACGGCCTCGACGTCCTCGGCCTCGTCCACCGCCACGCGCGCGGCGACTGGGGAGACCTCTCGCACGCCGACGCGCTCGCCAACGACCTCGCGCTCGACCCGGCGTGCCCGGCCCGCGTGCTCTCGGCCTACGAGACGGCCGGTGGACGGCTCTGGGTCATCACCGAGGCCGACCGCTCGGCGACGACGGTCCTCCTCCCCTCGGAGTACTGAGGAGGCGCAGGACTCGTGTGGGGTCCCCGCCCACGGCATCTCCGTCGCGGGGGGCGCGGCTCGCGGCGAGCGCCCCCCGCGACGGGTGGGCGCCGAGTCACCAGCCCCGTTCTCTCACCATGCCCCCCTCTGCCCTCCGTCCCACCACCCCCGCGCGGCCCCAGGTCCCCGTCCTCGCCGACACCCTCACGGACCAGGCCGCCCGCTGGGCCGACCACGTCCTCGAAACCGGCCAGGCCGCCGCTAGCGCGGGCCTCCCGCCCGCCTACGTCGCCCGCAAGGCGCTGGACGCCGTCGCGTTCTCGCTCCGCCACGGGCTCCGCGCCCTCGCCGTCCCAACCAAGCTCGTCGGCGTCAAGGCCCACCAGCACGCCGTCGAGGCCCTCGCGCTCTGGGACGGGCGCCCGGTCCGCCAGCGGCCCCGCCTCGCCGTCACCGTCGGCCCGCGCGGCGCGCTGCGCGTCTCCGCCGTCCGCTCCGACGGCTCGCTCCAGCCCGTCGGCCGCCTCCAGCCTAAGCACACCGCGTGGGCGACGCCGCTCGTGAGCAACGGGGCCGGTGACGGCTCGCGCTCGGGCCTCGCCGTCCACCTCCACGTCGTGACCGGGCTCGACCGCCGCGCGCGCGGGCTCCCCGTCACGCTCGGCGTCAACGTCCGGCTCTCGGGGTTCGACCGCGCCCTCTGCGCGCCGCCCCCGCCCGTTCCCGTCCCGCCCGCCCCGGCGCTCCGCGCCGTCGCCGAGACGGCCGTCGCCTACCGCACGGGCGGCGAGAGCCCGCGCGTCGAGGAGCCGACCGCGCTCGCGGTCCGCCTCTGGCGAGACGCCGACGGCACGGCCCGCATGACGTGCCCTCACGTCGTCCGCCATTCGCCGAGCGGCCCCGAGTGGGGCTACGGCGGGAGCGGCCCCGCCGACTGTGCCCGCTCCGTCCTCCTCGCGCTGACCGACGAGGCGACCGCTGACGCCCACTACCAGGCGTTCAAGGCCGACGTGATAGCGGCTCTCCCTGAGCACGGAGCGATCCTCCAACGGACCGCCGTCCTCGCCTGGCTGGCGGGCCAGCCCGTCGCCGAGACGCCCACCCAGACGACCCCCTCCCGCGCCGCCTGAGATGCCGACCTCCGACGACACCCGCGCCCTCGCGCGGAGCCTGTCCTGGGCGCAGCTGAAGGAACGAATGGACGAGTTGGGGCGCGGGGCGGCTTCCTCCTGACCCCGTCGAACGAGACGCGGCGAAGCCTAGCCGTACACCTTCCGGCGGTACGCATTCGCCCGCCTGACGGCGCCGCTCTTCGACTTCCTCCACTCCACCATCCGCACGCTCGAGCCGTACGCTGCGGCGATCTCCTCGTCGGTCCTCCCGTCCACGAGGTGCCAGAACAGACCATCCTCGGGGATCTGCAAGATCGACCCCATCCTGTGGGCCTCCCGCTCATGGACCGGGTCGTGAGCCCGTAGCGCGAAGTCCTCTCCAAAGGGGATCGCCTGCCCCTCATGGCCACAGATCACATGGGCCATCTCGTGCATCAGGTCGCTCTCCTGCCTGGCGGGCTCGCATGCCGGGTTGTAGAAGACCATCCGGTGAGGCCCCACCTCAGCGTAGAACGCGAAGAACCCCTCGCCATCGCGGGTGAGCGACGCGACCGCCTCGCCCGGGTCGCGCCCGAGGTACTCGGCGAACGCGCCGTACAGCTCGGCCGACAACGCGGGCGCGACCTCCGCAGTGGAGACCACCCGCAACCCGAGTCGGCGTGCCAGTCGGCGCGCTGGGCACGCCTGCTTTGGCGTCAGTCCGAGGTCTTTCCGGTACGATAGAGAAGCGGCTTCGGCCTCTTTGACAAACCCCCGGCGGAGTCTAGGCTTCTGACTCATCGGGCAAGGTTCCGTCTTCGGCCGCTGCGTAGGCCATCTCGATCAGCGTCGCCAGGGCCTGGCGGGTGTCCGGCTTCAGCGCCTGGTCCGCCTTGAGGTGCATCACGAACCGCTCAGGGAGCGGCACCGGCGGGGCCATCCTGTCCTCAGCACCGGCCGTCACGTTGAGCGCGAAGTGCGTCGGGGTCACCCCCAGCCACCGGCACAGCTTCATGTACGTGTCGAGGTCGGGGAGACGCCCTTGCTCGATACGCGAGAGGGTGGAAGGGCTGACGTCGCCGATCTCCTCGGCCGCTTTCCGTACCCCCATCTCCCCGCGACGCGCGCGGACGGCGTCGGAAAACAGGGCGGTGTCGATCTCTTGAGCCAATGGCCCGTCGGTGAAACAGTGTGACCGAATCTACGCCCCGGCCGCCTCGAAGCAACTGGAAGCGCTTCTAAGCCCGTTTCACTCGTGAGACTGTTGCAGTCGTGCGCGGTCTAGCACTATCATCGAGAGAGTGCTAATCCCGGCACGCCCCCATAGACCCCCGACGCCATGCCGAGCAAGAAGCCCGTCCACACCGTCCCCTCCGGAAAGGGCTGGGAGAACAAGCAGGGTGGGAAGACCACCAGCAGCCACAGGACCAAGGCGACCGCGACCGCCGCCGGGCGCAAGCAGGCCAAGGCCTCCGGTACCGAGCACCGCATCCACAACAAGGACGGCCGGATCGGGCGCTCGAACAGCTACGGCAACGACCCCAACCCGCCCAAGGACAAGAACCGCTAGCCGACGGCGACACGGTGGGGGCAGCCCCTCGTCGCTTTATGCGGACCGGCAACGGACGACTCATGACCGACCCGACCCTGAACAGAGGCCCTCACCGCGGCGACGGGGCCTCGGCGAGCCCGACAGACCTGACCGTGAGCGCGGACGGCCCCGCAGCTCCATCAGGAGGGGGGCAACCGTTTCGCGTCCTCGCGCTCGACGGCGGCGGCGTCCGCGGGGCCTGCACGGCCGCGTTCCTCACCCGCCTCGAAGAGGGGCTCGACGCACCGCTCGCCCGGTACTTCGACCTCATCTGCGGGACCTCGACGGGCGGCATCCTCGCCCTCGGCCTAGCGACCGAGCGCCCGGCCGCCGACCTCCTCGATCTGTACCGGACGCGGGCCGACGCCCTCTTCCGCCGCCGGTACCCGTGGCTTCCAAAGAAGGCCGCAATGGCGATCGACTCGCTCTACCGGAGCGACGACCTCCACGCGGAGCTCCGCGCGGTCCTCGGGGACGAGACCACCCTCGGCGACGCCGTCACGCGCGTCTGCGTCCCCGCCGTCAACGTCACGACCGGCCGCGCGACCGTGTTCAAGACGCGGCACATGGCCGACCTCGAACGGGACCACAAGCTCCGCATGTGGCGCGTGGCCGCGGCGACGGCCGCCGCGCCCGTCTACTTCGACCCGGTTGAGATCCCCGGGTGCGGCCACTACGTCGACGGCGGGCTCTGGGCCAACACGCCAGCCACCGTCGGCATCCTGGAGGCGCTCCGGCTCGGGCACGACCTCCGCGACGTCGAGCTCCTGTCGGTCGGGACCGGCGCCGCCCGGTTCCACCGCGGCGTCGCGTCGGGAGGGCGCCGCTACCGCAAGGGCGGCCACCACGGGCTCGTCGGGTGGGGCACCGACGCCGTCGACCTCTCGATGCACGCGCAGACCGACCGGGCCGAGAACTTCATGCACTACCTCCTCGGGGCTCGGCACCGGCGCGTCCAGTTCCCGCTCCCCGACGGCTCGTTCAAGCTCGACGCCGTGGGCCAGGTCGAGACCCTCGTGCAGATGGCGTTCGAGGAGGCCAAGCGGAGCGCGCGCGGCGTGCGCCGCCGGTTCCTCACCGCCCCCGTCGCCCCGTTCGTCCCCGTCCCCCCGGACTCGTGATCCTCAAGGCCTCCTTCGACGACTTCCTCCGCGACCGTGTCAACCTCAACAAGACCCGACTCGAACGGGTCCGCTCGGCGCACCGCTCGGTCCGCCGTGTCCTGAGCGCCGACGACGAGATCGCCCCCGACTACGTCGGCACGTTCCTCCAGGGGAGCTACGCCTACAAAACAGCCACGCGGTCCCCGCACGAGGGCGACCCTTACGACGTGGACGTCGTCCTCGCGCTCGACCTCGAGGATGACTGGGGCAACCTCCCCTCGGGCTACTCCGTGCTCCGGACCGTCTACGACGCGCTCGACGCCGACCCGCTCTACGAGGGGAAGGTCGAGCTCCGCGACCGCTGCGTCCGCGTGGCCTACAGCGACGACGGGATGGCCTTCCACCTCGACGTGCTCCCGGCCGACGCGCCGGACGGCACCCAGGGCATCCTCCGCATCCCCCGCGACTGGTGCGACACGCACCCACGCGGCTACGGCGACTGGCTGAACGAGACGAACGCCGCCCGGTGCGGCTTCCTCAAGCAGGTCGTCAAGCTCCTCAAGTACTGGCGGACGCTCCACGGCCTCCGCGTCAACTCGATGGTCATCACGACGCTTGCGGCGCACCATCTCCCGAGCCGCGCGCTCTCCATCGATGACGCCCTCGTCCTCACGCTGGAGGGGATCGCCGACTGGGCCGAGGACGAGTCGTACTGGAGCGTCCCGACGGTCGAGAACCCGTCGCTCGACGGCGAGGACCTCGCGCGCGCCTGGCGGCTCGGGGACTGGCAGGCGTTCCGGGCCGCCGTGCGCGAGGCGGTCGACGCCGCCCGCGAGGCCCGCGACTCGACGGACGAGGAGGAGACCATCGAGCTCTGGAACGGGGACGCCCTCTACGACGGCCTCTTCCCGACGACGGTCCGGGGCCTCGGGGCCGCCGCGCGCTCGACGGCCGCGGCGTTCTCGGCGGGCCTCTTGCGGACGCCCTCGCGCGCCGTCGTCACGCCGAACCGGGGGTTCTACGGCCGCCAGCGGTGAGGCCGCGCCGCCCTCGGCCTCGTCCCGCCCGGCTCCGACGCCGGTTGCAGACAGGCGCGATGCGGAGCCGGTACCCGGCCCTCGCTCCGGACCGGACCGCCCACGGCCTGACGTTCACGGGCGCGCTGAGGGCGTGGGGCGACGGGACGCCGTACGAGGTCGAGGTCACGGTCCCGGACTGGGGCGGCCCCGACGTCCGCGTCCTCAGCCCGTCCGTCCAACCGGGAGCCCCGCACACCTACGACGATGACGGGCTCCTCTGCCTCTACCACCCCGACCGGCGGCCGTGGAAGCCGACCGACCTCGCGGCGCTGACCGTCGTCCCGTGGGCCGCGCTCTGGCTCTACTTCTACGAGGCCTGGTTGGAGACGGGAGTCTGGTGGGGACCTGAGGCCCCACACTGAGGCGGGGGCTAGGTGTCGGCGATCCCCCGCCCCATCAGCTCCGCCTGCTCGATCACCGTCGCCGTCGCCTGCTCCTGTTTGTCCGGCGGGTACCCGTGCCGACGGAGCACCCGCCGCACGTACCGCCGCATGTTCGCCCGGACCTGCTCGCGCACCGACCAGTCGATCGTCGCGTGCTCGCGGACCGTCTTCGCCAGGTCCCGCGCGATGTCCCGGAGCTGCTCGTCGCCCAGCACCGAGACGGCGCTGTCGTTGACCTCCAGCGCGTCGTAGAACGCGACCTCCTCGTCGGTCAAGTTCAGCGCCTCCCCCCGCGACGCCGCCTCGCGCATCTCGCGCGCCAGCGCCAGCAGCTCCTCGATCACCCGGGCCGTCTCGATGCTCCGGTTGTGGTACCGCGTGACGGCCTCGCCCAGCTTCTCCGAGAAGGCCTTCGCCTGGCGGAGGTTCGACGCCCGCTTCGAGCGGACCTCGTCGTTCAACAGCCGCTCCAACAGCGCCACGGCCAGGTTCTTCTGCGGGAGGTCCCGGACCTCGGCCAAAAACCCGTCCGACAAGATCGAGATGTCCGGCTTCGAGAGGCCCGCCGCGGCGAACACGTCCACGACCCCCTCCGGCGCGATCGCGGTCTCGACGAGCTGGCGGACCGCCCCGTCGAGGTCCTCCTTCGACTGCGGCGACGGCGCCTTCGTCTTCGAGACCGCCCCCCGGATCGTCGTCACGAACACGACCTCGTCCCGGACCTCCAGCGCCTCCTCGCGCGGGGCCGCTAGCGCGAACGCCTTCTGCAGCGCGAGCGACGCCGTCAGGAACCGCCCGAGCGTCCCCGGCTCCTCCCGCTCCGCCCTGTACAGGTGCTCCTGCGCCGCCGGGATGATCCGGAGCCGGTCGGCCGGGCCGCCCGTCAGGAAGGGGGAGTAGTCGAACCCGTGGAAGAACGCCTGGCACACGTCCAGCTTCTCCAACAGCACGGCGACGGCCTCGTCCTGGCTCACCGTCGTCTTCCCGCGCCCGCCGCTGTTGGCGTACACCCCCAGCGCCTCCTGCAAGTTCGACGCGAGCCCGATGTAGTCCACGATCAACCCGCCCGGCTTGTCCCGGAAGACCCGGTTCACCCGCGCGATGGCCTGCATCAGCGAGTGCCCCCGCATCGGCTTGTCGGCGTAAAGCGTGTGCAGGACCGGCGCGTCGAACCCCGTCAGCCACATGTCGCGGACGATCACGAGCCGGAGCGGGTCGGCCGGGTCCTTGAACCGTGCCGCCATGTCCTCCCGTCGCCGCTTGCTCCGGATGTGGCCCTGCCAGCCCTCGGGGTCCGTCGCCGAACCGGTCATGACGACCTTGATCGCGCCTTCGGCGTCGTCGGCCGCGTGCCACTCCGGCTTGAGCTTGATGATCTCGTCGTAGAGCGCGACGCAGATCCGACGGCTCATGCACACGATCATCCCCTTCCCTTCGACCGCCTCAGTCCGCGTCTCGAAGTGCTCCACCAAGTCGGCGGCCACCTGGCGGAGCCGCTTCTCGGTCCCGACGAGCGCCTCCAGCCGCCCCCACTTCGTCTGCTGGCCCCGCCGGACCGTCTCCTCCTCGCCCTCCATCACCTCCTCGAACCCCTCGTCCAAGCGGGGCTTCTCGTCGTCCGGCAGGTCGAGCTTCGCCAACCGGCTCTCGTAGTAGATCGGGACCGTCGCCCCGTCCTCGACCGCCCGCTCCACGTCGTAGACGTCGATGTAGTTGCCGAACACGAGCCGCGTGTCCTTGTCGTCGAGCTCGAGCGGCGTCCCCGTGAACCCGACGAACGTCGCGTTCGGGAGCGCCGAGCGGATGTGCCGCGCGTACCCGTCCACGAAGTCGTACTGAGACCGGTGCGCCTCGTCGGCCAGCACCACCACGTTCCGGCGGTCGGTCAGCTCGGGGTGGTCGCCCCCCTTCTCGTCGGGGTAGAACTTCTGGATCGTCGTGAAAACGACGCCCCCCGCCGTCCGCGTCAGCTTCGCCCGGAGGTCCTCGCGGCTTTCGGCCTGCTCGGGCGTCTGGCGGAAAAGGTCGGCCGTCCGCGAGAACGTCCCGAACAGCTGCCCGTCGAGGTCCGTCCGGTCCGTCAGGACGACGATCGTCGGGTTCTCCAGCGCGGCCTCGCCGATGAGCTTCCCCGCGAAGAACGCCATCGTCAGGCTCTTCCCCGACCCCTGCGTGTGCCACACGACGCCGCCCTGGCCGCTCCCGCCCGCCCGCGCGGCCGTCAGCGTCGCGGCCACGGCCTTGTTCGCGGCGTGGTACTGGTGGTAGGCCGCCACCTTCTTCTGCGTCCCGCCCGCGTCGGCCTCGTACGCCACGAACCGGCGCACCAGGTCGAGGAACCGCCGCGGCGCGAACACCCCCCGGATCAGCACTTCGAGCGCGTTGTCGGACGCGCTCGCGACCGCCTCGCCGTCGGCCGTCTTCCAGGGGAGGAACCGCTCGCGCGGCGTCCCCACAGTCCCGAGACGGGCCTCCACGCCGTCGGACATCACCTGGACCTCGTTCCACACGAACAGCGACGGAATCTGCTTCTGGTACGTCTGGAGCTGCTGCCACGCCGTCCACACCGTCGCCCGTTCGTCCGCCGCGTTCTTCAGCTCGAAGACCGCCAGCGGCAGCCCGTTCACGAACACGACCACGTCGGGCCGCCGCTCGACCGGCCCCTCCTTGACCGTGAACTGGTTGACGGCGAACAGGTCGTTCGCCCTCGGGGCATCCCAGTCCACCAGGTCCAGACGGTGCCCGCGCATCTCGCCGCCCGCGGTCGGCACCTCCACCTCGACCCCGTCTGTGAGCCATCGGTGCGCCCGCCGGTTCGCCTCCATGAGATCGGCCCCGCCGTGCTGGCGGACGAGCCGGAACGCTTCCTCCCGCGCGGCCTCTGGCGCGTCGGGGTTCAGCCGCTCCAGCGCCGCGCGCAGGCGGTGGGGGAGGAGGGCCTCCTCGTACCGCTCGCGCTCCGCGCCCCGCTCGCCCGGCGCGATCTCGGGGCCGTACGCGAGCTCGTAGCCCTGGGATTGCAGCCACACCAAGGCGGCCTGCTCGACGACGTCTTCAGTAAACCGGCTCATGTCGAAGGGGACGTGCCACCACTCGGCGGCGTGTGGACGCCAGAGGCGACGTAGGCAACGACGGTCGCGAGCTCTCCGAGGGGGCTGCTCCCTGGCATCTCGGGGTCGTAGGCATCGAGCGCCGGGCGCTCCGTTTCGAAAACCTCGCGCTGCTCCTCGTACCCGATGGGATCGACCCGGAACAGGATTTCGGACGCCTGATATGTGGAGGCGTAGATCGCCACCGGCTCGTGGACTTCGTCCGTCCACTGGTCGAAGGCGGTGTGGTCGCCGTACAGGGGGACGGGCGGCGTTGGCGACGGCTCCTCGACGTGGGCCGTGATGATGAGGTGGACGAGGGCGTCGGCGGCGCGAGCGGCGTACAGGGCCTGCGCCTTCCCAATAAACCGCTCCTGCGCTCCCCGGCCGTGGCCAATCAACCCGCCCGTGTTCCGGAGCTCCGCGAGGTGCTGCGCGACGCGCACCATCCCGCTTCCGAGACCCCGCATGGATTTAGCGAGCTCCTCCGGGAGGCCGTCGCCCGTGATCCGAACGGCTCCGAGGGCCAGCTTCACCAGCGCGTGAACGTCAGGCTCCTTGTCGTACGTGATGCCACGCGCGTCGAGGACTGTCTTGCACACCGACTCGATGATCGACTTGGACGTGTCGAGCGCGATGCCTGGGGCGGCCTCGACCGACTGCTCCAGAAGCTCGATCTGCGGGACGAGCGCGTCCGGGTCTCCTAGCCGCGCACAGGCGTCCCAGAGGCCGTAGAGCGTGAGGGGCGGGGGCGGTCCCGTGGGGCGGGGCATCGCTACGCCACCTCCCGCTCGGGGAGGTCGCCGACCCGGAGCGCGCCGGAGAGCAACGCGGGGATCAGCCGGTCGCGGAGCTCCGCGAGCGTTTCGTTCTGTCGAAGGTTCGCCTCCACGCGGTCATCGAGGGGACCGCACACTTCCTCAAATGCCAAGACGGCTGCAGAGGCGGGTGCAACGACTCGGAGGTTCCCGAAATCCCGCTTGTTGATAGAGCCAAACACGGTACCCTCCGCGTTAAACACCTCGAACTGCTGTCTGAGGTGGTCCGCAGTCCAGTAGGTGTAGCTACGGCCACCGTCCCGATGGCGAAGGGCGGCAACCCCGCGGCCTAAACACAGCTCGAATGGAGCGAGGTTCGTCAGCCCCACTGGCGCGCGGACGCTTACTAGTGTGTCTCCAGGACTAGCGGTTCGCGTCGGCGCTGTACAGAAGCGCCGGACCTCCGGGAAACGGAATCCAAAGTCCGTTGCTCCTTGATAGAACGGGAGGCCCTCCCCCTCCTCGTTGTAGGTCGAGCCGGGAGGAGATTGCCCCATCGTCAGATCGAACTCGTCTTTGAGTCGGCTCCACGTCCATCCTCCAGGGAGGTCGTCGCCCTCTCTAAATCGCCCGAACCGCTCGCGGAAGACGACCCGCGCCAGCGCGTCGAGCGTCGCGTTCATCCGACGGTTCGATTCGATCTTGTCGTCCAGCACCCCGAGCGTGTCTGCGATCCGTTTCTGCTCGTCGAGCTGAGGAAGTGGGAGGGTCATCCGGCGCTGGTCCCGGAGGGAGACGTATTCCGCCATGTCCGTCTGCCCCTTCACGGCCGCGACTTGCTCGAAGAAGCCCGGTCCGTTCATCCAGTAGTAGAGGTACCGGGGGAGGAGGACCGAGGGGTCGAGAGACCGCCAGTAGCACAGCTGAGGTGAGTAGGCGAACCGCTCCGTGTCAGGCTGGACGAGGGCGAACCGGCCGACAGTACCCTTCGAGGTGAACACGACGTCTCCGGGCTTCGACACCTTCGGACCCGCCTTCTCAACGGCCTCCCATCCTAGGCGCTCGGCTTCCTCGAATTGGAAGCCGTCGTTGATGTTGGCCGCTCGGGCAAAGGGGAGGCCCTCATCGGCGAGCTCTACGCGCTTCGCGCGGTAGCCGTCGCCGATCTCCATCACCCCGGACCGCTCCAGGTCCTGTACGCGCTCACTCTGCATCGGTCAGCGCTTCGAGCGCATGCTTCACGGCGTCGTCCAGTGCCACAGACCCTTCCATCTGCTCCTCTAGCTCGACCGTGAGCCGTGCGACAGCCTCTGCATAGGGCTCGTCGGGCTCCTCCGCCTCTGGCCGTCCTACGTACCGGCTCGGAGTCAGCACGTACCGCTCCTCCTTCACCTTTGCGAGCGTCGCCGCCTTGCAGAATCCCGGCACGTCCTCGTATGGGTCCGCCCCCGGGTCTGCGTCGCCACGCCATGCGTGGTATGCCCCCGTGATCCGCGCTCGGTCATCGGGGTCTAGCGTCCGGTGCGTCCGGTCTTCCATCCGCCCCATGTCGCGGGCGTTGATGAACAGGATCTCGCCCGTCCGGTCCCTCAGCCGCCGCCCCTCCTGGCCCGTCCCGTTCGCCTTGTTCTTCGAGAGGAACCACAGCGTCACCGGGATCTGTGTCGTGTAGAACAGCTGCGTCGGCAATGCCACGATGCAATCGACGAGGTTCGCCTCGACGAGCCGCTGGCGGATCTCGCCCTCACCGCTCGACATCGTGGACAGGCTCCCGTTCGAGAGCACGAACCCGGCCGTCCCGTTCGGGGCCAGGTGGTGCACCATGTGCTGGACCCAGGCGTAGTTCGCGTTGCTCGCGGGCGGCACCCCGTACTGCCACCGCCGGTCGCCCTCCAGCCGCGACGCCCCCCAGTCCGAGATGTTGAACGGCGGGTTCGCCAGCACGTAGTCCGCCCGGAGGTCCGGGTGGAGGTCCCGGTGGAACGTGTCCGCCGCTAGCCCGCCGAGGTCGGCCTCGATCCCCCGGATCGCCAGGTTCATCTTCGCCAGCTTCCACGTCGTCGGGTTCGACTCCTGCCCGTACACGCTCACGTCGCCGATCCGCCCGCCGTGGGCCTCGACGAACGTCTCCGACTGCACGAACATCCCCCCGCTCCCGCAGCACGGGTCGTAGATCCGCCCCTTGTACGGGGCCAGCATCTCCACGAGCAGCTTCACCACCGGCTCCGGCGTGTAGAACTCGCCGCCCAGCTTCCCCTCGGCCGCGGCAAACTTGCCCAGGAAGTACTCGTACACGCGGCCCAGCACGTCCGGCCCGCCCTCCGTCGTCCCGCCGAACCCGACGTCGGAGATCAGGTCCACGATCTCACCGAGGCGGCGCTTGTCGAGCGACGGTCGCGCGAACCCCTTCGGCAAAACGTCCTTCAGCCGCGGGTTCTCGCGCTCGATGGCCATCATCGCCTCGTCGATCATCGCCCCGATCTTCGGGTCCTTCGCAGCCCGCTGGAGCCGCCCCCACCGCGCCTCCTTCGGCACCCAGAACACGCCCTCGGCCGTGTACTCGTCCCGCTCCTCGGGGTCGATCCCCTTGTCCTCTTTCGCCTCCTCCGCCAGCTCATCGTAGCGCGTCTGGAAGGCGTCGGAGATGTACTTGAGGAAGATGAGCCCAAGCACGACGTGCTTGTACTCGGCGGCGTCGAGGTGGCCGCGGAGCTTGTCCGCCGCCGCCCAGAGCGTCTTTTCGATGGTGTCGAGAGAGGCCACGTTGCGCGGTTTGGTGTCCCCCAAACCTACCCAGGTCCCGCGCTCGGCTCCGACCCATTTCGGCCCGCCGCGCTATCCTCCCTGCGGGCTCCGATCCAGACATGGCCGACAAGAAGACCCGCGCCCGGCGACGCGACGGCGCCCTCTTCGAGGGTGACGACCTCGGCTCGTCCAAGCCCCGAGGCGAACGGCACGTCGTCCGGGGACCCGACGGCCTCATCTTCCCCGGCGAGGAGAAAGGCTACGTCGACCGGAAGGGAGATGTCCGCCATCCCGACGGCACCCTCTTCCGGGGCGACGTCGCAGCCCACACCCGCGGAGGCGCGGTCCGTGGACCCGACGGGACCCTCTTCGATGGCGAGAAGTGGGGCTACATCGACGAGAAGGGCAACGTCCGCCAGCGCGACGGCGTCCTCTTCAAGGGCCGCATCATCGGCCACGCCAGAGGCCCGAACCCCGACAAAGCCCTCGCCCACTTCGTCTTCCGGTTCGACGGTCTCGTCCGCGACATCGACCGCCTGGAGAGGCAGGAGAAGCAGTCCCCGGACCACCCCGCCCTCCCAGACTGGGCCGACAGCTTCGTCGAGAAGGCCCGGGACTACGACGCCCTCGGCGACTTCGACGCGCTCTTCCGCCGCGCCGACGAGCTAAAGCGCCGCGTCAAGGCCCGGCACGACGAGTCCATCGCCGAGAAGAAGCGGATCGCCAAGCGGGCCGAGAAGCTCCAGTTCTCAACCGACTGGAAGGAAACCGGCCAGGAGATGAAGCGGCTCATGGCCGAGTGGAAGGCGTCCGGCCGCGCGCCCCGCGAACGGGTCGACGTGCTCTGGGACCGGTTCTCCTCCGCCCGGCAGACCTTCTACGACGCCCGCACCGCCCACTTCGCCAAGCTCGATGCCCAGCGCGAGCAGGCTCTCCGGAAGAAGCGCCAGATCATCTCGCGGACGAAGACGGTCGCCCGGTCCACCGACTGGAAAGAGGCCGGGCTCGAGATGAAACGGCTTATGGCGGAGTGGAAGGCGGCGGGCAGCGCCCCTCGCGAGCACGAGGACGCCCTGTGGTCCGAGTTCCAGACCGCCCGCCAGTCGTTCTACGACCGCCGCAGCCAGTTCTTCGACGCCCGCGACCGCGAGCAGGCCCGGAACCTCGCGGCAAAGGAGGAGATCTGCCGGACCGCCGAACGCCTAGCCTCGGCCTCCGACCCGTACGACGCCGCCGACCGCTACAAGGCTCTCCAGTCGAAGTGGAAGTCCATCGGCCACGTCCCGCGCGACCGTGCCGACGCCCTCTGGTCCCGGTTCCGCGCGGCGGGCGACGCCGTCTTCGCGGCGCGGCGCAACGCGCAGGCCGCGAAGCAGCACGCTTGGCGCTCGAAGATGACGGAGGCGCTCGCTCGCAAGGAGGAGCAGCGCGCCCGCCTCATTGAGTCCATCGCCCACGACGAAGGCCTCATCGACGGGTGGCGAGACAAGATCTACAACCTCCGCCCCGGAGGGCGCGCCGCAGAGATCCGCGACGCGCTGGAGTCGAAGATCGAGAGCGTCGGCGACAAGATCCGCTCCAAGGAGCGCCGCGTGAGCGACCTCACGGACAGCATCCGGGACATTCGCTCGAAGCTGTGACCACGGACAGGTGCGTGCGAGCGAAGCGAGCCGCAGGCGGCAGCGAGCCGCGATCGCACGGACCGCCCCACGCGAGACCGGACAAGCTTCTGGGAGGGGTTGACCGATCTACGCCGGGCCCCAAGGCTGATCGGTGCCGGACCGACCGAGCTCCGACCGTGAAGGGCGAAGCCAGGTGTACCCTCCTGCCATTCATTGCATCGATTTGCCCGGCACCCTGAAGACGTTTCCGGCTGCGTTCCGCGAGCGCCGCCTGACCGACGAGGAGAAGGGGATCGTCCGGCTCGTCCAGGACTGACCCCGCCCCCGAAGCGCCCCGCTCCCCAGCCCCCACCGCCATGATCCGCACCGACCCCGAGTACCGCCGAGCGCTCGACCGGCTCCGCGAGGAGGCCGAGACCCTCCGCGCCCAGCGCGACCACCTCGCCGGCCTCGACCTCTCGCCCGAGGAGGTCGACCGCGCGATGGCGCCCATGATCTCGTTTCAGACCCAGCTCGAGGAGGAGGTCGACGCCTACACCCGGATGCGCCGGGGCGACCTCGGCCCGCTCCGCTCGCTCACCGCCATCGGCCGGTGGCTCGTCGGCGCCCGGATCGCCCGAGGCCTCACGCAGCAGGAGCTCGCCGAGCGGCTCGGCGTCGACCCCTCCCAGGTCTCGCGCGACGAACGGAACGACTACCGCGGGATCACGGTCGACCGCGCGCAGCGGGTCATGGACGCGCTCGGCGTCCGGTTCACGGCCGAGGCCGAGAGCCTGCTCGTCGCCGACGACGAAGCCGAGTTCGCCTGAGCCCCGCCAGTACAGCACGATGAGCGACTCGCAACGCGCCCCGGTGGACGAGGGCACTCTGCCCGCCCCCGCCCGGAGGCTCCCCGAACAGGAGCTCCGGGAGGCGCTCGCGGCGGAGAACCGGGAGGACCTCGTCGTCGCTGCGAGCGTCGACGCCGGCGTCGTCACGCTCTACCGGGGCACCCTGGAGGCCCTAACGGTCCCGGCCGAGTGGTTCGCCGAGGTCGCAGAGGCGGCGGGCACCGCGCCTGACCTCACTGGCGTCACGCCGACCGACCACGGCCAGACGCTCCGCCTCGGACGCGCAGCCGACGCCCCCGAGGTCTCGACAGACGCCGTCCTCTACGAGTTCGACGCCGAGGCCCGCCGCCGGATGAAGGACCGCCTCCGCCGCGACGACGGGCTCTGCGCGTCGATCCGCAGGCTCCGGAAGCAGCGCGGCCTCAGTCAGGAGGAGCTCGCCGACGCCTCCGGCCTCTCCCGCCGCGAGCTCGGCCGGATCGAGCGGGGCGAGGTCGAGGTGCCCCTCCAAAAAACGGTCGAGAGAGTCGCTGGAGCGCTCTCGACGACCCCCAGCGAGCTCGCGATCTTCTAGCCCAGGATGTCGACGGATACAGAACGACAGAGACGCAGCCGATATGAACCGACGTTGGCACCGTGCCGCCATAGCCTACCTGGCTCGGCCGTCGCACACCTGGCACACGTTACAAACCGTAGCTTGCGGTAGCTCCTAGCCCCACAATGGCCTCCGCGGACCAGATCAAGGCCCTCCTGAGGAGTCACGTCGACGGCGACGACTCCCACTTCCTCGCCGTCGCCATGCAGGTGGCGGCGCACGAGGCGCGCTTGGGACACTCGCGGATCGCGGCCGAGATCCGCGAGATCGTCGACGACGCAAAGCGGAGCCGCCGGGGGGGATGGGACCGGACAGGCCCGGCTTCAGACCCCCGGCCGCGCGGCGAGCTCGCCGACCTCCTCGACGCAGAGTACCCGATGGTCACGCTAGCTAGTATGGCCCTCACGGACGACCTCCGGGAGCGGCTGTGCCGAGTGGTCGAGGAGCAGGAGCACGCCCAGCGCCTCCGGGACTACGACCTCCCCATCCGCCGGAAAGTCCTCCTGGTAGGGCCTCCGGGGTCCGGGAAGACGATGACGGCCCACGCCCTCGCAGGTGAACTCGGGCTCCCCCTCTTTACCGTGCGCCTCGACGGGCTCATCACGAAGTACATGGGGGAGACCATCGCCAAGCTCCGGCTCATCTTCGACGCGATGGCCGAGAAGAGGGGGGTCTACCTCTTCGACGAGTTCGACTCCATCGGGAGCGACCGAGGAAGCGGCGACGACGTCGGAGAGATCCGGCGGGTCCTCAACGCCTTCCTGATGTACATCGAGCGGGACGCCTCGCTCAGCCTTGTCATCGCGGCGACGAACCACCCCGCCCGGCTCGACTCCGCTCTCCACCGCCGGTTCGACGACGTCGTAGTGCTCGACGAGCCGACGGCGCCGCTGCTAGAGGCGGCCGTCGTCAACCGGCTGGCGGTGACGGCGTGGGCCGACGCCGTCGACGCCGCGGCCGTCGCGCACGCCGCGCGTGGTCTCAATTTCAGCGACGCCATGCGCGCCGTCGACGAGGCGGTCAAGGACGTCGTGCTGGAACGGAGCGAGACGGTCACAACGGACGCCGTGGTCCGGCACCTTAACGCTCGGGCAAACCGGTCGTAATCCCCCGCCCGAGACGGACCCCGCATGGCCGACGTATCCCGCGACCTGGACCACCTCGTCGTCCGCGAAACCGCCGCCCCAGAGCCGTACCAATACCCGGGCAGTCCGCGCGACAGGACGGTCCCGCGCAGCCGGGACCGCGATGCCCACGCGGCCAAGCTGATCGCACAACTCGGTGCCGTCGCCGAAAGGGTCGCGGCCCGCCAGCAACAGCCGCTAGAAGCCGGGCTCGTCCGGGGGGGCGGAACCTACGTCACGTTCGAGAGCGACCCCGGCGACGTGCTCGACATCGATCGCCTGGAAGACCGGCGCGTCGGCTTCCGAGTCCTCGCCGTCAAGGAAGAGGCATCGGGCGAGGGCGAGCCGAGGGTCTCCGCCGCGGTGTTCGTCCCGGAAGGGAAGCTCGATCGTCTCACCCAAAAGGTGGAACGGTACCGGACGGAGGACACGAGCCCGGACTCTGGCAAGCCCAAGAACCGGCGCCTCGTCGAGAGCGTCGCCGACATCACGGTCTCGGCGCTATCGGACCTGTGGACCGAGTGGGGTACGCCGTTCCCAGACGAGGACGAGGAACTCTGGTGGGAGGCGTGGCTCCGCGCAGACGAGGACGACGAGGCCGAGGGCGTCGTCGCTGAGTTCCGCGCCCAGGCAGAGGCCGCGGGACTCACCGTCAGCGACCGAGAGATCGTGTTCCCCGAACGTATCGTCCTCCTCATCCGTGGGACGGCGCGTCGCCTCGCCGACTCGGTGTTCCTCCTGGACACGCTCGCCGAGCTCCGCCGCGCGAGGGGGACGGCGGGCTTCTTCGAGTCCCTCCCCCCGGCGGAGATCGCAGCTTGGGTCCGGGACGCCGCCGACCGGGTCTCCGCACCGACCGGCGATGCCCCTGCCGTCTGCGTGTTCGACACGGGCGTGAACCGGGGGCACCCCCTCGTCGAGCCGGCCCTAGACGAGTCTGATATGCACGCTTACGGGCCGGAGTGGTCGACGGCCGACGACCTCCCCAGCTATCCCGGCGGGCACGGGACGGAGATGGCCGGGCTGAGCCTCTACGGCGACCTTGCGGACGCGCTCGCGACCCCGGGCGCCGTACGACTGGAGCACCGCCTCGAGTCCGTCCGGATCATCCCCCCGTCCGGCGAGAACAAACCGGAGCTGTACGGCGACATCACGAGCGACGGCGTCGCGCAGGCCGAGCTCGCCGCCCCCGAGAGGTCCCGCGTCTGTCTACTCGCTGTGTCCGCCGACGGCCGCCCATACAGGGGGCAACCGTCGTCGTGGTCGTCCGCCGTCGACCAGCTATGCTACGGAGCGGACACAGACGGACGCTTCAAGCGCCTGTTCGTCGTCGCCGCAGGGAATGCGTCGGAGGAGGCCGTGTCGGCGTACCCCGAGGGGAATGAGACGGACACGATCCACGACCCGGCCCAGTCCTGGAACGCGCTGACGGTCGGGGCCTTTACGGACCGCGACCAGATCGACCCCTCGGCCCACCCCGGATGGACTGCGCTTGCCCCCCGGGGCGGCCTCTCGCCGTCGAGTACAACGTCACTCGTCTGGGACCACCGCCAGACGCCGCACAAGCCCGACGTCGTCATGGAAGGCGGGAACTACGGCGTGAACCCGGACGACGGCACGTACGACTATGGGCACCCCCCGGCGCTCCGGCTCCTCACGACGCACCGCCGGCTTCGGACGACTCCCATCACCACGTCTGGCGACACGAGCGGGGCGGCGGCGCTAGCGGCTCGGCTCTCCGCTCGGATCTCGGCGCGCTACCCCGACCTCTGGCCGGAGACGGTCCGCGCCCTCATCGTCCATTCAGCACGGTGGACCGACGAGATGATGGAGCCGTACGACTCAGACGCGCTCTCGAAGCAGGGGGCCGACGCCGACCTAAACGTCCTCCTTCGGAAGTACGGGTACGGCGTGCCCGATGAACGTGACGCGCTACGAAGCGCGTCGAACTCCCTCACGCTCATCGCTCAAGATGCCCTCCAGCCTTTCGTTAAGGGGACGAGCTACAACGTCAAGACGAACGAGCTCAACGTCCACCACTTCCCGTGGCCCACGGACGTGCTCCAACAGCTCCCCTCCGGAGTAAGGGCTCAGATGCGGGTCACCCTGTCGTACTTCGTCGAGCCCAGCCCGAGCAGCGCCGGGGCCGCTCCTATTCGGACGAAGTTCCGGTACGCCTCCCACGGGCTCCGCTTCGACGCCAAGACGCCGCTGGAAACGGTGGAGCAGTTCCGCCAGCGGATCAACAAGCAGGCCCGAGACGACGACCAGGACGGGTCTCCCACGAGCGGCGATTTCGGCGACTGGACGCTGGGCAAAGACCTCAGGACCCGGGGGAGCGTCCACTCTGACTGGTGGGAGGGCTCGGCCGCCGAACTGGCAGGGAAAAACGCGATCGCGGTCTACCCCGTCTCGGGATGGTGGAAGGAGCGGAAGCACCACGGCCGTTGGGACCGCAAGGTCCGATACGCTCTCGTCGTCACGATTCGGACCCCCGCCGTTCAAACGGACATCTACACCCCCGTCAAGAACCGCGTCGTCGTGACAATATGAGTCTCTGGGTTTCGATAGAGCCTTGTACAATTCCGTTATTGCATTTCACTTATCCGGCATCCGCCGCACCGTCCCATCCGGCCCGACGTACGTGTACAGCGTCGACTTCGAGACCCCCAACGTCTCGCACACCGCCCCCACGTCGGCGTCCTTGTCCGCCAGGAGCACGGCCGCCTGGCGGACCTTCGCCCGCGTCATCTTCGGGGGCCGGCCCCCCTTCCGGCCTCTGGCGCGAGCCGCGGCGAGCCCTGCCATCGTCCGCTCCCGGATCAGCTCGCGCTCGAACTCGGCGAGCGCCCCGAAGATGTGGAAGACGAGCTGGCCACCCGCCGTCGTGGTGTCGACGGCCTCGGCGAGCGACCGGAACCCGACGCCGCGCTCGCGTAGCGCCTCGACGTTCGCGATGAGGTCCTTGAGCGACCGGCCGAACCGGTCGAGCCGCCACACGACAAGGACGTCGCCCTCGCGGACGTAGTCCATCGCCTCGGCGAGGACGGGCCGGTCCGAGCGCGCGCCCGAAGCCCGCTCCTCGAAGACCCGCTCGCACCCGGCCGTCTCCAGCGCGTCGAGCTGGAGCGCGAGGTCCTGGTCGGCCGTCGAGACCCGGGCGTAGCCGACGAGCATGCTTCCTTATGTATAGGGGTGAGAGAGGCTACCGGATGGAGCTAACGAGGCGGGACGAGCGCGGGCACGGCCCGCCGCCGGTGGAGGCGGTACACCGAGAAGTCCTCGCGGTCCGTCGTCACGACGACCCGGCCGTCCTCGGCCTCCGCCAGCGCGAGGAGCGAGGCGTCGGCCACGCTCGCGCGGTCGGCGTACCGGCGGGCGATCTCGTCGGCCCGCGGCCCCCAGGCGGGGACCACCTCGGTCCCGAGCGCGGCGGCTAGGTCGAGGACGCGCGCGGGGTCCTGCCCGCCCCGCTTCGCGAGGAACCACGCCTCGGACAAGACGGCCTCGCACGTGAGGACCGGGGCGTCGAGCCGGTCGAGCGTCCGGACGGCCCAAGTGTGGTGCTCCTCGTCGGCGTCGTAGGCCGCGACGAGCGGGCCGGCGTCAAGGAGGTAGGCGCGCGCGCCGGGGACGGGGGCCTCCGTCGTCACCGGTCGTTCCTCGACCGATCGGAGGACGGCCGGCCGTACCCCTCCATGTGGGCCGGGTTCGTCGAGAGGTCGGGGACGCCGGAGCGGACCGCGCCGATGAGGTGCTCGGCCCCCTTGAGCCGACCGGTGGGGACGTATGGCTCGTCGTCTGCGGCCAAGTCCGCGAGCTGCTGGCGGACGGCGTCGAGCACGGCCTCCTTCATCGTCACGCCGCGGGCCTCGGCCAGCCGCTCGATGGCGCGGCGCTGGTCGGGGGCCAGGCGCATGCCGAAGTTCTTCTCGGTGGCGGGCATCGTAGTAACGTAGGAGTGGGTGCGTGGTAACGTCGTGACGAGAGGCGAGGTGCCCGCCGCGCTGGCGGAAGCCGTCGCCAGCGGAGCGCGTGCGGAAAGATAGCGCGGACCACGTTGCCGGACGTTCATAACCGGACGGGTTTCCGAACGACGGATGATGCCGTGAGGGCCGATCCGGTCGTGGCCTCTGGCGCGGCCGGAAACCGGCCGTTTATCGGCCTGTCTTTTGAGCGATCGCTGATTGCCCGAGCGCGAGGCCTCCGTCGCCGACCGGCACGCGGACCGGCAGCCACAACGGGTGGCTGAGCCGCTCGGTCAGCGCTGCGGTCAGCACGCGGTTCAGGAATACCCCCCCCGACGCTGCGACGGCGCCGACGCCCGGCTGGCGGCACGCCTCAGCCAGCGCGGAGGCGAGGCCGAGATGGAACGCGAGCGCGATCTCGGGGACGGGCCGCCCCTCGACCCTGTCCCGGGCGGCAGCGGCGAGCGCCGGCCGCCAGTCCAGCGCCGGCGTCGGGTAGGGGGTCGCCTCACCGGCGCGCCGGGCCTGCGCCTCCAACCACATCGCGGCTTGGCCCTCGTACGTCTGCTCGCCCACGAACCCGCACAACGCCGCGACCGCGTCGAACAGCCGCCCCGTAGACGTGGTGCGGACCGTCTGCACGCCGCGCTCGACCATCTGGGCCGCCAGCCGGTAGCGGTCGGGGAAGCCGAACGGCGGAGCGGCGAGGTCGGGCAGGTCCGGCACGTCGGCGAGGAAGCCGGCGGCGGCCTGGACGGGCCACCGCGCGGCGGCGTCCCCGCCAGGCAGCCACGCCGGGCGGAGGTGGGCGACGCGCTCGAGCCCGCCCGCCAGCGACCCAACGAAGACCTCCCCGCCCCAGACCGTCCCGTCGTCGCCGTACCCGGTCCCGTCGAGCGCGAGGCCGACGACGCGCGCGTCCCACGCCCCGCGCTCCGCGAGGACCGACGCGACGTGCGCCCGGTGGTGCTGGACGGCGACCGGCTCCGTCCCTCCAGCGTCTGCCAACTCGCGCGCGAGCGCCGACGATCGGTAGCCGGGGTGCGCGTCGTGGACGACCCGGACGTCCGAGAGACCCAGCCCGTAGGCTCCCAGCAGGCCCTCGGCCGACTGGCGGAGCGCCTCCTCGACCTCGAAGTGCGCGAGGTCGCCGACGTACGGCGCGAGGTACGCTTCCCCGCCGACGACCAGGCACGGCGCGCACTTGAGGTCGCCGCCGAGCGCAAGAATCGGCCGGTCCGTCTCGATCCGGGCCACCGACGACGGCGCGTACCCTCGTGCTCGTCGGAGGATAAGCGGGCCGTGCGCCGTCGGCCGAACGACGGAGTCGTCCACGCGCCGCGCGATGGGGCGCTCGCCCACGAGGACCGCGTCGGCCAAACCCGACAGCCGGTCGAGCGCGTCGTCGTCACGGTAGGCAATGGGCTCCGACGACCGGTTGCCGCTCGTCATCACGAGGAGGCGCGGCGCGCCAGCGTCGAAGAGGAGGTGGTGGACGGGCGCGTGTGGGAGCATCACCCCGACCTCGTCCAGGCCAGGCGCGACCGCCTCAGGGAGCGCACCCCCAACGGCGGGCATGAGGACGACGGGCGCCTCGGGCGAGGACAGCAGCGCCTCCGCCTCGGGGTAGACGTCGGCGACCTCGCGCGCGGCGTCCGGGTCGCGGGCCATGAGCGCGAACGGCTTGTCGCGGCGTCCCTTCCTCGTCCGCAGCGCCGCGAGCCCCGTCCCGCTCCGGGCGTCGCACGCCAGCAGGTACCCGCCCACGCCCTTGACGGCCACGATCTCGCCATCTCGCAGCCGCTCGGCCGATTGGCGGACGGCGTCGGCACCGCGAGCGGCCTCGACGCCGCCCGCGACCAGCGCCAGCCCGGGGCCGCACCGGGGGCACGCCGTCGGCTGGGCGTGGTAGCGGCGGTCAAGCGGGTCGGCGTACTCGGCCGCGCAGGCGTGGCACATCGGCCACGGCGCGAGCGTCGTGTTCGGGCGGTCGTACGGGAGCGCCGTCACGACCGAGTAGCGCGGCCCACACTGCGTGCAGTTGAGGAACGGGTATCCAAAAAAGCGCGAGGCCGGATCGCGTAGCTCCGCGAGGCAGGCGGCGCACGTCGCGAGGTCGGGCGTGATGGCGACCGTCGCGGCGGCTTGGCCCGCGCTCTCGCGGATCTCGAACGTCCCCACGCCCTCCGCCTCGGCGTCGCGCCGGGCGACCGTCGTGACGACCGCGGCCGGCGGGGCCTCGGCCCCGAGGCGGTGCGCGAACGCCTCCACCGAGGCGGCCGGCCCCTCGACGTGGACCTCGACGCCTCCGGGGCCGTTGCGGACCCAGCCGGTCACGCCGAGGCGCGCCGCGAGGCGCGCCGCGTGCGGCCGGAACCCGACGCCCTGCACGCGGCCCTGCACGGTCAGCCGCGCGGCGATCACACCGCGCACCCGCGCCCCTGGAACCCGATCTGCCGAACCTCGCCGTCCTCCACGAGGACGGGGACCGTCCGCTGGCCGTCGGTCAGCGCGAGCATCCGCGCGAGCGCCTCCGGGTCGTCCTCGACGTCGTACTCGGCGAACGGCCGCGCGTCCCACTCCAGGTCGTCGCGGAGGTACGCCGTGTACGGGCAGCCCTTCGTGCCGAACAGCTCCAGCATCAGGCCAGCTCCCACAGGAGCAGACCGCCGAACGCGACGCTGAGCACGCCGGCCACCCCGACGAGGGCGCGGAACAGGACGGGCCGCGACTTCGCGGCGCGGAGCGGCATCGAGAGCGCGAGCGTGACGGCCCCCATCCCGAGGACCGAGCCCAGGCCGTAGAGCAGCGCGTAGCCCACGCCCGCCGCGAGCGTCGGCAGGGCCGCGGCGACGAGGAGAAGGAGCGCCCCGCTCCCGGCCATCCCGTGGACGAGCCCGACGGCGTACCCGGCCCATCCCTCACGGCGGACCGTGTGGACGTGCGCGGCGTCCCGCTCCCGAGGCCAAGCGGCGTCCCGGAGCGACCACAGCCCCAGCCCGACGAGCATCACGCCGACCGGGAGCTCGAACCAGCCCAGCGTCGCCTCGCTCACGGGCAGCTTCAACAGCCCGATGACGAGCACGCCGATCACGAGCGTGGTCGTGTGCCCGGCCCCCCACGAGAGCCCGAGCTTGGCCGACTGGCGGAGCTGCCGGTCGCCGTCGACGAGCGTCGAGACGGCGACGAGGTGGTCGGGCTCGAAGGCGTGGCGGAAGCCGCTCACCAAGCCGAGCGCGAGGGCGAGGGCGAGCGGGAGGTCGGGGTCGATCATGCGGGGACGGAATCGATGGCCGGGACGATCCGGCGGAGGACGGAGACGCGGACGGTCCCGCCGGAGAGCACGGGCTGGCGGGACGCCTCGGCCACGAACGCCACGTCGTCGCGCGAGCCCGCCAGACCCATCGCCACCTCGGGCTCGACGACGTAGAGCGCGCCGGGCTCGGGGTCCGGCATCCCCTTCAGCCCGGTCACGCGGCGGACCGACAGCGCCACCCGTCGACCGTCGTGCCCGACCTGCTCGACCTCGCCGACCGAGACCAGCCCGACGTGCCGCGCGTCCGGCGCGACCTCGACCGCCTCGCCGTCGGCGGCGAGGAGGGTCAGGGTCCGCTTGGTGAGGTTGACGATCGGCACGGCTAGACCGCCTCGGGGACGCGGGCGGCGACTTCGGCGTGCCGCTCGCGGAGCCACTCCAGCCACGCGCCCAGGCCGGGCGCGCCCCGCGCGGACGTGTCGAGGATTGGCAGGCCCGGCCGGACGTCGTGGACGCTCTCGACGGCGGCCTCGCGGTCGAAGCCCAGCACGTCGGCGAGGTCCATCTTGGTCAGGAGCGCCAGGTCGGCCGTGTTGAAGATGGTCGGGTACTTGAGCGGCTTGTCCTCGCCCTCGGTCGTGGAGAGCAGGACCACACGAGCGTCTTCGCCCAGGTCCCAGGACGCCGGGCACACGAGGTTGCCGACGTTCTCGATAAACAGGACGTCGAGCGCGCTCAGGTCCCAGCCCTCCAGCGCGCCCTCGACCATGTCGGCTTCGAGGTGGCACGTGGTCCCGGTCGAGATCTGGCGGACGGGCGCACCGCTCCGCGCAAGCCTCGTCGCGTCGTTCTCGGTCGCGAGGTCGCCCACGACCACGGCCGCCCGGAGGTCGAGCTCGGCGAGGGTGTGCTCCAGGAGCGACGTCTTGCCCGATCCAGGGCTCGACACGAGGTTGACCACGAACACGCCCGCCTCGCGGAAACGCTGGCGGAGCTCGGCGGCGAGGCCGTCGTTCTTGCGGAGGACGTTTTTGCGGACGTCGACGATACGTGCGGATGACATGGTTCGGAAGGTCTAGTCGCGGCGGAACGGGGACCAGGGCGGCTGCGGCAGGGCGTCGGTCTGGCCGTCGCCGGAAGGGCCGGCTGGCTCGGCCTCGCCCTCTACGTCGAGGTGGGAGATCTCGAGCTCGCGGCCCGTGCGGACGTCGGGCGTCGGCGCGTCGCAGACCGGGCACCGGAATCTCGTGACAGTCGCGAGCGCGCGCTCGGCCGTGCACGGCTCGCACCACACGACGAGCGGGACCTCCTCGACCGCCAGCTCGGAGCCGGCGAGCATCGTCCCCTCGGTCGCGACCCCGTAGGCGAAGTCGAGAGCCTCGCGGACGACGCCGGAGAGCGCGCCCAGGCGGAGGTGGACGCGCGTGACGCGCGCCGCCCCTGCCTCCCGCGCCGACTCTTCGGCGAGCCGGACGAGACTCGTCGCGATCGAGAGCTCGTGCATGGACGGCTACCGCTGGCGGTCGGCCTGTTCGAGCTGACGGCCGAAGGCGCGCGCGACGCCGAGACCGAAGCTGAGCGCGCGCGAGACGTACGGGTCGCGGAGCGCCTTGACGAGCGAGACCGGCCCCTTGACCTCGGGCTGCTGGTTCGGCCCCTCCTGCGCCGCCGCGATGAGCGCCCCGGCCAGCTCGCCGACGGTGGCGACCGCCTCCGGGTCGAGGACCGTGCTGTTCAAGAGCGACTGGACCCCCTCGGACTCGAACGTCTCCTGGAACACGGCGCCGGCCCGGAGCAGGCCCTCCACGCGCTCTGGCGTCGCGAACGCCTTGGCCTGCGCGAGCGCCGGGCCGTAGGCGCCCAGCGGCCCGCCGCCCTTGGCCGCATCGCGTCGGACTTGGATGAGCGTGTCGTTGAGGTTCTCCGCGATCTGGGGGCCGCGCTCGAGGAACTGGAACACGCCGTCGAGGAGCGCTTCGAGGTCGTCCAGTCGGCCCGCCAGTCGGCTGAGCGCCGCGAGCGACGCCGCGAGGTCGCTCCGGAGGAACGCCTTCACGTCGGGGTCGGCGAGAGCGCCCGAGACCGCCTCGGCCGCGTCGAGCGCGTCGGCGGCGGCCTCGGGGCTCGCGAGGGCCTTGAGCCTCGGGACGTGAGAGGCGAAGGCGGCCGCGCCGTCCCCGCCCGCGTTCGCTTGCCGGACCTGCTCGACGGTGTCGTTCAGGCTCTCGGCGATGACGGGGCCGCGCTCGACGAGGCGCCCGATCCCGTCGAGGAGCACCTCGATCTCGTCGGCGCGAGCCGCCAGCCGGGCTAGCCCCCGGACGGTCTGGTCGTCGAAGGCGGGGTCGGCGGGGGGCTGAGGGGTCGAGACGTCCATCGGTACGACGGCGGGTTCACGGCCAGTATACGAGGCGTTTGCACGGCCTTCATCCTCTGGCTATGCTTAGGGAAGCGGTTCCATGCGCCGGCGTCGGACGACCGAATCGCGCCCACCTAGCCCCCCTCCATTCATGGCCACTCTCCTCTGGTTCCAAGGCGGCGCCTGCAGCGGCAACACGATGTCGTTCCTCAACGCCGAGGAGCCGTCCGCCGTCGACCTCGTGACCGACTTCGGCATCGACATCGCCTGGCACCCCTCGCTCGGGGTCGAGTTCGGCGACGCCGCCCAGCGGCTGTTCCGCCAGTTCACGTCCGGCGAGAAGAAGCTCGACATCTTCGTCTACGAGGGGACCGTGATGATGGGGCCGGACGGGTCCGGCCGCTACGACATGTTCGCCGACCGGCCCATGAAGGACTGGGTCGCCGAGCTCGTCGAGCAGGCCGACATCGTCGTCGCCCTCGGCGACTGCGCCTGCTGGGGCGGCATCCCGGCCACGGCCCCCAACCCGACCGACAGCGTCGGGCTCCAGTACCTCAAGCGCGACGCCGGCGGCTTCCTCGGGGCCGACTGGCGGTCGAAGGCCGGGCTCCCCGTCGTCAACATCCCCGGCTGCCCGGCCCACCCCGACTGGGTGACGCAGATCCTCGTGGCCGTCGCGAGCGGCCGCGCCGGCGACATCGCGCTCGACGACCTCGGCCGGCCCCAGACGTTCTTTAAGACGTTCACCCAGACCGGGTGCACGCGGAACCAGTACTTCGAGTGGAAGGAGGCGACCGAGAGCTTCGGCGAGGGGACGCGCAAGGGGTGCCTGTTCTACGAGTACGGCTGCCGCGGGCCGGTCACGCACTCGCCGTGCAACCGCATCCTGTGGAACAAGCAGTCCTCGAAGACGCGGGCCGGCATGCCGTGCGTCGGGTGCACCGAGCCGGAGTTCCCGTTCTACGACCTCGCGCCGGGGACCGTCTTCAAGACGCAGAAGCTGTTCGGGGCCATCCCGAAGGACACGCTGCCCGAGGGCACCGACCCCATCACCTACTCCGCCCACGCCGCCGCCGCCCGCGTGGCCGCGCCCGCGTGGTCCCGCGACGACATCTTCGTGGTCTAGACCCGCCCGGCGGGCGCGCAGCCCCCGCGCCTCCCCGGCGGTCCGCCGCCTCCGATCCCCGACCCCATGGACACCAAGGACATCCAGACCAAGCAGCTCTCCGGCGACCGCGTCGAGATGCACATTAGCCCGATGGGCCGCGTCGAGGGCGACCTCGACCTCAACATCATCGTCGAGGACGGCCACGTGGTCGACTCGTGGACGCAGGCGGGCATGTTCCGCGGCTTCGAGATCATCCTGCGCGGCAAGGACCCGCAGGCCGGCCTCATCGTGACGCCCCGGATCTGCGGCATCTGCGGCGGCAGCCACCTCTACAAGTCGTGCCAGGCGCTCGACGTGGCGTGGAAGGTGCAGGTCCCGCCGAACGCCCACCGCGTCCGCAACATCGCCCAGGCCTGCGAGACGCTCCAGTCGATCCCGCGCTGGTTCTACGCCCTGTTCGCCCCGGACATGGTCAACAAGAACTACGCGAAGACCGACGAGTACGACGAGATCGTCCGGCGCTTCGCGCCGTTCGTCGGGACCGGCTACGAGAAGGGCGTCACCCTCTCGAACAAGCCCGTCGAGGTCTACGCCCTCTACGGCGGCCAGTGGCCGCACTCCTCCTTCATGGTCCCCGGCGGCGTCATGTGCGCCCCGACGCTGGCCGACGTCACGCGCTCGATCGCCATCCTCGACTTCTGGAAGGACAACTGGCTCGAGTCCGAGTGGCTCGGCTGCTCCGTCGAGCGGTGGATGGAGAACAAGACCTGGGAGGACGTCCAAGCCTGGGCCGAGGAGAACGAGAGCCAGCGCAACTCCGACTGCGCCCTCTTCATCCGCTACGCCCAGGCCATCGGGCTCGACAAGATCGGTCGCGGCGTCGGGAGCTTCCTCGCGACGGGCACCTACATGCAGCCCGAGCTCTACGAGCACCCGACGATCGAGGGCCGCAACGCCGCCCTCCAGAGCCGCTCCGGCATCTTCGCCGACGGGCAGTACTACGACTTCGACCAGTCCCAGGTGGCCGAGGACCACACGTACTCGTTCTTCGAGGGGTCGGGCCAGCTCCACCCGTTCGACGGCAAGACGGAGCCCATCGACCCGAAGGACGGCAAGGCCCAGAACAAGTACACCTGGGCCAAGGCCCCCCGCTACAACGTGCCGGGCAAGGGCTACGTCCCCCTCGAGGCCGGCCCGCTGGCCCGCCAGATCATCGCGGGCCGCGAGGGCGCCGCCGACCACCAGGACTACGACCCGCTCGTCCGCGACATGGTCGACAAGCTGGGCCCGAGCGTGTTCACGCGGGTCTTCGCGCGGATGCACGAGGCGCCCAAGCTGTTCGCCAAGGTCAAGCAGTGGATCGCGGAGATCGACCTCCACGAGTCGTTCTACACGAAGCCCATCGAGCACGCCGACGGCCGCGGCTTCGGGGCCACCGAGGCCGCTCGGGGCGCCCTCGCCGACTGGATCACGATCAAGGACGGCAAGATCGAGAACTACCAGGTCATCACGCCGACGGCGTGGAACGTCGGCCCGCGCGACAGCCACGAGAACCTCGGACCCATCGAGCAGGCCTTCACCGGCATGGACCTGACGGACATCGACGACCCCGTCGAGCTCGCCCACGTGGCGCGCTCGTTCGACTCGTGCCTCGTCTGCACCGTCCACGCCTACGACGCCAAGACCGGCAAGGAGATGTCCCGGTTCAAGGTCGGCGGCGGCTGCTAGGTCCCGTTCTCCCAACCCGCTCGGGGAGGCCGGCTCGGCTGGCCTCCCCGTTTCGTTCCGATGTCCCCCGACACCGTCCAGCGCGCGCCCGGCTACGTCTCGCCGACCGGCGAGACGGTCCTGATCGGGTGCGGGAACCTCCTCCGGGGCGACGACGCCGCCGGGCCGCTCGCGGTCCGCTACCTCTGGGAGCGGTGGGGCGAGAGGGTGCCCCCGGGCGTCCGCGTGGTCGACGGCGGGACGGCCGGGATGGACGTGGCCTTCCAGATGCGCGGCGCACGGCGCGTGATCCTGGTCGACGCCTGCCTGACCGGCGAGGCGCCGGGCACGCTGTACAGAGTGCCCGGCGACGAGCTCGAAGAGCTCCCGCCGTCGGATGGGATCAACCTCCACGCCTTCCGGTGGGACCACGCGCTCGCCTTCGCGCGGTGGCTCCTCAAGGACGACTACCCGACCGACATCACGGTCTGGCTCGTCGAGGCCGCCCAGACGGACTTCGGCGCCGACCTCTCGCCGTCCGTCGAGCGCGCCGTCCGCGACCTCGTCGCCCGGCTGGCGGACGACCTCGCCGGGACCGACGGCGCGGCCCCCGCGTCGGCGACCACCGCGACGACCGATGGCCCCTGACCTCCCCATAGACCCCCCGGTCTCGGAGGCCACCGTCGAGCTCCGCGACGACGGCTACCTCCTGGTCCCGCGTGACCTGGCCGCGTCCCGGTTCCCGAACGACGTCCTGTTCGTGACGATCCGGGAGGGCGAGATGTGGCTGCTCCCGGCGCGCGGCCCGGCCGGCGGCGGGTTCATCCTCAAGCAGCGGAACCCCCAGGGCGACCGCGCGGTGCTGCTCTGGGAGGCCGTCCCCGATGGCACGCCGCCCGGCCCGCGCCCCGCCGTCTGGGACGGCGACGCCTGCGCCATCCGCCTCCCCCTCCAGATCTAGATGGAAGTCGGTTCCGACCAGGACCCCGACGAGGCGCTCACGATCGAGTCGTACGTCGTCGCGGAGGGCGGCCAGTGGGCGGTCTACGTCGAGGTCGCCTTCCCCGACACCGTCCGCAAGTTCCGCGTCGGCACGTACCGCACCGAGCGCCGCGCCCAGATCCAAGCCACCTACGTCAAGCGCTACGCCGACCTCCCGCCCGGATTCGGCAGCATGGGATTCTGAACCGATGACCCTCGACCCCCAGCCGCTCGGCGTCTTCGCCGCCCCGGCCACCTACCTCCTCCTCCCCGACGCCGAGGCGCACCGCGAGGCGATCGCGGCCGTCCTCGACCACGGCGCCTGGCCCGACGATGCGCCCGAGGAGTGGGCCTTCGCCCGCCACGCGGCGGCCGGCGACGCGCGCGCCGCCTACGACGCGATCCCGGACGGCCCCGAGGCCGCGTACAACCGGTTCCTGCTCGTCCCCTCCGAGGAGGGCTACGCCGCGTTGGTCGGTTCCGCCAACGGGGCGGGGCTCGGGCTGATCCGGGCCGTCGGGACGGTCTACGGCTACGAGACGGAGCCGCTGGAAGACCCCGCCGACGACTGGCCGGGTCCGCTCCGGGCGTTCGTGCTGGCCACGCGCGCGGGCCGGCGGCTCCGGTCCGGCGACAGCGAGGCCGGGCTGGCGGACCTGGAGGCCGCGGAGGAGGCCGCGCGGGGAGAAGCCCGGGCGGTCGCGGCTCGGCTGGCCGCCACGCGCGCGCGGACGGTCCACGAGCTCCAGGGGCCGTCGCCGGCGCTCGTCGCGCTCTACCAGCGGGCGGACCAGGAGCTCAAGCAGACGGCGATGGAGCGGCTCCACGGGCTGACGCTCCTCGGCATGGGGAGCCTCTACCAGGAGATGGCCGAGGGCAAGCGGCACTTCCTCCTCGAGGCGGCGAAGGCGTACCAGCGGGCCTCCCAGATCTTCACGCCCGAGACCGACCCCGAGCGGCACGCGCTCGCGCTCAACAACCTCGCCCTGGCCTACCTCGCCGTCCCGCTCACGCAGGCCTCGGACAAGCTCCGCACGGCCATCGCCGTCCAGGCGCTCCGCGACGCGCTCAAGATCACGACGCGCGAGACCCACCCCGAGGAGTGGGCGGCGACGACGCTCAACCTCGCCAACGCCCTCCAGCACGCGCCGACCGGGACGCCGGAGGACCACCTGTGGCAGGCCGTCGAGCTCTACGAGGAGGTGCTGGAGGTCCGCACGCCCGAGTCCGACCCCGGCGGCCACGCCAGGACGCTCGCCAACCAGGCCAACGCGCTCGCCCACCTCGGGGCGTTCTCGCGCGCCATCCCGCGCTTTATCGAGGCCCGCGACCGGTTCCGCGAGATCGGCGACGAGGACGCGGCCCAGACCGTCGACCAGGCGCTCGCCGAGATCGCCGCCGCCCGCGAGCTGCCCGCCGCCGACAACGCCTGATGGACCTCCACGAACGCCAGCACTTCGACTCGCTCCTCCACCTCGCGGTGGAGCGGCTGACCGAGCGGTCCGTCCAGCGGTCCGAGGGCGCCGCGAACGCCCTCCGCCAGCTCCGCGAGGACCCCGACGGGAAGGGCGTCTGGCTCGGCGACTTCCTGGACGCCTTCTTCGCCGACGCGCTCCTCGACACCCCGGCGGGTGCAGCGTTCGTCCTCCAAGCGCTGGAGCGCCAGCCGCTCGCGGCCCGCGTGGACGGGACGGTCGGCGAGGGGCTCCGGCAGCTCGCGCGGCAGGCGTTCCGGGCGCTCCTCGTCAAGAAGCTCGACGAGTCGCTCTCCCAACAACTGGCCTACGGCGCGTGATGCAGGTCGAGCCCCCCCCGCACGAGACCCCGAGCCCCGAGGCGGTCGCTTTCGAGCGGCTGGCGGGGGAGGTCGACGCCGCCCTCGAACAGTGCCGCCAGCTCGACGACGACGGGAGACGCGGCTCGATGCGTCTCAAGAAGGCCCTGGAGGGGTTCCAGCGCCACGTGCTCACACAGGTCATCCGCGGGCTCAAGGACGACCCGCGCGGGAAGGAGCTCCTCGTCGGGCTCCTCGGCGACCCGGCGGTCCTCTCGGCGTTCACGATGCACGGGCTCCTCAAGCCCGACCTCAACGCCCGCGTGGCCGAGGTCGTCGAGGGCATCCGCGAGTACGCCCAGTCGCACGGCGGCGACGTCGAGTTCGTCCGCGTCGAGGGCGACGTGGCGTTCGTACGGATGCGCGGCAACTGCTCGGGGTGCTCGCTCTCCGCCCTCACGCTCAAGCGCGGCGTCGAGGACCGGCTGAAGGAGGAGGTCCCGGAGATCTCGAAGATCGAGGTCCTGCCGACGCCGCCCGGCGCGGGCATCGAGATCCCGAGCGACCCCGAGGCCGTCGGGTGGGTCGCGGGACCCCCGTTCGTGACCATGCGGCACGGCGAGCCCCAGCGGCTCGAGGGCGACGGCTACGACATCCTCCTCGTCCGCTTCGACGACAAGGTCTACGCCTACCGCAACGCCTGCGCCCACATGGGCGCGCCGCTCCACAACGGCCTCCGCGACGAGACCATCCTGAGCTGCCCGCTCCACGGGTTCAAGTACGACCTGACGTCGGGCGAGTGCATCTCGGTCCCGCAGGCCCAGCTCGAGCCGTTCCCCCTCCGCGTCGGCGAGGACGGCGTGGTCATGGTGCTGCCGGAGTAGTGGCCGCCCCCGTCCTCCGCCTCGGGGCCGCGGCGCCCGGCGTCCTCGCCCTCCCCAGCGCCCAGCCGGCCGCCGACACGCTCTACGCCCCGCGCGGCGTGTTCTTCGGGGACGACCTGTGCGTCGTGGCCGACAGCGGCAACCACCGCGTCCTGATCTGGCACGGCCGCCCCACGCGCGACGGCGAACCCGCCGACGTCGTCCTCGGGCAGCCGGACGTGACGCGCGAGGGGCCTTGCGCGAACGGGACGGACGCCCGGCGCGGCCTCCACCTCCCGTGCGGCGTCGCAGTCATCGGGGGCCGCCTCGTCGTCGCCGACGCCTGGAACCACCGCGTGCTCGTCTGGGACGACCCCCCGCAGCACGACTTCGCCGCGCCCGACCTCGTCCTCGGGCAACCGGACGCCGAGTCCGTCGAGCCCAACGCGGGCGGCGAGCCCACCGCGACGACGCTCCACTGGCCGTACGGGTTCGACCTCGTCGACGGCGTGTTCTGGATCGCCGACACCGGCAACCGCCGCGTGCTCGGGTGGGACGGGCTCCCCGAGCCGGGCCAGCCCGCACGCTACCTGCTCGGCCAGGACGATTTCGAGACGCGCGACGAGAACCGGGGGCGCGATGTCGGGCACGGCACGTACCGCTGGCCGCACGACGTGACCGGCGCCTCCGACCGGCTCCTCGTCGCCGACGCCGGGGACCACCGGGTCGTCGGATGGGACGGTCACCCGCGCCCCGAGCGCGACTTCGACCTCCTCCTCGGCCAAGACGACGTCGCGAAGGGGTCCGAGTGGCCCTACTCCGCGCCGGGCGACCGGACGACGCGGTTCCCCTACGCCGTCTCGTTCGACGCCGGCCGACTGGCGGCGGCCGACACCGCGAACAACCGCGTCCTCGTCTGGGACGACCTCCCGCGCTCCGGCGTCGGCGTCCCCGCCTCGCGCGTGCTCGGCCAGCGCGACTTTGACGGGGCCGGCGAGAACCGGTGGGACGCCATCCGGGACGACACGCTCTGCTGGCCCTACGGGCTCCACCTCCGCGTCGACACGCTCGCCGTCGCCGACAGCGGTAACAACCGTGTCGTCGTATGGGACCTCGCCGCCGAGACCGAGCCCTCCCCCGCCGGCTCGGAGGCCTACGGCCTGCTGCAGGGGGCGTCGCCGTTCCGCACGCCTTAGCTTTTCCTCCACATTCTTACCGACCCCCATGTGCCTCGCCATACCCGGTCAGATCCGCCAGCTCGACGACGAGAAGCGCTACGCGACCGTCGAGGTCGGCCACGTCCGCCGGAGCGTCAACGTCGACCTCCTCCGCGACGAGGCCCTCGCCGTCGACGACTGGGTGCTCATCCACGTCGGGTTCGCCATGAGCAAGATCTCGGCGGAGCAGGCCGAGGAGCAGATCCGCCTGCTGGAGATGCTCGGCGAGGCCGACGAGGCGCTGGAGGAGGTCCAGGGGTACGCCTTCGGCGGACCGACCGGCCCCCCGCCCGGCATGGCCGAGCGCCTGGCGCAGTCGGCCGTCGAGGTCGAGGCTCCCGCGTCCGAGCCGCCCCTGCCCTCCGGGGACGGCCACGTCAGCGAGCCCGCAGCACCATGACGGCCGACGACCTCGCCCGCCTCGGGACCTGCACGCTCGACGACGAGAGCTGCTCGGTCTGCGGCGACAACACCGTTCCCGTCCGCGTCGTCGCCGAGGCGGAGCCGGGGCTCGTGACCGTCGAGGACCGCCTCGGGGTCCGCGCCGTCGTCGCGACCGCCTTCACGCCCGACGCCCGCCCCGGCGACGTCCTGCTGGTCACGGCCGGCGTCGCACTCTCCCACATCCCCGCCGCCGAGCCGGTACAGTCATGAAGTACGTCGACGAGTTCCGAGACGGCGACCTGATCCGCAAGGCGCTCGACGAGATCGAGCGGCTCTGCGAAGACGGCCGCCAGTACCGCATCATGGAGGTCTGCGGCGGCCACACGCACGCGATCTACCGCTACGGGCTCCAGGACCTCCTGCCGGACGCGATCACGCTCCTCCACGGCCCCGGCTGCCCCGTGTGCATCCTCCCGATGGGGCGGCTCGACGACGGGCTCGAGCTGGCCGAGCGCCACGGCCTGACGTTCACCGCCTTCGGCGACATGATGCGCGTGCCGGGCGTCAACGGGAGCCCGCTCGAGTACCAGGCCCGGGGCGTCGACGTGCGGATGGTGTACTCGCCGCTCGACGCGCTCAAGCTGGCGCGCGAGAACCCGGACCTGGAGGTGCTCTTCTTCGCCATCGGCTTCGAGACGACGAGCCCGTCGACGGCGCTCACGCTCATGCAGGCGAGGGCCGAGGGCGTCGAGAACTTCTCGGTCATGAGCAACCACGTCGTGCTCTTCCCGGCGCTGAAGGCGCTCCTCGACGGGCCGGACTGCCGGATCGACGCGTTCATCGGGCCGGGCCACGTCTCGACGGTCGTCGGCTGCGCGCCCTACGCGTTCATCGCCGAGGACTACGGCCGGCCGGTCGTGGTCTCGGGCTTCGAGCCGCTCGACCTGCTCCAGTCGGTCACGATGATCCTGCGCCAGATGAACGCGGGCGAGGCGACGGTCGAGAACCAGTACACGCGGGCCGTCACGTGGGACGGCAACCTCGCCGCGCAGCGCGCGATGGACGAGGTCTTCGTCCTCCGCCCCCACTTCGAGTGGCGCGGGATGGGCTCGATCCCGGAGTCGGCCCACGGGCTGGCGGAGGCGTACCGCCCGTGGGACGCCGAGGCCAAGTTCGACGCGCCGGCGGTCGAGGTCGCCGAGCCCGACGAGGCTCGCTGCGGCGACGTGCTGACCGGCACGATCGCGCCGCCCGAGTGCCCGCTCTTCGGGAAAGAGTGCACGCCCGAGCGGCCCGTCGGCGCGCTCATGGTGTCGAGCGAGGGGGCCTGCGCGGCGCACTTCCACTACGCCCACGTCGAAGACCTCGACATCCTCGCATGAGCGCCACCGACGGCACGCCCACCGACGCCGCCAGCGCGCCGCCGGTCCGGTTCAAGGACGAGCGGATCGAGATGTCGCACGGCGCCGGCGGCAAGGCCACGCGGCGGCTGGTCGAGGGCCTGATCGCCCCGATCCTCCACAACCCGACGCTCGCCCGGCTCGACGACGCGGCGATCCTGGACCTCGGAGGCCCGCGCGTCGCGCTCACGGCCGACAGCTTCGTCGTGAGCCCGCTCCGGTTCCCCGGCGGGAGCATCGGCGAGCTGGCCGTCCACGGGACCGTCAACGACCTCGCCGTCGGCGGCGCGAGGCCGCGAGCGCTCCTGTGCACGCTCGTCGTCGAGGCCGGCACCGAGGGGGCCGTGCTCCGGGCCGAGCTGGAGGCCCTCGCCGAGGCCGCGCGCGCGGCGGGCGTCGAGGTGGTCGGCGGCGACACGAAGGTGGTCGAGAACGGCAAGGCCGACGGGCTCTACGTCACGACGGCCGGGCTGGGCGTGGTGGACGACCGGCTGGCGCTCGACGCCGGGAGCGTCCGGGCCGGCGACCGGGTGATCCTCTCCGGGCCGATCGGCGACCACGGCATCACGATCCTGCTGGCCCGCGGCGAGCTGGACCTGGAGGCCGACCTCCAGAGCGACACGCGGCCCGTCTGGCCGTTCGTCGACGCGCTCGCCGAGGCGGCCGGACCCGGCGTCCGCTGGATGCGCGACCCGACGCGGGGCGGCGTGGCGAGCGCGCTCAACGAGCTGGCGCGCGAGACCGGCCTCGGGGTGATTCTGGAGGAGTCCGCGATCCCGGTCCGCGGGCCGGTCCGCGGCGCGTGCGAGATCCTCGGGCTCGACCCGCTCCACATCGCCAACGAGGGGCAGTTCCTGGCCGTCGTCGCAGCCGACCTCGCCGAGGCGGCGCTCGGCGCGATCCGGTCGGTGCCCGGCGGCGACGAGGCGGCGGTCGTGGGCGAGGTCGTGGAGACGCCCTCCCGGCGCGTGCTCACGAAGGCGTCCTACGGCGGCACGCGCGTGGTCGACATGCTCATCGGCGACCCGCTCCCGCGGATCTGCTAGTCCGCCCCGGGGCCGAGCGGTTCGTCCCCGAGGCGGGCCCAGTTGTAGGCGGCCGTCAGCGCGATCACGAAGGCCGTCGCGCCGACGCCGAGCGCGGCGTTGACGTAGACCGGCGCTACGAGCGCGAGGCGGAGGATGACCGTCGCGAGCGCGAACCCCGCGTTGCGGAAGACGACGGCGTACGTGTCCGTGTAGCGGAGCGAGACGAGCACGACGAGGACGTCGGCGAAGATGAGCGCGGTGAAGAACGCCTCGAACAGAGGGTAGGGATCGTTGTCCGTCACGAGTCGCCACCCGTCGTCCACGGCCGCGACGACGAACGCCACCAGGAGGGCGAGGGCGAGGACCTTTTTGGCTTGGACGAACTTTCCCTGTTCCTCCTCGCTCGCGGTGATCCGCCGGTGGCGCTGGATCCGCGTGTACGCGACCACGCCGACGAACACGACGAGCGCGCCGGCCGCGTCGGCGAGGGCATGGAGGACGGGCCCCTCGGCGGCAGCCCAGACGACGGGCTCGGGGAGCTTGCCGAGCTCCTTGAACGCCTCGCGGAGCAGGATGAGCGAGAACAGCTCGAACTGGGCGCCCACCGACGCCGCCACGGACCGGGCCAACGCCAGCACCAGCTCGACGACCTCGATGAGCAGCAAGGCCGTGAACGCTAGGCTGATCGCGGTGAAGTGGCTCGTGCTCACGCGCGACGCCAGCGGCTCAGGCAGCCACCCCTGCCGGTTCGCCTCGACGACGGCGAGCGAGCCGACGAACAGGACCACCAGCCCGGTACCGGTCGCCCGGCGCGTCCGCGGGGCCTCCCACGCGTGCTCGACGCGGTCGAAGAGTCGTTCCGTCGCTAGGAGAAACCGCACGCGCAATTCGGACAGCCAGGGTCCAACCTACACGAAGCGCCGTTATCGCGCCTTCGGCTGTCAAGACCGCCCCCCATCGGCTCTCCCTGGCCCCGGGTAAGCCGTCACCCGGACGACACGCACGGTAGACTGTCCCAGCGACCGTCCGTCTCTTCCGTGCCCGGCTCCTTCCCCCTCCCCCCCGACGTCACCGTCCGCAAGGAGCGGCACGGCGACGCCTGGGCGCACGTCTTCCGCCACACCCGCCTCGGCGACCTCGGCCGCGTCGTCCTCCGCCCCCGCCCCGACGGCCAGACCGACTTCGCCGCCGAGATCGCCGGCCACCCCGGCGACCCCATGCGCCCCGAGCGCGAGGCCGTCTTCGGCCCGCTCGTCCGCCGCCTCGCTGAGTCCTTCGAGCGGGCCGTCGCCGAGCGCGGGCTCCGCCCCGGCCCACCCACCGGGCCGCTGGCGCCGCGAGACGAAGCGCCGCCCCGGCGGCGAATCAGGGGTGAGATCGTCCCGTGTGACCACTGCGACGAGCCCGTCGCCCTCCTCGTCTTCGCCGACGACGCCACCGACCCCGGCGGTCTGGAGGACGCCGCCCGGCTTATGCACGGCCGCATCGCCGAGGCCGACCTCCCGACCTGGATTGTCGGCCCGCCCATACCGATCGACCCGTCTCGCGGCCCGGCCCTCCTCGACGACGACTCCGTCTACGACGTCCTGAAAGTGTGGCCCGAGCGCGAGCCGGTCCGGCGCCTCGACCCGACCGTATTCGACGCCGAGCTCGACGTGCTCGCGTACGGCCACTGCGCATAGGCGGGTGCCGACCAATGGGGAAGCCGACGGCTGTCCGGCCCTTACCGTCGCGGCACCCGCGCCACGAACGCCGCGCAGTCCCCCTCCGGCACGGACTCCGTCGAGATCAGGTACCGGTGCACGAACGCCGCCCCGCTCCGACGCACCGCCTCGCTCTCCTCCTTCAGCGCCCCCGCCACGCCTCGGGCCACCCGCGTCGCGACGGAGAACGGCGAGAGCCGCGACGGCGCCTCCACCTCCAGCGTCACCCATGACGGGTGAACCGCGCACGCCGCCACCCGGCACCCCAACCCCTCGGCCGCCTGGCGGATCAGCGCGTCGGCCCGCGCCGCAAGCTCCGCGTCCTCGAAGAACGGCCGCTGGCGCCGCGTCACCAGCACGACGTGGTACCGGAGCCAGTGGACTACCACCCCGTCGTCCACGTACGCGGGGGAACCCGTCGTCATCGCGACGGCCGAGTCGAGGGGAGCGCGGTCCATGCAGTAGGATAGTGCGCCCGCTCGCACGAACCCCGCCACCGCACAGACCCCGTCACCGCGGCTTACGCCCGCGACACCCCCTCCCGGAACGCCGCGCAGTCGGCGTCCGAGACCGGACCCGTCGAGACCAGGTACCGACGGACGAACACGGCCCCCGCCCGCCGGGCCTCCTCGACCTCCCGCTTCAGCGGCCCCGCCGCGTCGCGCCGGAGCCGCGTGACCACGACGTGCGGCGAGAGCGTGCTCGGCGCCCGGACCGCCAGCCGCACCCACCACGGCCCGACCTCGCACCGCTCCAGCGCGCACCCCGCTCCCTCGGCCGCCTCGCCCAGCAGAGCCTCCACCCGCCTGGCGACGGCCCCCTCCCTGAACAGCGGCCGCCGCCGCCGCGTCACCAGCACGACGTGGTACACGAGCGCCGAGGCCGCCCGCCCGTCGTCGTCGTACCGCGCCGTCGGCCCGGCCCACACGCCCCCCGGGCCGGCCGTTCCCCGACCGGCCGCTCCGGGTCGGTCGCGCTCGTCGCCGTGGGCCATCGCGGGAGTGTACGCCGCGCGCGGCCCGCTACCCCGCTGTTTACCCAAGCGTTACCCGAGGGCGGGATGAGGGCACGCCGCGCGAGCTCTCGCGCCGATGATACATAGATGTCCTCGACATAGATGTCGCACCCGGGAAGCTTCCCCGGATGCCGCCGTCCACGAGGTTCGACCTCCCCCACGGGCCTCAGCTCCCCCCCTTCCTCGGACAAGCCGTCCGCGACCGCCGCGAGGCCCTCGGGCTCACCCAGGAGCAGCTCGCCGAGCGGGCCGACCTCGACCGAATGCAGATCGGCCGGATCGAGCGCGGCGTCACGAACCCGGCGGCCAAGGCGCTCGTCCCGCTCGCCATCGCGCTCGAGACCCACCCCGACGTCCTCTTCCGCGACGCCCGGATCGCGCTCGCCCGCGCGAACGAGTGGTACGGGAAGGCCGTCGCGCGGGGCCGCGTCCGCGACTGACGGACACGGCGGACGGCCGACGGGGGCCGTCGTTGGACCCGTCAAACCCACGCAGCGATTTGGCCCGGCCTGGCATGGAGGGATCGGTCCGTCAATGCGTCGTACCCATTTGACAGTAACGGCCACCTCCGTTAACATCCGCTTCACACCGTTAACCCCCCCGCCCTCCCAGACGCCGAAACAGACGCGAGGCCGGGCTCCCCGGCAGAGGAACCCGGCCTCGATCTCCTTTACCAGGGCCGATCCCCGTCGCCCGGCCGTTCCAGCGGCCTGCGACGGCAGCCCACGGCGGAGCGCCGCGAGTACCGGGCAAGGTAGCGACCACCCCGGGGGCATCCGACCGGGCAACCCCCCAACGGCCCGCCGACCTCCCGCTCGGATGGCCTCACCCGAGACCCCGCCGCGCCCCGCGCGTGCGGCCGACCCGACGCGCTCCGCGGCGTGTCCGGCGTGCCGCTCCACCGGACGCCTTTCTCCGGCCCAGCGCGCCGCCGACACCCGCCGTCGTAACAAGGCCCGCGCGCTCGCCCGCATCCGCGCGCGCACGGCCGTCCAGGACCGCGCCGTCGCCGTGAGCCCCGTGGCCTTCGTCCAGGCCATGCTCCCCCACAGCGACGCCTACGTCCTCGGACCCGACGGCGAGCCCGCCACCGTCCCCACCGGACGCCTCGGGCCGGACGGCGAGCCCGAGGCCCTCCGCCTCCACGCCCCCGAGTACACGGCCACCAACGGCGCGTTCACGCTCACCGTCCGCGCGGGCACCCGGCGCGGGCCGTCGCACCTCCACCCCCGGCTCTCGCTCGGCGTCCCCTCGGGGGGACTCGCGCGCTACCTCCTCGCCCACGTCGTCACCGAGGCCAAGAAGCGCCGGTCCCCCGTCGTCCCCCTCGGCCGGACCCTCGCCGACCTCTGCGCCGCGCTCGGGATCACGCCGTCCGGCGGGAAGAACGGGCGCCTCCGCTACGTCTTCGACCAGCTCCTCCGCCTCGCGACGTGCTCGGTCGCCTTCCAGTGGGAGGCCGGGACCGGCTACGGACCACGAGGGCGCGAGCACTACCGCGGCAACCAGGTCCTCCTCATCGACGCCTACGACCTCTGGTGGGAGCGGGCCGAGGCCGCCGCCGCCGGACGGACCGCCGACGCCCCCGTCGAGCGCGCGCTCGGTGGCACGCTCACGCTCGGCGCCCAGCTCTGGCGGCTCTGCCAGGACGGGTGCTTCCCGCTCGACCGTCGCAAGCTCGCCTTCTTCCGCGACCACCCCACTGCCGCCGACCTCTACGGCTGGCTCACCCACCGGCTCGGCACGCTGGCGACCGAGGGCAAGGACGAGGTCGCCCTCAACTACGACCAGCTCCACGCCCAGCTCGGCAGCCACTACGCCACCGACCCCGCCGGGCGGCTCACCGCGCGAGGGAAGAAGGACTTCGGCTACAACCTCCGCAAGGCGCTCGGCCGCGTCCGCCTCACCTGGCCCGCCCTCGACGTCCACACGCCGAGGGGCCGCCTCGTCCTCCGCGCCACCGAGCCCGACGTCCCCTTTCGCCACGGCCCGTCCTGACGGACGCCGAGGGCCGCTGGCGTCACGGTTCGACGGCGGCCACCACGACCGTCGATCGCGGCGGGGGACGGAGGCGCTCTGAGCAACTCCCCTTCTGGACACCGCGCGACGTCGGCGCAGCCTGGAGGGGCCGGGGGTGGTAGACCCGGCCGAGCACCGTGGACACCGCGAAGCGACGGCGACAGTCAACCCCCCGCCCGGTTGTCCACGAATACAGGCTCGACCTTCTCCGAATACAGGCTCGACCTCCGAATACCGACGCGACCATCCGTTAATCAGAAGACGCCGACCGACGGAATACCGACTCGACCATCCGGTAACCAACGAGGGAAACGACGGCCCCAGCGCGGAATACGGACGCGACCATCCTGTATCTCTTCCTTTAATCCCCTGTAATAGATCGCCGTCTCGTGTGGACAACGCGGACGCCCGGCCCCGCCGGGCGACGGAGTTTCTGGGGGAGAATGTACGGGGTGCAATAGCGGAACCTCCCGGCTCCACCACCCCCGCAGGTCGAACGGGACGCCCCGCCTCAGCGACCCGCCCCAGCGCCGAGCCACCCGTCCCGCCGGGGCCGTCGCCCGGCTCCGCCGGACGCCGACCCCTCCGTGCCACGCGGCCCAAATCCCCCACCGAGGACGGGCGCTCCGGGCCGAGTCCGAGCTCGACTCGAACCCCGCCGCTCCGGCCCACCGCCGAGCCGGCCCGGGGTGCTGGCTCCCCCGCCTCGCTCGCCCGGACGCCGAGCCAGGCCGGACCCGGTGACAGGGGGGCGGCGCGCGCCGCGAGCTCGAACGGCCAGCCGCGCCGGACCGGGAGCGGGCAGCTCTAACCCGCCACTCGGTGTGACCGGCGCCCGCGCGCGGAGCCGCGTGCCCCCCGCCCGGCCGACCCGAGCCCCCCGCCGCCCCGCTGGCGACCGACGCCGACGGCCACCGCCGGGGCCCCGTCTGCGACCCGTCTCAGCGCTCGGTCAGCGGCCCGAACACCGATTCCGACGCCGAAATCGGCCTCCGTTCGCGTCCCCATAACGGATGTTATGGGGACACCCCCAGAAAAAACAACGCCTCGCACACGCCGACGCCGCCTGATACGGGGCGCCCGCGGATCGGCGAATCCGCCTCGCCTGGCCCGACCGCGCCCCGCGGGCGCGGCCCCTCCGCGCGCCGGGCACACCCCCGCCACACAGTCGGCCCCTTGATCCCACCGGGGATTCCCCCGTTCATTCCGTCAACACGACGCCCCGATTTGACGGGGCGCGCCGCCCCCCCGGCCGTGGCCTCTCCCGCTCCCCCCGTCCGTCCCGGCACCCGGCCCGCCCCGGCCGGAGGGCGGGGCCCGGCCTGCCCGCCTGGCCCAGCCAGGGGTGTGGCCGAGGGCGACGCTCCGGCCGACCCGTTCGCCGAGGCCGTCGAGCTCTTCGTCTCCCGGACCCGCCACACCCGCTCCGGCTCGGCCCACACCGAGCGGGCCTACCGGACCGACCTCCGCCACTTCGGCGCGTTCCTCGCCGAGCGGGGAGGCCGGGCCTCTGGCGGGGCGGTCGCCGACAGCGCCCCCCTCCCTTACGACGCCGTTGCCCGGCGCGATGCCGAGGTCTACCTCGCCCGCCTCGCCGCCTCCCACGCCGCCCGGACCGTCCGCCGCCGCGTGTCCTGCGTCCGCTCGTTCTACCGGTTCCTCCGCGGCCTCGAGCTCGTCGCCCACAACCCGTTCGACGACCTCGACCTCCCCGACGTCGACCGGAAGTCGGAGACCCACAAGGTGCTCACCGACGACGAGCTCGCCCGGGCCGACCGGCTCCTCGAAGCCGACGTCCGCGCGGCCGACCGCCGGCTCGCGACGTCGGAGCCCGGCCCCGACCGCTCGCGCGCCTTCGCGGCGCTCTTCACGGCCACGCGCCGCCGCGTCGCCTTCGCGCTCATGGCGTTCGCCGGCCTCCGCCGCGCCGAGGTCGTCGGCCTCTCGCGCGAGGCCATCGTCCAGCGCCCCGACGGGTTCGCGCTCGCGTTCACCGGCAAGGGCGGGAAGACGCGGACGGTCCCCCTCGTCGGCTTCGCCTACCCCCCCACGTTCGACTGGCTCGCCGTCCGACGCCGGGTCCCGACGACGGCCCCCACCGTCCTCGTCACGCTCACGGGTCGGCCCGTCGCCCCGAAGCAGCTCAAGCGCGACTGCCGGAAGCTCGGCGAGCGGGTGGGGACCCGGTTCCCGCTCACGCCCCACGTCCTCCGGCGGACGTTCGCGACGCGCGCGCTCCGGGCCTCGGGCGACATCCGGTCGGTCCAGGAGCTCCTCGGCCACGCCTCCATCGGCACCACCGAGGTCTACACCCACGTCGACCTCGACGGCCTCCGCGCGCTCGTCGAGGCCACCGCTCTCCCCCAGCCGCCCCCCGCCCAGACGTGACCGATCCCCTTGGCGGCTCCATCGACCCTGACCTCGACGACCTCGACACCACGCGGGACGACCTCCTCGCGTCCCTCCTCCTGGAGGCGCCTCCGTTCGTCGTCTTCGGTCTCTCGCCGGAACGGGAGGCCGCCCAGTGCCATCTCGCCGCCCGTCTCATCCGTGCGGGGCACACCATCCTCGACGTGACGGCCTACCGCTACGCCTTCTCCCTCGGCCTGGCCTCTGGCGATGACACCGCGACGGCCTACCTCCACTACTTCGAGGCCCCGAGCGGCGCGCTCGTCTCCGTTACGACGCGCCACACCCCTGGACACGACGACCTCGGCGGCCTCATCCGCCCTGCGCAGCCATGACCCGTCTCGCCCGCTGCCTGTCCCCGCGAAGGCGGGGAGCGGTCCTCACCCTGGCCGCCCTCCTCGCCCCCGGCTGCACGCCCCCCACTGGCGGGCTCGTGGACTACGCCGTCGTCGAGGGCTTCCGCGTCTCGCCCGCCTTCAACGCGTTCGACCGCCCGTGCGAGATCCGCTACACGCTCCAGGACCCCGCGACGGTCGAGATCCGGATCACGCGCGTCCAGCCCGACGGTGCCCGCGCCCTCGTCCACCAGGTGGCCGAGCCGACGCGGGAGACGGCCGGGCCGCGCACGGCCGCCTGGCGGGGCACCGGACCGAACGGCCTGTTCGCGCCGCAGGGCGAGTACGTCGTCGAGCTCTACGCCACGCTCGACGGCCGGACCGAGTCGTGGGAGCTCACAACCCTCATGTACCGGACGTGATGCAGCGACGAGGGACGCAGGGGGACGCGGGACGGAGGGGTGGGCAGACGTCCCACCCTACCGCCAGCCGTCCGCCGCTCGCCATCGAGCGGACCCCGACCGGCTACGTCCTCCGGGACCCGCTCCTCGTCCGCCTGGCGGGCATCGAGGCCGTCCCGCTCCCCTTCACGGCCCAGGCCCGCCCCGCCGTCGTCCTCGCCCACCTCCGCCGCCTCAACCCCGGCCGCGAGGTCCGCTTCGAGACCGCCCCATCCCCCATCCCCGCGCGCGGTAGTGCGCACATCCCGCATCCCTCCCCGTGAGGCTCGGCACCCACGTCACCGGCGGCGTCCTCGGCTACACCGTCGTCGCCACCTTCTTCGAGTTGCCCTGGACCGCCACGGGCGTCGTCGTCGCGGGCGTCGCGTCCGTCCTGCCCGACGTGGACACCCTCGGGAGCACGGTCGGCCGCGTGCTCCAGCCCGTCGCCCGGCGGATCGAGCGCCGGTACGGCCACCGGACGGTCACCCACTGCTACGCCGCGCACGCCGCCTGCGCGCTGATCCTGCTGCCGCTCCTCTGGTGGGACCTCCCCCACCTCTACGCCGCCGCCCTCGTCGGCCTCGTCTCCCACACGTTCCTCGACACGCTCACCGTCCAGGGCGTCCGCGTCTGGTGGCCGTGGTCCGACCGCCGCGGCGTCTTCCCGTTCTACAACCGCCAGCCGACGGCCTACCGGGCCACGACCGGCAGCCGCGCCGACTCCGCCTTCGGCGTCGCGTTCCTCTGCCTCACGATCCCCTTCGGCGTCGTCCAGCACGACGGGTACAAGCGGCTCGTCCGGACGGTCCAGGCCGACGCCGGGGCCGCCGTCCGCGATTTCTTGGATTGGTCCGCAGAAGGCCATCTGGTCTCGGTCGAGGTCGAGGCCGACGACCCCCAGCACCTCCGGACCCTCAGCGGCACGTTCGACGCGATCGGCACGACGGGCTCGAACACGCTCCTCGTCCGCGACTCGACCGGTCGCGTGTTCAGCCTCGGCCCGGCCTACACCGCCGACTTCCAGCCCACGCGGGCCGTCGCCCACCGCGGCGAGCGAGTCCAGGTCTCCCGCCGGCGGATCGACCTCGCGGGCCGCGCCCTCGCCGACCTCGACGGCGTCGTCCCCCGCACCGCCGATGCGGGCGGGAACGACGACGGATTGAGGGCCCGTCACCTCCTCGACGGCCAGGTCACGCTCACCGAGGACGCTGACGTGACGCCCGACGAGTTCCGGTTCGACACGGTCACGGGCTCCGGCCGCCGCCTGTCCTTGCAGTTCGCCACGCTCGACGACCTCGAGCGGCTCGGGCTCACGGGCCTCGTCGTCGAGGCCGGCGTCGTCACCGTCCGCGTGTTCCTCCCACCGGGCGCGGCCGAGGGCTACAGCGGCGACGACCTCACGCGCTCCGAGGTCCGCCGCGTCACGTTCGCCCACGCCCCCCACACCCCGCCGCGCCTGCTCGTGGCCGAGGGCGACCGTGTGGCCGTCGGCGACACCGTGGCCGTCCTCGCGTCCGAGGCGCTCCAGACCGCCCGGCTCGACGCCGAGGCCGCCGCCTCGGACCTCGCCGCCGTCCAGGCCGAGCAACCTCCTGTCACGTCCGACCCCGTCACGCTCCGCGCCCGGCTGGCGGACGCCGAAGCGGACGCCGTACGCGCCGAGGCCCGCCACAGGGAGGGCTTCGGGCCTCTGGCGGAAGTTGAGGCGGCGGAAGCCAACGCCGCCGACCTCCGCGCCCAGCTCGCGCAGTCGGAGGCGACCACCACGGCCCGCGCAGACGAATGGCGACGCGCCCACGCCCGCCGGCTCGCCGACGCCCAGGCCCGCGTCCGCCGCGCCCGGACCCGGCTCGCCGCTCGCGAGCGCGAGGTCGTCGTGCTGTCCTCCGGGGCCGGCGTCGTCCGCCGCGTCGAGCGCCGCGACTACGGCCCCGACCGGACCGAGGTCCGCGTCGTCCTCGTCGCCCCGCGCACCGGCGCGGGCACCCCCTCCCCCACCAGCACCGCCAGCCAGCCGACGCAGGGGAGGCACCCCTGACCTCACGAAGGGCGATCACGCCCGAACAGAGTGCGGCCACCGGAGCAGGTGCAAGTGTCCCGGTGGCCGCGCGGATCCCCACTCACTCACGAGCGGACGTCCGTGCGCCCAAGCTAGGGCCGCGTGGGCGGGCGCTCCCCCCCGCACGATGCACGCCCCCACCCTCTCGCGGCCCTCTCCGCGCTCGCTCGCCGCGACCGCCCTCGCGGTCCTCCCCGCCCTCCTTGTCGCCCTCGCGGCCCTCTCCGGCTGCGACGCCGCTTCGGCCGACCCCGACGGCCCACCGCCGCTCGACCCGCTCCCGTCCGACGCCCAGGCCCTCGTCGTCTCGGCGTTCCAGGACGTCGAGGCCCTCTTCGACCTCGGCGTCGGGGCCGACGCCGCTCGCACGGCCAGCTCGTCCTGCTGCGGCGGCGACAGCGGCCCCGTCCCTGACCCCGTCCACCTCGGCCCCGAGAAGGGTCCCGTCCCCGACGACCCAGTCCATTGGCGCGACTGGATCGCCGCCTTGGTCGGCACCGCTGACTCGGACGACGACGGCGGAGCCGACCAGGGGCCGATGGAGCCCGACCCGGCCCGCCTGGCGCGGATGGCCCCCGACACCACGCTCTACACCGGCGTCTACGACGCGGGCAACGGCAAGGGCTACCTCGCCGTCCTGAGCTACCGCGAGCCCCAGGGCGTCGGCGTCTGGTCCGCCCGGCTCCAGCACGCCCGCGCCGTCGACCACGACTCGGACGGCGGCACGGCCGACGTGGACGCCGTCGAGACCGTCGACCTCACGTTCCTCACGCACACGGACCTCGCCGCCTTCCTCGCCGCGACCGAGGGCGGCACGAACGCCTACCTCGTCGGCACCTCGGACGACGCCGAGGCTGCCTTCACGTCGCCCCAGATCGACGTCTGGCGCGTGAGCCAGGTCTACTCGCCCTCGGAGGGCGGCGCCGTCGTCACGTACGCGAACGCCGAGCTCCGCGAGACCGTGACCGTCCGCGACCCGATCATCACGGTCAACGTGGACGGGACCGGCACCGTCCGCGACGGCGGGACCGCCGGGTCGGTCCGCACGCGGTACTACGGGGCCGACTTCGCGGTCTCGGGCGACGGCTCCTTCTCGGGCACGCTCCTCCGCACGCTCCAGAGCCGCGGCGACACGGCCGACGGCGCGCTCGTCTCGCGCACGGACTACGCCCTCGACGGGACCTACATGCAGACGCGCCAGCGCGGCGGCGACGGCGTGGTCATCCGCGAGAACTCCGAGGGGTAGCGCCATGATCGACCTCCTCCTCGCGCTCCTCGGCCTCGACCGGCGCAAGGTCCTCCACCGAGGCTCCTCGTCCTGAACCGGCCGGGCCGTCGTCCCCCACCCACCGCAGCCCCGCTGCCCACCGGACGACGGCCCCGCCGCCCCGCCCATGCTCGACCACCTCCCCGACTTCCGTCGTCGCTCGGTCGCCCTCGCGCTCTACCGGATGCTCACCGGACGGCGCTTCGACATCTGCGCCGTCCGCGACGCGCTCACGGTCGCCGACCTCCACCCCGAGCGCGCCGCGTTCGAGGCCGTCCGCCTACGCCACGTCGGTCCCCGCTGTCCCCGCCCTCGCTTGACCATGCGCGCGATCCGCCTCCTGCTCCTCGCGCTCGCCAGCGCAGCGCCGGTGTCGGCGCAGACGGACTGGACCGTCCCCGACCCGACGGACGCGCTCACAGCCCTTATCGACACCTCAGAGGCCACCTCCCGAGCCGCCCTCCGCGTCGAGCGCGCCCGGCTCACCCTCGCCCAGAGCGAGCTCCGCGCCGCGACCCACTGGTCCCGGCTCCGGCCCCAGATCGACCTCTACGTCTCGGTCTCGACGCGCGGCCTCGCCTTCCCGTCCATCTCGACCCAGGGCTACGACCCCGCCTACGCCGCCATCGCCCGGTGGCCCGGCGACTCGTGGGGCCTCACGGCCTCGTGGACGCTCGACCAGCTCCTCGACCGACGCCCCGCCCACCGCGCCCGCGCGGCCGTCGCCGTCGCCGAGGCCCGAATCAGCCTCCACCACGCCCGCCGCGAGCAGCGACGGCGCGCGGCCGAGGAGCGGGCCATCGCCGAGGCCGAGCGCGACGCAGAGGCCGCCCGCCGCGTGGACGCCCAGCGCGCGCTCCTCGCCGCCGACGCGCCCTTCCTCCGCGACCGGCTCGGCGCCCAGCGCGAGCTGCTCCGGCTCGCCGAGATGACCTACGAGCAAGGCGAGACCGACTACGCCCACCTCGCCCGCCAGCGGCTCGCCGTCCTCGACGCCGAGCGGGCCCTCGCGCTCCACGGCGCCCGCCTGGCGGCGCTCGACGCCGGCACCCCGCCCGACGGCCTCGCCGCCGCGGACGGCTTCCCCCCCGACCCCTGACCCACCGGCCCGGTGCTCACCACCGCCCGCCCGCTCTTCCTCGACGTGCCCGCCGCGTACGCCGACCCCTCCGGCCTCGCCGACCAGCAGGCCGAGGGCGCCGTCTCCCTCGTCGTCGTCACCTACCCTGGCGACGACACCGGGGGCGACGCCGAGGCCGGGGGCGGAGCCTCCGACCCCTCGCCGCCTCCGACCGCGACCTACGACGCCTTCGTCGCCGCCTCCGGCGCGCTCCTCGCCGTCGCCCGCTCGACGCCGGACTACCGCTTCCCCGTTACTCCGGCCACGGCCCTCGCCCGGTTCTATGACGCCCGCGACGAGGCCTCTGGCGACGGCGTCTCCGGCGACGGCCCGACCCTCTCGCTCTACGCGCTCGACGAGGCCGACTGCGCCCGGCTCCTCGAGACGGCCTACTACGCCGAGTGCCTCAAGCTCCACGTCAACGGCGCCGCCTCGGCCGACCTCGTCCGCGCCCAGCTCGCCCGGTCGGGCTGCCGCTCCGGCCTCCTCGAGGTCAACGACTTTTCCGACCCCGCCGCCCCGCGTGTCGCGCTCCTCGACCTCGCTGAGGTCCTCGACCCCACCTCTAACGACCCGCCTGACGACGACCTCGGCGGGCTCCTCGACGGGTTCTCCGGCCGCGTCCTGCTCTACGACCGGCGGAAGAACCGGGCCACGCTCCCCGACCGCGCCGGCCACGGGTTCGACCTCCCGGCCGCCATCGAGCAGGCCGCCCGCCTCGCCGAGACGCGCCGCGCCTCCCGGCGCGAGGCGCACGCCGTCCCGACCGTGACCACCCCGACGCCCGACCCCGCCGAGGCCGCGCTCGCCGAACGGACCGCGCGGGATGAGGCCGCTCCGCCCGTGCCCCCCGCCGTGTCTGCGCTCGGCGCCCTCGTCGCCGAGCTCCAAGGTGCCCACCCCGCCCCCTCTGAGGGCACCGGCGACAGCGTCTCGACGGGCGGCCCCTCCACCCTCTCCCTCGCCGTCCTCGACGAGACCGATCCACCCGGGCCCGTCGCCAGCCCGACGGACGCGGCGTCCCCTGCGGCACCTCCCCCCCCGCCCGTCGAACGCGCGCCACCGGCCGAAGCCGCCCCCCCCTCCCC